>Ga0137376_10002252_pt1 | contig 11419 bp, 13 predicted proteins | sample SagtaG_23_FD_104814 | JGI IMG/M metagenome (GOLD analysis project Ga0137376, IMG submission 104814) | Vadose zone soil microbial communities from Sagehorn Ranch, Mendocino, California, USA - Sage2_L_20_16 metaG | ecosystem: Environmental > Terrestrial > Soil > Vadose zone | place: USA...
GATCTCCTTCGTCCACCCGAAATCCTGCACCATCGGCAGCGCGACCGACTGGATGCTCGAGAACGCCAGGCTGATCGCCAGCACCCCTGGCAGGAGCGCCGTCGTATAGCCGCGCCCCAGGAACCCCATCTTCGGCATCAGATAGCCGAACACAATGACGAACATCAGCGGCTGCATCGTTGTGCGCAGCAGAAAGAAAGGCAGCTCGCGACGGGCGACGCGCATGTCGCGCCGCAGGAGCGCCCCGAATATGGACGAGGCGCGCACGCCCGCGCGCGTGGTGCCGATCGCGACGGCTGTCATCCGAGCTTCCTCCCGGTCAACGACACGAACAGCGTCTCCAAACTTGGCTGCAGCAGATGGATGTCCTTCACGGCGCGTCCCGCCGTCTCCGCTGCCTCGAGCAGCGCCGGCAGGAGCTCCCCGCCCCGACGGCTGTGAACCCGCAACAATCCGTCGTTCGTCTCGACGCGACTCACTCCGTCGATGGTTTCAGCGATCTCCGCCGCCGCAACGGCGTCACCGTCCAGAACCAGCTCTATCAGCGTTCCACCCGGCGCTCTCGCCTTGAGAGCGCTCGGAGTGTCCAGGGCGAGGAGCTTGCCGCGATCGATGATCGCGAGCCGATCGCACAGCCGGTCCGCTTCATCCATGTAATGTGTCGTCATCACGATCGTGCGCCCGCGATTGTGCAGATCGCGCAGGATTTCCCACAGATCGAGGCGTGCCTGCGGATCGAGGCCGACCGTCGGCTCGTCGAGAAACATGATGTCAGGCTCGTGCATCAGGGCGCGCACGATCATGAGCCGCTGCTGCTGTCCACCCGACAGCTCCGATATCTTGGCGCCCGCCTTGTCGGAGAAACCCAAGCGTTCCAGCAGCTCGTACGCGCGTTTTGCCGCCACATCGAATGGAATCCCGAAATACGCGGCGTGGAACTGCAGATTCTCCATGACGTTGAGACTGAGATCGGCGTTCGGTCGCTGAGGAACGACGCCGATGGTCTGCCGCACGCGCACAGAATCCTCCACCACATCTGCGCCGGCGACGATTGCCCTTCCCGCAGTGGGAAGAACGCGTGTGGTGAGGATTCCGATCGCGGTAGTTTTCCCCGCGCCGTTGGGGCCGAGCAGGCCGAAGAATTCTCCGGCCCGGATGTCGAGATCGAGCGAATCGAGCGCGATCACATCACCCGTTGGTGGCGCAGTCGTGCCGGGCGGAGCCCATCGCGCGCTGTAAGAGGAGCCACCTGCTTTGTTCTTTCCGCTGCCCTTGTAGACTTTGCGCAGCCCACGCATCTCGATCGCGTTCACCATTTTTTGATTGCGCTTTACGTCTGTACGAGCGGCTGCTACGCCCCGATCGGATGCCAGGTGGTCTTGAACTCGATGAAGTCGCGGATCTCGTACACGCTCTGCGCTTTCTCACCGGTCCAGTCGATCTCGTCGTCGCGCTTCCGCGCCCGCACCCGCTTGATGCTCTCGGCCGCGCCCAACTGGAGCTGTTTCTTTTCGTCCTGATTGACGACCGCGCTCACGCCGCGAATGTGCGTGTGGGTCGCGAACGTAGGAACCAGCTCCTTTCTGAAACCGGTGAGAATGTTTACCACGCCGCCCGGTAGGTCTGACACCGCCAGCAGCTCGCCGAGCACGATCGCGGGATAGGGAAACTCCTGCGATGCCAGACAGACGCAGACGTTGCCCGACACGATCACCGGCGCGATCTGGCTCAGAAGTCCGAGCAGCGGAAATGCATCGTCGGCTATGATCCCGACGATTCCCATCGGCTCCGCCACCGTGAAGTTGAAGAACGGACCCGCGACCGGATTGGTGTTGCCGAGCACCTGCTCGTACTTGTCGGACCAGCCGGCGTAGTAGATGAGACGATCGACTGCGGCAGTGACCTCCTTCGCGGCGGCTGGCTTGGTTGCCGCACCCGAGATCACGAGCGAGTCCGCCATCTCGGCGCTTCTCGACTCGAGCATCTCGCCCAGTCGGTAAAGAATCTGACCGCGGTTGTACGGAGTGCGCTGCGCCCAATCCGGTCCCGCCTTCGCCGCGGCCTCCACCGCGTTGCGAAGATCCTTGCGCGTGCACTGTGGAATGTTGCCGAGCAGCGCGCCGGCCGGTCCGCTCTTTTTCTGGATCGGGAAAACGCGGCCGCTCTCGGAGCGAATGAACTGGCCGCCGACGTAAATCTTGGGCGTTTTGGTTACAGGAATGCGCGGCATGCTAAACGATCTTCCCGTAATCCATGAGTCCCTGCCGGCCGCCTTCACGCCCGAATCCGGATTCCTTGTAGCCACCGAATGGCGACGACGGATCGAACTTGTTGAAAGTATTTGCCCAAACGACGCCCGCTTTGAGCAAGGTGCTCATCTTGAGAATCCGGGAGCCCTTGTCGGTCCATACACCCGCCGAGAGTCCGTACATGGTGTTGTTCGCCTTCTCGACTGCTTCCTCGAGCGTGCGGAACGTCAGAACGCTCAGTACCGGTCCGAAGATTTCTTCGCGCGCGATGCGATGGCTCTGCGTGACGCCTGTGAACACGGTCGGCTTGAAGTAGTAACCCTTCGTCGGCAGCTGACACACTGCCGACTGGTACATCTCAGCCCCAGCCGTCACGCCAGAATCGACGAGCTCGCAGATCCGGTCGAGCTGCGCCTTCGAGTTGATCGCGCCGACGTCGGTGTTCTTGTCGAGTGGATTTCCCACGCGCAACACATCGATGCGGTTTTTGAGTTTTCCGACGAACAGATCGGCGATCGACTCCTGCACCAGCAGGCGGCTCCCCGCGCAGCAGACATGTCCCTGGTTGAAGAAGATTCCGTTGACGACGCCTTCGACCGCCTGATCGACCGGTGAATCGTCGAACACGATGTTCGCCGCCTTGCCGCCGAGTTCCAGTGTCAACTTCTTGTCGGTCCCGGCGAGCTGCCGCATGATGATCTTCCCGACTTCGGTCGAGCCGGTGAAAGCGACCTTGGCCGCGATGGGATGTCCGATCACCGCGGCGCCGGTTTCGCCAGCTCCGCAAACGATGTTGACCACTCCCGGTGGCAGCTCCGCCTCGAGCAGGAGCTCGGCGAACTTCATTGCCGTGACCGAAGTCGTCTCCGCCGGCTTGAGCACGACGGTGTTTCCCATCGCCAGCGCGGGCGCGATCTTCCACGCCAGCATCAGCAGCGGGAAATTCCACGGAATCACCTGACCGACAACGCCAAGTGGAGCGATTTTGGCGCCGGGCACCGCGTACTCGAGCTTGTCGGCCCAACCGGCGTGATAGAAGAAGTGCGCGGCAGTCATCGGCACGTCGAAGTCGCGCGACTCCTTGATCGGCTTGCCGCCATCCATCGACTCGGCGACCGCGAACTCACGGGCGCGATCCTGAATCAACCGCGCGATTCGATAGAGGTATTTCCCGCGTTCAGTTCCGGGCAGCCTGCTCCACGCCGGGAAAGCCTTCTGTGCCGCCTGGTACGCTGCATCAACATCGAGCTGGCCTGCGAGCGCGATCTGCGCCAGAACTTCTTCGGTGGCGGGATTGATCGACTCGAAGTATTTGCCCGACTTCGGCGGAACGAACTTGCCACCGATGAATAGGTCGTACTTCGATTTCAATCTCGGATCCGCGGTCTCCGGCGCCGGATCATACTCCCACAGATCACCGAAGATGAGCTGGGGAACGGAGCTTGTCGTCGCCGCGGGACGCGCAACGGCCCTGGGAGTCGTCATGTCAGTAGCTCTCCGCGGCCTCAGTGAAGTAATACGGCGCCTGGTACGCGCCGGTCTTTTCTTTTTCGATCTGTCTCAGCAGGTCGTTGAGCAACGAGCTCGCACCGAAGCGATAGCGCGAGGAGTTGAGCCACGCATCGCCCAGCGTTTCCTTGACCGCAACGAGATAGTGGAGCGCCTGCTTCGCGTTTCTGATCCCGCCGGCGGGTTTCATTCCGATCGCGATGCCCGTCGCGAGATAGAAATCACGAATCGCTTCGATCATGACCTGGGTGTTGGCAAGCGTCGCGCTGCCCGACGCCTTTCCAGTGCTCGTCTTGATGAAGTCGCCCGCACGAATCACCTGCATTGCCAGGAACGATGCGGCGCGAACGTTGTCGTAGGTGTCGAGCTCGCTCACCTCGAGAATCACCTTGAGCTGGGCGTCGCCGCACGCTTCGACCACGGCGCTGATCTCATCCTGCACTGCGTTGAATTCTCCGGCGAGAAAGAGTCCGCGATTGATGACCATGTCGATCTCGTCGGCACCGTCCGACACCGCGGTTTTCACTTCCTCGATGCGTAGCGGCAACGGACTCTGTCCCGACGGGAATGCCGTCGCGACCGACGCTACCTTGATCGCCGTGTCGGCGAGCCAACGCGCGGCGTGTTTGACCAGGAAGGGATAAATGCAAACGGCCGCGACTGGAGGTACGTCCGGATCGAAGCTGGGGCGACGAGCCTTCTGGCAGAGCGACGCGACCTTGCCGGGCGTGTCCTTCCCCTCGAGGGTCGTGAGGTCGACCATGGACACCGCTGTCTTCAGCCCCCAGAGCTTGGAGCCCTTCTTGATGCTGCGCGTCGTGAACTTTGCGACACGCTCTTCTATTCCGACTTGATCGACGGTGCCGATCTCGTCGAACAGTTTGCTGAAGCTCGTGCGCATGGCGGACGAAGGGGGCATGGTCCTTCTAATATCGCGCCGGGAAACCCCCATTACAACTTTCACGGCAGTTCTCTCGACTCCCACGTCTCCCATTACTAGGTCGCGGCTGGACCGTTTACTTTGGCGTATGGTTGAATCGCGCCCCTACGCCGTTCTGTTCGATCTCGATGGGACACTAGTCGATTCGATAGCGCTTCTTCTGGCGTCGATGAAGCACACTTTTCAGGGAAGGCCACGCCAGCCGACCGATGCGGAGTGGATCGAAGGACTGGGAACTCCGCTGCCGAAGCAGCTCACTCCATACGTTGAATCGGACGAGGATCGCGAGCGCCTGGTGAATCGCTATCGCACGTTTCAGCTCGAGAACCACGACCGTTTGATGGCTCACTACGCGGGAGTCATCGACACGCTGGCTCTGCTCTACCAGCGCGGTCACCCGCTGGGAGTGGTGACCAGCAAGGGAAACATGATGATGGAGCGCGGGCTCAAGTTCATCGGCGCAGACGATTACATTGAAGTCGCGATCGGCTACGACTCGGTGCACATCCACAAGCCCGATCCTTACCCTGTCCGTGCCGCGCTCGAGAAGCTCGGCTACGAGTCCAACGAATCGGTATTCGTCGGCGACTCGCCGCACGACATCAAGGCCGGCAATGAGGCCGGCGTGATCACGATTGCCGCGCTGTGGGGACCGTTCACCCGCTCACAGCTCGAGCCCTACAAACCGACTCATTTCCTCGACGACATCAAGGATCTGCCGCCGATGCTGGACCGAATCTCTGCGAAGAGTGCGGGGTAGTAGATTTCGCACGTTCGACCCTCTTAGGAGCTAGTCAACATGGGTGTGTCGTATCAAACGGGAACGCTCGTCCGAACCGGAGAAGAAAGAGCGACCCTCGTTCGCCGTACTTATTCGCTGGTGCTGGTCAGCGTTCTCGTCACGATGGTCGGAGCGTCGTTCGCACTGTCCCAGCCGAACCTGATGGCGGCAGTCGCGCAGCATCCCTTCATCGCGTTCCTCTGCTCGCTGGCGCCGCTGCTCATGGCGACGCGCAAGAAGGCCGAATTCCCGATGAACATCGGCCTGGTTCTGCTCTTCAACTTCGTGATGGGCGTGATCATCTCGCCGGCCCTCTTTTTCTACGGCAGGCAACAGCCCGGGCTAATCGGTCAGGCGGCGGTGCTCACGCTGGGCGCGTTCGGGATTCTCACGCTGTACGCGTTCGTGAGCCGCCGCGACTTCAGCGCCTGGGGCAGCTTTCTCATGGTCGGACTCTGGGTGCTGATTCTCACCATGGTCCTCAACATCTTCCTGCAAAACGCCACCGCCGACCTGTGGCTCGCTTCAATCGCGGTCCTGCTCTTCAGCGGCCTCCTGGTGTTCGATACCTGGCGCTTGCGCAATTTTTACGGGCCGGACGAGTACGTCGGCGCGGCGGTGCAGATCTACCTCGATCTGCTAAACATGTTCATGGCGATACTTCGTTTGACTGGGAACCGACGGAGCTAGCGGCTACTGCTCCTGAACCGTCTCTATCTTCCGAGCCATGTCCAGATCCTTTTGCGTGATTCCGCCGGCGGAGTGAGTGCTGAGGGTGCACACGATCTTCGTGTAGCGAATGTCGATGTCGGGGTGATGATCGGCGGTCTCCGCCGCCCTCGCCACTGCGGTCACGAAGTCGATTCCGGTGAGAAAATTCCGGAACTGGAAGGTCTTGGTGATCACGTCTCCCTTCCGACTCCAGCCCGGAAGAGTTCCAAGCTCGCGCTGAATCGCAATGTCAGATAACCGTTCAACCGCCATCAGTGTCTTGCTCCGTGCAGGATATTCGGCGAAGAACATAGCAGGTTTGAGACTCTCCCGCCGTGTGGTCGTTGGACTGACAAGTCTGGTGCTCTTCATCGGCGTACCTGCAGCGGCCATTTCTCAAGAGCGTCCATCAGGGGATCGAACCGCGCCTCCGGACAATTACTGGCGACGGTTTGCCTTCGGCTTCGGCGCGAGCATCCTGGCGCACGAGTCCGCGCACATCCTCACTTCCATCGCGCTGGGCGCTCACCCCTACATCGCCTTCGACAAAGGCCGCCCAACGGTCTACTCGGGAATCAACTCCGATGACCACCCAACGAAGCAGTTCGTTTTTTCGGCGGCGGGCCTGACGACACAGGCGCTTATCGACGAAGTGATCCTCGACGTTCCACATTCAGGCGGCGGGGCAATCGAGCGAGGAATGCTCGCCAGCGGAATCGGCACGACCCTCTTCTACATCACACTCGGCCGCAATGGATCCGTCAGCGACATCGCCGTCATGGCGCGCAACTCGTCGCTCTCGAAGACCCAGCTCTCTCTGATCTTCGGCGGATTCTCCGCCATCCACGCCTGGCGGATCTCGCGAGATCCCTGGTACGAGCATTTTTTCATCGGGCCCACCGAAGACGGCGCCGCGCTCGGTTTCCGGTTCTAGACACCCCGCTGGTTTCGGTGTATCTTCGGTAGGTGAAGCAACGTGATCCCGGTTTGTTCGGAGCCGAGTACGACCGGTCCTCTCGCCAGCTCCCCGTCATCGGAGAGCAGAAGGACATCCGCTACTACTCGTCGCCCGCTAAAAGCGTCCTCAACGGACCGGAGACGACGGGGATGGGCTTCTGGTCCATCAACCCCTACATCGGCTGCGCCTTCGGGTGCGCCTACTGCTACGCGCGGTATACCCACCGGTACGTCATGGAGCGAGCAGCTACCGACGAGAAGATGACAACAGAGCTGGGTATCGCTTACAATCGGCTTCCGCCCTGGCTCGCCTTCGAGCGCAATATCTTCGTCAAGAAGAACGCGCCCGAAGTTCTGAGTCGCACGCTTCGCTTCGGCAGCGACAAGCACCTGAAGCTGCTGCACGGCGAGACGATTGTGATCGGTACGGCCACGGATCCATATCAGCCGGCGGAAAGAAGATTTCGTGTCACCCGCGGCATCCTCGAGGTGCTCGCCGAGCATCCGGGACTGAGCGTGGTGATCATCACCAAGAGTCCGCTCGTCACTCGCGACATCGATGTCCTCTCGCGCATCAATCGGATATCCGATCTATCAATACACATCTCGCTCATCACTCTCGACCGTGAGCTTGCCCGGCGCATCGAGCCGAGGTCGCCGACACCGGAGTCCCGCGTGCGCGCTCTGACCAGACTGCGCGACGCCGGAATCGACACGGGCATCAACTGCATGCCGGTCCTCCCCGGAATTACCGACAACCCCTCCGACCTGGAGGCGCTGGTGAAGCGGGTGTCGGAAGCGGGCGCAACCTATGTGGGGGCTTGCGCCGTGAGACTCAAATCCGCGGCGAGAAAGCGCTATCTGCCTTTCATCGAGCAGGAGTTCCCGCATCTGGCAGAGAGGTACCGCAACACTTACGGGAATAGCGCGTATGCCGGAGAAAAATACCGCGAAGGTCTCGCCCGCTTTTTCGAGAAGCTGTGCGCGAAGTACGGAGTGCGGGGCTGGTCGCGCAGCGACGACGAAGAAGAAGGGGACGAGTCGCTTGGCGCAGCGCTCGTCCCCGAGTTACAGCTGACGCTCGGGCTGTAGCCCGAACGGAAAACTACTTCTTCGCAGTAGCGGCCTTTTTGTGCTTGACCGCGGCGGCGTGCTTCACTTCTTTCGCCTCGGTCTTCGCGCTTTCGCCTTCAGCCTTGGCCTCGGACTTCATTTCGCTCATCGAGCTGCCCCCGCCGCCGGCGCTCATTCCGCTGGGCGGGCCGCTGGGCGGATTGTCGTTCGGGCCGAAGCCGATGTTCATCGCTGTCAGTAGCGCAGCGGCGTTGTTCGCGGAATTGAACTTTTTGGCGCAGGTGGCGATCGCGCGACGCGTCTGCGGCCCGTAACGGCCGTCGACGTTCGTCACTCCACATCCTTGATCGCGCAGCTCCTGCTGCAACGCAAGGAAGTGGATCTTCGAGAGCCCAGCCTGAGCAGAAGCCAGGGCTGGGGCGGCGATTAAAGCGATTACAGCGATGGTCTTCTTCATCTTCAGATGCCTCCGATCAGGTATGGTCTCTACTATCATAGCACACAACAGTACAGAGTTGTCACAGCGCTGCAAGGTCTACGCCGAGGGATATTTTGCAGGAGTGTAATGGACAAAAAAAACGCCCGGCTCGCAAGGAGTCGGGCGTTCTTTTTCGGGAGATAATTGTACGCTAGCGGAGCGCCTGGATGATCAGGGCGCCAACCGCAAGCAGGGCAACACCAATGAGGATCGCCGAAACAGGCGTAAACGTCAGCTGCTGCTTCCACCAGTTGGTGGCGGTGCCGGGTGTATCGGGCAGCGACGCCATAATGCGCTGCTGAACGTGCACCGGAGTGACCCGGCGACGCAGCATCTCGCTTTCGGCGTTGATGCGGGTCCAAAGCTCGACCTTCGATTTGCCCTCGACTTCACTTGCGCGCATTACATCCACCTCACCGTCAAGCCAGTCGTGCAGCATCGTGTGACCAGAGTTTCCATTGAGCGGAACCTCCCGGTCGTACATCTGCTCGGAGGGCTTTTCCTGTCGTTTAATGGGCTCGCGGCCCGAGATCTTGTCATTTCTGTCGAAACCTGCGTCATCGAGCATCATGCGTACTTCTCCTCGAGCAGTTGTTGGAGCGCCTCTCGCGCCCGATGCACTCGCATCTTTAGCGCGCCAACCGTCGTTTCAAGTAACAGCGCCATCTCTTCGTACGACCTTCCCTCTACGTGCTTCATCACGAATGCTTCACGCAGCGAGGGAGCTAGTCTGGCCAAGGCAAATTGCAGGTCCGTACGCAGCTCGTTGCGGTCCATCTCTTCTTCCGGCGTCGAGTACGTCGAGGGCTGATCGTCCTCGTCGTAACTCACGTGCGTTCGCCGGATGTTCTTCAGCCAATCCTTGCACGAATTCGCGACGATTCTGAACACCCATGCATCGAAACGGCCGCGAACTTCGCCCAAATGCTGATAGGCTTTTATAAAAGACGCTTGGAGTATGTCTTCCGCCACATCCGGGCTTCCGGTCATCCCCAGTGCATGGCGGTACAAGGGATCGCTGTATCGGGTTATCAGAACCCCGAACGAGTCCTTGTGGCCTGCCAATACCTTGGCGATGATCTCCTGATCGGCATCAATTGCCGGCGCCTGAGCATCAGGCGTCGAGCTCCCAGCATCCAGAGTCTGAGCAGCCTGATTCTGTAGCGGTGTTGCTGTCATTTTCACCTGCCTAATGTAATCCCTTTGCCAGCCCCTATATATACCCAACCGGCGCCGGGAGAACACTTTATCACCGTTACGCATTCCAGACGAACATGGGCTCGTGGAAGCAACCAAGTTTACCGAAGTCGCACCAGATAGAGGTGCTCCAGGGCCATGTTTCCGTGATAGTGTCTGCCTTCATGCTCGCTGTCTGCCCTGTATCGACGATAACGTTGGGCAAAATGAGCAACCTCGCCATCGACCGACGCTTTCGTTAACAGCAACTGGAGAGCATCAGGCGCCAGATGCCCCTCGGAGTTGAAGCTTATGAGGGCGTGCCTGGCCCCGGTCGCAGCCAGCAGCGCCGAGAAAAGCTTCTGCACCCGCCTGCCGTGCGACCACTGACTCCGCCCCTCTTCCCCCGCCAGCAGTCCGACCTTTCCGCGTATCGCCGGCGCCGAAACGCCCCAGCCACGCGCCAGGATCTCGGGAATATGGTAGTAGGCGACGTATTGCCTCGAGTTGTAAGGCGGATCTATGTAAAGCAGATCCACCTCGCCAATTGCCTTTGCTGCCTCTGTCGCATCCATGAGTCTCGCGTCCGCTGGCTGGGCTCCGCTGGTGGGCTTCTCAGGCACGACGTCGAAGCGTCGTTTCGCATTGGGTTGCCAGCGCTTCATGTATGACGCGTAGACGCCCGCGGTGTTGGCCACGCGGTCCGCGCCTTCGATGATCGCGGCGAGAAGTATATAGTAGCTATCCTCGCTGATCTTTTTCTCCTTCAGCCAGGTCGCCAGCTGCTCCCTCGCGGCATCGATGCGGCCGGCGTTCTCCGGAGTGAAATACATCCTGCCGCTCGCGCTGCCAGTGCCGCTCCGGCGCGATGGGGAGAAGTGCTGGCTCATAAAGCCTTCACGCGGGGGCAGAGCCCCAAGTTCGCTGGCCAAGTCGCTGAGCGCAGTATCCGCAGCTTCCGCCACGACGTACGCTCTCTGGAAAACGTAGGACGACATGAGAAGATCGCTCGAGTGCACGCGCCACCCTTTCTCCTTGAGCGCGCGGCTCACAGCGGCGGTTCCGGCAAACGAGTCGTGCACCGAGCCGACGCCGATCCCGCTCCGCTCGAGAGTGCGGAGTATGAAAGGAAGCAATCGCGTCTTGTTGCCGATGTACCTCATGATGCAAAGAGAGCGAGGTTCTTGGCCTCGCCCTCCGAAAACGGTATCAGGTCGGTACGGCTAGGGGCAAAGCTGCGCCGGCGTCTTCACCGGTCGGTCGTTCTTGGGAATCTCGAACGCATACGTAGCGTTCAATGCATCCGCTGCGGCGTTGGCTATCGCCTGCTGGCCGTCCAGCGTCGGGTGGACACCGTCCAGACCGATGTACTGTCCAAAGGGGTTGTTGCAGTTGAAGAAAACGGACAGGCTAAAAGCGGTCTTTCTCGCGATGAATGCAGCCAGTGCGGTATTCAGCTCGAGATACGCCCACGAATGAGCTGTTGCTTGATCTGAGATGTGGTTGTTCATCGCAGTGATGACGCCGTTTATGAACGCCACATC
>Ga0137376_10002255_pt1 | contig 11411 bp, 10 predicted proteins | sample SagtaG_23_FD_104814 | JGI IMG/M metagenome (GOLD analysis project Ga0137376, IMG submission 104814) | Vadose zone soil microbial communities from Sagehorn Ranch, Mendocino, California, USA - Sage2_L_20_16 metaG | ecosystem: Environmental > Terrestrial > Soil > Vadose zone | place: USA...
CCGATGCGGCGCGCCTCAACCGCAAGCGCTGCGTCCGACTGATCGCCTTCGTGGCCCGGCACGCAAGGGATCCCCACCGCGGTCATCAGCCGTTTGGCCTGCGCTTTGTTGCCCATTGCCTGGATGGCCGCCGGCGTCGGGCCGATGAAGACGAGGCCGGCGTCCTCGCACGCTTTCGCGAACTCGGCAGTCTCGGCGAGAAAGCCGTAGCCCGGATGCACCGCGTCGGCGCCCGAATGCTTCGCCGCGGCGAGGATCGCCTGGATATTCAGATAGCTCTCCCGGGCCGGAGCCGGTCCGATGCGCACCGCCTCGTCCGCCGCCCGGACATGCAGCGCATCCGCATCGGCGTCGCTGAAGACCGCGACGGTGCGAACCCCGAGATCGCGCGCCGTGCGCGCGATGCGGCAGGCGATCTCGCCGCGGTTCGCGATCAGGATTTTGGAAAACGCCATGGTTAGGCCAGGTGTTTGCGATCCATCCATTTTGACGGGCCCAAAGGCGGCCTAGGCCACGTTCATCGCCCCGTTTGAGTCCGACGATTGCGTATCAGCCAAGGGCTCCAAGTGGACCGATCATCCCATGGCGACGGCATCATGCCAATCTGCAGCTACACATTGGCCAAAAAAGCGTTGCTTCTCTGAGTTGAAGTGCGCTATTGTGAACCATCCAGGCGACATGAGGGAGGACCAAATGCCACGGTCGATCGTTGATTTCTCCGCGATATCTCCGATCATCAAAGATGAACCCTTCTTCCTGCATTTTTGGGAATCGACACCGAGCGAAGCACTCGAATTCATGAAGAATCCACGAGCAGAACTGGCCAAAATGGGCATTGAGCTGCCGCCGGATTGCCGTGTGGAAACGACGATCGAGAATCATGACTGGCTAGCAGCTCGCACCAACAATTTCACCCGCGCCGACGACGGACCCATTATTATTTGCGGCACGGGCGGAGGTAACGTAGCCAAAGCGTATTACAAAGTCTCTTTTTATGCGCATGAAAAATCAGAGGTCGGAAAATACAAAAAACAACTTCTGCACAGCGAAAGCGAACGAGAGAGGAAATAATCCGAATGCCAGGCTGATGCTCACCCGCAAATTCAACGGCTACGCCGACGCCGTGGGTATCATCACCTCATTGAACTTTGGGTTTATCGAATTTGTAAGGTGATGGTCGGGTCATCGAGGGCGCATTCGGTGCGTGCGTCGGTCAATTCGTCCACCGCCGTTCCAGGCTGCGGGGGGCTTGACCATTTCGGCGGAAAAAGACGCGTCTCACTCGATCCGCGTGACCCACGCGGGCTTGCGTTTCTCCACGAACGCCTTGGTGCCCTCGCGCCCCTCCGGGCCGCGCACGGCGCGCGCGAAGCTCTCCGCCGCCTGATCGAGCAGCTCAGGCATTGGCGCGGAACCGGCGGCACGCAGCATCAGGCGCTTGGTCTCCGCCACCGCCTCCGGCGCACACTGCAGGATCTGGTTGATCGCATCCGTGACCGCCGCGTCGAGCGCCGCGGCGCTCTCGACGGTGAGATGGGCGATGCCGACCTCGCGCGCCTGTTCGCCACTGAGCCGGGCGCCGGAGACGCCGAACCGCCGCGCGGCCGTGAGCCCGATGCGCCGCACCACGAACGGCGAAATCGCGGCGGGCACCAGGCCGAGCGTCACTTCCGTCATGGCGAAACGCGCATCCTGGGTTGCGATGGTGATGTCGGCGACGCACGCAAGCCCGAAGCCGCCGCCCATGGCATAGCCTTCGACCGCGGCGATCAAAGCCTGCGGCGCCGAATCCATCGTCTCCATCATCAGTCCGAACCGGCGGTTCGATTGCTCGAGCTCGTGGGCCGCGCCCGCGCCCGCCGGCGGCGTTCCCGTGGCGCCCGCCAGGTTCTTGAGGTCGGCGCCCGCACAGAACGTGCCGCCGGCGCCGCGCAGCACCACGACCCGAACGCCGCGGTCCTCTCGGATCGCGGCAAACGTCGCGAGAATCTCCCGCACCATCTGGGCGGTCATGGCGTTGCGCAGCTCGGGCCGGTTCAGCCAGACCCGCAGCACCGGGCCTTGCGCCTCGAGCGTGATGTGCCCGGTATCGGGGAGCCTAGTCATCCTTGCGCTTTCGCTCCGCGACGTTGGAGGTGCCCGGCAGCGTGCCCATCAGCTTGCAGAGGATGGTGAGCATGATCTCGTCCGAGCCGCCGCCGATCGAGCCCAGCCGCGAATCGCGATAGGCGCGGCTCACCGGCGTTTCGTTCATGAATCCCATGCCGCCCCAATATTGCAGGCACGCGTCGCTGACCTCGCGGCCGAGCCGCCCCGCCTTGAGCTTCGCCATCGAGGCGAGCCGCGTCACGTCCTGCCCGGCAACGTAGAGTTCGCAGGCGCGGTAGGTCAGCGAGCGCAGCAGCTCGATCTCGGTCGCAAGCTCGGCGAGCCGGAAGTGCACGACCTGATTGTCGAGGATCGGCTTGCCGAATGCCTGGCGGTTGCGCGCGTATTCGACCGTCTGCTCGATCAGCCGTTCCCCGCTTTTCAGCGCCTTGGCGGCCGCCCACAATCGTTCCTCCTGGAACTGCAGCATCTGATAGGTGAAGCCCTTGCCTTCCTCGCCGATGCGGTAGCGCTGCGGCACGCGCACGTCGTCGAAGAAGATCTGCGCGGTATCCGAAGAGCGCATGCCGAGCTTGTCGAGCTTGCGGGCGATCTCGACTCCCTCGGTCTTCATCGGCACGCAGATCAGGCTCTTGTTCTGGTGCACGGGTCCGTCGGACGTGTTGGCGAGCAAACAGATCCAGTCGGCCTGGGTGCCGTTCGTGGTCCACATCTTGCCGCCGTTGATGACGTAATCCGCGCCGTCCTTGCGCGCGAAAGTCTTGATCGAAGCGACGTCGGAGCCGGCGCCGACCTCGGACACGCCGAGACAGGCGACGTAATCGCCGGCGATCGACGGTGCCAAAAATTCCCGCCGCACCCCGTCGGAGCCGAAGCGGGCGAGCGCCGGCGTCGCCATGTCGGTCTGCACCCCGATCGCCATCGGCACGCCGCCGCAATGGATATTGCCGAGCTCCTCGGCCATCACCATGGAGAACGAGTAATCGAGCCCCTGGCCGCCGTATTCCACCGGCTTGGTCAGTCCGAGAAAACCGAGATCGCCGAGTTTCTTGAACAGCTCGTGCGCGGGAAAAATGCCGGCTTCCTCCCAGGCGTCGACGTGCGGGTTGACCTCCGCCGCGATGAACTTTTGCAAGCTGCGGCGCAGCTCCTCGTGCTCGGGCGTGAACATCATGAGCGAATTCTCCCAGTTTTCATTTCTCGTTGAACGTGAGGCAGACGCGCTTTTCCTCCCTCTGAAAGGGGGAAGTGAAGCGCGTCGGCGGCCTGGGCTGACGGATCCGACATGCGGCTGAAATCTCTCATCCTGACCTCACATCCTTCCCACCCCGAACGTGGTCGATTTGAGCGGGCGGATCCCGGCCTCGCGGCAGATCGAGAGACAGAGCGCGAGCACCTTGCGGCTATCGCGCGGATCGATCAGCCCGTCGTCCCACAGCCGCGCGGTCGCGTACAGCGCCAGCGACTCGCCGTCGATCCGCCGGATGATCTCCTGCTCCATCGCCTCGAGTTTTTCCCGGTCGACGGGCTTGCCCTCGCGCCTGAGCTTCTCTTCGGTGACGATCGCCATGACTTTCGCGGCCTGCTCGCCGCCCATGACCGCGATGCGATTGTTGGGCCAGGCGAAGATGAAGCGCGGATCGTAGGCGCGCCCACACATGCCGTAATTTCCGGCGCCGAACGAAGCGCCGATGTGCAGGGTGATCTGCGGCACGTTGGCATTGGCGACCGCCTGGATCATTTTCGAGCCGTGCTTGATGATGCCGTCCTGCTCGGCCTCGCGTCCGACCATATAGCCCGTGGTGTTCTGCAGATAGACGATCGGGATATTGGCCTGGCAGCAGATCTGGATGAACTGGGCCGCCTTGGCGGAACCGTCGGCGTCGATTGGGCCGTTGTTGCCGATCAGCCCCAGCGTCTGGCCTTCGATCTCGGCATGGCCGCACACCGTGTGCACGCCGTAGAGCCCCTTGAAGTCGAGAAAGTCCGAATCGTCGACCACGCGCGCGATCACCTCGCGCACGTCGTAGGGCTTGCGGTAGTCGACCGGCACCACGCCGGCGAGCTCGTCGGCATCGTGGCGCGGCTCCTTGAACGATTTCTCCGGCCGGACCGGCAGCTGCTCGTTCCACGGCAGCTTGGTCATGATCTCGCGGGCGATGCGGATGCCGTCGGCATCGTCCTCGGCCAGATACTCGCCGAGCCCGGAGACGGTCGCGTGCATTTCGGCGCCGCCGAGCTCCTCGTCGCCGGCGATCTCGCCGGTGGCGGCGCGCAGCAGCGGCGGACCGGCGAGAAACACCTTGGCCTTGTTGCGCACGAGAATCACGTAATCGGACAGCCCGGGCAGATAGGCGCCGCCCGCCGTGGAGGAGCCGTGCACCACGGTAACCTGAGGAATGCCCGCGGCCGACATGCGCGCCTGGTTGGCGAAGCCGCGCCCGCCCTCGACGAACATCTCGCCCTGATAGAGCAGATTGGCGCCGCCGGATTCGACGAGCCGCACCACCGGCAGCTTGTTCTCGAGCGCGATCTGCTGCACGCGCAGATTCTTCTTCACCCCCATCGGGGTCGAAGTGCCGCCCTTGATGGCGCTGTCGGAGGCGGCCACGACGCAGCGGATGCCTGACACATAGCCGACGCCGGCGATCCCGCCGCCGGCCTGAATGCCGCCGCGGCCGTCGTCGTCGTGCATGCGGTAGCCGGCGAGCGTCGCAAGCTCGAGCCAGGGGGCGCCGCGATCGAGCAGCAGCGCGACGCGCGCGCGCGGCAACAGCTGGCCGCGCTTGCGAAAAAAATCGCGCTTGGCATTGGAGGCGTCGCGCACGTTTTGCTCGAGCCCGCGGAACTCGGCGATCAGCGCCAGCATCTGCTCCCGATTGGTGCGGAAGCTCTCGGAGCTGCGGTCGACACGGGTTTCCAGGATGGGCATGGAATCGCGGCGGGATCAGTCGCGCGGAACCTTCGGCGTCTCCGCAAGCGGAAAGCCGTTGAAGGCAGGCGCGGGTTGCTTATGTTTGGGCACCCGAAATTCCTCCCCACGCAAGCAATCTGTTCACGGCCCCGGGCGATTGCGCCTCGACCCGATGCTTGCTTTACCTTCTTTCAACATGAACCGCGCGGATGCAAGCTGCAACCGAAGTGACCGACGCCGTGCGGTCGACCATACTCGGAGCGCGCCATGAAAGGCTATGAGACGTATCGGACCATCTCCGTCGAACGCCGCCGGCGCATCCTCGTGGTCACGCTCGACCGGCCGGACGCGCTCAATGCGGTCGATGCCGCGCTCCACGCCGAGCTCGCCCGCATCTTTGTCGAAGTCAGGCACGATGCCGAGGCGGATGTGGTGGTGCTCACCGGCCGCGGCCGCGCGTTCTGCGCCGGCGGCGACATCGATTGGATGCAGGCGGCAATCGACGACCCGGCCTTGTTCGAGGAGACCGGACGCCAGGCGAAGGAGATCGTGTTCGGCCAGCTCGATCTCGACAAGCCGCTCATCTGCCGGCTCAACGGCCATGCCACCGGGCTCGGCGCGTCGCTGGCCTTGCTGTGCGACATCATCATCGCACAGGAGAATGCCAAGATCGGCGATCCGCACGTGCCGGTGGGCCTCGTGGCCGGCGACGGCGGTGCGCTGATCTGGCCGCAGCTCGTCGGCTATACCAAGGCGCGGCATTACCTCTTCACGGGCGAGCTCATCACCGCGGCCGAGGCCGAGCGCATCGGCCTGATCACAAAAGTGGTGCCCGAGGCCGGGCTCGACGACGCCGTTTACGGCCCCGCCGAGCGCCTCGCAGCTCTTCCGCGCAAGGCGCTGCAATGGACCAAGACGGTGACCAATCTGCCGCTGAAGGCGCTGTTCCAGGCGCATTTCGATGCCGGCGTCGCCTACGAGTCGATGTCGAACTTGACGGCCGACCACCAGGAAGCCGTTGCCGCGTTCCGCGAGAAGCGCAAGCCTTTGTTCGCGGGGAGGTGAGGCAAGCGCGCTTTACCTCCCGGCAGGGGAGGCATAGGCGGCCTTCCCGCCGCCGTTTGATCAACGCCGATGCGGAGCATCGGCTATGGAGCGTCATCAGAAGCGAGCCGGGCGGGGCCTCCCTCTCCCCGCAAGCGCGGTGAAAGCCCGCGTGTTTCCATGTCCCTGCCGCGGAAATAGATTGCCGCATCAGGACCACCAGGTGCACTGAATGCCTCTCTCTTGCCGTCATTGCGGCTGACCACGCAACGGGCCAGCCGGAAGCGCGGCGAATGTTTGGCGAGCTAGCTCGGGGCGCGATAATGCCGCTTGCTTCCCATTCTCTCTCGGCCTTCGTGCCGCATGATCTGCGCGCGCCGATCCCCGGCGCCGCTAGCGGACCACTCGCCGGCCTCACCTGCGCGGTCAAGGACATGTACGACATCGCGGGCCATCGCACCGGGGGCGGCAGCCCGGACTGGCTTGCGGCGGCAGCGCCAGCCACCTCCTCGGCCGCCGCGGTACGCAAAATTGTCGATGCCGGCGCCACCGTCATCGGCAAGACCATCTGCGACGAGTTCTTCTTCAGCGTGACCGGCGCCAATGCCCATTACGGCACGCCGGTGAACCCGCGCGCGCCCGGCCGCCTGCCGGGCGGCTCGTCGAGCGGATCGGCTGCCGCGACTGCGGCCGGCGCCTGCGATTTTGCGCTCGGCAGCGACACCGGCGGCTCGGTGCGGGTGCCGGCGAGCTTTTGCGGGGTGTACGGCATTCGTCCGACCCATGGGCGCGTGCATCTGTCCGGCGCCATGGCGATGGCGCCCTCCTTCGATGTCGCCGGCTGGTTCGCCAGCGGGCCGGGTGTGTTTCGCCGGGTCGGCCACGTGCTGCTCGAGGGCGTGTCCAGTCCGGCACGGGTCGAAGCCCTGCTCGTGCTCGAGGATGCGTTCGAGCAGGCCGATGCGGCGGCCGCGGCGCTGCTGCGTTCCGCGCTGGCCGCCATGGCGGCGGATTTGCCGACGCCAAAGGAGGTTCGCGTGGCGCCCGAGGGGCTCGACCCCTGGCGCGAGTGCTTTCGCGTGATCCAGGGGTTCGAGATCTGGGGCATTTACGGCGAATTCATCGAGCGGCGGCGGCCGCGGCTCGGCCCCGGCGTTCGCGAGCGCATGGCATTCGCCGCGAAAGTCTCGCACCGCGACGCCGAGGAGGCGCGCAGGGTCAAGGCGCGGGCGCGCGACCAGATCCGAAGGCTGGCGAAGCCCGGCGCGATTCTCGCGCTTCCCACCGCACCCGGCATTGCGCCGCGCGCCGATGCGCCCGCGCAGGCGCTGGAAGCCTTCCGCGCCAACGTCATGCGCCTCACCTCGATCGCGGGATTGAGCGGGCTGCCGCAAGTGACGATCCCGATCGGCACCGTGTCGGGCTGTCCGGTCGGGCTGTCCTTCATCGGCTGGGCGGGCGCGGACGAAATTCTGCTCGATCTCGCGGTCCGCCTGTCGCGTCACTGCGGCCAGCAGGGCTGAGTCTTTATTCGCCGGCGACCGCTTCGCCGTCATCGCCCGGCTTGACCGGGCGACCCAGTAGCCTCGCAATCGAAACGACGCGGTGGATACTAAATGGCCCGCCTATGGGCCATGACAATTCATGGCATGCAACATCACAGCACCTGGAACACGTGGTAGGTCGGGCCGCTTGCGGTGCGCGCGCCGGTCGCGACCGAGCAGATCTTGTTGATCCATTCGTAGCTCTCGGCGCCCGTCTCGAAATACGGCGTGACGCGAAAATAATACAGGCTCGGGTCGACGGCTTCGCCGCGATTGAGCCGGTCGATCACGTCCTGCGGCCCGTGGCGGTAGCCGCGGTAGGTCATGTAGATGAGCTGCTGGTCGTGCGTCTGCATCGTCAGCCGCACGTCGAGCTGCAGCACGCAGTCGCGGCGCAGCAGCAGCCAATCGCCGCCGCCCGGCAGCACTTCGCCCTTGAGCTTGGGCCCCTCGAAGCTGCCGCCGGCGATGCGCGCGATCCGCCGTCGTCCGTAACAGGTCTCGCCGAGATCGAGCAGCGGCGGCACTTCGAGCGTGATCTTGAACAGGAACTCGGTCTTGATCTCCGGCATGGCACAATCCTCTCGACGGGTTTCCAGTGCGGATTCATAAACGCGAAGCGAGCCTGATGAAAGCCGCACGGCTCAGCGTTCGGCGCGGGAAAGCACGTCCATCAATTCCGCAATCTTGCGTCGCTGCTCGGCTTTGCTCCCGGAGGCGACGGCGTGCTCGACGCAATGGGCGACGTGATCGCGCAGCACCTCCTCCTCGACCCGGCGCAGCGCGGCGCGAACCGCGGAGATCTGAGTGACGATGTCGATGCAGTAGCGATCCTCTTCGACCATGCGCGCGAGCCCGCGAACTTGGCCTTCGATCCGCTTGAGCCGTTTGAGGCACGGCGCCTTGATCTCGCTGCGCATGGTCGATATATACCCCGTACGGGTATATAATCAAGAGACCTCGAAACCAAGGAAAGATATGCCCATGGCGAATCCCACCTCGCAGGCGAAACATCATCATCCTGCTCATGCGCATGAACGCCAGGCTAGTGCGGCTGAGCCATCACAGGCGCCGGTCCCAGCGGGCACGATCTACACCTGCCCGATGCACCCGCAAATCCGCCAGGTCGGCCCGGGCCATTGCCCGATCTGCGGCATGGCGCTGGAGCCGGAGCTTGCCGGAGAAGCCGGCCCCAATCCCGAGCTCGTCGACATGACCCGGCGGTTCTGGATCGGTCTCGTCTTGTCGATTCCCGTGGTCGCGCTGGAGATGGGCGGGCATCTGGCGAATTTGCACATGCTGCTCGGCGGGAATTTGTCGAACCGGCTGCAGTTCGTCTTTGCGACCCCCGTCGTGTTGTGGGCCGGCTGGCCGTTCTTCGTGCGCGGCTGGCGCTCAATCCTCAACCGCAACCTCAACATGTTCACGCTGATCGCGCTGGGCACGGGAGTGGCCTGGGTCTACAGCGTCGTCGCGACGCTCGCGCCGAATCTGTTTCCGGCCGCGTTCCGCGGCCCGGAAGGCACCGTGGCGGTGTATTTCGAAGCCGCGGCCGTGATCACGGTGCTGGTCCTGCTCGGGCAGGTGCTGGAGCTGCGCGCGCGCGAACAGACTTCGGGCGCAATCCGCGCACTGCTCGACCTCGCGCCGAAGATCGCACACCGCATCAAGAACGGCGACGAGGAGGCAATTGCGCTCGATCAGGTCGTGGTCGGCGACAGGCTGCGGGTGCGGCCGGGCGAGAAAATCCCGGTCGACGGCGAGCTGATCGAAGGACGCTCCGCGGTCGACGAGTCCCTGGTGACCGGCGAATCGATGCCGGTGACGAAGCAGCCCGGCACGAAGGTCATCGGCGGCACGCTCAATCAGACCGGAACCTTCGTCATGCGCGCCGAAAGAATCGGCCGCGACACCGTGCTGGCGCGGATCGTGCAGATGGTGGCGGCGGCGCAGCGCTCGCGCGCGCCGATCCAGCGACTTGCCGACCAGGTCTCCGGCTGGTTCGTGCCCGCCGTCATTCTCGTGGCGCTGATCGCCTTCGCGGCTTGGTCGATCTGGGGTCCGGAGCCGCGATTTGCGTTCGGGCTCGTCGCCGCCGTGAGCGTGCTGATCATCGCCTGCCCGTGCGCGCTCGGGCTCGCGACGCCGATGTCGATCATGGTCGGGGTCGGCCGCGGCGCCCAGGCCGGCGTGCTGATCAAGAACGCCGAAGCGCTGGAGCGCATGGAGAAAGTCGACACGCTGGTGGTCGACAAGACCGGAACGCTGACCGAGGGCAAGCCGAAGGTCGTCGCGGTCGTCCCGGCCGAAACTCTCGACGAGACCGAGGTCCTGCGCCTTGCCGCCAGCCTCGAGCGCGCGAGCGAGCATCCGCTGGCGCGGGCGATCGTCGATGCCGCCGCCGAACGCAAGATCGCGTTCGCCGCAGTCGTCGGGTTCGACGCGCCGGCCGGCAAAGGGGTTGTCGGCTCGGTCGAGGGTCGGCGGCTCGCGCTGGGCAATGCGAGATTCCTGGCCGAGCTGAAGATCTCGACGGCCGCGCTCGAAGGCGAGGCCGAGCGCCTGCGCCGGGACGGCGCGACCGCCGTTTTCCTGGCGATGGACGGCAAGGTCTCCGGCATTCTCGCCATTGCCGATCCGGTGAAATCGACCACGCCGGCGGCGCTGCAGGCGCTGACCCAGGAGGGCATGCGCGTCGTCATGCTGACCGGAGACAACGGGACCACCGCGCAGGCGGTCGCGCGCCGTCTCGGCATCACCGAGGTCGAAGCCGAAGTGCTGCCCGACCAGAAGAGCGCCGTCGTGGAAAAGCTTCGCCGCGAGGGCCGGGTCGTGGCCATGGCGGGGGACGGCGTCAACGACGCGCCGGCGCTTGCCGCGGCCGATGTCGGCATCGCGATGGGGACCGGCACCGACGTCGCCATCGAAAGCGCGGGCGTGACGCTGCTCAAGGGCGACCTGACCGGCATCGTGCGGGCCCGCCGGCTCTCCGCGGCGACGATGCGCAACATCCGCCAGAACCTGTTCTTCGCCTTCATCTACAATGCGGCGGGCGTGCCGATCGCGGCCGGAGCGCTCTATCCGGTCTCCGGCATTCTGCTCTCGCCGGTGATTGCCGCAGCCGCCATGGCGCTCTCCTCCGTGAGCGTCGTCGGCAATGCGCTGCGGCTGCGCAGCGTGCGGCTGTGATTGCGGAGTGATAGCGCGAAGCGCAATCCATTGTCTGCACGGGCTGGGGCGGGTCGCGCTTCGCTTGACCCACCGTATCAGCGCTATCCGGTCGACCGGAGGACGACGGCCTCAATACGCGCTCTGATAGCCCTGGTAGCCCCGGTAGCTCTGATAGCCTTGGTACTGGTAGCCCTGATAATTCTGATAGCCGTATTGGGAATAATGGCCCGACTGGTACTGCTCCGGGCCGAGTTGGCGATGGTGCCTCGCCCGGTGGTTCGCCGCGACCCTGGTGGAGGCGCCCCCGAATACCGCCCGGCAGCCGTCGCTCAAGCGCGGCCGCTCCCGTTTCAGGCACGCCACGATGCGGCCCACGTCCGGGATTTCTCCGGAGCACAGTCGGAACACGTCGGACATGCACGCCGATTGCTGGTCCGAGGTTCCCCGGTAATCCTGTGCGGATGCGCTGCTCGCGCCGAGGAGCGAAACGGCGACCAGTACGATCGCACCACGAAATTTCGCCGGCCCGACGATCCCGCCCACCAGATGTTCGAATGTATTCATCACGGTCCTCCTTCCGCGCCTGCCCTAATTAGGCCGAGTGTTCTTTCATATCAGATTCGTGGCCG
>Ga0137376_10002257_pt1 | contig 11410 bp, 10 predicted proteins | sample SagtaG_23_FD_104814 | JGI IMG/M metagenome (GOLD analysis project Ga0137376, IMG submission 104814) | Vadose zone soil microbial communities from Sagehorn Ranch, Mendocino, California, USA - Sage2_L_20_16 metaG | ecosystem: Environmental > Terrestrial > Soil > Vadose zone | place: USA...
CACTTCGTTTGTGAATTTAGGGAGTCCAGAAGTCTTTGAAACTCCTGGATTCCGGGTCGCGTTAGCTATCGCCACCTTGCCCGGAATGACGCGCGAATTAAGTGGCGGTTCAAAGATCAAGGCGAGTGTCGACTCAGGAAAATCTAACTCAGACGCCTTTCCTTAAACCACGCCTGCTTGCCGCAACGCGGCAATATCCGCGCTGCTGTAACCAAACTCGCTCAAGAAGCGCTCGGTGTGCTCGCCCAAGGGGAAAGCAATCGGCGTTAGAGTACTTTTTTCGCGGTCAATCATCGAGACGAAGCCGAATTAGGAAACTGAGCTTCGAGATCTTGGTGAATTCCTGAGCCTAAACGAGGCTGGGTGGTTCTACCCGGATTAGTCTGACCAGTCGGAGCCTTTTGTTGTTCACCGCCTCCAGGGGCTGCTTGTTCAGATGGGGCTTCTAGCTTAGCTGGTGCTGTATCAGCATAGGGGTCTGAGCATAGGGTTTACCCAAATCTTTTACAGACCGTTGAAAAACTTTCCGTTCACCTTTCGACAAGCTCAAGGCGAACGAAGGAGTGCTTGGAAATGTTGGAGTTTTTCCGTTCATGCTGAGCATGTCGAAGCATGTGAATAACTTTTTCAACAGTCTGTTTTATCTTTGACATTCGTCGTCTCCGGTTTTAACCCCATTGCCGTTCTTGTTGGAGCTCGTGTTCGGGTCTTGCATTATGACAATAGGTGATTGCGCGACTGGAAAAGTTGCCTGCCCGTTTTTCCCTCATTCCGTTACGATTCTGTTTTGATAGACTGATAGTAATCGGAAGCGGCACGGCAGCGATGCCGGCGCAAAAGGAGGAATCCATGAACTCCTCAGCGATGGAACTGGGACCGATCGGGATCTGGACGGCACAGTTTGATTATCAGCCCGCCGCCAGGGCGCAAGAGGCCGCGGCGGAACTAGAAAAGCTTGGGTTTGGAGCGATCTGGTTCCCTGAAAGTGTGGGCCGCGAAGCGCTAAGCAACTCCGCGATACTTCTCAGCGCTACCAGCCGAATAGTCATTGCCACAGGCATCGCCAACATTTACGCGCGCGATCCGGTGACGATGGCCGCCGCGCAGAAGACCCTCACTGAAGCGTACCCGGGTCGCTTCATCCTCGGTCTCGGTGTCAGCCACATTCCCCTTGTAGAACAGATAAGAGGTCATAGCTACGGGAAACCCGTGCCTTCGATGCGGGCGTACCTGGATGGCATGGATCGGGCTCCGTACCGTGCGGTCCTTCCCACCATTAAACCCGTCAGAGTCTTGGCGGCACTTGGACCTAAAATGCTCCAGCTCGCCGCAGAGCGAACGGACGGCGCGCACTCATATTTCGTGCCGCCGCAGCACACGGCGAGTGCGCGTGAGATTTTGGGCAGCGATAAACTCCTGGCCGTCGAGCAGGCCATCGTACTTGAAACCGATGCGGCCAAAGCACGAGAGATCGCGCGGTCGCATACATCCACGTATCTCAAATTGCCAAATTACGTGAATAACTTGCGCCGTCTCGGCTTCGTTGACAAGGACCTCGTCGATGGCGGCAGTGATAAACTAGTAGACGCCATCGTTGCCTGGGGTGATACGACCGCCGTTATCGATCGCGTTCGCGCCCATCAATCCGCGGGCGCCGACCACGTTTGTATTCAGGTGCTGCCACCGGACCCGCGGGCGCTCCCAATGACAGAGTGGCGGGAGATTGCAGCGGGACTGCAAGGCAGCTTCTTAAGGTAATGCGGAAGATGCGCCGTTTCATCGCAAGGTGATGTTCAAAGCGTTATCCCTTCTCCTGAGCATCCTTCTCCTTTTCGGCTGCACGGCCGATATCATTCCCGCCACCGGAGAGAAACGGTATCTCGGCTATAGCTGGCAACAGGAAACCGAGATCGGCAAGCAAGCCAGTCAGCAAGTCGCCGCTCTTTTCGGTCTTTACCGTGATCCTAAACTGGAGCGCTACGTCATGGAGGTCGGCAACCGCGTTCTCGCGACAAGTCACCTCCGGCGGCCTGGAACCGAGGAACAATTTCGCAAAACTCCGGTTACTTTCGGTGTACTCGACAGTCCGATCATCAACGCCATGGCCCTTCCCGGAGGGTACGTCTATGTCACGCGCGGGATGCTCGCCCATCTGAATAACGAAGACCAGCTCGCCACCGTCATAGCGCACGAGATCGGCCACGTCGCCGCCCGCCATGCGGCGCGCCAAGCCTGGCAGCAACAATGGGGTCAGGGGCTCCTTCTCGGCGGCGCGCTTCTCGGCCAGGGAGTATTCGGCCTTCCCGCACAGGATATTCTCAATCTCGGCGGCATGGCCGCGCAACTGATCTTTCTTCGGTACAGTCGCGAGGACGAGTTGGAAGCCGACAAATTGAGCGTCGAGTACGGCTCACTCGCTGAGTACGATCCGCGCGAGGTGATTCCTTTTTTTCAGACGCTCAATCGAATTCAGGAAAAAGAAGGACAGGGGATGCCCGGCTTTCTCTCCACGCATCCCAATCCCGGCGACCGGATACAGCGCATCAGAGAATTGACCGCGGCACAGCCGCGTGAAAAGCGGCCGCCGCCGGATGGTTCCCGCTACTTAAATACGATTGAGGGCCTGGTACTCGGCGAAGATCCGCGGCAGGGATTCGTCGAAGGAAACGTATTCTATCATCCGGAATTGCGCTTTCGCTTTCCCGTACCCCGCGGGTTTAAAGTCGTCAACCAGCCCGCGCAGGTCGTGATGGTCGAAAATCAAAACCGGGCGGTTTTAGGCTTTGCCTCCACCGGCGAAAAATCCCTAGAGTCCGCCACTGCCAAATTCCTTAACCAGCCCGGCCTCCGAATCATCGAACGCGGCCCGATGCGCTCCAATGGGTTTCCGGCATTCGCGGCCGTCGCGGATGCGCGGATGGAAAACGGGCAAGTCGTTAGGGTCATGACTTACTTTATTCAATACCGAGGCAGCATCTATCATTTTGTCGGATACACCGCGCCGAAGGCGTTTGGTGTTTTTCGCAGCGTGTTTCTGCAAACCATGCAGGGCTTCGGCGAAATCCAAGATTCTCGGATTTTGAACAGAGAGCCGGTTCGCCTGAGGCTGGAACCTATCTCCCGAGCCGCACCATTGCGGGATTTGATCCCCAAAAGCTTGCCCGCGCCGTTCAAGCCTGAAGACGTGGCGATTTTAAATCAACTCGATTCGAACCAGGAAATCGGTCAGGGAAAAATCCTCAAAATACCCGCCTCGCGTTAATGGTGAGGTCATAGATACCTGACCAACAGCTCTCTTCCCAGAGAGTTCAAAGAGAAAGATTGGTTGGATTAGCCCGGAGCGGACATAGGCGACGTCCTGAGCTGACCGCAATATCCCGGTTGACGACTGAAGCGGGAGTTAAAGGTTCGCAAGGTTCGGCTTCGAACTCGAAACTGCGTACGCGCATTACAGGGCGATCGTTTCAATCCTCTCGATTTCTTCGGTGGAGAGGGCGAGCTGTTCGGCTTGGAGGTCCTCTTTCATATGTTGTTGGCTCGTGGTTCCGGTCAACGGGAGCATGCCGATTTGCATGGCAAACCGAAAGATGATCTGTGCGGTACCAGCGCCTAACCGTTTGGCGATTGTCCGAATTTCCGGATCCGCAAGGACTTCTCTATTGGCGGTTAACAACGAAAAGCCTTGATAGATGATGCCCTCGGCTTGGCAAATCTCCCTGACTTCTTTGTCCCATCCGAGCGCGGCGAAACATCGGTTTTGCACGACCATCGGTTTGAGATTCGCCTGTTCACAAAACTGTGCGAGCTGACCGGCCGCGACATTGCTGATGCCAATCATTTTGGTTTTGCCTGATTGATAGAGGTCTTCCATGGCCGCCCACACTTCCCAATCCGCTTCCCCCAAGCGCCGGCGCGAATAAGGTGCATGCAATACATAGGAGTCCACGTACTCGGTACATAAGTGAGTCAACGAGCTGTCAAAGGACTGTCTTACTTGGGTGGCGAGATCGGCCGAGGGATCGTACGGGGTTCGACCGCCTTGGCCACCGACCGAAGTAAACTTGGTTTGGAGAAACAGAGTGTCTCGCTTGATCCCTTTCTTCGCTACCGCCTGCAGCGCTTCACCAACCAGGGCTTCCTCGTAATGGATCAGCTGGTTGGCCGTGTCGATGGCCCTGAAGCCTGACGCCACTGCTAATTGCACCAGTTCTCTAGTGGCTTCTTTTTTCCAAGCCGTGCCATACATAAAAGAGGGAATGGGAACGTGGTTATAGGCCGTCAAGGTCATAATGTTTCCTCCACCTCTAATGGCTATCCAGTTTCGTTCTCCCTGTCCAGTCATCTGAGTCACCTCATCCTGACCCTTTGCATCCCAGATAGTGCCTACGGCGCCGCATGCCTATCTTTCCATCTTTTCAGAATTACGGCCCGAGCAGAGTTCATCAATTCAACTTCACCCTCACTTAATATTTGCCTATTTGCGCAATTGCGCAAATACGGGAATCAGCCTGTTTGGAGAATGCGAAGGGGTCGGTAATCAGTCATCGGCAGAGATCGACCGGATAACTTGACGCGCCAATGAACAAGACGAATTCTCCCCCTTGACACATAAGTACCGGTGATTAATTTTTTCTTGGGTCGTGAAATTAGCCCTAATGATTTATGAAAGGAGGAGATAGTTATGAGAAGCCTAGTCACATGGAATCCTTATCAGGAGCTCAGTAACTGGCATCGAGACATCGATGATCTCTTCCGCCGTTTTTTTCCCGGCGACAACGAAGAGAACCATCAGCCGTCGATGACCAGGTGGCTTCCGGCAATGGAAGCGTTCGAGAAAGACGGACAGTACGTAATTCGAGCCGATGTGCCGGGGGTCGATCCCAATGAGGTCGAGGTGTCAGTCCTCAATGACGCCCTGACGCTAAAAGGAGAGCGTAAGCGTTCGAACGAGGTAAAAGAGAAAGACTATCACTACAGTGAGACTGCCTACGGCAGATTTGAGCGCAGGTTCGCGCTTCCGAAGGGAATCGATCCGGAGAAGATAGCCGCTAAGTTTGAAAACGGCGTGCTCGAGATTTCTATGCCGCTGCCGCAATCGGCAACAGCGAAAAAAGTTCCTATCGAAACCAGCGCTAACCAGCCGAAGCAGATCAAGGCTGCGTGAGCCGCCGTTTCTCCCTTCCACGACGAGAGAGAAGCCATTACAGGCTTCTCTCTCGCGTCTATTTGATACGTAACAGTTGTCAGAAGTCTTCCGCAAGATTGTCTAGAAGAAATCCCAAAGATCGATATTTCAAGTCTTCATTTTTCGTGTACACTGGAGGCGAAATCCAATGGGATCTCGTCTACAGCGTCATTGCCCAGGCCTTTCACAATTCGGCATGGAGGGTGAAACATGAAAAAGAGGCACGCTTTGAGCCTGCCGCAAAATGTTATCGAGACGATGGCGTTTGTGCTTTGCAGCGCGCTCGTGTCTTTTACGCCGCTTCACGGCGCGGAGCCTCCGGCGGTCGCCGGCGCCAGCTATGCGCTTCTCAAAGGAACAAATGAGTTCGGTCTCTGGGCCGGCGGATCACCCGATTCCACCAAGATTTTTGGCAACACCGAGGATCGACAGCTTCTTTTGGTCGGACTCCGCTATGGAAGAATTTTGGCGGCATGGGAGTCGCTCTCTCTGGAATACACTTTGGATATCTTCCCGGCCGCGGTAGTGTTCGAACCGGAGCGCGTCAGAAGAGGAAGCTCGACGATTTATGGAGCGGGTCTTACTCCTTTGGGCTTCAAAGTCAATTTTTCACAGCAGAGCTGGATCAAGCCGTTTGTGGCTGCAAGCGTCGGATTTCTCTACTTTCAGGATGATGTTCCCGTGCCTCGCTCATCACGTTTCAATTTTACCCCGGAAATTGGTTTAGGCGTTCAATTTTTTCTCACGCCGAAAAGGGCGCTGACAATCGGTTATAAGCTTCATCACATGTCAAACGCCAATACCGGCCGAAGTAATCCCGGAATGGACTCACACGTCATCTACGCGGGATTCTCCTTCTTCACTCCCTAGGGCGTAGAGGTAAACGGTTCTCAGTGAAATCGGATTTGAGAAAAGACCCCGTGAGCACTGGATTTATCACCTGCGTTCGGACCGATTGATTCAACGTATTGTGCCTGGCGTCATGGGACCTCAAGGAAAACGGGACAGTGATCTGACGCAAAGTCTTCCGGTGTTATGTTAGTGAATCGCGGGAAGCGGAAATCCAGATTAATTGGATTTGGGTCATCGTCCATTCGGTGGAAATGAGTTAACCGGGGCCCCGGTCCACCATCGGCGAGGATCCGAGAGAACCCGATCCCTCGTCTTTCGATTCGAGGCTGTTTGCCGGTCGTGGCAGCATTAAGCGCGGGAGACAATAAAATGTGGTCGAGCTGCGATACCGTGTTCTCCGATTTGAACCAATGGGTCCAACGATCTTCAACCTTTGGAAAACGGGCAAGCGCGTCAATGAGACCTGCATCGCTCACGAGCGGTTTTAGAGGTGCTGAAAGCGGCTCGTCATTGAGGTCGCCAATCACCGCGAAGAACTCCTGGTTGAATTGCTCGCCAGGGAACCGAGATTCAATGGTTTTCTTTACCGCCTGTGCTTGGCGCTTCCGCAGTTCGTCGGCTCTCTGACGTTCAGCAGGCGTGCTTGCTAATTTAGACTTGAGATGATTGATGAATAGCGTCAGACGTTTGGAGCCGCTGCCATTGAGGGCAATCTCAACCTCTAAGCAATCGCGCGAGAAGAGCCTCGGTTTCTCCGGCGGTTTGGGTGGGCCCGGACTGGCAGGACTAGGATCAATGTCATCTATATGAGTCCGAATGTTCACAATCTTAAGACGTGAAAGTATCCCTACGTCAATCTGACGAAAGTCCCTGGAGTCAATTAGAATCGCGTAATTATATTTTTCGCCCAGATGTTCTTCGTTGAACCTGCGAAGCGCGAGGAGACTTTCAACCTCTTGCAGGCAGATAACATCGGGGAAGTCTTGCTTGTCGTTTGTAGCCGCACGGCCTGCAAGCTCTCGTTGCGTGGGATTGAAAAGATCGAACAGCTCAGGTTTGTATATAGGAAGGTAACCGAATTGCGGGTCCTCAACGAGGCTCTTTCCCGACATGTCTCCCGGAAAGGTCTGGCCAAACTTGTATCGGACATAAAGGTTGTTGACGTTGAAAGTACAGATTGTGTGTGCCATTTGTTCTCCTTAGAGCCAGATGGGTATGGCTCCTCATATTTGCCGCGTGTAATCACTCAACACTGGTTTCCATATCGAAGGGCGCAAAAAACCTGCTTCATCAATTGCCGTGAAGTATATCCTGCCTGTTGATCTCCCGTCCAATATTTTTTTCGGAATATCAGGTATAGCCATTTGACTATAATCGCGGTTGCACTCCTTACGGCGGTACTTTTCAAAATCCCATGCTCAACCAAGAGGCGATCACTGGTTGAGCATAGGATTTTGCTGCGAGCCCTGCGTGAACCAAGTCGGCTTATTGATTGTTCATTCCCGCCCTCGATGATTTTTTAGGCTTGCCTTTTGTCGGTTTTGCCATCTTTGAGAGTTCCCTTTGGCAACGAGTTGGGGAGATGATATAAAACTTTCGCGTTTGAGCCGATGGGTCAATGCGGTGCACCCTTAATCAGACGGATGCAGGGTATTGAAGTGTCAGAAACAAACCTTAACAAAGCCCGTCCGCCCCCCCGGGCTTACATTGGGCTACTGATCGCGGTTTTCTTGATCGCGGTTCTGTTCGTGAGACAATCCTGGGTCGGCAGCGCGTCCCTGAACGACCCGCGTGCGGTGCCGCGAGCGGTTACTCCTCGCGGAGAGCTGTCTCAAGGGGAAAAATCAACTATCGGGCTGTTTCGGCAGGCCTCTCCCTCTGTAGTCCATATCACCGCCATCACGGTTCAACGGGATCTCTTCACACTCAATGTTATTCAAATCCCAGAGGGAACGGGTTCGGGAGTCGTATGGGATACGAACGGCAACGTCATCACCAATTTCCATGTAATTCAAAATGCTGACGCTGCTCAAGTCACTTTGGCGGATCAATCAAATTGGAAAGCGCGTGTCGTTGGTGTAGCACCGGACAAAGATCTTGCCGTTCTGCGGATCGATGCGCCGGCAACGCGCCTTCGTCCCATTCCGATTGGAACGTCGAAGGACTTGCAGGTGGGGCAAGGTGTCTTCGCCATAGGAAACCCGTTCGGTCTCGATCAGACGCTGACCACTGGGGTCATCAGCGCGTTGGGTCGCGAGATTGAGTCCGTAACGCGGCGACCCATCCAGGGCGTGATTCAAACTGACGCGGCGGTCAACCCAGGGAACTCCGGCGGTCCTTTGCTTGACAGCGCCGGCCGTCTGATCGGCGTCAACGCTGCGATCTATAGTCCGTCAGGCGCTTCGGCTGGAATCGGTTTTGCGATTCCCGTCGATACGGTAAATCGGATCGTGCCTGAACTGATTCGCTACGGGAAAATAACGCGTCCGGGAATCGGGGTGCAGGCTGCCGAGGATCAGATCGCGCAGCAACTCGGCGTAAAAGGAGTTTTGGTTGTCGATGTGGTTGCGGGAAGCGCGGCGGCCAAGGCGGGAATCCGGCCGACGAAGCGCGAGGCCTCGGGGCGCGTGCGCTTGGGCGACGTCATCGTCGCCGTAGATGGGGTGAAAGTTGGATCGCCAAATGATTTATTTTTGGCTCTGGAAAAGTACAAGATCGGTGACACCGTCAACTTTTCTTTGCTTCGAGACGGGAAAACGGTTCAAACCAGGGTCACTCTCGAGGGCGTTCAGTAGAACTTGGTTTCACCCTAACGCGATGTCGCTGGAAATCGTTATCAGGTTTTTTCGAGAAGATCCCCCGCGCGGGACTGATTCTCGTCACGTTCGTAGGCGGAGATGATTTCCTGCACTAAGTGATGCCGCGCTACGTCCTTTTCCGTGAAAGTCACAAAACGAATGCCGTGGACGCCTTTGAGAATGCGCGAAGCTTCTTTGAGACCCGATGGTTTTCCTGCCGGCAGGTCGACTTGCGTTGCATCTCCGGTGATAACCGCCTTGGAACCATAGCCTAGCCGAGTAAGGAACATTTTCATTTGTTCCGGCGTCGTGTTCTGAGCCTCATCGAGAATCACAAACGAATCATTCAAAGTTCGACCGCGCATGAATGCCAGGGGAGCAACTTCGATCGTTCCTCGCTCGACCAGCTTGTGGGCGCGATCGAAATCCACCATGTCGTGGAGCGCGTCATAAAGCGGGCGCAGATAAGGATTGACTTTCTCGGCGAGATCCCCTGGCAGAAAACCGAGTTTCTCGCCGGCTTCCACCGCTGGCCGAGTCAGGATGATGCGAACGTAGTTGTTTTTCATCAGCTCGGCTACCGCCATGGCCATGGCGAGATAGGTTTTTCCGGTTCCCGCCGGGCCGATGCCGAAAACGATATCATAGCGGCGGATCGCATCGATGTAAGCTTTCTGCGCGATACTCTTCGGCGTGATGGTCCGCTTGTGTGCTGAGATGTAGATGGTGTCAAGGAAAATATCCTGCAGCTTGGCTCGGGCATCGCCGCTTAAGATGCGGATGGCGTAGTCGACGTCGCTCGCGTAGACGGGATATCCTTTTTCCAAAAGACCATAGAGCTGCCGGACGATTTGGCTTGCGAGTTCTACATGCAGCGGATCCCCTTCTATCTCCAGGCCCGAGGCACGGACGCGGATCCTTACTTGCAGGGCGTGCTGAAGAATTTTTACGTGTTGATCGTGTTGACCCAACAGATCCCGGAAAAGGTGGGGATCACTGAATTCGAGTTGCTGCGTTTCAACTTCATTCGGAACTCTGATCATACTCTCGCTTTCGTCTTTCACATACTTTCTCCTATCAAATGTACCACGAGCTCGCGGGTGCGCGGGCGATTGTCAAAATCTAAAAGCACCACTTGTTGCCAGGTGCCGAGCAGGGGACGGCCGTTTTCGATGGGAATGGCCAACGACGGCCCGAAGAGAGAAGCGCGCAAATGGGAAAAACCGTTGTCGTCGCCCCAGCGAGCGTCGTGATGATATTTTCGACCGGATGGGATGAGTTTCTCAACGAACTCTTTGAGATCCTCGATGAGGCCGGGTTCATTTTCGATGGTCGTCAAAGCGGCTGTGGAACCCGAGACAAAGATCGTTACAAGGCCGCGCTGGATCTTTTCATTGTCGATTTGCTCTTGGATTTTGCCAGTAATGTCGACGATGTCGCAGAAGCCGGAAGTTTTTTCGGTGAGTGTCTTGCTCTTAATTTGCATCAAGCGGTTTGCACTTCCGTGGTTTGTTGAATCAACTGCAGTGGACCCAGGTGTGACAACGTGAATGCGATTGGCTTTCGGGCTTACTCGAGGGCGATTTCATTTGGACTGCCGAAGAATCTCCTCGGCTCTTTTTAGCGCTGCACCGAGCTTAGCGGGCTCTTTGCCTCCAGCCTGCGCGAAGTCGGGCCGGCCGCCGCCCCCTCCGCCAACCATGGGGGCCAGTTCTTTGATAATATTGCCGGCATGATAACGCCGGACCAAATCTTGGGTAACCGACGCGACCAGATTGACGTTTTTGTCGCCGACGCTGGCCAATACCAAAACGCCGGATCCCAGTCTTTCCTTTAGCTGGTCCGCTATTTCGCGTAACTGTTTGGCGTCGATGCCATCCACTTGCGTAATCAGGACACTGACTCCGTCTATATTTTGCCTCTTTGCCAGAAGCTCGGCAATTTGGTTCTTACCGAACTCGCCGCGGAGTTTTTCGATTTCCCTTTCCAGCTCCCGCTGGCGTTCCAAGAGCTTTTTGACCTTGTCGACGGCGTCATCGGCGCTCGTTCGCACCAGTTCGCCAATCTCTTTGAGCCGTTGTTCGTAGGCCCGAATAAGATCCAAAGCGCCTTCGCCGGTAAAGGCTTCGACCCGTCTCACACCGGCGGCTACTCCCCCTTCAAAGTGAAGCTTAAAAATGCCAATTTCCCCGGACCGATGAACGTGAGTGCCGCCGCAGAGCTCCGTGGAGAAATCACCTATCTTAACGACTCGAACCCGATCGCCATACTTGTCTCCAAAAAAAGCGAGCGCCCCCTGGCGGATGGCGTCGTCGAAATCCGTCTCCTGGATCGAGACGCTCGCATCCTCACGGATGCGTTGGTTGACGTGGGTCTCGATCAGCGCAAGCTTTTCTTCCGGAATCGATCCGGTGTGGTTGAAGTCAAAGCGGAGTCGGTCCGGCGCAACCAACGATCCTGCCTGACGCACGTGATTGCCCAATTCATTTCGCAGCACTGCGTGAAGGATATGCGTGGCGGAATGGTTGAGCATGGTTCTTTGGCGATGTTTTTTGTCGACCACGAGATGCACGGA
>Ga0137376_10002262_pt1 | contig 11401 bp, 10 predicted proteins | sample SagtaG_23_FD_104814 | JGI IMG/M metagenome (GOLD analysis project Ga0137376, IMG submission 104814) | Vadose zone soil microbial communities from Sagehorn Ranch, Mendocino, California, USA - Sage2_L_20_16 metaG | ecosystem: Environmental > Terrestrial > Soil > Vadose zone | place: USA...
AGAGCGGATTGCAGGAGAGCACATGTTTGATGTCCGTGACCATCAGTTCCTGGTGTTGCTGTTCATGATTCAGGCCAAGTATCATGATGGGCGCCAACTCTGCCAGCTGTCTCTCATCAATCTTCTCCAGCAGATCAAGGACGTGCTCATCGACATACCGGCGGTACTCATAGGTCTCCTTGACCGTTGGCCGAGAGATGAGGCCACGTTTGGGCCGGCAATGGCGTTCCCCAAGGGTGTTGTAGTAGGAGTTAAACAGGTACGCATATTGTGGATGAAGAGACTGATAATCAGGAAGTGCCGGTGAGAGAAGAAAGGTCTCGAAAAACCAGCTAACATGGGCGAGATGCCACTTGGTCGGGCTAACGTCTGGCATGGACTGGATAACGTAATCTTCAGTGACAAGAGGTTCACACAATTGCTCCGAGAAGTGGCGAACCTTCTGGTATTGCTCTACAAAATACTGATTGGACTGAGAATGGGTGACGAGCGGACTTTCTTGTTTGAACGTTGTCACTGTAGGTTCTCCTTCTGTCATTAGGTCCAAATGAATAGGATCTTTAGGCCAACTCCATATACTATAGACGTGATTAAGCCGATTCTGTTACAGGAAGATTCTCTTACACTTCCTCAAGCAAAGGCTTGTTTTACATGCTGGATAGCATGTAAGTGTACGTTCAACTGATCTTTGTAGATGACTGGACCTCTGCCAATTATACCATAGTGACTTGAGTACTTTGCATTTCCACGTACGGGATGAGGGTTTTGTCAAACTCGGTTTGCTACAGACTTTGCTCACCAAAGAAGGATTTTCAAGTGAGGTGGTTGCCACATTACGTTGATAAGGCATATCCGCACATACTCCCATGAGGTAAATTGACTCTCCAGAAGCTCCGGCCCTTTCCTCTCGCTCCGCTCTTGGTATACTCAATGGTCAGTTTATTTATCAAGTAAGTCATTGACTTTGTGGAATAAATATGGTATAGAAACAGGTAGCGGCAGATCAACTGAGTGAACCATCGGGCCGAATAACCAGGTGTCAAGTGAACCAGAAGCTTTGAGGCATGGGGAAAACAATGTTGAAAGTGTTCACAGCTTTCCAAATGCAAGAGGAAGCTGTGAACACTTTTCGTTCGCCTGACATTCCCATGGCTATGCCTGGCAGCCTATAATGACCCGCGAATTTCATTTTACAATGCTGGGCTGTAACCGATTCGAGTAATTACTTTTGGCTTGAAGGAAAACACAAGGCAACAGGATACGGTTTTGTCCTTGGAAAGGAGGATAGTTCATGTCTTCAGACGTAGTGCAGGGGGTGAATAGAAGTTGGGCCGAGACTCCACCCGTGAACCCGCCGCTCAGACATGCCATTGGGGAGGTGGTTGAGCGCCAAACCTGGCTTGACAAGCTAGCCAACCCAGTTCAGAATTGGCTTCTCGCGTTCTTTGGTCAACCCGGGCAACCCAACCGCAAAATGAAGGATATGCTCAATGGAACGTGGCTTGGGCATTCTTTACACCCGGTATTGACCGACGTGCCGCTTGGCGCCTGGAGTGGCACAATGCTGCTCGACCTTGTTTGGTTCAGCAATGAAGATGAGGGCATCGCTCGTGGCTCAGACCTTTCATTATTGCTCGGCCTATTGGGTGCTACGGGTGCGGCAGTGACGGGTGTGACCGATTGGAGCGATCTGGATGGTACAGATCGCCGCGTTGGTTTACTGCATGGGTTGCTCAACGGCAGCGTAGCGATTCTGAATCTTGCTTCGTTGGTGTTACGGCTTAGGGGCAAGCGCCACGCGGGCGTTGCTCTCTCGACAACCGGCTACGTGGTATCGCTCTTCTCCGCCTACCTGGGAGGTGAACTGGTCTTCGCCAAAGGCATTGGCGTGAACCATGTGGCCTGGGAGGGAGGCTCTGACGACTTTGTCGCGATCATGGACGAGCGAGACCTGGTCGAGGGGAAGCTGACGCGCGTTGATGTCTCTGGAATCCCTGCCGTGTTGCTGAAACAGGGCCAGTCTATTTATGCTATTGGTGCTACCTGTACGCACTTGGCCGGGCCTTTAGATGAAGGCACGGTGGAAGATGGGGTAGTACAATGCCCCTGGCATGGTTCACGCTTCTGTATGCGTGATGGGAGTGTGGTGAATGGACCGGCTGTCTATGCCGCACCGACATTCGCGGTCCGTCTACGCAACGGCAAGGTTGAGCTGCGTCGCTTGGACCACGCATAACAGGCCCATTACGCTCATCTCCTTACTTTTAGTATTGTGCTCCTGGCCCTGGGCGTCACGGCTGGTTTCGGCGGGTACTTCCTGCGGCGCATGATGATCGGGGCCGGGCATAAATCGAGCAGGGATGCGCGCACGACGTCATCCCGATAAAGCGCATACGCTTCGCTGTATTCCATGACGCGGGCTCCTTGCGATTCGTCGCAGGAAATCCATCGAGCTGCCCCATCCTGGCATAGATCCAGGAGCCCGTACAAACGCTGGTGAGTAAAGTTGTCCGGGGCAGCGAGCGAATAAACTCGTGGAGACGCCGATTGTATATCTCCTGGCGTGTACCATAGCCTCCGGGAATAAGGAACGCATCCATCGCTGGGTAATCAGCGAAACTGTAGTTGGGCATGACGGTGAAACCCGCGTGTGCTTGCAAAAAACCGTTGCGCTAGCGGCATGCGTTTCCTCCAATCCTGTTTTCAGTGTATCCAACCAGTGCAAATTTTGTCAAGTAAATCAAGCAAATCATTGACTTATCTGAATAAATATGGTATAGAAACAGAGAGCGGTGTTACACCATTGAGAGTACATATCTGGCCTGTGCAGGGATAGGTATAGAAGAGCATTACCGGAGAGGAATGATGTTATTCGATCGAGATGTAGAAGATTTTAACTTGCATACGATGATGGAACTGCAACGCCGCGAAATTTCGCAGGAACAGATGCGGAAGTTCGAGGGTTACATGGCCGAAATCTTCGACGCATTGGGCATGGATCTGAACACGCCGGCGACCGAGGAGACGCCGCAGCGTTTTGTACGGGCCATGTTTGATGCGACCGAGGGCTACGACGGCGATCCCAAATTGCTCAAGGTGTTCGAGACGGAATGTCGCGGAGGGTCAGACTGCCGCCTGAGCCAGGTCATTGAAGGCCCAATCCCGTTTTTTGCGCTCTGTGAACACCACGCGCTGCCTTTTTACGGGCTTGCTTATATCGGATATATCGCTCACGTGCATATCATCGGAATTTCCAAGCTCACACGGCTGGTCCGGCTGTTTGCGAAGCGCTTTACTGTGCAGGAGCGGCTGGGGCGGCAGATTGCAGACACCTTCACCGCTATGCTTGAGCCGCACGGTGTGGCGGTGTACGTAGAAGCCCATCACCTCTGCATGCAGATGCGAGGTGTGAAAGAGACAGCATCGTTGACGCGCACCACGGTGTGGAGGGGTGAGTACGAGCAGAATTCGTCGCTGCGGGTAGAGTTTTTGCTGGGATGCGGAGCAGACGTATGAGCGGAAGGCCATCTGTAAACGTTTTGTATCGTACCGTATGAATCACCAATGGCAAGATAGTACTTATTATTCAGCTCTCTCATGATACTGTGTCTGAGGCGGTAGGGAAGCGCCTCGAGCAAAAGACTGGTTGACAGGATTTCAACTTGCTCCATCATCCGTTTGGAATAACAAGCAAGGAGGTACATTATGGAAAGCAAAGTGAAGGCATTCGGACATCCCATCCACCCCATGCTGATTGTCTTCCCGCTGGGGTTACTGGCGACGTCGCTCTTCTTCGACATCATCCATTGGATCACGGGCAACGGCTTCTTCTCGGTTGTCGCCTTCTGGATGATTACGGCAGGCGTGATCGGGGCGCTGCTGGCGGCTATCTTTGGCCTGATCGATTGGCTCGCGATCCCAGCGGGTACACGCGCGAAAACGCTCGGCCTGTGGCACGGCGTGGGCAACGTCGTCATCGTCTTGTTGTTTATTGTGAGTTGGCTCATCCGGCTGAACGCGCAGGCCAATCCCTCCGTCATCGCCTATATTCTCTCGATCGTGGGCGTGGCCCTGGCGTTGGTGACGGGCTGGCTGGGCGGCGAGTTGGTGGAGCGGCTGGGAGTGGGGGTCGACGAGGGAGCGAATCTCAATGCCCCCAGTTCCCTCTCAGGGCAGCCGGCCACCGAAACGGCCACCGGCACCCCTGGCGCAAGGCGCATGACGAAGTAACAGTGGTTGCGCAAGCAACGAACCATCACACGTCCTGAGGAGGAGCCATGCACCCAGGGCATTGCCAATCTGCACGCTCTGGCCATCCCACAGGCGGAGAACCCCCCTACGTCGCAGCTGGTATGCCCTGGTTCTTAACGCTCTTTGGCCGCGATCCGCTTGTGGCAGCGCTGCTATCTGGCCTCAATGGAGCATGGTCAGCACAGGGAGCATTAGCTGCCCTGGGTGAGCTGCAGGCAAGCAGGCGAGATGACTGGCGGGATGCTGAGCCCGGCAAGCTGCTCCACGAATGCCGCCGGGGGGAACTGGCGAGCCGCAACCGGATTCCCTTTGCCCCGGCCTACTATGGCGCGCACGATGCCCCTGCCCTCTACTGCCTGACGCTCTGGCATACTTGGCGCTGGACCGGCGATGACAAGCTGCTCAAGGCGCATCTTGAGACAGCCAAAGCGGCCATACGCTGGTGTGACGAACGTGGTGACCGGGATAGAGATGGGCTCCTGGAGTATGAGACACGTAGCCCCAAAGGCTACCGCAACCAGAGCTGGAAGGATGCGGGCGATGCCGTGGTGCATGCCGATGACCGACAGGCGGACCTCCCGCTGGCGACCGTTGAGCTGCAGGGTCATCTCTTTGCGGCACACCTAGCCATGGCCGAGAAACCCCGCCAAGACCTCGGTAACACCGGCGTGCAGTATCCTTTGCAAAAAGAGATTTTACTTTAAAGCTCAGCGATAAAAAGTTTTACCGAGGGCTTTGCGCGTTCTGTGGAGAGCATCGCAACAATGGATGCTGCTGTCCTCTTCTTTACTGATGACCGATGATGGGATGCGGGACATACGGCTCTTCCAGGTATGCCACCTCTACCTGAGTCAGGTTCACGGACAAAGCACCGACGGCATCTTCCAGATGCGTGATCTTCGTGGCCCCGATGATAGGAGCTGTCACCGGCTTCTTCTGGAACAGCCAGGCCAGCGCAATATGTACGCGGGGAACCCCATGCTTTTCCGCGATTTCCGCCACCCGCGAAACCACTTGTCCATCAGTTTCGGCTGTCGCATCGTACTTGCTTTTCGCGATTTGATCGGTTTCGGAACGAAGTGTACTCTCCGATGACCAATCACGCGTCAATCTGCCAGATGCGAGTGGACTATACGGGATCACCCCGATCTTCTCCTCGCGGCACAGCGGCAGCATTTCCCGCTCCTCTTCACGGTAGAGGAGGTTGAGGTGATCCTGCATCGAGACGAAGCGGGTCCACCCATACTTCTCGGCGACGTACAGTGCCTTCTGGAACTGCCATGCGAACATAGCAGAGGCACCGATATAGCGGGCCTTGCCAGCCCTCACCACGTCATGCAGTGCTTCCATTGTCTCCTCAATGGGGGTTTGGTCATCCCAGCGATGGATCTGATAGAGGTCCACGTAATCGGTCCCAAGCCGCTTCAAACTGTTGTCGATCTCGCTGAGGATGGCCTTACGCGAGAGCCCAGAGCCATTGGGTCCCTCATGCATTTTGCCATGCACCTTCGTGGCGATGACAACCTCGTCCCGATTGGCGAAGTCCTTCAAAGCGCGTCCGAGGATCTCCTCACTCTTGCCAAGGGAATAGACGTTGGCGGTGTCGAAGAAATTGATCCCCAACTCAAGGGCTTTCTTGATAATCGGCCTGCTGTTTTCTTCACCCAACACCCATTTGTGAATCCAACGTTCCGCGTCCCCAAACCCCATGCACCCGAGACAGATTCGCGACACATCCATTCCGGTGTTTCCTAGCTTCGTGTATTCCATATGATCGTCCTCTCTTTCCTTTGATTGACACTGATGCGCCTACGCTTCACCTGGAAAATCGTCGAACAGTCACGCTATTGAGCAGCTTCCTCGGCGAAGAGTGGCGGTTGCATCACCACAATCCGAGTCGCTCGTTTCGCGTGCTTTCGTGGTCCATAGTGCTGCGTTCCTTAAATATTGTAACAAAACGGGTTAGCCTATAGAGCCAGACTACGCTGTTTTCTCTTTGTTTTTGTCATCATTACATTTAAGGAACGCAGCAATAGGCAGCTGCCTTGATGATGACAAACCACTCCACTGCCTCTTTGGGCCACAGCTCTAATTGAGGGCTTTGATAGGGATGTTCAAGGAGACGCGGATTGCCAACTCGAAGCAGATGGTGGTCATCGGGTTGCCACTCAACGGAGTATTTTGCCAAAGGATGTTCTCCATATTCAAGAGCGAGGGTGTCTTGAAAAATGTTGATCAGTGTCTTTTTGCCAGCCAGAGCGCGCTCCCCGTAAAGCAAGAAGTCGCGAAAGCGAGCATACCCGGCTTTGGTGAGCGTTCTCGTCTCGCAAATCGCCGAGAAGGTGCGATACATGAAGTCTGGCTCAAACTGCTTTCCTGTAACCCAGCCCAGGACCTCTGCTGGCGAGTGACGACCATCTTCCCGCTTTTCATGAGCCATGTGACGCTGGTAGTTGTAATCCAAGACCCATTTTTGGTGCGCTGCAACCAGATCATCCCAGCTCTTCGCCGTTTCAAAATACCAGTCTCCCATCCGTCTTTGCACATTAAAGGCTGTTTCTATCAGATTTTGCCAGCTTTGCCGCTTCTCAATCTCTTTCTTCTCAATCCCGAAAGCGGCGTAGATGTGTATGGCGCGGTGATCTCGAAACACGCTGCCATGATCACTGACCAATGCCTCTGGACACCCATGCTTGCGAATAGCCGCATAGAGTACTGCAACGTACTCCTCGAAGTTTTGTCGGCGCGTCACTGCCGAGGCGAGGATGGCTCGCGAGTAGCCCTCTAAGATACTGATGCAGTAAATCATCCCGCCCCCAAGCGTATGCATATCCAGGTACCTCATGTCCACAAACCAGTATTGATGCCTTCGCTCTGAGGAGAATGGGAACTCTTTCTTCGGGCGGCCAGAAGTCGCAGGCATGGACAGATGATACAGCTCTCGATTCAAGGCTAAAATCCGCCCACAGGTGCGTGGGGAGAGTTTGATCCCCATCTGCTCGAGGGCCGCGCTTACCCGGTATTCGCCCAGTTCCGGGTTGATCTGCAACCGCTTCACTTCCTGCATGGCTCGTAGCGTTGTTTTCGTCGCAGGCTGATGGGGCCGACTCGACTTATCAGAGAGGCCTGCGAACTGCTCAGAAATCCAGCTTTTGAGCGTGGTGTAAATGAGCTTGCGGCTGGTCCCCAAGTAGCCAGCGATGCTTTTGACCGACCATCCTTCAAAATGGAGTCGAATGATCGCTAAACGTCCCTGGACAGGATCATCAAACGCTGCGTAGAGTGGATAGCGGCGTGTCGTGTGTGAAGGTTTGGGGCCGGTTGCCACTGTTACCTGGATGGTATGAGGCGAGGGCCTACGAGCAAATTGCGCGTAGCAGATCGTGGCGATTTCATGGAGCGTGAAAGCAGGATATTCCGCTTTCAAATCGACGATAGCTTGCCGCATTGGAGGAGGGAGACTCCGCTTATCCAGTTTGGGCACTTCTGGTGGTAGGTCTGGGGGAAGGAGACTTGCCATCCCTGCCTGATCAAAGAGATTGGCCTTGTAATAGATGGTTCGCTGGGGCATGCCTGTTTCCGCGGACCGCTCCTTCGGGGTTTCCCAACCCAAGATGACTGGGCGAATGATTTCATAGGTGATCTGAGCTGAGTCTTTGAGCAAGGAACGAAGCTGGTGCCAGTCATGGGTTGACTCATGGCGTTCAAATCGCTGCCTGGGCATGAGCCTTCCTCTCTCCGCACGACGTACCGGCGGTCTGATTGCACGACAGAAAAATAGTTCTTCTCCTCTATCTTACGCAATTTTTCTGGTTCGGACAAGGTTTTGCAAAGGATACTGCACGCCGGTGTTACCGAGGTCTTGGCGGGGTTTCATGGAAAGACCTCGGCAAGACAGGTGGCACCAATCTACGCGATTGTTTCCGCGCGAAAAAACTCCTCCAAAAACCCTTGACCCTGACGTAACGTCATACTTTATACTGAAAGCCAGAAAGGAGGAAACACTTGGGTCAACATTATTATCATACAGGACAATTTGCACAAAAAGCCTCTGTGTCCATACGCACTTTGCGCTACTACGACAAAGTAGGCCTGTTATCCCCTTCCCAATATACAGAAGCAGGGTATCGCCTCTACACCGACACAGACTTTCTCAGCATCCAACAAATACTGGCCCTGAAATTCCTCGGTTTTTCACTGGAAGAGATCAAGCAATTCCTGCGCACCGGTCCAACCATCCTGCAAGAATCGCTTGCCCTCCAGAAAGCCATGATGCAGGAGAAAAGAATCCAGCTTGATACCATCATCCAGGCCATCGATGAAACAGCGGAGTTGCTGCAAGCCAACAAACAGGACTGGGAATCGATCGTTAGAGTGATCCAGGTGATTCAAATGCAACCAACCAACGATTGGCGTAAAAAATACTTCACTGAAGAGCAACTAAACCAGATGGAACAGTTGAGTAATAAGTATTATAGCGAAGAGCAACGGGCAAAACTGGCAGAGTGGGGCAAGGACTGGACGGAAGAGGATCAGCTTGCAGCGAATCAACAGTGGGGCGAGGCTATTGCAGAGCTAAAGCTCCTCGTCTCAACAGCTCAAGATCCCGCCAGCCCTGAAGCGCAGGCCCTTGTCCAAAAATGGCAAAACCTGGTTCACCAGTTCACTCACGGGGATACAGGCATTCAGCAAGGCTTGCGCAACATGTACAAAGACGTGAGCCAGGCACCGGCAGAGCAGGTTCCTTATCCCCTTCCCTACAACCAGGAAGAGGAAGCCTTCCTGCAAAAAGCCATCAAAATATACCAGCAGAACCACAGTCAAAAGTGACCCAACCAGGTTTCTATCTGGGCCCAATCTCCCCTCCTGTGCCGTCAGGGGTGTGCCAGCTGGCGGCTGGCACACCCCTGACGGCATAACAACATCATTTCGAAGAGTGCAACGATGAGGATTCAAACAAATGCAGCCGATCGATAACCAAGAGCCCTTGTTGTCCTGATTCCACACATTGTATTGACAAGTCATAACAAACCTGGTAATCTACCTCAAATATCCTGAAAGGAGAATACCTTGACCATCTCTTGCCATCTTCGGATATTGCTTGCCAGGGTGAACGTGGAACGCGCCAAACAAGGAAAGCCAGCCATAAGCCTGCGCCGACTTGCCGAGGAATGTGGCGTCTCTCTGAGCGTATTAGCCGCGCTGCACAAAGGACGCAGCCGGCGGGTCGATTATGCCACCTTTGACCGGCTACTCAACTACTTCAGTAATTACTTCTCAGTTACCATGAACGATTTGCTGGTCTGGGAACCGGCCCAGGCAGTAAAACGTGAGCCGTACCTTGAAGGCGCACACGTCTAGTGCATCCATAAGATACATGCAAGATACAGGAGAAAAGCATGGCTATAATGCTCAAATCCCGCCAGGAGATAGCGCATCTCCGTGAGGCAGGTCGCATCGTTGCGGAAACATATGAAGTGCTCCGTCCATATATTGTTCCAGGCATGAATACCGCCGAGCTGGATCGTATTGCAGAAGAGTTTATTCGTTCGAAGGGAGCAATACCTGTCTACAAAGGCTATGGAGCGCGGCCACAAAGAAATGGCTACCCCGCCGTTCCGCCATTCCCCGCCACCATTTGTACTGCCATTAATGACGTGATCTGTCACGGCATCCCCAACCCTCAGCATGTTCTTAAAGATGGAGATATCATTGGCATCGATATTGGAGTGCGTTATAGCGGTTGGGTCGGCGATTCCTGCGTCACCTTTGCTGTAGGGACGCCAGACAACGAGTCGCAGCGACTCCTGGAAGTCGCCAAAAGCTGCACTGAACTTGGCATTGAGCAAGCGCGTCCTGGCAACCACCTTGGTGATATCGGAGCAGCCATCCAGGCACATGCAGAATCCCAGGGCTTTTCCTCCGTACGAGACCTCTGTGGACACGGCGTTGGCCGGTCAGTCCACGAGGACCCATCGTACCCACACGTCGGCCGCCCAGGCACCGGCTTACGCCTCCGGCCTGGCATGGTATTCACCGTTGAGCCCATGATTAATGTGGGAAAGCCTGTGATACGCACGCTGCAAGATCGATGGACAGTTTGCACCGCGGATGGCTCTCGCTCGGCGCAGTTCGAGCACACCATCGCCATAACCGAGGGTTCGCCAGAACTACTCACAGTTCTCTAGTGCTGCGTTCCTCATTGGTGATAAAATAAGAGAGGAGAATGAGACAAAAAAGGAGCACAGAGATGCCCAAGCATGTGAAAGCGCGAGCGGCGCAAGATATGCAAGAAGAAGGCATGGTGCGCAAGCTGGCCAAGAGCCATCACGCGCCCGCTGATTGGAAATTTCACGCCCAGATGGTGCTCTCGAGCTGGGCTGGCAAGACGCCCAATGAGATCGCCACCGAGCTGGGCTGCCATCCGCAAACGGTGCGCATCCACCTGGTGCGCTTCAATGCCGAGGGGGCCGGCTTTGCTGGGCATGCGACCGGGATCAGGGCGCAAGCCGAGGGTGACGGAACAGGAGCGCAGCCGCATTCTCGTCTTGGTCAAACAAGCGCCGCCTGGGCACTTGGAGACGCAAGCCGATGGGACCATGGTGGCCCGAGACGAGGAGGGCTCAGCCCAGTGGACGCTCAATGCGCTGGCCCAGGCAGCCAAAGAAGCTGGGATCCAGGTCAAACGCAGCCAGATCCGGCGCATCTCCCTGCGGGAAGGAGTGCGCTGGCGTCACACCCAGAGTTGGGGCGACAGTTCTGACAAGGACTTTGTCCCAAAAGGACGGCGGTCGTCACCCACTCCACCGAACCGCCCGAGGGGGAGACTCCCGTCTGCACCGACGAACTGGGGCCAGTAGTTCCCCGCACCTTCCCCCCAGCGCCCAGCTGGTCTGCCAATGGGCACCGCATCAAAGCGTTCATGGATGACAGTCGCGGCCCCGAGAAAACCTGGGTCTATGGAGCGTTGCGTGTACGCGATGGCAAGGAACTGACCCAATGCGCTGCCTCACGCAACTCGACGAACTACATCGCGAGGCTTTCCGACATCGAAGCCGACAATCCGACGGGCGACATTTTCATCATCACCGACAACCTCTCCAGCCACAATAGTGCCCAAACCCGCGCCTGGCCCTCTCGCGCATCCTCG
>Ga0137376_10002265_pt1 | contig 11396 bp, 7 predicted proteins | sample SagtaG_23_FD_104814 | JGI IMG/M metagenome (GOLD analysis project Ga0137376, IMG submission 104814) | Vadose zone soil microbial communities from Sagehorn Ranch, Mendocino, California, USA - Sage2_L_20_16 metaG | ecosystem: Environmental > Terrestrial > Soil > Vadose zone | place: USA...
CACGGAGGCCCAACGGAGGCGAGGACAAATGATCCTGTAGAAGCTTCGAAGTGTATGACTTTCCCGAACCTTGCGGACCTTGCAAGCCAACGAACAGAGGTCGACGCCGCGTCGTTTGTAGGAGAGTCAAGATATGCTTGGAGATGCGGTTAACAATAGACATGCTCCTTGAAGTCGATGCACGGCATATTTCAAACTCCGCCTTAACCTCTAGTGCTGTCGTGTACCTGAACACTTCATCATATATAGCCCTATGATGTCCTCCAGCGACAACGGCCTGGACACGACCCCACTGCAGAACCTCACTGCGCACTATACCCGGCTTCTGCGACAGTATCAGCAGGTTCTAGACAGATGGACCCCCTACGCCCTTTACCGGTGGCTAGGGACGAGTGGTCTCCTAACGATTTTTATGTTGAGGATTCTTATCGCACAGGGAGTAAGTCACAATTCTGTTACGTTTCAGCATGTATCTTATGATTTTCTAGTGGTACATCGGTCTGTTTCTGTTTCCGTCGCAAATAGCATGCGTACGCTGACTATGCGGTTCGGGGCTGTCTAGTATGCTGTGTGTTTTTTCGTTTTCAACCTGTATGTTTCAGTTGATCTGATTAGACTTGTCAAGATGCACATGCAATTTATCTCCTGAATTTACTCCTGGCATTCCTGCAACCAAAGTTTGACCCCTCGTTACAGGAAGACTTGTTGGCAGATGAGATTGAGGAAGGCGGTGATGCTCCTAGCCCACTACCAAGCCAACGCGATGATGAGTTTAGGCCATTTGTGAGACGGTTACCAGAGTGGCAGTTCTGGCAAGTACTACCTCATCTCTGACTATGGTTGCCCCTATATAGAAATTTTCAGGCTCTCGGCAACTCGCGCAACTCTGATTGCACTTTTTTGCACAACATCTGAAATATTTGATGTTCCTGTTTATTGGCCAATCCTTCTCGTGTACTTCTTCGTTCTCTTTGCCCTTACCATGAGGAGACAGATTCAGTAAGTACTCCATTTCCTCGTGATTCTTCATTTGGTGGAGCGGTGGCTGACGCTGTGCGTAGACATATGATAAAGTATAAATATGTTCCGTTCGATATTGGCCGCAAGGCCCGATATGGAGGCGGCAAGTAGCTTATGACGGACTACTCATCATACCGTGTTTCTTTGGGATTAGAGTTATCGGTCTCTTAATGTTTTGAAAGACATTGTCGCCATATAGATTTAATAACAGCGGCAGACGCTGTGTTATGCGGATATCAAGTCTGATATGTACATTGCCGACTGTTTAAGAGACCTATAGTTATACCTATATCATGATACAAGTGCCTTCCAAGTGTGATATAATGATAGATGGATACCCAGGTTTAATCGAACAATGGTGCCCGGTTTGACTCGGAGAAATTTGATCGATATCGAGGTTGGGGCGCTCGGCTCGGTAGATTACCATACTTGAGAACAGGCAGCCCGTCTGCCAAGCGCTTCAATGCCTTATTGGAAAGTAACAAAGTGCTAAAGCCGGGCCCGCTTTATTGCCCGATATCCATCCTTTTCGGATCCAAGAGACGCTCTCTTAACTTTTTCCATTTTCGGAGCCGACGAATGAAAAAATGAAAAATAGAACCTGTCCGAAAGTTGGAGCTTTCGGCCGAGCTGAATTCCTTTGTGAATATCTTTGAGCACGCTTTATTGCAGGACGGAATGCCTTCGGTGTTCGTGGGTGCATCGTGCCCGAATAAGCCCGCTGTCGGAACTATGGCCATAGGCGATCTTGAAGGTGGACAAGGGCATACTAGCGGATTCAAATTTTCGGTGCCAACTGGGATTGCAAACGGAATGATGGACATACACGACCAACATGCGTCATCCCTCATTTCATTCACATGCATGTTGATAGCTGAGATTTTGAATACAAACGGTTTTCCCATTGACGACTAGAGTAATATAGTCTTTTCCCAGGCAAAATGACCTTGAGAAGAAACCTACCAAAGTCGTGAACTAATCCTGCGAATAAAGAAATATTCAGTTTTGGGCTTGACTCTATTCATCGTGGATATTAGATATTACCAATACGTTTGTTTGACGATAGATATACACCTCACCTTACGCGCGAGGATCCGTAAACTGAGGCGGTACATGCACCGCATTGTACTGCGGAACATTATAGTTGATCCGGAGCCTTTGAGTCGTGCCATGTGGACGGGTCATAGTTGCAGCCAAGTTGCTTGTCGGTACAAGAAAATGGGAGCAGAGCTTTCCTGAAACCGCAGCGAGAATACGATCTTCTGTGGCGTTACACTCCGGCTCTGAGTCATATGAAGGCTCGGTATCTCGTAGACACTCCTCGGTATTCGCGGTGTCCCGTACCTGACGCCGTCTTGGCGCAGCCAAATGGGACTGGGCACCCTTTTATTCCCGAACGTAGCCATAGAAGTGCTCAAGCATTGTGCAGGAACGCTAAAAACTAAGAGGCAGGTTCCGTGTGTGCTGCGAACGGTCCAGAGTCACAAATTCGAAGCCTCGTAGGTTCCAGAACCTGGACCAAGATTGGGAGTAGGGGGGTAATATGCACTTTACCCAAGGCGTCTAAAGCGAGTGTTGAATTAAGACGTATCCGAGGGTTACTACTCTTGACTCCGAGTCCCTGGTTTGTAAAGGTACGCGGGCTCAAGATGCTCATTGAGCCAAAATGATCTAGTAAGTAGGTTATCTGGGCTGCCGGGCTGAATAGCAAACCGATGTGAGTCGAGGAGGATGCCTTGGTTGACGCTAGTCGACTCTAACCTGTCTGCGCGGTGACTCGAGCAGCAGGAATATCAAAGATCGTGTAATGTCTAAGATGAACGCTTGCAAGAATAAAATAACTTGGAATGTCTAGATCTGTGCTCACCGGCCTGGTCTAGAGGTATAGAAATATTGCTGCTGTGTTGATTAAGAGGTGTCCTGGTTAAATACTAGTCATATTGCATCAGAAGGATTTTTTTTGCTGTTTCATTTCAAAGCATTCGTCACCATATGTGCCGAGATCTGCAAGAATGAGTCGGTTAGTGCACAAATTTTCAGAGGAGGATGATAGTCATAACTCGTAGACAATGTCACTTTCATTGTTCTGACATATCGAGATGCGGGCTGATTGGACAAAGGTACCTGTTGTCAGTTCGAACCTGGTTCGTGCTGAGTTCCCGAGTCCGACTTCGGACGTGCTTCAATTCTTCGCAAAGGACCTATCGCCAAGGGGTTGACTCTTTGTTTCCTAACTAGTCCGAGTGAGAAGTGATGTCGGATGAGCTAGGATGGGCTATCGTGATTCGCGAAGCTAATGCGCTGATCCATCGGTATACTGTCGTCATGTCCCCTCAGGGATAGTTTTATTATTATCATAACCAGCACAATCATCAGCTGGATCAGGTTCGGTAAATCATAGGCAAGTTGTGCGGAAGTAATTATTCTCGTCGCGCAGATATAAATGGAAAAAAAGCTGTATGTACCGAAATATCATGTGAACATACGTCCCGCAACATGTTCCTAATGATGATGGTGTCCGTGATGGGACCAGCCAATAAAAGAGGGGGGTAACTCCAGAGCGGCCGCGGTGTCCCGCAGATAGAGATAAATTGACGCATATCGAGAAACGCTTTCCCCGAGCCATGGATGCGGCAATATATAGGGCGACCAACCTTGGACGCACACGTTCTCTTCTTGACCATATCCGACGATTGCCGGATTGAACATCCACATGGGAAGCAACTCGTGTAAGTAGAGGGACACGATGAAAACGCACGTTTACGATCGATTCCCTGTATCGTGTGCGGCTATGATGCCTGCTTTGCAAGGAGGCTTTTGCAACTCTTGATGGAATTTTCTCGTGCGGCGATTAGACGCTTCGCTTTCGGGATATCCAAAGTCGAATAGTCCGGTTTTTTGTGGTCTTTATCCTTATCTGTCTGAGCCGGAGGGCTAGATCCTTTCTTAAGCTGAGAGCGAAGCTGAGCTAACAGATCGTCTAATGATGTCAGAGTTGTGATACAATCTTGGTGTTCTTCTGATTTCTTGAATTCTCGGCAAACTTCCTCAGCACAGGTTTCTATATGGGTAAATCTTGCTGGGCCCAGCAAAACGCCGCCGTACCTGGAGTGGCAAGGTGATTAATGTGGAGTTGCACATGGAGAGGAGCAACATGCACCATCTGCTTACGATGACGACTGCGTCTATAACGGCAAAGTCTTCCATAACCTTGAGCACCCTATTTCCGGCCCATGTCTCTCCATCATCGTCGTAGCCGTGCTTAAGTTCGAAATCATCTGGCCCGCAAAGGCCCGTGGAACCTGGTTTCAGCACCATGCACCTCCATGCTGCGATTTCATGAGTCGCTGGTCTGGAGTGGTGCTCAACGTGCTTTAGGTGTTTTATACACGTGCGGGCCGCGTCCGGAGAAGTAGAACGGAAAATGTACGCGACGAAGGAGGAACCTCTGTCGCGAATGTCCTGCGAGACGGCGAGAGGACGTGGAAGAGGACGAGAAGAAGAGAAGAAGGAGTGAAGCGTGCCATCCATGAGGCAACGCGTGACAGTCACAACGACGTCGTTTTGCGCTCATCATGTCCTCGCCGTACTTCCCGCCGCCTCCTCATTCAACACCCCTCCGTTACACCCTTAACAGACCTCGCGCACCCAGACAACCAGTGGTGAATCCGTATGAAAAATTCACTCAGGCAGAATTCGACCACTGGATAAGTGGCATCACCGGGACTCTTCGAAAAGTACTCGGTCATGAGCCAGACGAGCCCGACATATCCGAGCACACGGACACCGCGTATCCAGAGACGTCAGACGATCAAGAATACGAAAGCGAAGGCGACGGCGTGAACGACAGTCTTGCAGATATCAGGGCTCGCTATGTCACTCGTCTAAACAAGGGAAAGGCACGCGACCCAATGGAAGGACCAGGTCTGTCGACGTGGGGAAAGGGCGATAGGGATGCACCCATTGAGATTGATCTTGATGAAGATGGATCGCCGGATGAGGATGCTCTGGACGATGAGGAAGTCGTCCAGCACCTCTCATTCTTTCAGGACTCGGACGAGGAGGAAGAGGAAGGAGAAGAATCACCAGACGAGTGGCAGCTTCCTCAGAGTTCTCTGAGAACGCGTATAGACTTGGACGTGAGTGATCAAGAAGCGAACGAGGAGGAAGACGAAAGTGCTTCATCTGAGGGTGATGAACGGCCGGGTTCCGACAACGTGATTGAACTTTTGTCATCCGACGAAGAACCCCGGGAGGGGCAAAAAATTACTAGCGAAGATGAGTATGAATCTTCCGAAGATGAGGACGTTGGAAGGAGTGCCGACGAGGGCACTGAAAATGTCGGGAAAGTTGAAGAAGAGGACGTAGATGGGTTTTCCCCAGTCCCTGGTTCAGCTCATTCCGATGGCGAAGTCGTCGCTGATGATGATGATGAAAAGCTGGAAGAGAGCCAGAGTACAGATGAAGAAGACGATATTGAGGAAGAAGATGCGGATGAGGAGGAAGGCTCTGATGTGTCGGAGGAGGAAGAATTCGACGAGCCGCATTCAGACGGCGACCGGTCTCCCGGGAGGGAGATCATTACCGTGGACTCCGATGAGGAGGAGGACCAACTTGACGACGAGGCCGATGCTACTCAGCCTCCTGATCGCGATACCGGTACGAATTTTATTTTTCTTTACTGTTATGCATCATCACTAACTGAATGTATAGCATTTCCACCTCATTTTGGCGACACACAAACTCGTATTGAAATCAGGGACCCATGGCTTGGTCCGCGAACATATGCGGAAGACTACTACTCTGGAGGACCTGTACTACCTTTACCTGGAACGGTTCTCGATGCGCACCACTTGGGTGCCAACGATGATACAGAATTTTTGACGCCTGGTGTTATTACACCGGCTGAAAGCAATGAACGCGAATCTTTGCCAGATGAGGAGCCAGATGGCCAAGTTTCGCATGTGCCTCACTTGGAGTTCGTCCATGGACTTGACGACCAGGCAGAGTTACCACCGGAGGCGGCACCTGTTGAGGAAGAAAGCTCAGCAGAAGCCGTTGCAACTTATGACGTCAGCATGGAGTCTGAGAAAGACAACCATACTACACACAGTAGTCCACCCCCCGTCGAAGTGGACGCCAAAATTGTTGATGTTGACACTGCCATTCACGATGAGGTCAAGCAACAGGCCCATCCAACTATCGCTCCCGTTTCAGAAGTCCACGTCAAAGTCCCAGAGCCATCACAAAACATTGTTCGGGACGACGCAGAGGCCGCACGCGAGGCCGAGGACGAATTTGACAGGGCCTATGAAGAAATGGATGCTGAAGTTGAACAAGAGAGTCATGCAGAAGATCCTCTCGAGCAAAATGAGCAATACGACGAGCAACCACACCAACTCACCGTGGGCCTTGGAATATCGACAGTCACGGTGGAAGAAGTGACTGACGAGGAAGCATCAGACAAGGAAGCATCAGACAAGGAGGAGGAAGAGGAAGGATTGTCCTCGAGTCCTGTTATTATGCCGTTAGGCACCAGCGACTTGGATGTCAATATCGAATCCATATTTGGCGATGAACAAAACGAACTTCACTCTGACGACATATTTTCCCCTCACATGTCTGAGGCGGAAGGACAGGTTGCTGTTCCTGCTGAAGGTAAGTTATTAGTCGTTAGGGTAGCAAAACCTTATGCATGCCTTTCGACAGGTGCAGCGGGGCCTGAAGAACCGGTGGAGGTGCTGGAAATCGCAGAAAACGAGCAAGTAGAGCTTGAACAGTCACTCGACCTGGTTGAACATGAAGTTTTGAGTTCACCGTTATCGGAACCCTCTGCTGGCGAAGCCTCCCTGGTTATTGGTCTTGAAGAAATTCCCGATGACACTGAGATTTCGACGCCCGTGTTCCCCCCAGCTGATTTTGTCAATACAGCGGTCGAGGTGGAGCATGAGCAGCAGCAACTTCCAACTCCCCCAGCTGAACAGGAACCATTACTTCAACGCTCGCCTATCAAACACCAATCTCCAGAGCCTGAGGTTCTGCCCGAGCATGACCAACTGCCAATGGCAGAAGATGTAGTAGACATCGAACAAACTCCAGCGACTTTATCTGCCCTGAGTCAGGAGGTATCTGAAGCGCAGGCGGAGCCTTTGCTTGAAGAAGCCGCTGATGAGATCGATTCCACGAAAGATATCATGCAACAAGCTTCCTCTGAACATGAAGCTAGTCCTATTTCTGCAGGTTTTGAAGAGGGGGCCGTCCATCCTACGTCAATTCCAGATGCGCTCAACGACGATATGGGTGTGCAAGACGTCACCGAGGATTTAGATGTCGTTCCGGACGATTGGCCAGGAATAGTTGACGAGATCGCGTCGAATGCACCTAGCGAAGAACCTTTGCCTCATGACGTACAGGAGTCCGCCAGTGTTTATTCGAAGGAGGGCTCGATCGTCAGTCTCGCAGCGACTGATGGATTCAATGCTTCAGGTTCTTCGTCTTATAATGTCGAGGAAGTATTCGACGACGAAATAACCGATGATGACGCCTACGGGGAAGTCGATCCCGATACGAGTTTGAATCTAATCCAAGACGATTCGGATTCTCATCAACTGACGGACCTTGCTGGAGAGATCTTTAAGGATGACTGGTGGACTCCAGATGTAAGTGGGATTGGAGATTTTTCTTCTCCGCTAACGCGCGTTCAGACATCTCGTAAACCACTCTTTGAAGCTGACACAACTGCTCATACTGTCATGATGCAGGATGGCGAAAACTTTGTACAGGAAATAGCTGAAGAGGCGGAACCTCTTGTGACATTTAGTAGCCAAAGCGGGGACGAGGACGATATTGCATCCTCTCGCGAGGCCTCGCTCTCACCAGAAGCACTTCTGCAGCCCACGAGATCTCCTTCACCAACCGTAGACCCCAAAGAACTCATGACACGGTCCCTGGAATCTGTTACATCTGAAACGCCAGGAGACCTGCCCGAATCTGAAAAGGAATTATATCAAAGCGCAGAAGCAAATAACCAGGTTCAGACTCGCGAAAACACTGTTGAGAGCATCGCTAGCGAAACTCTGCTCCCCATAGGGACAATGACAACGCCCCCCGAAGAGGCTTCACCAACAATACCTGGGTTGATGTTAACAACTCCGCAGCGACCTGCATCACCGATTCCAGGGTTAGGTGCTCATCTTTCGGAAGACACCGTTATAGAAGCAGGAGATAGCGAGATTCCTGGTCTCACCTGGTCAAAAATGTTTTCATCGTCTGCGCATGTTAGCTATGGTGCATCTTCCATCAGTGGCGGACCGTTGCGATCGCCATCGTTCCCTGAAATCGTCCCATCCACGCCTGCCAAGAATATCTCGCATGATTTTTCAACTACTAGTTCTGCGTTTTTCATGCCGCATGGGGCTGCTACAGAGCAAGGTCTCTTTCTGGACCCATATCCATACAGTCTATCCACTCCTGGGCTTGACAATGTAAAAGATGATGGCGAAGACTCGGAAGAAGATTTGGAAGAACAGGACATGTCCATGTCATCTTCTTCAACCACATCTACAGTTGAAAAAGAGATTGTTGAGGCACCATCAGAGAACGATAAAGAGGGCGACAATACGTCAGAAAAGCTACCGACTCCCGAGGCACAAGAAATCTATGAGTCAATAGACATCGGCCAGGCTGATCTGGACATAACTCAGGGTGAAGCTCAACTGGCGGAGACTGATGACGCTTTCGCTTCCGGCGACGCGGACCAGGATAGGGACGCAGATGGAGATCTTGATCCTGACTTCTTGCAGTTCCCCGAAAGTATGACCAACGAAGATAAGGCAGTAGCTTCGATGGAAGAGCCGCTGGAAAGCACAGTCACCCCAGAAAACATTGAATCATCACCGGATCTAGATATCAAGGACTCTGTCGAATCAGTAGATTTACCAGATGAGGCAGTGGAAGAGCAGTGAGTGATCTCTTCTATGACTCGAAGCTACCTAAGTAATATGACATCCGCAGACGCTCTGAGCCAGAGGGATTATCTCCGAATGGCAATGAGCAGACAGAATCCGTTTGCGAGGCGGACGCTCAAAAGTCTCAAGAATCTGACGTAGGAAGGACTCCTGAATTTGAAGGTGTTCCCCAGGTCGAAAGTATTGATACACCACAGTCGGCCCATCAGTCAGTTTTTTGGTCATTTTTTTCCGTTATAACAAGACTGATATGCGATATGTTACTTAAGGTCTACCACCCCTGGTGAGCTCACTCCGCGAGCACGGACGACACCACTGGTTACTCCCGAATCTTCCCCGGTCACCGTAACCGCCTCGTCCCAAGACGCTGTGACCGTGTTTCCCGAGAAATCGATGCAAAACGGAAAACGGAAACGAAGTCCTTCTCCACAGCCTCAGCGTAAAGCGGAGAAAAGTGATCAACAGGTAGAAAATGGGAAATCTGCTTGGATTTCCGGCGACGAGAATCATGATCAGTCTCCAAGCCCGAAGGGAGCGAAACGTGCCCGTGTCGACCATGCAACGAACGGGAAACACCACATAAGCTATCTGACCGACCAGTCATCTTTGTCGTCCGAAGAAGAAGATGACGACTTCAATGCCGGTTCTGTGATGTCACTAACAGATACCGCGAGTCCAAAATCACAAGCGGCGGCAGTTGCTGTAGCCACTGAACCTTTCTACCCAATGCTTCACAGACACGGCAGTGGAGCTAAAAAACAATTCTATCAACGACCCAGTCAAAAAGCGCAGTCTACGACTCGCCCCCTCTTACCTCCGCAACGAGCGTCTACCTCGAGGACTACACGCTCCAACTGTCGTTACCGAAAAATAAGTGTGCCCAAGGAGGAGGATGGACCTCGTGTTTGTTTCCTTGTTCCTGGATGCTCTCTTGGTGATGAAGAGGTAATAGAAGAAAATGAGATTGAAGACTTGGGAGAAGCCTCATACGCAGACAGTCTGCGGATGATCCAGGACATCGAATCGCTGGACTTTGACTCATATCTGATTGGTGTCCTCAGACAACTTGTCGGAGTGGACCTGTTACGTGAGCAAGAAGTGTTTTATCTTCCTGCACCTGGTGAAGAGCCAACTCGCAAACCGCAGCTCAAGAAGGCAGGCTCTGACAAGTCCGCGTCGGGTAAGAAATCTTCCAAATCTGGGAATTTGGAGACTTCCAGCGTCCTCGATACACCGCGACATTCCGTGAAAGCACCATCATCTAAGGCTGGGTCCATCAGTACCACAGCGTCTCGCCCGATAAAAGATCGAGGTTCATCCACACCACCATCGTCTCTCCATTCAGATTCAAGCAGCGACGAAGGAGAGGAGTCAGAAGACACCGAACGGAAACCAGGGAAAGAGGCCCGCGGCAAACGTGAAAAGGGAAAGATGTTACCTACTTTAGCGGAACGGTCAGCGAGAGGTGGAAAACAAGTCAAGCGCAGCAGGTGGCTCGCCAGTGAGGCATTGGCATATAGACCAATCTCTGATTCCGAAGACGAATTATCCACTGATGATGACACATCTCAGCCAAGGTACAGGATACGGACCACAAGTCGAGGAAGCGTCAAAAGAGCCCACTCTAGGAAGACATTTGCAGGTTCCGAAGGTGCGAACGAAAGGGACGCTAAACGGCACAAACGAGACCGATGACCAAAAATTGAAACGCATAGACGAATTATAGCATATCGTTTAACCTGATAGGGTATTATATTTCTTAATCTTACACAATTGGGTTGTCTTCATGTGAACACCACCACAACAAGTTCTTGTAGCATATCACAATTAAATAAAGCATTCTTGGAAAGATCATAGATGCGTGGACCTGTTCTCTTCCATTCCGTGCAATAAGATCTACTTTCTGGACTTTGCTTTCTTCGCTGTCTCCTTGGAGGACTCGCTATCACTGGTTTGTTGACGCTTCAACCTTGTTCTAGATTCTTTGACTTGGGGCTCCGGTTTTCCGTGGGTTTCTTGTTCGTCATCCGATACAAAAGGATCGTCCCGGACTTTCTTGAGTTTTGGTTTTGCCTTGGACTTCTTATCGGAGTCTCCGTGCTCTTTAGTTTTGCCCATAGATGCCTCTTCAGCGTTGGTCTTGTCCCCTTTGCTAGCTTCAATTTCGGCGAAATATGCATCTCTGAGCTCCTGGATAATTGTTACACGACGCGATCGGAAAGTACATGTCACATTTACCTTTGTTTCATCGTCTGTCATAAGTGCAGAGATCTTCCAAATCTGCAAGCATAGAACAATTAGCGCAGATCAAAATTCGCGGTAATGAAGTCTCTCACTGTCGACTGTATACCGCTGGGATGCTTACTATCCAAACCTGCGTGACAGTTAGCACAGTATGAGTAACGACGA
>Ga0137376_10002266_pt1 | contig 11396 bp, 12 predicted proteins | sample SagtaG_23_FD_104814 | JGI IMG/M metagenome (GOLD analysis project Ga0137376, IMG submission 104814) | Vadose zone soil microbial communities from Sagehorn Ranch, Mendocino, California, USA - Sage2_L_20_16 metaG | ecosystem: Environmental > Terrestrial > Soil > Vadose zone | place: USA...
CCTCCGCCGATCACGTACGGCGTGAATCCCGACGCTGGCAGGGCGAATACGGCGTTGGCCGTGAATGCGGGGATGTTGATGCTCCCGCCGCCACCTTGAAATCCAAACTCATTGTATGCTGCCTCGAATCTCAGCCCAATCGGCGATGCCGCCGGGTTGTAACCCACTGCTAGCGTGACATTGTAGCCGGTGTTGGTCGCAGTGCCGAGATCGCCGGTCGGGAACGCAATGCCTGCGGCGCCACCAATCTGGAACGGGTTCGACGAGCTCTGCGCGCTCGCGTCTGTCGCTGCCGCCGCGATGGCGACCAGCGTTGCGAGCGTGGGAAGAATGAATCGGTTCACGGTATCTCCACTGTTATGGATGACGCTGTAACGTACACCCGCTGGAGTACCCGTTACCACCTTTTCGGGTCCAGAAACCGCATCGCGGCAAGCGCTCAGGCCTTCGCTGCCGTTCCCACTCCTCGCCGCAAAAGAGAATCGATTTCCTCGAGGTCGTCGGCGGCGAGCTTCCACCTCGCGGCCGCGACGTTGTCACTTACTTGTCCGGCGGACGTCGCGCCAGCGATCACGGATGCGACGACGGCGTGGGCCAGCAGCCATGAGAACGCCAGCTCCAGCAGCGTGTGGCCGCGTGACTCGGCGAAATCGGTGAGCGCCTCGACTTTGTCGAGATTGTCCTCCGTGAGCAGCTTTTTGTACCGCTCGAACCTCGCGATGCGTGTTCCCTGAGGAATCGGTTTTCCCTTACGATACTTGCCCGTCAACAAACCGCTCATGAGCGGGAAGAACGGAAGAAACGCAATTCCCTGTCGCTCGCATTCAGCGAGCACTCCCCCATCCTCCGGCTCGCGATGCAGCAGACTGTATTCGTTCTGAACGCTGACGAAATGCGCTGATGCGCGTCGCGCGGCGCTCGCGGCCTCGGCGTCGCGTATTTGTTGCGCTGAAAAGTTGGAGCAGCCGATCTCGCGCACCCTTCCCGCCTTCACCAGCTCGTCGAGCGCTCCCAGCGTCTCCGCGATCGGCACATCGGGATCAGGAACGTGCTGCTGGTAGAGATCGATGTAATCCGTTCTGAGTCGCCGCAAGCTCGCATCGCACGCCTTCCGGATGTACTCCGGACGCGCGCCTTGCCCCTGTCCTTCCATCTCCTGGCCGAATTTGCTGGCAATCAGGACGTCCCGTCTGCGGCGGCCGAGGAAGCGCCCGAGGAGCTCTTCGCTCTTGCCGTTTGCATACATGTCGGCGGTGTCGAAAAAGTTGACACCGGCATTGAGTGCCGCGTTGATCACTTCTTCGGTGCGTGTCTCGTCGATCCGCCCGCCGAAGTTGTTGCACCCGATGCCCACCACCGTCACGGAGAGCGAGCCAATCTCTCTTTTTTCCATCGGCGCTCCGTTAGACGGCTGCGGTTTCCCCGAGCTCGACGCGCGTCGTCTCGTCGTCCGGCCGCTCGCCGAGGAACTCCACCCACTGCTTCTTCAGGTGCGGATAGTGCTTCGATGCCTCCACCAGATCGATGAAGCACTCGATCGTCTTCTCGAACCAGTTCTGCAGCTTGCTGTCCGCGATGCGACCTGAAGCATCAAACGCCTGATGCGCCTGTGCGAGCGCGAACATGTCGGGATAGACGCGCGCACCGAGGTGTTCGAGCGGCTGCCTGAGTGCCCACAGGCCGATCTTTCCGCCCGTCATCGAAGGAGATGCGGCAATCAGAAATCCTTGCTTGCCGTTGAACGGTTGCGGACGGAAGCGCGAGACCCAGTCGATCGTGTTCTTGAGAACGCCGGACATCGACGCGTTGTACTCTGGCGACGCGATGATGAACCCGTCGGTGGCCAGGAGCTTGTCGTGAAGCGTCTGCGCCGCGGCGGGAATGCCTTTGGACAATTCGTCGTCCATGTCGTAGGGTGGACAATTGAAATCCGACATCGTGGCTCGCTCGACCGATGCCCCTTTCTCCTCCGCGACGTCGGCTGCCAGAGACGCGAGCCTGTCGTTCATGGATCCCTCTCGCATCGAAGCGCCAAAGACGAGGAGCTTCACTGAGCAGCGTTTCTCTGTCGCCATTTCAACCTCGTAAGCGTTGAGCCCCAGGCCCGTGAAGACCTCGCGCCTCCGTGCCCTCATGTTTGCGGAGCAATTCGCGCACCCTGCGCCGGTTCACCTGGCTGGAGACGATGCTACAACCCCGGCTCCCTGCTCGCAGGCGGCGACGTCCGTCGCGGAGTCCGATTGGCACGCCCGCTGCCGCGAACCCTGATCCGAAAAAAATCCGGCGATCTGCAGTCCCACGCCATCCCAGCAACGCGAGCGCGTTTCTCCGTTCGGAAGCGACTTGCAGAAGGCCACACCGCGCGGCAGCTCGCTCGGCGCGTAGGCGAGATGCCGCACCGCCCCCTGATAGCAGAACGCTACGCCGGCGGGCGATGCCAGGTCGCACCGTTTCCGAATGCCCGCGTACTGAAACGCCGCCGCGCCTGATGCATTCCTGCCGAGCCCGAGATAACACGCACCCACGAGGTCGGCAGGGACGGCCGCATCGCACACGCGAGCGGCTTTCCGATAGTCTTGCTTGACAGCCGGGAGGATGAGGTCTGCCTGCAGCTCGTAACACTCGCGACGATAGCGCACCGGGGTTGCATCGCACGGGTAGTGGAGGTCGTTCGGCTTGTAGAGCACCACGGACGGAGCAGGCATCGAGTGGCGGTGCATTCCGAAGGCGCCATCTCCAAAGGTCTGCATCCGCGCGCCCATGTTGTGCTCCATGAACACTCCGCTGTAACAGCTTCGCTGATCCCAGTCGGCGGCCAGACGATCGCAGTCCTTGAGGGCAGCGTTGGCGTCGTAGCGGCGATACATCATGAGACCGTGACCTGTGCCGTGCAGGCAGTCATACAGGCGGAACTGCTCTCGGGTGCCCCGCAATCCGTCGCATGGGGCGAGCAGCACACTCCGCTCGATTGGCATCCCCATCCGCGCGTCGAAATACCGCTGCAGTATTCCGTGATAGCAGCCCGACTGGTAGCGGTCGTCGCACTGCGAGATCAATCGAGTCGCGGTCGTCGGAGTCGATCTTACCGCGTAGCCGAGCGCATGGGCGAGTGGGTGCCCGAGCAGAATCAGCGAAGGATCGGCGTGAACGACGTAATCGAGCGTCCCCATCGCCAGAGCAATGTTTCCCGCCGAGGAGAGCGATGCGATGCCATCGCCGATGCAGGTGGAGTACGCATCGATCGAGTGGCTCACGTGAGGCTTGCATACCTGGAGCAGCGAATCGGCGACGATGGCCGAATCGGACATTCGGCGGCTCGGCGTTGTCGGCGCTGTCGCCGACGTGTCCACCTGGATGTCGTGCACGGCCGCGTGGCCGGCGTGCTGCGACTCGGCCCGCGTCGGCGCGGCGGCAAGCGCGAACACTGCGAGAAAAGCAGCCAGGTCGAAACGCGCGCGGGGGGAGAGGTGAGCGATCACCAGTGGAGTATCACCGCTGGGACCTTCGGATTCAACCGCGGTGCGTCGCTACTCGAGACCCAGAGTGCGGTTCAACGCCGTTGCCACGTAAACCATGTCGATGGTCTTCATGAACTCGTGCCAGGGCGGCGGAGCGCGAAACGCCATTCGACCAGAAGCATCTTCCCAGACGGGGACGACCACGCCTGGAATGTCAGCGGCTGCGGCGCTGCGCTGAAACGCTTCCTGGATGCGCGCTTGTTCGGCCGGCGAACGCTTGCCGAATGATCGGTCCACCGGGACTATGATCACGTCCTGTCCGTCTCGTTTCAGGTGTGCCACCTGAAAGGTGGGCATCGGATCAGTTCGCTTTGTCGCGGAATCTCCCATATGACATTGACGTTTTCACCGTTACGCTGGATGGTCAATGCCGATTCCGTATCATCGAACTGTCGGTTTTCTATCACTCCGCGCTTTGACGGCTACCACGCACCAAGGACAGTGCTAGGTTCTCTCACATGAAACAATTTCTTGCGCTGGCATTCTTGCCTGGTATTGTCGCGTGCACCGAGCGAACGATGAACACCGGCGGCGAACCGGGTGGCACGCTCGTCATCTCGACAACCGCGGATCCCGGAACACTCTTCCCTCCGTTCGGACTAACGGTTCAGGCGAGACAGATCACCGAGCAGATCTACGACTACCTCGCCGAAGTGGGACCGAGCCTCAACACCCAGGACGAAAAAACATTCCACCCGGTCCTCGCGGATAATTGGCGGTGGTCGAACGACTCGCTGACGCTGGCGTTTCGCATCCATCCAGCCGCGAGGTGGCACGATGGAAGGCGCGTCACGGCGCGGGACGTTCAATTCACTTTCGCGCTCAACAAGAATCCCTCACTCGGCGGCAGGCTGAGTACCGAGCTCTCGAACATCGACTCCGTGAGCGTGACCGATTCACTCACCGCCGTGTTCTGGTTTCACCAAAGATTGCCGACGCGCTTCCTCGACGCCGCGGCGCAGATGCTCATTCTTCCCGCGCACCAGCTCGAGAAAATTCCGGTTGATTCGCTGCGCGAAGCCGCGCCGCCGCCAATTGGAAGCGGACGGTTTCGACTGCGAAAGTGGAACAAGGGCGCTTCGGTGGAGATCGTCGCTGACACGTCCAACTATCGCGGTCGCGCGAAGCTGGATCGCGTCATCTGGAGCGTGGCACCGGAATTCCCGGCGGCCGTTACGAGGCTGTTCAGCGGCGAAGCAGATCTCTTCGATGCACTGCGCCCCGAGAATTTGCCGGAGCTCGCGCGTCACAGAAATCTGAGGGCGATCATTCTGCCGGGAATGGACTACGCGTTTCTGCGCTTCAATCTGCGCGACGCGGCCAACAACAAACGCCCACACCCGCTGTTTGGGAATCGCGATCTCCGGCGTGCAATCACGATGTCCCTCAATAGAAGCACTCTGGTGCGGAGCGTGCTCGACACGTTCGCGTTTGTTCCAGTGGGTCCGGTCGTGCGTGCCTATCCGACAACCGATCCGCGAGGCGCGCAGATCCCGTTCGATTCGGCGCGTGCGAGCCGGCTGCTGGATTCTCTCGGATGGATGCGCCGCAGCGCCGATGGGATCAGGGAGAAGAACGGGAGACAGCTCGCGTTCAATCTCATCGTCCCGACTTCGAGCATGAACAGGATGAGGCTGGGGCCGCTGATCCAGGAGCAGCTCCGCCGCATGGGGATTCGCGTACAGCTCGAAGTGCTGGAGCCCGCCACCCAGGCCGACAGAGAGACCAGTGGCGCGTTCGACGCGTCGTTGGGTGGATGGGCGATGGGATCGAGCCCCGATGGAATCAAGGGAGCGTGGACCGCGTCGGGTATCGGGAAGAATGGCGTCAACTACGGCTCGTACAGCAATCCAGCATTTGATGCTCTGCTCGATAGCGCGCTATCGGCGGGTCCGACGGAGGCGCGCGACAGATTCACCATCGCCTATGCCGTCATCAACGAAGACGCGCCGGCGATTTGGCTCTACGAATCCCGGAAGATCATCGGGATTCACAGACGATTCCGGACTGCTCTGATGCGCCCCGATGCGTGGTGGGCGGGGCTCGCCGATTGGTCAATTCCGCCCTCAGAGCGAATCTTGAGAGACAGGCTTCCATTGGGCCATTAAGCCATTCTGGGAGGCTTTAACTCCCCGAGAGGTGACACGAAAACGCCCCTCCAGTGATACGAAACAGGCATTTCTATTAGTGGAGATAAGTGGCATTTTAGTGCACGAAAATACCCCAAAAAACGGGCTTCTAATGATCCGGCATCAGGTCTATTTCGACGTGCTTGGTTCGATGAAGGAGGATAGCGCCTCCTGGCGTTCCACGTTCGCCGGACTCTCAGTCCTGCGCTTGGTGGACGCGTATGCTGACACCGGATCCGCCCCCGCCAGCCCCGCGGGTTGGGCGCAGCTCCACAGCGTCCGGGCGGCCATTGAAGCCGTAAGCGAGGGCGACCCCGTGCGCGGCGTGCTGACTTCGGTGCTCGATGGAGTGATCCAGCGCAATGCCGTCGACGACGCTGTGTGCGCTTCCCTCCTCGCCTACGGGCGCTCGTTGGACTACGAGGCGAGCTGGGGACTTGCTACCGACGTGTTCTCGACTGTCGCGAAGCTCGCGCGGCCGGAGAAGAACGCGCGTCTCGCTGTAGAAGCGCACACCGCGGTCGGTGGCGCTGCGCGCCGCAATGGCGACTGGGACGCCTCAGCGCGAGCGTACTCGCAAGCCGCGTACATCGCCGACACGCTCGGCGACCGGGCGGGTCTCCTGAAAGTCCAGATTGGTATTGCGAATACCTACGTGGCAAAGGGAAACCTGCCCCAGGCGGAGACCATTCTGGACGATGTAATCGTCCAGGCCCGCGATCAGGAACTGGTTGAAATTCAAGGAATGGCGCTCCACAGCCGGGCTGCGGTTGCCCAGAAGCGAGGGCAGTACGCGGAAGCTTTGAAGCTGGCGTACGACGGGCTCCAACATACGGTGAAGCCAGCCACCCGCGATTTTGTCCTCGAGGACATCGCGGCAATTTTCACCGATCTCGGCATGCGAGATTCAGCGCGGGACGCTCACCTCATACTCGTTGCGACTGCTGAAACCAAACTGGTGCGGTGGACTGCGACAGTCAACTTGCTGGAGCTCGCAAGTATCGACGGAATGGAGGATGCGTTCGACTCATACGCGAATCAGCTCGCCTCGGCCGAAACTGGCCCCTGGGTGCGGGCACACTTCCTTCTATTCCTGGGCGAAGGACTCCACCGCCTGGGACGTACGGCCCGAGCAGAAGAAACGTTGGAGGAGGCGAATGCGTTCTCCGAGACGAATCAGTTCCACGAGATCGCATTCAAGGCACAGTCCGCGCTCTCCGCTGTTCGATCCACTCCTCGCGTTGTAACACCCTTTGTTGTCCCTCCGACCTGGGTACCGGACGACGTCGCGTCAGTCGTCCGGGCTGTGTCAGAGCTCCGCAAAACGGCGGAGGCTGCCGCTAGCTAGTGTGGGTCGCAGATCTGCGATCCATTGCTCATCGGGCACTCGTTCTTCGGTGCGGTCATATCTGAGCAGGCGGCGAGCACGACGGAAGCGATGATGGCGGAGGCAATGAGAAGGCGGCGGCGGATCATGGGAGTATCTCCAGACAGGGGGAGGGTAAACTGCTGAACTAAGTACGCTCCCAACGTAAGCCCGATGTCGGATGCCGAAATGGCGTTTTCTTATCAGAAAATGCCTGTTTCTTATCAGAAACAGCACTTTTCTTATCATTTTCCTCTCGCGCTGCTCAGATTGATGCGCCAGTTTCCTGAGACTATGAGCGCGACCGCCTTTTGAGCGTTGCTGCCTTCCTGCCCGCGCGGCTTCTCGCACACGTAAAACACGTCTTCGCTGACGAGCCGGACGTCCTGGTCGCCTCCTCCTGGCAGGAGCTCGAATCGCTCATCCGCCGCAAGCCGGTCAGTGTCGTGATTCTCGATCCGTCGGCCGACGGAGTCATGAACGTCAGCGTCGTCGCGGGTCTTCTGAAGCGGTACCCGTCGCTTCCCCTCATCGCCTACGTCACGCTCAACGCACCGGCGTTTAACGCGGTGGCGCAGCTCGGCCGATTAGGACTCGAGGATGTCGTCCTCAATCGCTTCGACGATGCTCCCGAGCGGTTCAGAGAGCGGGTTGAACAGGTGCAAGGGAACGCGCTGACGCACACCGTGATAGAGGCGATAACGGATCGCCTCAACCAGCTGCCGCGACAACTTTCAGTCACGATCGAGAACCTTTTCGATCAGCCCCACAGGTACGCGAGTGCGCTCGATCTCGCGATGGAAGCTGGGATCGCCATCGTCAGCGTGTACCGGAATCTCGACGCCGCCCAGCTTGGTTCGCCCAAGCGACTCCTTGTCGCGGCGAAAGTCCTGAGGGGATTTGGTTATCTGCGCGATCCCGGTTATTCCGTTCTCGACGTGTCAATCAAGCTGGGGTACAAGACCGCCCGAATCTTCTCCCAACATTGGGTAAGCATCTTCGGGGTCACCCCGGCGCGGGTGCGAACTCGCCTCACAGACGATGCGGCAGTCCAGAGCGTGCTTCGCTGGCTCGGAAGGTCCGACGATGATTCAGCTCTCCTGGAAGAGTCGAATCACCCGTCGGAGGTCAAAGAGTCACGCCGGCGACGTCACCGCAGACCGGAGCGGACCTAGTCCCACTGCCGAATGCCCTTCATCTCGTCGAGGAGGGGCAATGCCGATGGGGACGGCTGAGCGGCGTCCCCGTCATCGCGGGACTCGCCCGGTAGCCGGATCAAGTCGCTCCACAAGCCACGCAGCCTGACCGTCAACAGCTCGACGCCGAGACCATCATCGATGAACGAGTCCGCAACGGTCTCGCAGGGCTTTTCGATGTCCCGGAGTGGCTTCGGAAAGTCTTTGCGCTTTGTCATCTGGACGGTGGTGGTGCGCTGTCTGGCGGGTCGAGTTGATCGAAGGCAATGGTGGATCCGCCGTCGAATGAGTACACCAATATGTGGCCATCACCCGACACTCGTCTAGCCGCGACCATGTGATCAGCGAACCATTGGCCCCGGCGGGTGCTGAAATCATCGTACCGAACCCCATTTCCGCTGGACGAGGAGTGTATGAAGCGGCCACTGCCGGCGTAGATCGCTACGTGACTGATCCGACCCCCCTGCGAGAAGAGCAAGAGATCACCGACGGCTAGCGACCGCGCCGATGGGGTGACGGCGATTCCGGCTCCGGCCATCTGCCTCGAGGTCCGCGGCAAGTTGACACCCTGAAGACCGTACACGTACCGCACGAATCCCGAGCAGTCAAATCCGGTCCGCGGTGAATCTCCCCCGTAACGATAGGGCGTGCCGATGTACCGCTCCGCTGTCGGCACTACTCTGCGAGCGGCGCCGCTCGCAGAGGTAGTGCTTACTGGCCACGTGGTACGAGTGGACGCCGTCGGTCGCGGAGACCGCGGCGGGATGTCCGACGTTCGCCTCGAGTAAATCGAGGAGCGTCGGCGCCCGCCCCCTCCACCAAAGTGTAGACCGATGCCCACGCGGTACTCGATTCCCCGGACGAATTGCGAGTCGGCTGGCGTCGCAATGGCGGCGAGGTGTCGAGAGCGCGCTTCACCGTTCACCGACATCATTCGCCCCAGCGCTAGCTGAAGTCCACCGCCGTAGCTCCAGGTCCGCATTGCGTCGGTGAAACCCATGGGTTGGGCGCTACTCTGCATCCCGATCCCGGCGAACGAGTAAGGCATGAAGCCTTCACCGAGGCCGGCGTTGACAGGGCCGAGCACCAAGTCGGCGTCAGTGGCCCAGACCAGGTTCGACTGGCTCTGGTTGAATCCAGTCTGCGCGGTCAGGGACGACACCCCCAAGGCACCGCTGCCGCGGATGCCGACATAGGGCGTTCCCACGCTGAGCGAAAGTCCGCCCATGGTCCTCGTTATGGGCGAGGAGTTGTCGAGGGCGCCGTACAACTCAACACCACCGGCTACCTGGGCGGTCAATCCTGCAGGTACGAACAAATACGATAGGACTCCAGAGAGACCTATCAAGCGTCGCAGGTGCATAAGCGACTCCACTGAAGAGGTTGGCCCCTTACGGGGCATTAGCGATACCAACCCGTGCCACGCGCCTAACTATCTGCGGGTAAAGAACTTAGGAGTATCAGACTGAGCCGTAAACATCCTATTGTCACCTTTCTCGGACAGAAATTCAGGTCAAAAGGAACGATCCCGAATGAGCGGGTAAGACGAAAAGGCCCCATCGGGTCAGCCTCCATCGCGTACGCCAGGAGCCCGAATGCCAAAAATTGACTGGCGCTCGATCCCGGTCCTGCTCACCGCAGGACTTATTGTCGGCACACGTTCGCCGATTACGCCGCCCGCCATTGGCGACGCAGTGGCGACTGCGTCGGCCAACATTGCGGAGAACGTGTCTCAAGGGCCGCATCTGGGGTTCGATACTTTTAGTTATCCTGGCGACGATGCTATGCGTGCCTGGATGACCGCCGACAAGCCGTACCGGTGGGTGGGCTACTACCTCTCGGCCCCCTGCCACACCGATTCCTCCTGGGAAGGAAAGCGCGAGACTCTGTCCAACATGGGTTGGGGCATGGCGGTGATCTACGTCGGCCAACAGACGTGGGGACGGACCCCCGGGCAGAAAGTCGCGGTGACGCGCTACATGACGAAGCGAGTCCGGCAAGTGAAAACGCGAAACGGCAGGCGTGTGGTGCGGTACGCCATCAAGCGCGTACCGGTGCGCGTGCTCGTTACGCCCCGCGCGTCAAGGGGCTCGAGCTGCTCGACGCAGTTCGTGGGCGCGGCTCGTGGTACTACGGATGCGAACGACGCGATCGCCAAGACTGCCGCGGAAGGGTTCGCTCGCGGCACAGTCATCTTCCTCGACATCGAGCGCATGGATGCTGTCCCGCGGGCGATGCGCGACTACTACAATGCGTGGACGAAGCGAGTCCTGGAGGACGGACGCTTTCGCCCGGCGTACTACGCTCACAGCTTCAACGCGGATCTGATTTACCGAGACGTAAAGCAGGTGCTTGCCGGCGCCGGCATCTCCGCCGATCCGCCGTTCTGGATCGCCAGCGCCCGTGGGTTCTCGAGCGACAAGGCTCCGTCGGATGTCGGACACGCGTTCGCGCAGGTCTGGCAGGGGATCGTCGATGTCGTCGAAACACATAACGGCGTGAGGTTACCGATCGACGTAAATGTCGCGCAGTTGCCATCTCCGTCCGAGAACTATCCCGCCGGAGAGTAGTAGCGTTATTTGACGCGAGTGATGAAATCCTCGCGGTGCGGCGGGCGAAAAATGAGATCTAGCGCGAGCCACGTCGTTTTGGCGAATGGATAACAAAGCACCGCGCCGAGCACCGAAAGAATCACTCCGCCGTACTGCAAAGCATCCCACGGCGGGTTCGGTCGGGTCACGTACACGACCACGACGAAAGCGATCGCCAGCAACGTCTCCACCGCGATGAGATTCAGCGTGTAGGCTCCGATGAAGTAGTCTGACTCGCCGCGCTCCAGCAGCATCCCGCACGTCGGGCAGCGCTGCTTCGTGTTGAAGAACCCTTCGAAGAGACGGCGTCCGCCGCAGTTCGGACAGCGCAGCAAGAGGGCGCGGCCAAGCAGCCGCCAGGCGGGTTGACGCGAGATATCGGGTTGTGGATGGCCCGTCATGCTCGTCCTTAGATGTGCGTCAGTGACGCGCATACACCGGGCCCCGAAAAGGAACCAGCAAAAGGGGCCGGGTAAAACATCTGTGTCGGCTGCGCGGCTGATTATCGCGCCTGCCGAGGCAGATTGAACCCTTCAAGGGCGTGGTCTCTCTGGCCACACCCGTCGTAGACGTCCACGGATACCCATGTCGCATAC
>Ga0137376_10002268_pt1 | contig 11392 bp, 11 predicted proteins | sample SagtaG_23_FD_104814 | JGI IMG/M metagenome (GOLD analysis project Ga0137376, IMG submission 104814) | Vadose zone soil microbial communities from Sagehorn Ranch, Mendocino, California, USA - Sage2_L_20_16 metaG | ecosystem: Environmental > Terrestrial > Soil > Vadose zone | place: USA...
GTGAAACCATTTGTCCGGCGGCGTGATCATGCTGCACTCGTGCCAAGGACAGACTATTTTTTCTTTGCCCTCTTCCCACATGATCGAATAGCCTTCGCCCGCGGGAATAATAATCGCGCGGCCCGGGCCGTGACGATGCGCCTTCTTGTAGGTCTTCGGCGCGAACACAGACATATGCGCGGTCAGTTCGGAATTGGGGAACTGCATGAACACGCTCTTACCGCCGGCGCCACGCCGCTCGTTGGCGTCGAGCTTGTTCCAAGCGCGCATATCCGGGAAGAAGTTACCGTACCAGAAAGCGCGCATGCCGAGCCCTTCGTCCGCGTCCTTGGCTTGCACCATCTTCGCTTCGGAGTAAAAGTCGCCATCCGCAACGGTAATTTTCGATTCGTACGGGTTATTAAAATACATGTCGGGTTCAGGCAAAGCCGACATGGCCATCGGCATATAACTGTAATGAAAGAGCCGGATCGGTTTGTCGCCCTGCATATTGCTGAACACATGCCAATGATTGCGCGGCACTAGAAACATCGAGTGCTCTTGCCACTCGAAGTTCTTTTTCGGCTTGCCTTCGCTCGCCCAAACCGTCGTCAGGCCGCGGCCGGACAACACGTAAACGATTTCATCGAGGGCAAATTTCACCGGCGGCAGGGATTTTCCGGGAGGGACCTCTGTGACCCGCGACGCGCTCACGCCTTCTTGGCCGAGCAGCTGGATAAACGCCGATTTGCAGCCGCGCTCTTCCCACCATTCCAGCTCGATCGTGCGTAGATCTTCAATAAAATAACCCCGGTGAATGGGAATCCCCTTCGTTTTCATCCATCGGTCGTAGGTGAATTCCTTGCTCCACATCGTAATGACGGGTTCTTGTTTGGCGGCGTCGGCCATATCACTTGTCCTCCAGTTTATTTCTTATCTGAACTTATCGTCTTGCGTCTTCACTGGCAACCTGCAGCCGCACCCGAGCCCTCTGCAACGCGGTCTCGGCCGTCTGCCAATCCTTTTCTTCCTGATTAAGCTGAGCCAACTGCTTTTCGGCACGTTCCTTGGCGCGTTGCGCCCGCGCAACGTCGATTTCAGCGGCGAATTCAGCCGTCGGCGCCAGCACAGTCATAACATTATCCAAGACCTCGGCATAACCGCCGCCTACGGCGAGCAGTTTTTTTGTGGCGCCCTGCTTATAGCTCAGTTCACCCGCGACGAGGGTCGATAGGAAAGCAATGTGATCGGGCAGCACACCGAACTCACCCAACTCGCCGTGTGCGGTCACCTCATCGACCTCTTCGTCCAGAACCAGCCGGATCGGTGTCACTACTCTAAGTCTGATCTTGTCTGCCATTACAAATTCCTAGGCAAAAGGCATCAGCCACTAGGCATTAGTTAGTACCTTCCCCCCGCGCTCCTAGCTATTGCCTAATGCCCTTCCTAATTCGCTGCCATCTTCTTGGCCTTTTCGACCGCCTGCTCGATCGTGCCGACCATGTAGAAAGCCTGTTCCGGAATATCGTCGTGCTTGCCGTCGACGACTTCTTTGAAGCCGCGGATCGTGTCTTTCAATTCTACGTACGCGCCGGGGGTGCCGGTAAACGCTTCGGCGACGTGGAACGGCTGCGACAAAAAGCGTTGAATCTTGCGCGCCCGCGCCACGGTCATGCGGTCGTCTTCGGACAACTCGTCCATGCCGAGAATCGCGATGATGTCTTGCAGATCTTTATAGCGCTGTAAAATCACTTGCACTTGCCGGGCGACATCATAATGCTCCGCGCCGACAACGTGGGGATCAAGAATACGCGAAGTCGAATCGAGCGGGTCCACGGCGGGATAAATTCCCAACTCGGCGATCTGGCGCGAGAGAACGGTGGTCGCGTCCAAATGAGCAAACGTCGTCGCCGGCGCCGGATCGGTCAAGTCATCAGCGGGCACGTAAATCGCCTGGACGGAAGTAATCGAGCCCTTGCGCGTCGTGGTAATTCGTTCTTGCAGCTCGCCCAGATCGGTTGCCAAAGTCGGCTGATAACCGACGGCCGAAGGCATGCGGCCGAGCAACGTTGAAACTTCCGAATTCGCCTGGGTGAAACGGAAAATATTATCTAGGAACAACAGCACGTCACGCCCTTCATCGTCCCGGAAGAATTCCGCCAAGGTCAGGGCGGTCAAAGCGACGCGGGCGCGCGCGCCGGGCGGCTCGTTCATCTGCCCATAAACTAGCGAGGCTTTGTTAATAACGCCCGACTCTTTCATTTCCAGCCAAAGATCGTTGCCTTCGCGGGTGCGCTCGCCGACCCCGCCGAAGACCGAATAGCCGCCGTGTTTCATGGCCACGTTGTTGATCAGCTCCATGAGAATGACAGTCTTGCCCACGCCCGCGCCGCCGAACAAGCCGATCTTGCCGCCGCGCGCGTATGGCGCGAGTAAATCGACGACTTTGATGCCGGTTTCGAACGATTGAACTTTGGTTTCCTGATCGACGAATTCCGGCGTCGGGCGATGAATCGGATAGCTCTTCTTGGCGTTGACCGGGCCCATTTCGTCGACCGGCTCACCAATGACGTTGAGCACCCGTCCCAGGGTTTCTTCGCCGACCGGGACGGTGATACCGGCGCCAGTGTCCATGGCGTCCATGCCGCGCACCAACCCTTCCGTACTATCCATGGCAATGCAGCGTACGGTGTTCTCACCCAAGTGCTGTGCGACTTCCACAACCAGGTTCCACTGCTGGTCGCTGATCGCCGGGTTGGAAACTTTCAAGGCGTTGTAAATCGGCGGCAGCGAGGCTTCGGAGAACTCGATATCGACGACTGCGCCGAGAACCTGGGTGATTTTCCCCATGCCCATAATTTTAAAACCTCCAAAATCGTGTCCGTGCTCGTGATTCGTGTCCGTGGTTTCGTGTTCCTGGTCCTGGCGAACACGAACACGTTTCACGATCACGGCGTTTTCTTATTTCAACGCTTCCGCCGTGCCGACGATCTCCATCAGCTCGCGAGTGATCGAGGCTTGGCGCGCGCGGTTCATCTGCAGGGTCAGGCTGCCGATCATCTTCGAGGCATTACTGGTGGCCGAATCCATCGCGGTCATGCGCGCGCCGTGCTCGCTCGCCGTCGCTTCGAGCAGTGCCCGCTGCATCGCCACGTCGGTAATCCTCGGCAAAAGGCTCGCCAGGAGTTGCTCGATTCCCGGCTCGTACAAGTATTCCGTAAGTTGCTCCGCCTCGGTACTCCTGGCTTCAGTCAACGCGACCGGCAGAAGCTTTTCCAAGGTCGGGACCTGTGAGAGAGCGGAGCGAAAGCGGCTGTAAAGTATGTAGACCGCATCGGTCTCGCCGTTGATAAAACGCGCCATGAGTTTCTGGCCGATCTCTGCTGCCAACTCATCCGCGGGCGGCGCCAGAATGCCGATGTAACGGTCGACGATAGTGGCGCGGCGGCGGCGAAAATGATCCGCGCCTTTGCGGCCAACGAGAGTCACTTCAACTTCTTTTTCAGCGGCGTTTTTCCGTATAAATGCTTCCGCTGCGCGAATCAGATTCGCATTATAACCACCGCACAGGCCGCGGTCCGAAGTGAACAAAACTAATTGAACTTTCTTCTCCTCGCGCGCCTCGAGGAGCGGATGCGCTTCGCTCGACACCCGCGCCGCGACGTTTTTCAAAAGCTCGGTCATTTTTTCAGCGTAGGGCCGTGCCGCCACCGCGGCGTCTTGTGCTCGGCGCAGCTTGGCCGCCGAAACCATCTTCATGGCTTTGGTGATCTGCTGGGTGTTGCGCACCGAGCTGATCCGCTTGCGTATTATTTTTAGTGTCGCCATTTTTTTTTGCTGTTCCAGGTTGCGAGTTCAGGGTTTCGGGTTAACACGAAAGTCAAAACCCGAAACTCGAAACTATGGCTTGAACACCCCTTTAAATTCTTCCAACGCCTTGTTCAGCTTGGCGCGCAAATCGCCGTCCAATTCGCGCTTCTTGAGGATATCGGCAAAAATATCGGGATGTTTCGACTCGATGAAAGAATTGAGTTCCTGCTCGTATTTTTTTAATGCCGTCAGCGGCAGTTCGTCGACGAAGCCGTTGGTGCCGGCGTAAATAATCAGAATCTGCTGCTCCACTGCCAGCGGCTGATACTGTCCTTGTTTTAGCAATTCGACCAGGCGCGAGCCGCGGCTGAGCTGCCGTTGGGTCGCTTGATCGAGATCGGAGCCAAACTGGGCGAAGGCTGCCATTTCACGGTACTGCGCCAGTTCGAGGCGCAGAGTGCCGGCAACCTGCTTCATCGCTTTGATCTGCGCGTTGCCGCCGACCCGGGAGACTGAAATGCCGACATTGATCGCCGGCCGCACGCCGGAATAAAAAAGATCGCTTTCCAAAAAGATCTGGCCATCGGTGATCGAGATCACGTTGGTCGGAATGTAAGCCGAAACATCGCCCGCTTGCGTCTCGATGATCGGCAGCGCGGTCAGTGAGCCGCCGCCGCGCGCATCGCTCATTTTCGCGGCACGCTCGAGCAGCCGGGAATGCAAATAGAAAACATCGCCGGGGTACGCCTCGCGTCCCGGCGGCCGGCGCAAGAGTAGTGACAGCTGGCGGTAAGCAACGGCGTGCTTCGATAAATCGTCGTAGATCACCAAAGCGTGGCCGCCGTTATCGCGGAAGTGTTCGCCCATGGTGCAGCCGGAATAGGGGGCGATGAATTGCAACGGCGCGGATTCGGACGCCGTCGCCGCCACGATGATGGAATACTCCATGGCACCGGCCTCTCGCAGTCTGTCGACGACTTGCGCCACCGTGGAGCGCTTCTGGCCGATGGCGACGTAAATACAGATCACGTTGCCGCCCTTTTGATTGATGATCGCGTCGATGGCGACCGCGGTCTTGCCCGTCTGGCGGTCGCCGATGATCAGCTCGCGCTGGCCGCGGCCGATGGGGATCATGCCGTCGATCGCTTTCAAACCGGTCTGCAGCGGCTCTTTGACCGGCTGGCGCGCGACGATACCGGGAGCTTTGAGCTCGATGCGTCTTCGCTCCTTTGATGCGATTGGCCCGCGGCCATCGATCGGTTCGCCTAACGCATCCACCACCCGACCGATAAGCTCTTTACCGACGGGAACTTCGGCGATGCGGCCGGTGCGTTTGACCGTATCGCCTTCTTTGATCATGTGGGTTTCGCCGAATAGCGCGGCGCCGACATTGTCTTCTTCGAGGTTGAGCGCGATACCGAAAATATTATGGGGAAATTCCAACAGCTCGCCGGCAGCGACTTTATCGAGCCCGTGGATGCGCGCGATGCCATCGCCGGTCGACAGCACCGTGCCAACCTCCTGGATCTCAACCGTCTTTTCGTAGTCGCGGATCTGTTCCTTGATGATCCGGCTGATCTCCGCTGTGCCGATTTCCATCGTTGACTCCTTTAGTAACCGCGCGCGATGCGCTGTTTCATATTATCGAGCTGGGTTCGAATGCTGCCGTCGTAAATTTTGCCTTCCAACTCGACGAGCAAACCGCCGAGCAGGCTTGGATCGGTTTCCTGCTGCAAAACCACGTCTTTGCCGGAAATGCCGCGCAGGCGATCGCGCATTTGCTCTACCCTGGCCGGCTCAAGGGCGCTGGCGCTGACGACCTTGGCGTCGATCCGCCCTTTGACTTCATTGAGAAGCCGGCGATAACAGCTGACGATTGCGGCTAAATGGGGCAGGCGATCGCGATCCAAAAGCAGAGCAAGAAAATGTCTCGTCAACGGCGAAAGTTGCTGGCTCGCGGTCACCTGATTGAGAATCTTTTTGCGCGCGTCGATCGCAAAGGCCGGGTTAGTGAGGACCTGGCGCAGATCGGAGCCGCCATAGGCTGCATAAAACTGCTCGACCTCTTGGCCGATCTTCTCTTCTTGACCCGCTTCCCGGGCCAATTGAAATAATGCCTTGGTGTATCGCCGACTTAAGCTGCCTTCGATCATCGAGTTTGTCCGATCGTCTGAATGAAGTCATCCGCGAGCCGGCTTTGATCCGCGCTGGAAAGATTGCGCTCGACCAGTTGCCGAGCCGTTGCCGCGGCTAGCTCCGCCATCTCTTCGCGCAGTTTTTGCCGCGCCATTTTGACCTCTTGGTCGGCGAGAAAACTGGTGTCTTCCTTGATTTTTACCGCCGTCGCCTGAGCTTCGCGGATGAGCTTGTTTTTTTCTCTTTCCCCGTCCTCGCGCAGCGCCGCGTGCATCGACTGAACTTCTTTGTCGAGACCCGACAATTTCACCCTGTATTCGTTAACCAGCGCCTCGGCGGCCTGTTTCTTGGCCGCCGCTTGCTTAATTTTGCCGACCACTTCTTCGTGGCGGGCTTTAAGGAAGTCGCGGACTAGCGGAAGCGCAAACTTGACGATGATAAACGCGTAGATGAGAAAGTTGGCGAGCGGGAACCAGATATCGTTGATCGACGGCGCGTGATGCTCGGCTTCCGCCGCCGCAGCTGCCCAAGCTTCGGCCGTGGTGAAAAATTCGAGCACGCTCACCCGACCTTCCTCCCGAGCACCTTGCTGGCCATTTCGCTCGCGACGAGAGCGGCTTCAGCAGCGGCAAGCTGTTTTTCGGTCGCCATTGCGGTCGCCACCTCGCGCCGAACTCGTTCGAGCACGCTCGTTGCGTCCTGCCGCGCTTGGCTCAATATTTTCTCTCGCTGCTGGCGGGCATCCTGCAAGATCGCATCTTTGGCAGCGTAGCCGGCGGCCTGGGCTTGGGCAATTTTTTCTTCGTATTGCGCCCGCAACCTGGCCCCTTCATGCTCCAGTGCGGCGGAATCGTGCTCCGCGCCGCTGGTTTTACTTTCGCGCTCTTCGAGCAAATGCAGATAAGGCTGAAACAAAATCTTATTGAGGATCAGCCAAAGAACGACGAACAGGACAATCTGATAGAGGATGCTAAAGTCTAAGGAAATCATTCGTCAACTTCCGCTCTTGACTCACCTCTCGCGAGCGTTTCACTCGCCTCGGCAAGGCGAAACCCACGGCCCAGATAATAAAAAAACCTACCTTCGCTGACGAACGTAGGATCTCGGGATGGACTAAACGGCGAACCGAAGTCTAGTTTTTGGAATCGGCTTGCAGCTTTGGCGCTTGAGCCACTGCAGCTTTGTCCGCACCTACAACTTGTGAACTTGCGACTCCACCCTTTTGCTTTGCCACTCTCATGGAGCAATCACCCTCAAACACCACGCCCTCGGTGATGACCAACTGCGGAGTATCGATATTGCCAATCAGCCTTGCGGGTGCCGCCAGTTGCACCTTCTCTTTGGCGGTCACGTTACCTTCAACCTTGCCACGGATAATGACTATTTGCCCGGAAACTTTGGCTTTAACTTCCGCCCCCTCACCGATCGTCAAGGTGCCTTGGCAGTGAATTTCGCCTTCCACCGAGCCGTCGATCCTGGCCGAGCCTTGAAAGTTCAACTGGCCACTGATTCGGCTGCCTTTATAAAGATGCCCTATGAGTCCCGGTTCAGAGGGCTGAGGTGGAGCGACCTCCTTAGGCACAGGTTTGGGCTCGGCAACCGGTGCTGTTGCCACCGGAGCCGGCTGAACCGGCGGCTTCGGAGCTTGCGGAACCTTTTCCGGCTCTACCGCTGGATCCTTTTTTCCGCCAGGATTTCGATCAAACCAAGCCATATAGTTTCCTTACCGCCTATTTGAGCAAAATTTGCTATAGCATCCGCGCATCTTATTGTCAAAACACTTAGCCGAAGTTTGCGCTTTTGAAATCTACAGTCTTCTTTCCAGAAAAACTCAGGACAGCGCAGTTTAGCTGCTCGTATTCCATTTCCTCTGACTACCCCGTTTTTGAGTTGTCCGCTTCCGGATGTTGGCGCGCGACCTTGACCAACTAGGCGAGTTTGTTTAGCTTAGGTCGCTAATATGCGCCACCGACATCTGCTCATCGCCCTCGGCGTCATTTTATGGTTTGCCACTGCCCGCGCGGCGCCGGCCGAAACCTTGCTCCGGGTTGCCACGCCGGGCGCGTTGACCGGCGCTTTGCCGATCTATCTCGGCGCGAAAAAAGGCGTGTTCGGCAAGTATGGACTCAGCGTCGAGGTCATCGCCACGCGCAATGAACAGATGAACATGCAGGCGCTGATGTCCGATAGCGTGCAGTTTCTCACTTCGAGCTCCACGGGACTCTTCTACCTCGGCAAACAAGGCCTGGACGCGGTCGGACTCGCGTCGTGGAACAATTCGTCGCCCTACAGTCTTGCAAGTCGTCTCAAGATAAAAGACTTGAAAGAATTAAAAGGACGAAAGATCGCCTCCAGTGGCGCCGGTGGCCGCGCCGATGCGTACATCCGGTTCATGCTCGCCAAAGTCGGGCTCGACTATCGTACCGACGCGCAGATCCTTCCCCTGTCCGGCGGCTCCTCCGTGCGCCTCGCGGCAGTCGTTTCCGGCAACCTCGACGCCACGCTCATCTCTTCGCTGCAAGGGCGCCAAGCCGAGAAACTCGGGCTCACCGTGATCCCGGTGCCACTTGAATATATTTGGGGCATCAATCTGACCCGCCGTTCGTACCTGAGCAAAAATCGTGAGATCGTCAAAAACTATCTGCGCGGGCTCTCGGATTCTGTCCGGCTCATGATGACGGATAAAGCTTCGACCATCGCCGTGATGGCGCAAGTGCTGCGAATCGACGACGCCGACAGCTTGGAATATGCTTATAAAACCATGCGCGCCGATTCGCGTCCCGATCTTTTTCCCACCGAAGAGGCGATCGTCAACGTGCTGCGCACCATGAATTATGAAGACCCGGCGTTCGGCACTATCCCGCCGTACAAATTTTTTGATCTCTCTTTGATTCAGGAACTCAAAGCGGAGTCGCGTTGAGCGCAGGCCGTTTCAAAGGAGCCACTATGCGGCAAATCATCTTTGCGGCAATCCTTTCACTGATGCTCGGCGCGAACGGCGTCAAGGCTGAACCCGTCCGCGGCGCGTATCCATCGGCCAACGTGCAATTTCTCCCGGCCTTCGTCGCCTTGGAAAAAGGTTTTTACAAACGCGAGGGGCTCGACGTCGAGCTGATTTCCATGCGCAGCGCGGTGACCGCTGTGCAGGCGCTACTGGGGAATCAAATCCATTTCATATTCTCGGTCGGGCCGCAGATGCCTTCCATCTGGGAAGGCGCCGATATTATTTTACTCGCCCAGATGATCGGCCGGCCGACTTTTTCCCTGATGGTCACGCCGGACATTCAAAAAATACCCGATCTCAAGGGCAAAAAGATTGGGGTGAGTTTCGGTGGCTCGACTTTCGCCGGCACGAAGGCGGTCCTGGAGCTCTACAAGATGAACCCCGATAAAGACGTCCAGTACGTTAGCATTCCCGGCAGTCAGCCGAAGATCGCCGCGATGCAGCAAGGCATCATCCAGGCGGCTTTGCTCGCGCCGCCGTCGGATTATGTCGCGCTCAAAGCCGGCTTCAAGCGCCTGGTCAATTTAGCCGATCTATTTAAGGACACTTCTTTCAGCGGCCTGGCCGCCACTGGAAAAACGATCAAAGAGAATCCCCAATTCGTCAAGCGCATGGTGCGCGCCATCGTGCGCGGCGTGATTCACAGCCGGGATTATCCGGAAGATGCCATTCAAACCATGATGAAGCACTGGCGCATGGAACGCGATGTTTCGGTGGACGCGTATAACCTTGTTAAAGAAGCGCTGATTCCCGTGCCCACGGAGAATGGCGTTGAGCTCATGGCGCACTGGCAGTCCGTCGCGTTGAATGTACAACCCAAGCGGCCGGTGCGAGAGTACATGGACTTGCGCTTTGTTAAAGAAGTTATGGTCGAATTAGAAAAAAAGTGAGGAACTCATGTTAGGAAAAACGTTACTCGCAGCCGCATTACTTCTCAGCGCAACGATCGCCATCGCAGCGGAAAGTCCTGAAAAGAAAGGGCCGGTCTATGCTACGCTGAAGACCAGCATGGGTGACATCGTCATCCAATTGTTCGAAGACAAAGCGCCCAAGACGGTGGCGAATTTCATCGGTCTGGCAAGCGGCACCAAGGAGTGGACCGATCCCAAGACCGGTGAGAAGGTGAAAAAACCACTTTATAACGGCACGATTTTTCATCGGGTCATTCCCGGTTTCATGATCCAAGGGGGCGATCCGCTGGGTAACGGCACCGGCGGTCCGGGTTACAAATTTGAAGATGAATTCAATCCTGAGCTACGTCATAATAAGGCGGGTATACTTTCGATGGCCAATGCCGGACCGAATACCAACGGCAGTCAATTCTTCATCACTCATCAAGCAACACCCCAGCTTGACGGCCGCCACAGCGTGTTCGGCGAAGTCGTCAAAGGCCAAGAAGTTGTCGTAGCGATTGCCAACGTGTCGCGCGATTCGCGCGACCGGCCGATCAAAGATGTCGTGCTCAAAGAAGTCGTCATCACACACGGCAGTTACTGAGCTTGCGGTGCTGTCCGGCGGGAAGAATCTGATGAAACGCTGCAAACCGCGTGCTGCATGGCTTTTGGTCCTATGCGCCTTTTTCGGCCTATACCGGACGAGTGACGCCGCCGAAAGTTCGCTCCCGCCAGCCACCGCAGTTTATGGCGTGATCGCCACCGACCCGCTTTATCTGTGGATTGCGCAAGAAAAAGGCTTCTTCAAAAAGAATGGCGTCAATATCGATCTCACGCACATTCCGACCAACCAAGCCGTGCAGGCGCTGGTCGGCGGCAAAGTAAACTTTGTTACCGCCGGCCCGCAAATTTTAGAGGCGAACCTCGCCGGTTCAGATACCGTTTATATCATGAGCCCGGTTAATACTTTTGTCTTTTCGCTTTACAGCAAACCTGACATCACGAACATCAAGGCACTGGCCGGCAAAACCCTCGGCGCGACGAACAAAGGCACACCCACCGATATCGCGGGACATATGCTGCTCATGCAAAACGGCCTCAAGCCCGACATCGATGTAAAATTTGCTTACCTGAAGGAAATACCGGCTTTGGTCGCCGCGCTGCAGCAAGGCGTCATCGACGCGGCGCTGCTGGCGCCGCCGAGCACGCTCACTGCGCGAAATTTTGGCCTGAAGGAACTGCTCAACATCACGGCTTTGAAAATTCCTTTCGTGCAACATTCCATCGGCACGAGCCGCTCGTACATCAATGCCAATCCCGAAGTGGTTCGGCGTTTCGTGCGCAGCGCTGCCGAGGGCTTGGATTTCCTGCGCAAGAACCGCACGGACGCCGTCGCAATCATGTCGAAATACACTAAAATCACCGACCCGGCGCAGCTCAACGAAGCGCTCGATTCCTACGAGAAAGCCTGGGAGAGAATCCCAGCACCGTCGCAACCGGCCATCGAAGCCGTGCTCGCATCCTCGGAGAATCCCAAGGCCAAAGGTGCCAAATGGGATCAATTCATCGA
>Ga0137376_10002275_pt1 | contig 11385 bp, 9 predicted proteins | sample SagtaG_23_FD_104814 | JGI IMG/M metagenome (GOLD analysis project Ga0137376, IMG submission 104814) | Vadose zone soil microbial communities from Sagehorn Ranch, Mendocino, California, USA - Sage2_L_20_16 metaG | ecosystem: Environmental > Terrestrial > Soil > Vadose zone | place: USA...
CCGGCGTCGCGGGGACTGAGCACCGTCCCGACGACCAAGATGTCCGACTGCTGCGACAGAATGAGCTGCGCCCCCGAAATCACGATGAAGCTGCGAATGGCCCGCATCCACTTGTCGGACTCGAACTCGGGCGTGGCCGCCACGGCAGTGGCGGGAGCGGCGCGGCTGAGCAGGAAGAGGCTCACGCCCAGGGCGACCGCCGTCGCCGCAGCGTTGAGGGCCACCGCCTGGCCCGCCGCAAGCTGCACGCCGAACCCCACAGTGACGAGGACGATGCCGACGCCGAACAGGACCGGGCGGAGGACCTGCTGCGGGAGCTGTGCCTGCGGTACTCGTCGGAACCCCTGGAGCGTGCTGGCGCTGTACCCCAAGAGTGCGCTTACGGGCACGAGAGCAGCAGCCGCCCAAATTCCTCCTTCGATGCCTGGGTGGAGGCTTCGCCGGAGCAACCACGCGGCGACGCCCCCTAGGAGTGCGACGCCAGTGGCGGTGCGGCTGACCAGACGGAACCCGTACAGCCAGAATCCCCGAAGCAGCCCGTCCTGCCGCTGCCCATCATACGCGGCCACGAAACGGATGGCGGCGGTGTCGAACTCGAGCTTCCCGATCAGGGCGGCCACGTTGACCCATGCCAAGAGGTAGCTGTAGACGCCATAGCCCGTTGGCTGGAGAGCCCTGGCGAGTATGACTTGCACGACGAACGACACGATGGCGCCGCTCGCCGTGCCGCCGATCGACCACCCGGCGCCCTTGATCATCGCCGGTGTCACACCGAATCGCGCCCACAGCGCCCCCAAACGGGAGAGCAGCGCAACCAGCGGCGTGGGCGGCGCCACCTCGGTGCTGCTGCCCTCCAGCGGGCTCACCTCCCCCACCGTCCTGGCACTCGCGCCTCCCTCATCAAGGGACTCCTTCGGGCGGTCTCGCACGGGCGGGACGCGCAAGTCGCGTGCCCAGTGCCGAATGTGTTCGCCCGCCGACTCCATCGTCGTATACGTGCTGATCGCGTAGGGCCAAGCCACTGGTGTTGCGGCGACGCGACACGTGCTACGAGTGAGTCTGATGCAGACGCCAGGTCCCGCTCTTGCATGCCTTAAGCCAAAAACGTGGACCCTTCCTCCATCACCCGGCCGCGCATCGCGCCCTGGGTCCTGGTTGCTCTCGCTCTGGCGCTCGTAGCAGCCGTCACGCTCGTCCCGATCTCACACGGCACGGGTGGCGACGACATCCCATTCTGGTGTCTCGGGTGCGGCGACTACGCGCTGGCCGACGGCGTGGCGAACCTGGTGCTCTTCGTGCCACTGGGATGGGCGCTCGCTCGCACCTCCGTGCGGTTCTCATCAGGTCTCGCCGTGGTCTTGACGAGCACGATCGGGGTCGAGTGGCTGCAACACGCGGTCATCCCCGGTCGGGTCGCGAGCGTAGCGGACATTCTCGCGAACACACTCGGCGGAGTCGTGGGTATGGTTCTGCCACGCCTCCACCGCTGGGTGGTCGAAACACGCGGGCGCGCCGCGCGTGCGTCGATCGTCTATGGCGTGCTGCTCATCGCGTGCCTCGGGACGGGCGCGGCAACACAGGCAGTCCTCTCCCCCGGCACCCTCTACTGGACGCGTGGAGAAGCCGACGGAGCGCCTTACGTGCCGTTCACCGGTTCGCTGAGAGAGGTGCGGGTCGACGGGGCGCCGATCGCGTTCGACCAGTGGCTCGAGGTCCCGCCTCGGAGGGGCCGGGACATCGCCGTCGAGCTCACCTCGGGCCGCCCCGACACGGGGCTAGCGCACCTCGTCATCGCGTGGATGCCGACCGGCCAAGGGTGGATGTGGTTGGAGCAGAGGGATCGCGATCTCCACGTTCACCTCGCTTCCTGGAGCGACCGCGCCCAGCTGCGAGGTCATTCCCTGTGGCTGCGCCACGTTCTGCCGGTGACGGCCGGCGAGCCCGTGAGCCTACGGCTCGTCGTGCGGTCGTTCGCCTACCGGATCGTCCTGGTCACCAAGGCGGGCACGGTCGTGCGAGAAACACGTATGAGCCCGGGAGATGGGTGGCGCTTGTTCACCCCCGCCGAGCCTGCGTGGGGCCCCGCGACCACGCTGCTGACCGCGGTGTGGCTGGCAGCGTTGCTCTGGCCGCTGGGGTACTTGGCGTCTGCGCGATCGCGGGCGGCGACCGTCGTGGCCGCTGTAGGGGCGGGCGTGGGCCTGGTGTTGCTGCCGATCGTGTCAGGATGCGCGTGGCTGCCCCTGCTCGGCTGGTGCGGGGCGGGGAGTGGCCTTCTGGTCGGTTCACAGAGTTGGGCCGCTGGCCAGCGTATGCGGCCCGACTCTTGCTCGTATCATGCGGCAGGGACGGGGCGCACCAGGCAGAGCCATCACACCAGGACATCCTCGTGAAGGTTTGGGCGTTGGTCCGTGGTCAGGCGATGAAGGCCGCCCCGTACGTGGGTATCGTCATCGCGACGCTGCTCCTCGTGGATCTGGTCTGCAACCTCGTTGGCCTGTTTCCACCGACCCCCGATTACGGTGACGCCGACGTCGGGTGGCTCCCGTTCAAGCTGACGGGGACCATGCACTATGATCGATGCAATCTCCTGTCGGGGGAAGCGGTTGAGTTCCTCAGGAACGAAGAGGGGGTCCGGACCAGCTTCACCGTCCAACAACTCCTGGCCGACCGGGAGAGCTTCAAGATTGCAGTGATCGGTGATTCGCAGACCGATCTCTGCGCTCCGAATTCACAAGTGCATTCGGGAATACTGGAAAGCGAATTGAAGGCGCACGGCGTCGGGGCAATCGTCCTTCCGTACGGCGTGGGCAGGTATTCTCCGCTTCAAGAGTACCTCTTGTACAAGAAGTTCCTGAAAAAGTACGCGCCGGACGCGCTCCTGCTGAACTTTTATACCGGCAATGATTTCAACGACCTGCTACGGGTCGACGACCGCCCTCACTTCGTCGGGTCGGAGGGGCGGTACGAGATCGCCAAACCGGTATGGTACCGCTTCGAAGACCCTCGCGTACAGCGGCGCAGCCGTATCCTGTTTCTCCTCAGGTCGCTGGCGGACGCGACCGGCATTCGCGACCTGGTACTGCGATTCCAATTCTTGTCCACGATCGCGGCCCAGCAGGGAGAGGGCGTCTCGGCAGTGGTCCGATACATGAATGATCTCCGGAAGTCCGTCGAACCGAGTATCGCCTACCACGAGGCCTTCGCGGCACAGTTCCTCAACCAACAGCTCCTCTTCCACTGGTTTCCGGCCAGTCGGCAGGAGAGCTTGGCGCGTGCGCGCGCGTTGATGGACCTGATTCGCAAGGAAAATCCCAACACGCTGCTCATCATGAGTGCGCTGCCTTCGTATGAGCTGGTACAACAACAGCCGGTCGATGAGGCGCTGCTGCGCACGCTCGAACGGTTGCCAGTCACGTACCAAGCCGGCGTCGGCGAAGAACGGGAATTGTACGAAGCGCTGCGCCGGCTGGCCGTCGAGCAGGACTGGCTTTTTGTCGACAACCTGGCGGCCTTGCAGCAGTATCGGGGACGGGACAGGCTGTACAACAACTTCGACTATCACCTGCTCCCGACGGCGAGCAGGATCATCGGGGAACGTCAGGCCGCGGTACTCCTGAAGAATCGTCTGCAGCGCAGGGCTGTACCTCGCCGCCCCACGTCTTCACCACCGCCCGTTGTCCGACCGATCTCGCCGGACACGGCTCCCGGTGCATCCTCGGCGCTCCGGCGCGCATCGTGAGGCGTGTGGGTGACCGAGCCACGTCCCCGCTTCCGTTGCGCCATCACAACAGGTGTCGTAGCGCGCAACCCCACGTGGCCGCTGCGCGCGCCGCTTCGGTGTGGGAACGCGCGTTGGCATCGCGCTTGCGCGAGCCTCCCCAGGGAGGATCGCGTCTGTGGGCGATGCCAGAAATCACCAGATGTTCTTGATTAGCGGGCGGACGGCAGCATGAGCGCTCCCCAATTGGACGTCGCCCTTGCTCGGTCGCAACGCGACGACGAGCTCTGTCTCTTGGAGGCGGTGAGGATCCGCGGCGGGGAGCGGCTGCTGTTCATCGAGTGCGGCGACGGATGGGTGGCGGAGGAGGGGTGGCGCCGGATGGTCAAGGGCCAGGTTTGTGGTCTGGACCGCTCATTGAGGCGCATCGCGCTCGCCGCCCGGCTGCGGGGTGTCCCCGGGAAACTGGAGTTCAAGACCTGGGATGGCGCAACGGTGCCCTATCCCGACGCGCGCTTTGATGTCGCAGTACTGCAACACGACGTCCGCCGCTGGCCGACGTCTGCGCGCGTGTTGCGCGAGGCAGGGCGCGTAGTGCGCCCCGGGGGTGACGTGTACCTCACCGAAACGCGTGCACCGGCGGCGATGCAGGGCATGCCGGAATGGCTGCCGCTGGTCTCGCAGGCGGGGCTCGTGCTGCACGACGTGCGGGCCGTCGGCGCAGGGCGCGTTGCCCGCATCCTCCGCGCACGAGTCCCGGAAGCCCGTGCCTAGAAGATCGTGTAAATGAACGGCGCCAGCACCGAGCCGTGAGCCAGCACAAGGAGAGCGCCCACACATAACATCACCAGGATGATGGGGAGCAGCCACCATTTCTTCCGGACGCGCATAAAGACCCAGACTTCGCCCAAAAGTGTTGCACGACTCATGCGGACGATTCCTCCTAGAATTGACGCTCCATATCGCGTCGGCTGCGGGTCGCTGGCGGCCGGGTGACCCAACAGGTCGTGCGTCCCCTGGCGCGCCTGAGCGGGTTCCGACCACTCGCGCGCAACACCCAGCCGACAGGCGCAAAGGCGGCGACGTAGACGACCCCGAGCACCACGGGGGTCGTTATGCGAGAGAGTGCGGCGCCCAGGCCAAGCCAGGCGCGCTGTACAGGTCCCAGGCGTGACGGCATCACGACACCCGCCAGGAGGAGCCCGCCCCCCAGCGCGAAGGCGACCGCTGCCGTAGCTCGCCCCCCGCGCCACGACGCTACCGCGCCGAGTACGAGGAACGCGGCTCCCAGTGTGAGACCGAACCGGCGGCCTTCGGCGGTGCTCAGTCGAGCTGGAACTCGCGCTTCCAATCGTCACGCTCCTGCCAGGCGGGCTGTTGCGCCTTGTCCAATAGAAAGGGCCCGAGCACCAGGTAGTCGATGTGCGTCCGCATGAAGCAGCGGTACGCGTCGCCCGGCGTGCATACTATCGGCTCACCGCGTACGTTGAACGACGTGTTCACGAGCACGGCACAGCCGGTCAACCGTTCGAACTCCGCAATCAGGTCGTAGTAGTCCGGATTGCTGTCCCGCGCGACCGTCTGAATGCGCGCGGAGTAGTCGATGTGCGTTACGGCCGGGAGGTCCGAGCGCACCACGTTGAGCTGGTCGATTCCCCAGAGGCGGCGCTGCTCGTCGGTCATGGGGACCTGCCGCTCGCGCTTCACGGGCGCGACCAGCAACATGTAGGGGGAGTCTCCGTCGAGCTCGAAGTACTCGGCCACTCGCTCTCGGAGGACGCTCGGTGCGAACGGACGGAAACCCTCGCGGAACTTGATCTTCAAGTTCATCTGGGCCTGCATCCGTGGACTACGCGGGTCGCCCAGAATGCTGCGGGCGCCAAGCGCCCGCGGGCCGAACTCCATGCGGCCGTTGAACCACCCGACCACCTTCTCCTTGGCGAGTAGATCGGCCACCTGGCGCAGCAGGCACGCGCGCTCGAGTCGCTCATAGCCCGCTCCCTGTGAGTCCAGATAGGCCTGGATCTCCTCGGGAGAGAACTCGGGCCCGAGGTACGCGCCCTTCATCGCGTCCCCGCGCACGGGCGCCCGGGGGCCCTTGCAGTGCCGGTGCCAGACGAGCTGCGCGACGCCGAGCGCGCCGCCCGCGTCGCCGGCGGCCGGCTGAATCCACAGCCGCTTGAACGGGCCTTCACGCAGTAGCCGCCCGTTCGCGACGCAGTTTAACGCCACCCCCCCGGCGAGACAGAGGTTCTCCATTCCCGTCTCCGCGTGGAGCGTGCGCGCCATCCGCATCATGATCTCCTCACACACGACCTGGACCGACCGCGCGAGGTCCATCTCCCGCTGCGTAAGCTTCGACTCGGGCACGCGCGGGGGCCCTCCGAACAATCGGTCGAAGGCGCCGTTCGTCATAGTGAGGCCGGTGAGATAGTTGAAGTAGTCCTGGTTCAGCGTGAACGAACCGTCGTCGTGCAGATCGACGAGCTCGCGGTAGATCGTGTCCACGAACTTGGGCTCCCCGTACGGCGCCAGACCCATGACCTTGTACTCACCGGAGTTGACCTTGAAGCCCGTGTAGTAAGTGAAGGCCGAGTACAACAGGCCTAACGAGTCCGGCCAGTGCAACTCCTTGAGTAGCTCCAAGTCATTACCACAGCCCACGCCCAGGGACGCGGTTGCCCATTCGCCGACGCCGTCCACGGTGAGAATCGCCGCCCGCTCGAAGGGCGAGGGGAAGAACGCGCTGGCAGCGTGGGACTCGTGGTGTTCGGCGTAGCGGACCTCGCCGTCGTAGCCGCCCAAGGCCCCTCGGATGTCACGGTCCATGAAGAGCTTCTCTTTCATCCACAGCGGGCCGGCCATGCGGAACGAAGCAAAGCCCTTTGGGGCGACCCCGAGGTACGTTTCGAGGATACGCTCGAACTTGAGGAGCGGCTTGTCGTAAAACGCCACGTACGCAAGGTCGCCGGCGCGAATGCCCACGCGACCGAGGCAATAGGCGACGGCGCGAGCGGGGAACGAGGCGTCCCCTTTCTTGCGACTGAAGCGCTCTTCCTGCGCGGCCGCCACGATCTCGCCGTCCGCCAGCAGGCACGCCGCGCTGTCGTGGTAGAAAGCTGAAATGCCGAGGATGTAGCTTCGAGCCATGGGCCGTCGGATTCATTCCGTCGTTGGGGGCAGCACGCTGCGTGTTACGCCTTCGTGGGCACCGCAAGCGATTATCGGGCCGCCGATTCCGACTCGCTCGCCCAGTTCGCCAGCTGGCTCGACTGTGGCGCGCACGCAATTGACGGGTGCCCTTCGGTCCACGCCGCGCCAACTCATCCCGATCTGAGCTTGCAACGATCGGACCACGCTCCGCCCGACGTTCCCGTCCTCACCGGGTGTACGGAACGCACGGCGACGATCTGTGGCGCGACCGCAACACCAAGTCATTGTGGTCGACGTGGGACCGCTAGACGGGCGAGCGGCGCACTCCCAGGACGCGAGCTGCCGCGCCGGCGGATGAGGTGGGTGGCGCCGCAGGCGCTGGGGGTGGGAGCTGCGCCCGGAGCGCACGCGACGCGCTCCACATCAGCGCGAGGAAGAGATACGGGAAGGCAACCCTCGCATACGATCCAAAGATTCCTGCGACGAGGTAGCCGATCACCCCATACTGCAACCAACGCAATACCTCCGCCTGTGCGGGCCAGACGCCTTTCACACGACGGCGCGTTTCCCGCGCGTCAAGCAGCACGCTCGTTACCAGCGCTATGAAGAGAACGAGCCCCGGCACGCCCGTCTCCGCCAGGATGTTGAGGTAGGTGTTGTGGGTATCGAGGTCGCCCAAGGCGGGGCTATAGTGGGCGTTTGCCAGGCCATACGCTCCGAGTCCTATGCCGACCACGGGATGATCTTGCACGATGCGGATGGCCGTTTGCAGTACGGCAAATCGCGTCCGCGCAGACCCTTCGGGGTCCATTTCGTTGATCGTTTGGACGCTGGTTGCCTTGCGCAGACCCTGCATGCGCTGCCAGAACGTGGCGGGGGCCAGGTACAGCGCCAGCGTGACGAGCGACGCGAGGGCGATCGCGCTCCGGGGTCGACGGCGTGCGAGCGCGATGGCGGAGGGCAAGGCGATGATGGCGAGAGCTAGGAACGCTCCCCGCGACTGCGTGAGCACGATGACGACGAGGAGCGGCGCGGCCGCTGCCACTCCAACCCAACGCAGCAAACTCCTTCGAGCGGCCCCGGCCCAGAGCGCGAGGGCCGGCCCGAGCATCAAGACGCAGAGTGCGGCGAGGTCGTTCGGGTTCTCGTACGGGATTGGGCCAATGGCGCGCCCGAAGAGCCTGTTGCCGAGCAGGTATCCCACTATGGAGGAGCGGGCGGGGAATAGGATAAAGGCGACGAGCACGCCCACCATGAAGTAGCGGGCTTGCGTCATGGTGCGGAGGGCGTTGACGGCCACGAAGGTCACCAAGACGAGCTTCCCGTGCTCGATGAGGCTGTCCCACACGAGCTGTTCCGGATAGCGAGTCCACACGTACCCGACGCCGGCCCACGCGATCCAGGCGGCGAATAGCAAGACGAACTTGGGCGTGCGCAGGCGCTCGCGTTGCACCGCCAGACTGAGGAGCCCGACGGCCATCACGGCGCTGGCGATGGGTAGCCTGGCGGACAGCATGATGCACGCGTAGCACAGGAACACGACGAACGTGGGGGTCCACGTGATGTGCCAGCGGCGTCGTTCCGCCAGCGGTCGGTCCAGGCTGATCCCGCTCATGTGTGTCGCGCTGGTCTGTGGAACTCGATGAGCGTCTTCGGGATCGGCCGCGCGAGGCGACCCGCGTCCAGGTGTGCCAGCCACAGCCGGAGCACGAGCGCGCGCCACAGCGCGGCGCTGTGATCCCGGCGCCCCATCAGATGCTCGCGAGCCAGGCGACGTACGGCGGCCCGATCCAGGAACGTGTAGAGCCCGCCGTCCGCCGTCGTGAGCTCGTGGATACGGTGGCGCAGCGGCCCGCGGAACCAGGGCCCGAGCGGAACCGTAAAGCCGAGCTTCGGGTAGCGCAGCACCTCGGGCGGAACGACCCCGCGGATCGTGCGCCGGAAGACCTGCTTGCCGACGCCATCACGGATCTTGAGCCCCGCGGGCAGCGCCAGCGCGAACTCGACGAGTGGATGGTCGAGGAGTGGCACGCGTGCCTCCAGGGACACGGCCATACTCGCTCGGTCGACTTTGGTCAGAATGTCGCCGGGGAGATACGTGGCGACGTCCACGAGCATCATTTGGGACGTGAAATCGCGGGCGCCGGCGGCCGCGAAGGCGTCTGTCAGGAGGTCCCCGAACTCGCCGTCCTCGGGCACGAGCCGCGGTGCAGCCAACCCGCCGTCGGTGGGCGGCAGCGGGAGCGCTACGGTGCCGGCATAGGCCGCCTGGCGCGGCCGCGCGCGGTCAAGCAGGAGGCCTCGACCGGGCGCGATGTACGGGAGGGCATGACCGACTGCGCGGAGCAGGGAGCGGCCCCACGCGGGAACCGTGCGCCGCCGCAGCACCTCGAGATAGCGCGTGTAACCGCCGAACAACTCATCGCCGCCGTCGCCCGAGAGGCTCACCGTGACGTACTGGCGGGCGAGCCACGACACCAGATACGTGGGGAGCGCCGAGGAATCCGCGAACGGCTCGTCGAAGATGCCCACGACGCTGTCGATCCAGCGGTCCGCATCGGGCGCTACGACAAGATCGGTGTGCTCGGTGCCGATCGCCCCGGCGACGCGGCTGGCATGTGGCGCCTCGTTGAACCGTTCGTCGTCGAAGCCGATGGAAAACGTGCGCGGCCTGATCGGCGCCGTCCGCGTCATCAAGGCCACCACGGTGGAGGAGTCGAGGCCCCCAGAGAGGAACGCGCCGAGCGGCACCTCGGACTCGAGATGAGTCGCCACCGCGTCTGCGAGGAGGTCGCGCAGGCGGTCCACGACCTGCGCTTCATCGAGGGTGGCCTCCGCGCCCACGGGCGTCCAGTAGCGTCGCACCGCGGCGCCGTGTTCCGCGGACCACGTGAGGAGGTGCCCAGGCGCCAACTTCGCGACCCCGGCAAAAGCCGTCAACGGATCGGGCACATACCCCAGGCTGAGGAACGCCGCGATCCCGCGCTCATCGAGCCGGCGCGGGAAGCGGTCCAGCGCCAGGAGCGAACGCAGCTCCGAGCAGAACGCGATCCCCGCCGACGTCACCCAGTAGCTCAGGGGCTTGATGCCGACGCGGTCCCGGGCCAGCACCAATCGCCGCGCGCGAGCGTCCCACAAGGCGATGGCGAACATCCCCCGCAGCCGCCGGACGAAGTCGTCGCCCATCTCTTCGTAGAGGTGGACGATCGTTTCTGTATCGCTGCGCGTGCGGAAGCCATGGCCGCGGGCGACCAAGTCGCGACGCAGGTCATGATGATTGTAGATCTCGCCGTTGAAGACGACCTGGACCGAGCCGTCCTCGTTCCCGATCGGCTGTTGCCCTCCGGCGACATCGATGATCGAGAGCCGGCGCATCCCGAGCCCGACTTCCGGAGAGATGAAATACCCGCTGTCGTCGGGACCCCGATGGACGATGGCGTCGCACATCGCGCGCACCGTGCGGCCGGCCTCCTCGGCTCCGAGCGGCCACCCCGCGAATCCCGCAATGCCGCACATCGCGCTACGACTCCGCCCTGGCGCCCGACGCGAGCGACTCGTACCAGGCGCTCAGCCGCTCGATGATACGACGTTCGTGGTGCTCCGCGTGGACGTAGGCCTGGGCCGCCCGGCCCAACGCTTGCGCGCGCTCGGGCGCGTCGTGGACGGCCCGAAGGGCTGCCGCCAGGGCGTCGGGATCGCCGGCGGGAACGAGCACTCCAGTCTCGCCGTCGTGCACGACGTCCGGCACTCCGCCGACGCGGGTTGCGATCACGGGCCGGGCGGCCGCCATGGCCTCGAGGACGGAGTTGGGAGATGCCTCGGTGACCGAGCACAGCACGGACACGTCGAACAAGTGGTGAACGTTGAACGGTGGCGTCAGGGTGCCCGGGAACCGCACACGCCCGTTCAGTTGCAAGCCCCGCGCCAAGCCCGTGACGGCAGCGCGGTCGGGCCCGTCGCCCACACACACCAGGTGCGCCCGTGGCATGGCGGCCGCGACGCGTGCGAACGCACCGAGCAGCGTCGCGTGATCCTTGTCGCGATCAAAGCGTGCCACGATGCCGATCACCAGCCCCTCGGCGGGCATGCCCAACCGGGCGCGCCAGGCGGCTCGTTCGGCGGCCGGCAATGGAACGAAGGCATCCTCGGCGAGGCTGTTGGGGATGCAGATGATCTTCCCGGGCGGGACGCCGTCCCGTCGCGTCAACAACGCGGCAACGCTGGGACTGTTGGCGAGCACGCGATGCGCGGCGCGGTACGCCCATCGGTTCGCGATCGCGTGGGCCCAGCCCGTGCTCGGGCTCGACTTCCACCAGCGGCGGCTCGCCACCACCCCAGGAACACGGGCGAGGCGCGCCCACGGTACTCCGAAGATATTGCTGTAGATATCGTGGGCGTGGAAGATATCGATGTGCGCCCGGGCCAAAAACCTGGCGAGGCGGATCCCCTGACGCATCGCCCGCGGCCCGTAGAGCCTCCGCAACGGCAAGTGCATCAACTCTGCTCCGGCC
>Ga0137376_10002277_pt1 | contig 11381 bp, 14 predicted proteins | sample SagtaG_23_FD_104814 | JGI IMG/M metagenome (GOLD analysis project Ga0137376, IMG submission 104814) | Vadose zone soil microbial communities from Sagehorn Ranch, Mendocino, California, USA - Sage2_L_20_16 metaG | ecosystem: Environmental > Terrestrial > Soil > Vadose zone | place: USA...
AGCCCATGATATGTCACTTTCGGTGAGGTCGGCGTTACTATCTGATTTTTCTTTGGCACCAAGTAACTGGCGCAATGTTGATCCACTGCGGCGGGTCTGCGCACGTCCTTGTTTCATCTCGGGTGAAGGCTTCTTTGGACTATTTGAGAACAAGTTCTCAGGGAGACGGCCATGGTCATCATAGAGGTCCAGAAGACTGGCAACCGATGGGTCTGACCGAAGTCCAAGGTAATGGGAATGTTCTTTGGGTGGAGCAGTAGCGCCTCGAGTACGTTGAGCCACTTTAAAGTCATCCAGATGGCGATTCGCGTATGGAAATTCGGTGGAGGTATGTCGTTTACGCTTGTGCACTTGCACATTGTAAGTCCCGCGATGACTCGCGTTTGAGCTTGTTAAGCTGGCTGTCGAAGCAGCGGGTGTTTGCATTACGTTGTTAATGGGGTGAGCTGAAGCATCCCATTTTTAGCACCACCAGACTTCATACATATGAGATAGAACCTACGCAATGGAGGGAACGAAGCATAATCAAGCTCTGAAACAACGGCGTAGCGGGCCGATGAAGAGCGTAGAAGCCTGCCAATATCAGCTTCGTGCTCCTGGTCATCCAAGACCCGCAACTCCTCGTTAGTGTTCAGGACGAGTTGGCGACGTCCCTGTTGTTCTTGTCGTTCATCCTGCTTCTGTTGTTTTTTATTCTGCTTCTTTTTGCTTCCGATAGACTTGAGAGAGAAAAAGCGTTTGAGGAAGCCCATCGTAAAAGTGTGCCCAGGGTCGTAGCTGTCGTCGTCGTATCGTGAAAATGAGTGTCTTGTGGGTCCCAGTTGTAAAGTCAACTTTGACCAAACAGAGAACAAATAAAGGCGGACGCGCCAGATCATGTGATGGTAAAATACCTCTCTGTCCGAGTCCCGATGCCCTTGACGCTCGTGCGGAATGAGGGGAGTGCGGCCAGGGATTTTTGCATGCTCGAGCGCAACTTGTTGTCTCATCTCAAGTTAGCCTTACTCTTGTCTCTTCTCTCATCTTCTTTCCTTCTTAAAACCCGTCTTTTTCCCAATCCGTCTGGCAATGGAGGATTCGATTACGAGGAGTTGGGATTACCATCGTCGATCGTTTTGTATGTTGCTGGCATCATTACGATAATCGGTGGAGTTTGGGAGTTTTTTAGAGGACACAGAGACTTGCGGACCGGAAGGGCCTTTCTCAGTGGACCAAAGTAGGTGATAAATGAATGGTTTTGCGCACATTGCATGCTCAAGCTTGTCTAAGGGGACATTTCATTATGCTCACCATCGTTTCGTTAATCGTGTTTGGGACCTGCGTTATGCTTCTTGTCACGGATACGAAGCAGGGCTGAGTAGAGTTGTAGTACATGTGTACAGAACATGTCTGATTGCGAGTAACAAAGATGTAAAATAGCTAGCTAGCCGATCCTGACCCTTTTGGACCGTGGTCAAATGAAAATAATAAATATGACGTGAAATCATCCGTCTTTCCACTTTACAGTTTCCACTCATCTTCAACTCACCTGCACATCCCATTCCATCATGAAGATCACCCAGAAAATTCAGGAATCCGAAAGCAAGGACAGAATCTGGTGGTCGTTTGAATACTTTCCTCCTCGGACCGCTCAGGTATTTAGATCACGGAAGTCATGCTGACGCTATTCTCATCTCCTTCGCTCACAGGGTTTGCAAAATCTACTAGATCGTATAGAACGCATGAGAGGCCTTGGGCCTGAATTTATAGACATAACTTGGCAAGTCTCCTATCCCCACGCAAGTCATATGTCTCATCATGCCGACATGACAGGAATGCTGGTGGAAGGACATCTGAGTTAACATCCGAAATGGTCAAGACTTGCCAAAGCCTCATCGGGATAGAGACATGCATGCACTTGACGTGCACTAACATGCCGAAAGAAAAAGTCGATATCGCCTTGCGAGTATGTATTTTATCATCGCCAGTTAATCTTTTCTCACTCACATCAAATCGTTCCCGCGCTTATCTCCGTCGTTCCATCGCCACAGGAAGCGAAGCAGCATGGTTGCCGAAACATTTTGGCACTTCGCGGTGACCCACCAATGGGCAAGGACGAATGGGAAGCCGTCGAAGGTGGCTTCGTACATGGTATCGATCTTGTGAGGCACATACGACGCGAATATGGCGACTACTTCGACATCGCTATCGCTGGTTTCCCCCAGCATATGCTTCTCCCGCCGGAAGAGCGTGACCAAGAGATGCAATGGCTCAAAGAAAAGATCGAAGTGGGCTGTGACTTCATCTTTACCCAGATGTTCTACGACGTGGACGTATTCTTTTCCTGGGTGAAAGCCGTGCGTGCGGCGGGGATTACGATTCCCATCATTCCTGGTATCGCCCCCATCCAGACATGGAACGGGTTCATGCGTGCGACGAGTTTGGCAAAGACTGTAATACCCCAGCCATGGATGGATGTATTGGAGCCGTACAAAAATGACGATGAAAAAGTCAGAGAGTTAGGTACAAAATTGGTGGTGGATATGTGCAAAAAGATTCTAGGTTCAGACCTTGGGATCAAGGGGCTGCATTTCTATACCATGAATCTAGAAAAAGGAACTAAAATGCTGCTCGAAGAATTGAATTTCGTACCTCGAGTGGAGACCATCAAACCCTTGCCTTGGAGACAGGTACGTCGCAGCTGCTTGCGAGTCCACGATGCATTAATGTTCTGTGCAGTCCCTCACCCCAAGCAGACGTGCAGAAACCATTCGCCTATATTTTGGGCAAACAGAACCAAGTCGTACTTGTCACGCACGGAGAACTGGGATGAATATCCTAATGGTCGTTTCGGTGACTCTCGTAGTCCTGCTTACGGAGAACTTGACGGATACGGCGTATGGATAAAGCAAACGGTACATTCCGATTTTACTTATCTGTGAAGTGACTAAAGTTTCATTGCTAACAGAAAGAGGATGCTTTGAAATTGTGGGGACATCCGACCACCTCTGACGAAATACGTTCGCTTTTTGCTCGCTTCTGTACAAATGAATTGAAGGCTCTCCCGTGGTCAGATCAACCACCTGCGGTTGAGACCTCGGTTATCACTAGGCAGCTTGCTCAGATAAACCATCTCGGCTTTCTGACGATAAATTCCCAACCTGCAGTTAACGGTGTCAGAAGTGACGACAAAGTCTTTGGCTGGGGTCCTAGCAACGGCTATGTTTACCAAAAGGTACGTCCTTTTTTCCCTGCAGGAAGCGACATCTGGTGACCTTGCGCGCAGGCGTACCTCGAGTTCTTCGTAGAACCCACGCTCCTATCCCTTCTTCTCGAACAGTTAGATAAGGACAACAATATCACGTACTACGTCATCAACAAACGCGGTGACTTGAGGACCAACACACGTTCTGATGGCCCTAACGCTGTGACCTGGGGCGTCTTCCCCGGCAAGGAAATCATCCAGCCAACAATTGTTGAAGCCGTCAGCTTCATGGCCTGGAAGGTATGAATTGCGGTAAACCTTATCTGCCTCGTGTCGTTCAACTTGATTACAGGATGAGGCCTATGAACTCGGCCAACAATGGGCACTGTTCTACGAACCAGATTCGCCCACGCGCAAACTAATCACGGATCTCATAGAAACTTCTTACCTAGTGAACGTCGTGCATAACAACTTCCATGACTCCGAAGCCATCTTTACGCCCTTCTGGAAAGCCGGCGCCCAATATCAAGTGATGAAATCCAACACCAACGCCGCAAATGGTATCAATGGACATTAAGTCCGTTATCTTGCGCCCCAACCAAATTGACATTTGTATTATCTTTTTTTGCCATTTTATTGCTTTGATTGTATTATGTGCTCCGGGTTCAACCCCCGTTGCCCTCGCATCGATACTGCATCCACACATCACACAGTATACCACCAGCATTGCATCAACTGCACTTTTACATCTTATTTCAACGTCCATTAGTATTGTTTGTTTTGTTAAAGACTCTGGGGAGCACATTTTAATAGGTATAAAATACGTAGAGTCAACGGGAATATCAATTTAGTTCAAGTCCGCGAAGAAGAAATCCGTATTCATCGGTGGTGGTCCAGCCACTTGACCGTTGGGTATATCGACCATCTCGCCAGATAAATCTGAATTGGGTCAGAATGAGGTCAATTGAAATTTGAGGTGACACTCACCTAATAGTTTAATCTTCAATCCGATTTCTGTAAGTGCATTGACAAATCCTGCTGTCTCGTTCGAAGCTACGTGACCGCCGTCCTTACGAAGCATGTTCAATCCGTCCGTCCAGTCAGCCCAACGCGACAAGTCCGGCGCAACCAGATCCGCCAGAGATCCTTCGTGGATACTTAGTAAAGAAAACGACAGCGGAGATGGTTCGAGTGTATTGCCGGGCGGAAGATCATTCTGATCTCGTAACACGTTCGGTGATGGCGCACCAGTCATCGTAGCGATCTCGCTGATCAATGCTACTTCTATTCTTTCGGGGAGATCCTCAGTTCCGCGTCGGATCGGAAACTTGACCGCACTATCAACGTAGTACAAATACTTGTGGCTGGGATCCTAGATTTGGAGTTAATCTCGACATCTATGAGGACAAGGTGATTACAAACCAGCCGCATAAATCGCCATGGCTTGTTAGGCCGACGGATAGCTTCCTTGGCCATTGACTGGGAAGCTGCATTAACGAACCAGGCACCTTGCGTTAGGCAGTGTATCCGTTGCTGTCTCACGAATTCATAGGATTCCTTGTGGAGTTTCAACCGCAGATTGCTGCAGTGGTAAGTATCAGCCCGAAAAACTTCAGGATAGTGCGGCCGAACATACCGCACAGGGACTTTGTTCAAAAAGTCGTCTTCGAGCTCCAGTTCTTTCATTTGACGGTCCCTCAGAGCCTTGTATTCACATTCATTGAAGTCACGTTCGACCTCCTCCCACGTCCGAACATGCTCACCTCGCAGCGCTACCTTGATTCTAAAGTTGGTTAGCATCTCTACTTCCAACTGCATATTGGGGACACGTACTGGCTGCGAACGAGCGCAACGACACGGTTAAAGTCACCAACAGCGGCTCCGCTTTCTGCCCACATACGCAAGAAAAAGTGAGTGGCAAGGGAGTGAACGTTGTAAAATTCCAGTAATAATGGCTGGAATGCGGTTGAGGTCGTGTCTGGATGCTTTGGTCAAGACGGAAACAGTTTGCCACGTTTCAGACTCACAGCCGGGACCAAAAATCTCCCAATGATCCGCCAGTAGGTCAACCACTTCATTGGATGCTTTGGCAAGGGGACATCGTCGCTCTTGAGGCCGGCTCAGTTGCTCGAGAACAAGCTAAATCAACGTCAGTGGTATATTCCCATCTGCAGCAGAGCTCCTGACCCTGGAGAAGTCTTGTTCAGTATGAACAAGTCTTTGCTGTCGGAAGACTATTCTGAATTTGGAGTCTTTCTTCACAAAAGGTCCCCACGCACCAAACATTCCAAGCCTAGTAGTCCCACATCCTCAAATTCATGATCTATATCCTCGGACTCGAAGCCAAGTCTGCGCCATTTGAGAACTTGACCATCGCTATCTACTTCCTCTTCTAATTTGCTATCGACCCATATGGACTCGAGTGCAGTCCCATGTTCGGGAACCTCGTCAGGATCCACGACAGTTGCCTTCTTACGATAAGCAATTCGAACAAAGTTGGCTTGGAAATCAAGGATGCATGATGTCAAGTCATCAATTGTATGCAAAGACATGAGTTGCTTCATAATATAATTAGCTCGCGATTCTGAAACAAGAGCTGAAGGTTTGACGCACGACTACAGCCTTTCGGATATCCAACGACTCCAACTCCCTTATGAATTCGTCCCAGTAATCATCGCTGGCGTGAGATAACAGCGAGTTAATGAACATCATGCTGGACAATAAAATTATTAAGCCAGCCAGTTTAAAAAAGGTCGAATACGTACCTGTGTTGAACCATTGCCGTGTCTGCACTTCCAAACCTGGTTACAACTGTTTCAAGGAGGCCTGGTTCCATTTGCATTTGTTGAAATACGACTTGGAATCCATATCTGTAGACACAGCCTGCAGGCACAGCCGGTGGACCTCGGCTAGAGCTGGGTAGATTGGTGGTCAGAAAATACATGGGGTCCGCCTCGACTAGTTTCTTGAGTATTGCAGTGGCAGGACGACAGACGTTGATTAAGGAGTTTGACGATGCCAAGATCTTGACGACTGCTAATATGAACGCTTCGTCCAGGTCTGACCAACCGTAATCAAGATCCATTAAATTCTGCATTGATGTCAAAGCATACTGGCATGTGCGTTAGAATAGTCGCGTTCGCATTGCCGTGACCTCTCACCGCGAGAGTATTTCCTGTGCTTGCATGGATGACATCAACCAGGCTTGCCAATCCACCATTGCTTAGAAACTCTTTCGCGAATTGTTCTTCCTGAGCTAGATTTCAGTACTTTCTTCGGAAAATATGATCCATACCAACACGTATGTGCCTCTGCAACGAGAACAATGTCTTCCGCAAGTTCCTGTCAGTGATGTTCCTAAGCCTCTCGGCCGTTTCTCGGGCTTCGCGAACGGGCGAATCCACAAGCCTGATGATGCATGATAAGCAAAGATCTGGAAACCAACATTCGCCTCACCTTAGATGAACCTTTGCTCTGATCTTCTTCCTAAGATTCTCGTTGGTAACGAGGTCGTCCGAATCATCTCTGAGAGCAAAGTGTGAGGAAGGGTCCTTGATCTTTAAGTTGACACAAAGTTGTCGTATGACGTCGTCGACGGTAAGAGTAGGGTCGATGCGCGCCCTTACTGTGATGCCATCGCTTGTCGAGACGGTATTAGTAGGAACTAATTGGCTTCTGGATTGCAGCCCGTTGGGAGTGGATGGTGTACGTGGTGTTCTAGGAGATGAATTAAGTGTTGACATGGAGCTCCCTGTTCAAAATCAAGTCAATGAAATGGTTTGTAACATGGTCGGCAAGAGTGGATCAGAGAGCGTAGGTTACATCGCGAGTACCGATAGATCGGGATGTTCAGACTGACATGCAAATATTCGACGCATCATATGCAACAGAAACCATCAGAGAAGAGACGTACCAGTGCAGTCGGGAAGCAGAAAAGTTGCAAAGTGAAAAACCGTGGGAAAGGTGGACTATAATGGATAACGGTTATGCATTTGGCACACACACCGTGCCAATGGGCCACCGCACCACTCCGCAACACCGCGATACTGCTCAGCGTGCAAGGGAAGCTTGACCCTCACAGTTCTCTGGAGCACGCTTTTTTTTTTTTGGGTATCAGAACATGCTTTTGAGTTTTGACCTATGTTTAAAAGAAAGTCTCCACTTGATAGGCTACCATACATGACGGCGGTGGTCGCCGCGGGTATGACCAGACCAGAGTCATGGAAGTATCCGTCAGCGCAGAGACAGGTGAAATTCGCGGAATGATGCACTGATGGGATTAATTCACGGCGCGGATCCGAAAGCGCTGCCGGGTGGCTGTGACGCCTGTCAGCCGCGTCTGGACGCGTCCGAGTCCGCCTTTCAAGCGGAACAAACCACGAACAGACTACTCCAATGTATTCTTCAGACTCTTTCGACCTCAGCGCCTATCTCGCTGAAAACGACACTCATTCGCCTCTTCTCCAGCTCTCTTTTTCTCTTCACTCGCTTCCCACTGTTTCTTCATTAGATAGCATTCCGCCGTTCCCAGGTCATAGTCTCGCGCACAAAGTCCACTTTGACACATATCTTTCCCTGCATCAGCCGAACCACCTTAGTGCTTCCTCACCCAGAACAGGTGACAAAACACATGACGGCATTAGGGTCCTCCTGGCGGGCCCCACCGCTCCTCGGCTTCGCAATATGATGACAGAGACTCTACATATAAAAAAGTGGCTAGTACGTTATGACACTGATTTGTCTATGCCGTGAGGCTGATCATTGTTCATGCCAGAGCGGGTTAGCGCCGACTTCGACATTCCCCATTAGGAATATATCTCTTCATGGAGACTCAACTTGGAAGGCAGAGGGTTCTCTACATACTCCGGAAGAGTTCGCCGAGGGATTGCGGAAAAAACGTTTTTTGCGCACTCCTGCGAACAGCAAACAAATCAACCGAGCAAAATTAAATCGTAATGCTCTAGTCATCGAGCGAGTTGTACGCAGGGATAACGTCTCGTTCGACACATCATTAGCATCCATAAGCACGGACACTTTAGAGGATGACGTGAACCCTCTTGCCGAGGCGAACCCCAACCCTACTTTCCGATTGAATTGCGCAAACCCCAGTGGGACTCTTTCCACTCCCAGTCTCATGGTATCCACCTCGGACGCTGTTTTCCAAATTTCCCTAGAGTCTTCGAGCGATATTTCAGCGGATTCTCCAGCAACTCTTGCCGCGAGGAGAGGCAAAAAGACACCGCCGCATCTCTCACTGAAGCAAGGCCGTCAAGATGAATCCTATCCAGGCATTCCAACTGCATTTCTCGGAGCCTCTACCGAACAGTGGCCGCAGCATGGCCATATCATGCTCCCCGGAGATGTCCACACGGACCTCAAGTCCATGATTTCGGCTTTACAGTCTCATCGTGTCGCTGAGCCTTTTCTCTCAGGGAGCGGTACCAAAGGAGGTACAATTTGGCTGCAAAATAAGGCAACTGGGAATCAAGATAGTGACTCTGATGATTGGGCTTTTGCCGATGCGTTCGTATCTGAATATGGTGATCTCTCGCTTGGAAGCTCTGTTGGGAATGCGACTGCGAGTTTCATTGTATCATCAACTGGTATCAGTGATTCTGAGACATCTGACGCTGACGGAAATGAATCTGCCCTTTCTTTGCTTCCTGAGACGTGCCCCTCTACCCAACGGAGTGGACCGCCGATCACTCCTTTGCCGCAAGGTCCTCCCAGAACCTCACCCCAAGAAGTTCGCGGAATATTGAAAGGCTGTAAGAATGTCCGGTTTGCTTCCTTACCCATTAGGCAGCGCCCAGACGATGAAACCGAACAGGAAAGCTGGCCGGATAGTTCCGCACCGCGGTCAGTGTCTACACCGCAGCACATAGAGGAGAGAGGTGTGGGGCGCGCGTCGACTCTCTCCAGCAGTGGCACGTCCAGAGTACGCTCAAGACCACCGAACCCATTCAAACCAGTGCTTGATCAATCTCATATGATAACGCAGGCGACCCGTTCAGGCAACCGATCGGTTTCATCCTCGGGTGGTAAACGCAAAAGCGGTGCAGCACCGGCGGAAATCATTGGGGCTAGCTCACAACGCCATACTATTGCACAGCTCCCATCCGCTGCTTCAAAAATGCCAGCAGTACCCGCTGGCCGTCTACGCCGAGTGACCGACGCGGGGAGATTAGCGAACAAGGAAAACGGGAAACGGTTGACTATCAAGCCCAGGTCGGACGAACACGCTGGTCGACGAGATAGTTCCATATGCCAACCAAAGGATGCCCCGGCGAAGAAAAGGCTTCAGACGCCTCTACGCACTATCCTAACTCGCTTCAACAAGTAGGCAGTGTTTTTGGTTTTTGTACTCGCGGTAGATAGGAAATATATACAGTGATATATTGCCCGTGTATTGTGTATTGATTTCGTATGGGTCTTCCCACGGTGGGGAGCAAGGTTTCTTTCTCACCACGTGCGGATCGCTATTCCTGTCAGGAACGTATGTTTGGGTCATATGGAAGAATTCGAACACTAAAAATTCACCGGCCTGATGGTCTAGTAGTATGATTCCTTGTTAGGGTTAACCAAATCGAGGAGGTCCCGGGTTCAATTCCCGGTCAGGCCCGAGTGTTTTTCTTTTGTATTTACGACAAAAGATCTGCTTCCAATGGGTGACGAACGTTTATGTTCAATCGGCTTTTTTGTTACCTAATTCAATATAATCCCATGTTCTCCGGTGAGATATCGGCAGGGAGATCAAATGTTAATCAAGGTTTCCCTCTTCTTGTCCGGATTTCGTTGAATCCCGCACGCTCCAAATATGGCGTCTCGCTTGTGATGCCTGGAAAAATTTGTAAACGGTGGGCTATGTCGGGATCAAATAAATCAAGCCATGACAAAAACGGACACCTCGTTGTTCCGAAGCTGCCACTTGCATGTCATCAATTCAATGAAACTTATGAACATGCCACCGGATGACCGGTCTTAAATTCAACATACCTCCGTACGCCTACATGCCGCGCGACCACAAACGATGAAGTGAACATTGACCAACATGTTGACAAAATTTGTTCGTAATAAGAGCGCCGAAATCTGCTGTTCCCATCAATGAATATGACAAGGAAGTTTACGAAAGGTTACCAAATCGATGCGACGTTTGGGAAGCTCATGACCATATCATCGTGTGACCCGATTGGCTTACACACGCGTGTAATACTAATCAGTGGCAAGCAAGTCGTGCCAGTCAAAGACACGTTTCAGGAATTAAAGGTAAAAATCGCTTACACCGTCCTTATCTCGATATCTACCATGAGCGCATGAGCCAAAGGAAGCTGTTCGGGGTGCTTCCCTGTCTGTATTTGTGATGATGTCGTTGGACGTGGGGAATTTACGTACATATGCACACATTCTGGACTCTTACAGGGTTCTAATTAGGGTCGCGTCCTTCCTGTTATTGTTTCTTTCCTGATTGTGGAATTCGCGTACGTATTACAGCTCTGTATAATCGCATTACATTATTAATATATACTGGTTAACTATACACAAGATGAATGAAGGTATATATAAGATTCCTCTTCCAATAAACCGATTTGTAATGGGTAATATGATAATATATATGTATATACGTGTACCGTACAACAAAAGGCTGACGAGCGGCGAAGGTTAATGAATGTCGGCGAAGATATGTACATGGATGAGGTCAGATATCAAAGGTTCAATAGATGGATAATAGAATTCAACCGCGGAAAAAACAAAATGAAAAAGTGGGGTGGCGAAGACGAAAGATTCAAGAAAAGATAACAGACCAAGCTTTAGTGTTGCCTGCGGATCGTTCAATGGTAATAGAGCAATTGTTTTGATAATTTGGGGCGGTGTCGAATTAGATTCGACGGTCAAATTCGTCGCCGCTGCCCGGTCCAATGCTGGCATGGCCTGTTCCTGGTCTTCCAGTGCTCTCGTTGTCGTACACATCATATCCATCCACCGCTGTCTGCAACGGAGGCAGCATAGGAATAGGATGTGACTGATAACCTGGTAGTGGTGTCAAGAGAGTGCTGTTTGGCGGCAGACGACTCGGCGCCACACGAGGCGAAGTTGATGGCGGTGGCGGGTGTGACTGAGATTGATCGTGGTGCACGCTTATTTGAGTCATTTGTCCGTGATGTTGACTAGAGACGGAGGGCACATATGGGTAGTGGGC
>Ga0137376_10002281_pt1 | contig 11372 bp, 12 predicted proteins | sample SagtaG_23_FD_104814 | JGI IMG/M metagenome (GOLD analysis project Ga0137376, IMG submission 104814) | Vadose zone soil microbial communities from Sagehorn Ranch, Mendocino, California, USA - Sage2_L_20_16 metaG | ecosystem: Environmental > Terrestrial > Soil > Vadose zone | place: USA...
ACTGGTCGCCACCGCCTGGCCTGCGAACGAAGGCGAGCCACTGCTTGCTTAGGCCAACATCCCAGGTTTGCATCGCCTCTTTAAGATTTTTCAACCCGACAATCTCAACCCTCTGCAGCAAAAGCTCGTCCGAGACCTTACTCGGTGTGATCGTGACTTGATATCCTTCGTTCCCTAAGACGCGGGCGTGTACACGGGCATCTGCTCCGTTGAAAAATGATGCCACGATGAGATGATACGAACCATCAGCTTGTTCCCGTAGCAATGTCTCCTCCGAGAGCGGAACGATTAAGAGCTCCTGTCCCGGCATCACCCGGTTAAGGTTCTGGATTTGCGGGTTGAATTCTTTAATGAGGTCCATACCGAGAATCGTATTGGGGCCATACGCATTGGCGGCAATTTTTTGGATCGTAGAGCCAGGCTGAATGACCACCCGCTGGTAATGCCGTTTGGAGTCAACTTCTGGGTGCGGCTTTTCCGGGACCGCTTGTAATTGGCTGACCGGCACAACCCAAGGGTTGAGATGGTGGGTAAAGGAATCAAGGCCCCTGCCAACCGTGCCGAACAACTTTCGTGAATCGATAGCCGATGCGACGGCGATCAGAACGAACATCACCAGGAATGCACCAACGCCAGCTCTCATCAGAGGTGTCGTCGCTAAATGCAGAGGAAGTTTGTTGCGCACCGGGCGACGGGACGTCTCCTCGTGGGCCTTAGGCGGCAACGCAGCGGGAACGTCGCATATCGCGGTGAGAGAAGGTTCCAATTGCAACTCGAGATCGCGGGTCACTATCTCGATCACAGCCGCGGAAACAATCTCTTGCGACGCCGCGTAGGCGCTGAGTAGGGCGTTGTCGCAGATGACGTTCATGACGCGGGGAACTCCCTTTGAGTAGTAGGCGATCCGTTCAACCGCATCAGGATGAAACAGATCCTTGCCCTCATAGCCGGCAGCCTTGAGGCGAGAATCGATGTACGGACGCACCTCCTTATCGGTGAGGGGATTGAGGCGGCACTGCAGCGCCACACGCTGCTTAAGTTGTCGAAGATGGGGTTGAGCCAGTTTTGTCCGAAGCTCAGGCTGCCCCATCAATACAATTTGGATCAGTTTTTCCTGATCGGTTTCCAGATTAGAGAGCAGTCTTAAGTTTTCCAGAACCTCATCGCTCAGGTTTTGGGCTTCATCGATTAGCATGGTCACTGTATGTCCCTCCTTGAGCTGTTTGATTAAATAATCATTCAGCTCCAGGAGCATCGCTACTTTGCCTTGATCTTTCGATGTTAAGCCCAGGTCTAGAAGGGTGAGTTGGAGCAATTCGGGAAAGCTTAAACAGCTATTAAATACAAAGACCGAATGGACGGTGTCCTCTAAATTTTGCAACAGTTTACGCAGCAAGGTGGTTTTTCCTGTTCCCACCTCGCCGGTAATGACAATGAAGCCCTTTTTCGCCTGGATCCCATAACGTAGCGTAGCGAACGCTTCTAGATAAGCAGGATTGGTATAAAAGAAACGAGGGTCTGGGGTAACACTAAAGGGTGATTCTCGAAATCCAAAATAGCTATTGTACATTGATGTCCAGCCCCCCTGTTAAAGTAGCTATGCGTTTAACGGCTGCTGAACCTGAAAGCCGACCCATACTCCCCCTCCTCGGCCTTATTTCATGACAGTCAGAGTGGGTAAGTCTTTGATGAAAGGAGACGTGATTGCACAAGAGCCAATGAGCCATAAAATGCTGGAGCAAGGGTAATGCCAGTGGACAAACTGCTGATTTATAAAAGCTAAAGTTATAAAAGCTGGAGGGACTTTCCAACGTGACCTCAGCCTGCTTTTTCCTACACGAGTGTAGGTGATTTTGGAGTGTCAGAACGAGATTTCAGATCACTGCCATCCGTAGAAGCGCTTGGCGTTCTCGCCTAGGATGTTTTTCTTAGCTTCTTCTGAAATATCTTTTCGTCCGCGAATGGTGGAGACCACATGGGGAAACATGCCGTCCCAGTGCGGATAGTCGGAGGCGAAAAGGATTTTGTCGGCGCCGATGCGCTCGATCACATACGGGACGGTTTCTTCCTCCGGCTCCAGGGCGAAAAATAAATTGCCGGATTTAACGTATTCGCTCGGTTTCTCTTTGCAGAGCGGCGCTTCGAACTTGCCTCTTTTCTCCCATTCTTCATCCATGCGCTCCATCCAATAGGGCACCCAGCCGACGCCGCATTCCAAAAAAGCGATGCGCAGTCTAGGAAATCGTTCGGGGACGCCGCCGTAAATCAAACCGGCGAATTGAATAAAAGTTTCCACCGGCCGGCCGATGGTGTGCATGAAAATAAAACTATCGAAACGGCTGTCGCCCGCCGGACCTTCGCGCCGATTGTGTACGCAGAGCGGCACATTGAGACGCTGCAATTCTTCATATAAAGGCCAAAACGTTTGCGCGCCCAAGTGTTCCTTCATCCCTTGGGTAGCCACTGCGATGGCGACGAGGCTGAGTTTGGTCACGGCCCGAGTGGCTTCCTCGACTGCCGCCGCCGGGTTCTGCAGCGGCACCAGGCCGATGCCCTTCAACCTCGGGGTCTGTTTACACACGTCGGCGATAAAGTCGTTGTAAGCGCGGGCGTAGGCGACGGCGTAGTCGCGCTCGATGACGCTGTTGACCGAGAAACTGCTGGTGGGAAACAACACGGAAACATCGATTCCCTCGGTGTCCATGTCTTTCAGCCGGGTCGGAATATCATTATCTTCCATCCCGCCCAGTGCGCCGCCCATATTGGTATCCATGCCGTCCGAGGGCAGCAGCGCGCCGGTTCGCTTTGAATAAGGCGGTGGCAGGTATCTGCGCAGGTCGGCGGCTTTTTCGACGATATGACCGTCGGCATCGATTGTGTTCACGGCAAGTCCTCCTGAGCCTGTTCGTCAACTCAATGAGTCAACGAACCGAAACTTAATCAGAGGACTCTAAAGCTGTCAATGGGAATGGCGGCGGAGCCGCCTTTCTGTGGGGAGAACGCGACTCCGCAGCGGTAGGTGAGGCTATCGGCGCCGTCCGGCGGGCGCCGGAGCGGCTGGTTGGTCCATCGCGAAAGATTCGAGATCCTCGTCTTTTAGATCGCGGGTTTTTTCTACTTCCGCTTCGCGCGCGGTTAAAACCCGCACCTGCCCCTGAGCCATCGGCTTGGCGTACGTCTTGATCAGCCAGAGTTTGCCGGTGAAGCGATTCATTTTGTAAGCGGTGTCGACCGGGCCGCTCGGCGGCGTGATCGTGTACACGCCGCCGAGCAGGAAAGCGATCAAAATCAACAGCACCGCTCCTGCGCCGGCCCAGGCAATTTTTTCAGTGATCATCGATTTCATCTTCGATCCTCATGCCAGAGAGCGGGCAAACTAATATTCACTGCGTTGGCGCTGCAGTCGCTGGATATCTTGCTGGTTACGATTGATCTCGGCCTGGTTGCGATTGATCTGCTGCTGCTGCTGGTAATTGGTAATTTCATGTCCTTGCAGCTGATCGCCGACTAGCGCACCTGTGCCTAAGCCAAGCGCGCCGCCGATCGCCGCTCCGGCGCCGGGATGACCGACCGCCGCGCCGACGATGCCGCCAGCCGCCGCTCCACCCAAGGCGCCGATTCCCGCGCCTTTTTCGCGCGTGCTCAGCGGTCCGCCAGCGCAACCGGTCAATAACAGTGCTCCAGCGAGAACCGTAATTCCTGTGCTCTGAACAATTGTTTTACCATCAAACATATTCGTCCTCCTCTTTCATCCTTCGGTTAGAACTTATTTGCTTTGCCTTTGCTCTTTGATTTTCCGTTATGCTGATGACCTTCTTCCGGCGAACCATTTTTTTCATGCATCTTGTGGCGCTCGTCGGCGCGCACCCAACCTTTGTCCGGATCGGCGGACCACTGCGCGTTACTATTGAACGTGCCTTTATCGCTGTGTTCCGCAGCTTTGCCACCGCGCTGGCTCGAGCCGTTCTTGCCTGAACCGGCAGCGACTGCCGATGCCGGCAAGTTCAACAGCAGCGCATGGAGCATGATTACGGCGAAAATTAATTTAGCCAGCTTCACGGCGATTGATCCTCACGCCTTGGAAACTTTCGCAGCGCTGACGGTTGAGTCAGCTGCGCTCGGCACGACCAAGGCTTGGATCGGCTTGAGATCGATCTTGGAAATATTTTCATTAACCTGCCGAGCCATTTCAGCCAGGATCGCCAAAATCGCCGCACAATTGGGTGCCTGCATGGACATGTCCTCCGTATGTTTTCGCCCAGATTTCTTCATGGTTAACGTATTGAGCAACCGCGATGCCAAATGGAAAAACTAGTGAACTTAACTAGTTACGGCAAAGTGCAAAGATCGCCGATCGAGTAAAATAGCGCCTGCCAAGGAGAAATTACCGGGATTTCATAGGGCGCAAAAATTACCGGCGCACGAACCATTATGCCCCGCAAATCGGAGGCGCCGTGAAAGGGAATGTTAGTGAAACCGAATGATTATCGCAGCGCCCGCAGCGCTTGGATTCGCTCAGAAGTGGCAGGGTGAGTCGATAAGAGTCCACCGCCGCTATCGCCGTTGCGGCGCGCGAGCCAGGTGAGTGTATCGACCATCGTCTCTTTGGAGTAGCCAGCGCGCTGCAGCAGCGTGACGGCGTGGCGGTCAGCTTGGAGTTCCAAGGGGCGGGTATAACTGTTGGTAATCAATGTGCCGGCAAGCGGCGTCACGGCGCTGCTGCCGGGAATCAACTGTTCCAACAGGGCAACTCCGATGCCCACTCCCGCGCCAACAACTTGCGCTTGAGCCGGATGGCCGAGATCTTCGTGCGCGATTTCATGGGCCAGAACCCCGCGCAGTTGGTCATCGGTGGCTTGGTTTAACAATCCGGTGGTCACATAGTATTTACCGTCGCCGGCGCTTGCAGCGTTGATCGCCGGATCGTCGATTATCGCAACTCGAACGTCATCCACTGCCATACGATGATTGGTCACGCGCAGGAGCGGCCCTATGATGTAACGGAGCCGATCGACCTGCTCCTCGGTGCGCGGGGTGTCTTGGTTGTGACTTACCCGACTCTTGCGAAATGCATCTGCTGGTGGAGTGCCAACAAATAAAAGTAGCAGGGCTAATGAAACGAGGATTCTAGTCGACATTTTAACCGGTCGAATCTTTCCATGAAACAAGCTTTCCGCACAGGCGTCATTGCCAGGTTATCACGAGCAATGCCCGTGCCACCAGCCAGGAGTAAAAAAATAGACCTCTTACGTTCCCGTCGAACCAAACCATCGCGGAAAAATGTTCAAGGGCGGGGAAAAATTACTCTTTCGAATACAAAGCGAGCTTGGCATTCAACGTCTTCGGCGTGATGCCGAGGAGCTGCGCCGCTTGCGTCTTGTTCCCGCCCGTGGCGCCGAGCGCGCGTTCGATCGCTTGGCGTTCGGCTTCGGCGAGCGACATCGGTGCCAAGTCGGACGGCTCTTCGATCAGTGTGGTCAGGCAATACTGCTGAAAATCTTTCGCCTTAAGCTCCGAGCCTGCAGTCAACACCGTCAGGCGTTCCATGGCATTGCGTAGCTCGCGGACGTTGCCAGGCCAATTGTGCGCCTGCAGCGCCGGGGCGAAATCAGCGTTCCAGGGCAAAACAGTTCGTTGATACTTGGCTGCGAAACTCTCGAGGAAATAGCCTGCGAGAAGCGCGATATCTTCACCGCGCTCGCGCAGCGGCGGCAGCTCGAGATGAAAGACATTCAATCGATAAAATAGATCTTGGCGCAGTTTGCCGTCCTTGACCGCGGCTGCGGGTTGGCGATTAGTCGCCGCGACAACCCGGACGGATACCGGTATGTTCTTGTTGCCGCCAATGCGGCGAATTTGGCCTTCTTCGAGCACGCGCAAGAACTTCGGCTGAATTTCCAGTGCCATCTCCGTGATCTCGTCGAGCAAAAGCGTGCCGCCGTCGGCCTGCTCGAAACAACCCAGTTGGCGGTCGACGGCGCTCGTAAAGGCACCTTTTTCATGGCCGAAAAGTTCGCTTTCCATCAAAGTCGGAGAGATCGCCGCGCAATTGAGCGCGAGAAAATTCCCTTCGCGCCTGGGCGAGAGATCATGCAAGGTTTGCGCGACCAACTCCTTGCCTGTGCCGCTTTCACCGCTCACCAAGACGGCCGCATCGGTCGGCGCGATCTGACCGATCTGTTGGTAGAGCCGACGCATGGGTGCGGATTTGCCAATTAACGCGCCGTAGGAGCCGAGTGGCGATTCGAGCCGCTGGCGCAGCGCGCCTGTCTCGCGCATAAGGGTTACTTGTTTCAATCCTTTTTCGAGCACTTCGCGTAAACGCTCAGGCTCTAGCGGCTTGGGTAGATAATCATAGGCGCCGAGCTTGATCGCCTGCACGGCGGTGTCGATCGTCGCTTGCCCGGTGACAAAAACAATGGCGATCTGGCGCACTCGATCGCCGAGCGCGGTGACGAACTCGAGACCGTTCATCCCCGGCATCATCAAGTCCGTGACGATTGCTTGAGGCAACTCGTCGTCGCAAATTTTCAAAGCCGCCTTGCCGTCGGAGGCTTCCAGTGGCTTGTAGCCCCAGCTTTCCACCAGGACAGTGAGACCGTTACGAGTAGCGTCGTCATCGTCGACGACGAGCACCGTTTGCCGCGGTCGCGCCATTTAAAGCACTGCCTCCATCGGCAAGGTCACGCGAAAAGTTGCGCCGCTGCTGTTACCGTTTCGATCTTGATAGATCAAAGCGCCGCCGTGGGATTCGACGATCAACTGACTGAGCGGCAAACCGATGCCGCTGCCACCGACTTTGCTTGTCTTGCCGAACTCGAAGATCTCCGCGCGCCGTTCCGGTGGCACGCCGGGACCGCAGTCGCTGATCTCGACGATCACTTCATTGGCGTTTTTATGGGCGCTCACGTGAATCTCACCGCCGTCGGGTTGCGCTTCCATAGCGTTACGCAGGAGGTTATCAAAAGTTTGCCGCAGTCGCGTGGCATCTCCTTTGCTCGGCCAGGGTCCGGGCGTGAGTTCTGTCGACAGGTTGATCTTTTTGCCTGCACAAGCTGATCCGGCAACCTCCAAGCTCGTCGACAAAACTTCGGCAATGTCGATCGGTTTGCGATCCATAGTTACGGGTGCCGAATAGTCGGTGAAATCCCGCACCAAGCGGTCGACCTGGCGGATGCTTGAGTCGAGGGCTGCGATGGAACGCTGTGACTGCGCGCCGTCACCTTCTTCACCCGCAACCTTGCTACGCAGCACCTCTAAATGAATAGCCAAAGCGTTGAGCGGCGTTTTGACTTCGTGGGCAAGGGTGCGCGCGGCGATTGCTAGTCGCTGCACCGGCGCTGGCGCGCCGACGGGCTTGCGCTGTTTCATGACCAAGCGGTCGATCAAGTCCAAGCTGGCGCCGACTTCATCGTGGCTGGCGTACTCCGGCCGGTGCGCGTACGTTCCGGCCTCGGCTTGACGCAAAGTATCGCTGATCAAGCGAAAGCGGCGAGTGTAAAGCGCGGTGGTGAGAAAGGCGCTGAGCAGGGCGACGCAGCCGCCAAGAGTAAAAAGCAGAATGAATTGGTTCCAGAGTCCCGATAACAATCCCGTCCAATCCGCCGGATTGATCCACAGTCTCAGGCCGCCAGGGCTGCGCACACCCGCCGGCATCTGCAGTGGTACCCAGACATCGTAGTAGTTGATGTTCCCTTGTCGCTTGGCATCGATGATGCTGTCGCCGCTGCGCAGCTTCTCCATCACCGTATCACCTGCGGGCGGGCGATTCTTCTCCCCCTCGACCGAGCTGTACAGTAGGCGGCCGTCGCCATTGACGACCCACATCGCCTCGATGCTGGCGCTGCGATCGACGAATGCCTGCATGAGTCCCTTGACCTCGGCTTGGCGCGAGGGAGTGTAGCGGGTCGAACCGGAAGACGATCTGCCGGCGCCCCTGCCCGGTAAGAGATTGCCAAGAAAATCCCAGAACGAAGATTGCGACGATCTTTGCTCCTGGCGCGGCTCGACAACGACTGAGCGCTCGCGCAGGCTGTCGGCCAGGGCAATTTCCACTTGACGTGCCATTAAGAGAGCGGTTTGGAGCGTGGCTTCGGTCGTAAGTCGCTGGGCGATCCACCAAATGCCGATGCCGAGAATACCGAAAATGACAACGACCGTCGCGCAGAACACCGCCACTTGTTGCTGACGCAAACTCATCTTAGGCAGTAGGATATCAGATCGGCCAAACACAGCAAAGTTGTGATTTGACTCGACAAAAGCATCGGCTTGCGCCTCCTGGCCCTTTATTGCATAGTGAATGGGATGTTAGTCGACGTTTACCAGCGGCCAATTAAGGATCTCCGCATATCCGTGACGGATCGGTGCAACTTTCGCTGCAGCTATTGCATGCCGCTCGACGAATATCAGTGGATCGACAAAAAGGAAATCCTGACTTTTGAAGAGATCGCCCGGCTCGCCAAGCTGGCGATCGAATTCGGTGTGGAAAAAATTCGACTTACCGGTGGCGAGCCGCTGGTGCGTCACGACTTACCGCTGCTGGTCGAGAAACTTGCCGCGCTCGCCGGACTCGAGGATCTTTGTCTTACCACCAATGGAGCGTTGCTGAGCGAGCGGATTCAAGCACTTAAACAATCCGGCCTGCGCCGCGTCAATATCAGCATCGATACCTTGGACGCCGACAAGTTCAAACGCATGACCAAGCGTGGCGACCTTAACAAAGTGCTCGAAGGGATTTTTGCCGCGAAGACGGCCGGTTTGGCGCCGATCAAATTAAACGCCGTGGTCGAACGCGGCGTCAACGACGACGACATCATTCCGCTCGTCGAATTTTCCCGCGAACACGGCTTTGCCATGCGTTTTATCGAATACATGGACGTCGGGAATGCGAACAGTTGGACCTCGGCAAAGCTGGTGGCGAAAAAAGAGATCATCGAAAAAATTCACGCTCGTTATCCGCTCAGGGAAATCGGTCGTGATCAGGGCAGCGCGCCGTCAGTCGATTACGAATTTGTCGACGGCTGCGGCGATATCGGCGTCATCGCGTCAGTGACCGAGCCCTTTTGTGCGAGTTGCACCAGACTTCGCCTCACGGCGGACGGCAAGATCGTCACCTGCCTGTTTTCACAGGCAGGACACGACGTCAAAACTTTGCTGCGCAGCGGCGCGACGGATGACGAGATCCGTGTGTTCCTCAGTGCGATCTGGCGGAAAAGGACCGATCGTTACTCCGTCGAGCGCTTGGAGGCGTTAAACTCCGCCAACTACGATCCCAAAAGCCACCGCAAGATCGAAATGATTTCACTCGGCGGATAAAGTTGTTCGAGTTTTTTATCCGCTAATCTTTCGGTAACAGACCGCGCCGCTCTAGACTCGTACGCTGCTCCGGGGTCAAGCGCTCCAAGGCAACGTAACCGCGGTTTTCGTAGACGCGGGCGCAACTGTCAGTAAAACTTTCACTGAAAAGAGGTCCGATGCCGACGCTTGAACCACTGCAGCTGGCAGTGGCGCCGGTGTCCGGCTGAATCATTTTTACGGTTTGACTCGTACAGGCACAGAGTGCGAGCAAGAGACTAGCGAAGACGATCTGTTTGGCGTTCTTCATTTGCCGCGCCTCCGGTTGAACGATCTTTAAATACTAATACCATTTGGACACATGCGTTAGACCTGAGGTAACGCGCTCGCGTAAATTGTTGCGAGCTCCGTGCGCCAAGCCGACTTGCTGATAGAATCAATAAAAATGCCGTTTGTGCGCAGGTTTTTGCTGTCGAGCGTCGGCTCAGCCGCTGTGGTCGGATTGTTGGTCGATGTTCCTTCCTTATTCTCGGTCAGTTACGACGAATTGAGATTGGCGGCGGTAAAACAATGCCAAGCGATCGATCCTGCTGAGTACCAGAACGGATTATTTTTCAATCCGGAGGGTTATCGCTCGTATTACGTTCGCTCCGAGTGCTTTCAAAGAACCGCGGTTCAGTTTCGCGACGAATCTCTGTGCGCGGAAGTGAGACAACGAGTGTCGCTATTGTCGTCCAGTTGGGGATACTCAAGAGCCCGTTGCCGTGAGCTTGTCGCACAAGGTACCACCACGGATCGAACGACGCTGGAAGAGATCAAGCGGCTTTACCTCAAAGGCGCCGTCAGGCTGCGCGACTTTCGGATCGAAAGAAACGGCAACGGTCGCGACTTCGACATCATTCCGTCGTTTGGCGGCGATTACGCGCATGGTTATGTTCTACGCTTTGAGATTGTTGAACCGAATACCGGCAAAGACACTGCGCTGCTGCATGCCTCCGGTTATTATGTGGATGGTAATAGCAACCTACGAGTTTTCCTTAGGCAGGACGAAATTCGCAAGCGCTTTCCAGGTTTTGCACTGGATCGTCCCTACACAGTCCGCGCAACGTTAATTCTCGACGTCGGCAATGGCGACGCGTCCGGTCATGGGAGCGATGCTTTCATCGAGCGTGTGTTTCCGATTCGAGAGCGCTCGCAATCCGTCACGAGAGAAATCCGTTTCTGAATTCATTCAATCAAGCGATTCGTACAATCAGCTAGCCGACGTCGTAGTTGATGATTTTAGCAAGTCGGTGAATTTCGCGAGCTGGTTTTGTTCGAGATCGGACACAACCCAAAAATTCATCCCGGAACTACTCCAGCGAATCACATGGTAGCCTTGTTGCGTTTTGACTGGACCGCCGGTCTGGGCGCCATTGTCTGAAGGCCAGACAAAAACGTTGATGACGTGTTTGTCGCGCTGGTAGACCAAAGCGGCAACCGGTCGATTGTTTAAATAATCGAGGCGGCCGCCAACCAATGGAAACCCTTGCTTTGCCAAGTCACTGACCGGGGGTGAAAAATCCAGTTTGCCATTGAACCAAGGCTTGACCGTATGTTCGTTCGTCGAGGGAACATCGGCCAAGTGATTGACCATCAGCGAGCGAATGTGGCCGGCAACGACTTCATGCGTCAAAAGTTCGTCGGACGACAGACCGTGGAAATACGGAACGAGCATCAAAACGACCAGTGCCGTTGCGGCGATGGGTGCGGCGATTTTAAACCATGATCCGGAAAACCAACCCGCCGGCGCCTCCGCTTTAGCGGCTTGGCGCACAGAGTGCTCGATGCGCTTTTGCAGATCGGCCGGCGCTTTGAAATAGAGCGATTCAGTTTTGAGGCCTCGGCGAATGATTTGGCGGTCACTATAAGTTTGCGAACAACGAGCACAGCCGTGCACATGTTCTTCGATTTCCAAATTACGCAGCGGTTCAAGCTCTCCGTCCACGTAGGCATCGAGTAAATTCTGTGCGTTCGTGCAATCCATTCTAGGGCTTCTCCTTCACGCGCGAGCACAGAATCCGCTTGAGCCTGCCGCG
>Ga0137376_10002282_pt1 | contig 11370 bp, 10 predicted proteins | sample SagtaG_23_FD_104814 | JGI IMG/M metagenome (GOLD analysis project Ga0137376, IMG submission 104814) | Vadose zone soil microbial communities from Sagehorn Ranch, Mendocino, California, USA - Sage2_L_20_16 metaG | ecosystem: Environmental > Terrestrial > Soil > Vadose zone | place: USA...
ATCGACCGCAAGGCGCGCGGCGTCGCGCGAACGCTCGTTGGTTCCGGCTCGCCGGTGTGGTCCGTGGCGTTCTTGCCCGATAATGCTACATTGCTGACCGGCGGCGCGGACGGCACGATCCGGCGTTGGAACGCGCAGACCGGAGATCCAATCGGTTCGTCGCTCAAGGGGACGCCGGCCGATTCGTTGGCGGTCTACGCAGGCGATCATGGTGCCGAGGTATTCAGGGCCTGCGTTGCCTGTCATACCCTGTCCGAGCAGGAGACCCCGCGCGCCGGCCCGACTCTTGCTGGATTGTACGGCCGCAGGATCGCATCGCTCCCCGGTTACCGCTTCTCCGATGGGCTGAAAGGCATGAACATCGTGTGGACGCCGGAGACGGTGGCAAAACTGTTCGAAGTTGGCCCCAACGCCTATACGCCCGGCACCAAAATGCCGGAACAGCGCGTCGGATCGCCGGAAGACCGCAAGGCGCTTACCGATTTCCTGGCGCGCGCTACCGCCAGATAGCTATCCCTTGCTCTCGCGCTCGCGCAGATAATCGTCCGTCGTGCGTGGCCGCGCGCGTTCCGCGACGCCGGCGAACGGATCGAATTGCTGTTCGCTCATGGTGATGACGCGGCAGTCGGCGCACATTCTCACCGCATCCAGCCGCTTGTCGCCCGCGGGATACATCCAGTGCCGGCCCTCGAGCTTCGCCGCGATCCGGTCGATCGTGCTCTTGACGCCGAACGGCTTGTTGCAGCGGATGCAAAGCGCCGGCTCTTCTTCCTTGATGATCTGAGCGCTCGCTCGCGCAGCGCGGAAGTCGATCTGCGGCTTCAGCGTAATGACTTTTTCCGGGCAGGTGCTCTGGCACAACCCGCACTGCACACAGGCATCTTCGACAAATTTAAGTACGGGCCTTTCCGGATCGTCGCGCAGCGCACCGGTGGGGCATACCGATACGCAGGACAAGCACAGCGTGCATCCGTCGACATTGACGCTAATTGCGCCGAGCGGCGCGCCTTCTGGGAGCGCGATCACATCGGTCGGCGCAGGTGCGACGCGGTGTAGTTCGCTGAGAGCGAAGCGAAGCAGGTCGCACCGCTTGCCGACGGTCTTGAAAGTTGCCGGGTGCTCGACGGTCGAGGCGGGCCCGATCTCGCGCAGCGCCTCGCCAAGCGCATCCGGATCGTCCGTTTCGATCATCGAAACACGGCGTCCCGAAAATCCAAGTCCGGAAAGAATGGCGTCAGCCATCGCGATGGTCTGCGAGAGGCCGGTAACGTCGTGCAGGGGTTTTGCCCGCAAAAGGAAATGCACGCCCGCCGTGCCGTAGGCGAACGCCGCCGCGATCGCTTCCAGGCCGACTTGCGTCACCGCATTGACCGTCAACGGCAACACATTGGCCGGCAGCCCGTCGCCATGACGGGCAAGCGCGTCGATCAATGCAGTGCCATGTTGGTCGTCATGGAATAAGACGATCGCCGCGGAACCGCCGGCTTCCCGATAGGCTAGCAGCATGGCGCGCAGCTTGTGCAGTAGTGTGTCCGCGGGCGGCAATGCATAGGAAGCCGCACCGGTCGGACACGCCGCAGCGCACAAGCCGCACCCGGCGCAGATTTCCGCGTTGATCCTGACGTGATCCCCGTCGGGCGTTATCGCTCCGGTCGGGCAAAGGTCGAGACAGCGACGGCATCCCGTGATTCCCGAGCGCGAATGGGCGCAGAGCCCTGCGGTGAAATTGATATATTTCGGCTTGTCGAAGCTTCCGATGAGGTCGCGCGCCTCGATCACCGCGCGCAGCATCGCCGAAGGATCGCCTGGATCGGCGCGAAGATAGCCGTCGCGCAGATCATGCGCCGGGAAAAGTGGCGGGCCTCCCGAGAGATCGAGTATGAGGTCGCAGCGCGAGGCCAGGCCATTGCGGGCGGCTTCGAAGAAAAAGCTGTCCCGCGAGGAGGGGCGGGGTATCGCATAATCGTCTATGGTGAGCTCGAACCCGCCGAGATGGCCCTTGACGTTGCGGATGGTTCCCTTGACGACCGGGAACGATGTCGTCGCCGGCGGCGTGATCTGCGCCGGCTTCACGATCATGACGGTGACATCGAGGTGATCGGCGAGCAGTTTGCCGGCTTCGACGGCAGTCTCGTCACGGCCGTAGATCAGTATCACGCCTTCGCTCAATAACGTGACGAACGGATAAGCAGGCGTGGGCTCGGAGGCGGCAGCAAGCAGCGCCGCCATTTTCGGGCCCGCCCGGGTTCCTTCGGCAGACCAGCCTGCGGTCTCGCGGATGTTGACGAAGTCTATTTTCCCGGAACGTTCTCCCGCCTCTTCGGAGAACAGCGGGGCCTCCTGGGTGCAGGCGACGGTCAGAGGTCCTTCAGCCTTCGCTGCGTTGCGAAACTGATCCAGCTCGGCACGGCACAGATGATGGAAAGTAGCGATCTCGCTGTTGCGGCATGCCCGGCGCACGGCAGACGTATCGAGGTGCATCGTGTCCTCGCACGAGCACATCAGGATCGTTTTCGGTGGCTGCGCCATGGGGCTGATCACTCCCCCTCAAACCGACGGACTCGCGCCGACCGTCTGGCTCGTATAAGTTATTCCCATAAGTGGAGAAAAGGAAGCTGGAGGGCTGTCTGACGTCGGCCGCACGGACCAGTGTCTTCATTTCGGAACCCGTCGATCTGCCTCCGCCCTTCACTCTGGTGAGGCTGCGTGAAAGCCGCGACGCCTTCGCCCACGCAATCGATATCGCCGAACAGAGCGGCGCCGGCACGCTCGTTTATGTCGGGCGGTTCGATATCGCAGAGTTCGCTGTTGTGCTCGAACCCGGTGAGTCGTTGCGCACCGCACGGCGCGCCTTCTATGCGGGGATGGTGGCGTTGACTGACGCGTTGCGCGGCTATGCGCCCCCGAACAAGGAGATAGCGATCGATTGGCCGGATGCCATCCAGATTGATGGCAGGCTCGTTGGCGGTGGGCGGCTCGGCTGGCCTTCGTCCGCGAAAGAGGATGAGCCGCCGCTCTGGTTGGTATTTGGGGCCATAATCCGAACCGTTGGGATGACGGAGGAGGAAACTGGCGTTCATCCGCTCGCCTCCGCTCTGGACTGGGAGGGTTTTGGCGAGGCGGGCGCGGTTCAGGTGATCGAGAGCTTCGCGCGGCATCTCATGCTAGCCATCGATGCCTGGCAGGTGGACGGATTTGACGGTGTGGCACGTGAATTCGTGGGCAGGCTTTCGCGCGAGCGGCAAGTCAGTCGGCTGATCGACGAGAACGGTGATCTCGTCACGCGTCGGATCGGTGTGGACAAGGCGGAGCGGCGAGATCTGAAGAAGGCCTTGGCCGGGCCCTCCTGGTTCGATCCGAAACGCGGTGGATTGCGCCTGTGAAGTTGTTGCGCACCATCGCGCTCGATCCATCCGACACGTTCGTGTTCGACGTGCCGGCGGAGCCCGGCGACTGGGCGGTGTCGGGCGCGTTTCGGTTCTGCGATCAGGATCCCGCCAGGCTCACAGGCAAGGATCGTTCGGCGTTCCGCAGCGGCTTCCTTGGAGTCCGGTCATGGGGTTGGTCGACGCTGGTGCAGATCGTCAAAGCGACAGAAGACGACCGCCGGGACCTGGTGGAGCTTCTTGCCAAGCAACTTGTTGATCGCTTCGGCGCGCCGGATCTAGCAACCCCGCGGCTCGCGGCAGAAGAGGAGGTGGCTTTTGCAGCGTCGCTCTGTACGCACCCCTTCGGCAGTCTTATCGCAGTCCATCGCACGGCGACGGACGGAGAGGTGAGGGAGTCTTTCCGTAGATTGCAGCTGCGCGAAAGGACTGGGCATAGCAAGGCGTTCTCGTTTATGGAGATCGAGGATGATCCAGAGCCCGAGAGCGGTCTCAGTCTTGCAGATTTGAACACGGAGCCGCGGCGTCGATGAAGGATTTTTGGATCGCTTGCGGCCATCACCTGCTCGATCGCAACCCGAGCGGCAGGCTTGTGGTCACTGATGAGTTCCTAAAGGCCTACTTCGCGCGTCCCGAATTGATGCCGCCGGAAGACGCCTGCCCCATTGAGCGCCGATTGCACCGGGAATTGCTCGCAAATCCGCGCCGACCGGTCGACGCGGACGAAGTTGCCGCGGTCACCGATCCAGACGCTCGGGAGAATTGGCAATTCGTGCTGGGATTTCGTGACCTGCTGCTGCGACGCCCTACGCTTGAAGCAGCCTATCTCGCGCTGGTCCGCTCCGAAGCCATCAATCTGCCGCTGCTGTTCATCAACCAGCTCGTTCACGTGATCTTGCGCAATGCGCTGGATGGCTGCGAAGACCCCTTCGTGCTTCGCTCGGCCGAGCTGTTCTTCCGGCCGCAGCGGATCATGCCGCACGAGCACGCGTTGCTTCTCGGCGACGAGGAGATCATCGGCGGCAGCAATCCGACCCCGGTGCTATCGCTGATGTCGATGCTGGGCGCAACGACCGACGCGCCGGTCGATGTGCTCAGCGAGGAGAACGCCGACAGCTATTGGCAACGCAGCGATCAGTTCGACATGGGACTGGATCTCACCGGCGGACGGCGGGCGCCGGCCGCACTTGCGCAAGCCATGACGCGCTGGATTTCTCACCTGCTGGGGATCGATGTCGCGATCGAGCCGCTTACTGAATTGCGCAGTACAAAACTGACCTGGTATGTCGGGCTCAATTCCGAAGCCACCCGCATCGGCGACCGGCTCTGGCATGGTGAAACCCTCGATGAGCGGACTGCGGGCCGCGTGCTTGCACTGTTCCGCCTTACCTTTGCCGATCCCGCGCTGGTGGCTGATACTCTCGAACGCGAGCCGGTATATCTGATCCTGGCAACGACACCGGAGCAGATTGTCCGGATGAAACCGCAAAATCTTTTGACCGGATTGCCGGTCAAGCACCTGGAGGCCGCAAGTTGAGCCCGGCCGCGATAGCCCTGTTGCGTATTCCTGTGGGCGTCGTGGTCGAACGCCGCAAGGCAGATTCACCGTGGATCGATTTCGTCTGGCGCGGCATCGGCGTATTGCCGGATGAACCTGAGATGAAGCCATGGACGGTTCTGCGCGAGCAGGATGAGGCGACGCTCTATTACGCAGGCAACGCCACGGTCGATCTCTACCGCTCTGAAACGGCACGCTACCGCGAGAATATGGCCTCCGGCACTCCCAGCATCTGGATCGTGTTGAGCCCTTCGGAGGGGCCCAAGTCCTATGCTATTTCGGCCGTCACCGCGGATCCCGCGGAAGGGGAGGCCTACACGGAAGCCGGCGCCAATCTCGTCGAAGCGGTGCCGATGCCTGAAGTTCTTCGCGACGCGATTGAAAAATTCATCGCCGAGTACCACGTGGAAAGGGAGTTCTTCAAGCGCGAGCGGCGCCCCGCCGATCCGGAGGCGCTGGCTCGGCGTTACCATGAGGGCGAGCACGAATGAGCGACGAGGAATTCCTTGCGCGCTGGTCTCGCCGCAAGCGAGAGGCGAGGGCAGCCGTTGACGCTCCGCCACCGACGGAACCCGTTGAGAAGCCGAACCCGGCGCGACCAGCGACGGTCGAAAGTCCGGCGAATGCCGAGGTGGATATCTCGAGCTTGCCGTCAATCGACTCGATTGACGCTGCCACGGACATCACGGCGTTCCTGCGCAATGGCATTCCGCAGGAGCTTAGTCGTGCGGCGCTTCGTCGCGCCTGGACCGCCGATCCTGCCATCCGGGACTTCATCGGCCTTGCGGAGAACGCCTGGGACTTCAACGACCCGAATGCGATGCCCGGCTTCGGGCCGCTTGATTGTACGGCGGAGCAGCTTGACGCACTCGTTGGCCGGATTGTCGGGGGCGTGCGCAGTGCAGCAGACAGCCTCGCGACCCCGGTCGCTGAAGAGAAGCAGGAGCGCCGATCGGTCGATTCAGACCGCGACACCGTGGAGGAGTCGCGCCCGGAACCGATGGCCGCCCTCGCCACCGGCGGGGATAGTTCGAGGAGCGAACCACCAACTGCTCCTGCTGCAGTGCAAGGAGAACCTTCTCAAAGCGATTGCGGTGGCAAGGCAGTTGTTCGGCGGCGCACACATGGAGGCGCATTGCCTCGCTAGGGTGCGACGAAAAGCTATAGCCTCGGACTATGCCTTCAATTGACCGCTTCCGGACCCCGGATTAGTCTTTGTCAAACAAGCAATAATCAAGCGCTTTGGCACTCAGGATGGGAGGTCCACTTGCGCGATGCAGGCCTCAATCGTGCCATCGATGCGGCAGGGGGCGTAGCCCAACTTGCCCGAAAAATCGGTGTTGCCCAGCCTTCGGTTTCGAACTGGAACAGAGTGCCTGCCCAACGGGTGATCGCCGTCGAAGCCGCGACTGGCGTGTCGCGTAAATTACTTCGTCCCGATCTCTATAGCGAGTTAGCCGTGCCGGACGATGCCGTTGATCCCGTCGACGCCGGGCGTGGCCAGGAATATGCGCTGCTCGCCATCTTGCTGTCGGCTGCGCCGTCGAATGCTCTGCTAGAGCAGATAGGGCAACTGCGCGACGATGCGACGCCGCTCGGGCGTGCTCACGCCGCTTTGGCCGAGGCCGCATCGATGGCGATCGCAACCGACGTCGAACGCGAATACTTTGATTTGTTCGTCGGCATCGGGCGCGGTGAGTTGTTACCCTACGCATCCTACTATCTGACCGGCTTTCTGAATGAGCGTCCGCTGTCGCGCCTTCGCGACGACCTCACCGCACTCGGCATCGAGCGGGTCGAGGGCAATTTCGAGCCCGAAGATCATGCGGCTACGCTGTGCGAGATCATGGCGGGGCTTGCAAGCGGTCGCTTCCGGACGTCACCGGACGAGCAACGCGCGTTTTTCGAGAAACATGTGGCGTCGTGGATGGCGCGCATGTTCGCCGATATGGAGCGGGCAGCACATGCCAGGTTTTACAGATCAGTCGGAGCGCTCGGCCGTCTGTTTCTGGAAATCGAATCTGAGGCTTTTACGTTCACCAACTGATCAAGGGCTGCTGGTTCGGGAGGGATGCGATGAGGGATGAGAAGAGAACGACGGTGGGTCGCCGCGACTTCCTTCGCAAGGTCGGCATCGGCACGGTTGGTGCCGGCGCGACGCTGGCGACGCCCTTGATGGCGCCCGCGCAGGCCGACAGCGAGAACACTGATGAAAAACGCAAGGCGCGCTACCGGGAAACCGAACACGTAAAAGCATATTACCGCGTCAATCGTTATCCGGGTTGAGGAGGCGGCCATGCTGATCAAGAGAACACAACAGCGTTCCGAATCCGATCGCCGCGGATCTGTCGCAGCAGCCCTGTCCAGGCAAACTGTTGGCCTCGACCGCCGCACGTTCCTTCGCCGGTCCGGCCTTGCCGGCGGCGCTCTCGCCGCGCTGGGCACGCTGTCGATCGGCGGCGTTCGGAAGGCCGAAGCTGCCGCCGCCGGGCCCCTGACCTCGGGAGCCACGATCCGCATGAGCGTCTGCACTCATTGCGCGGTAGGCTGCACAGTGACCGCGGAGGTGCTGAACGGGGTATGGATCGGGCAGGAGCCGAGCTGGGATTCGCCGATCAATCGCGGATCGCATTGCGCGAAGGGCGCTTCGGTGCGCGAGCTCGTGCACAGCGAACGCCGGCTGCGCTATCCAATGAAGCTCGTCAATGGGCAGTGGACACGCATCTCCTGGGACACCGCAATCAACGAGATCGGCGACAAGCTGTTAGAGATGCGCGAGAAATCCGGCAGTGACTCCGTGTACTGGCTCGGGTCTGCCAAGATGACGAACGAGGGCGCCTATCTGTTCCGCAAGCTTGGCGCATTCTGGGGAACCAACAACACCGACCACCAGGCGCGCATCTGCCATTCGACGACCGTTACCGGCGTGGCCAATACATGGGGCTACGGCGCGATGACCAACAGCTTCAATGACATTCGCAATGCCAAGACCCAAATCATCATGGGCGGCAATCCGGCCGAGGCGCACCCGGTGTCGTTGCAGCATCTGCTCGAGGGCAAGGAGCTTCAAAAGGCCAACTTTATCGTCATCGACCCCCGTCTGACGCGAACCGCAGCGCATGCGACCGAATATGTGCGGATGCGGCCAGGCACCGACATACCGGTGCTCTACGGCATGATGTGGCACATCCTCCAGAACGGCTGGGAGGACAAGGAGTTCATCAAGCAACGCGTTTACGGCTTCGACGATCTCCGCAAGGAAGTGGAGAAGTGGAATCCGGAAGAAGTCGAGCGCGTCAGCGGCGTACCTGGCGAACAGCTCAAGCGCGTCGCCAAGATGTTTGCCACGGAGAAGCCGGCAACGCTGATCTGGGCCATGGGCCAGACCCAGAAGACCGTCGGCACCGCCAACGTGCGGGCGAGTTGCATCGCACTGTTGATGACTGGCAACGTCGGCAAGGCTGGCACGGGGGCCAACATCTTCCGTGGCCATGACAACGTGCAAGGAGCGACCGACGTCGGGCTCGATATTGTCACGCTGCCGTTCTATTACGGCCTCGCCGAAGGCGCCTGGAAACACTGGGCGCGGGTCTGGGAAGTCGACTATGACTTCTTGAAATCGCGCTTCGACTCCAAGCAAATCATGGAAACCCCCGGCATCCCACTCACCCGCTGGTTCGATGCGGTGATGCTGCCGAAGGATCAGGTCGCGCAGAAAGACAACGTGCGGGCGGCTTTCGTGCAGGGACACGCCAGCAACAGCATCACGCGCATTCCCGAATCTCTGAAAGGTCTGAAGGCGCTCGAATTGCTTGTTATCGCCGACCCGCATCCGACCACCTGGACCTCGCTCGCCTTGGAAGCGGAGCGGAAAGATGGGCTCTACCTTCTCCCGGTCGCCACACAGTTCGAGTGCAAGGGCTCGCGCGTTGCCTCGAACCGCTCGATGCAATGGGGCGAGCAGATAGTGAAGCCGGTGTTCGAATCGAAGGATGACCTCGAGGTCATCTATCTGATGGCGAAGAAGTTCGGATTCGCCGACAAGATGTTCAAGAATATCAAGGTCGAAAACAATCTCCCGGAAGCAGAGGATGTGCTTCGGGAAATGAACCGCGGCAGCTGGTCGACCGGCTATTGCGGGCAATCGCCCGAGCGCCTCAAGGCGCACATGAAGAACCAAGCGAAGTTCGACCTGCTGACGATGCGCGCGCCCCAGGACGATCCTGAGGTCGGCGGCGACTATTACGGCCTGCCCTGGCCGTGCTGGGGTTCACCCGAAGTCCGGCATCCCGGCACGCCTCTGCTCTACAACACCGATCTCGCGGTGATGGATGGCGGCGGCACGTTCCGGCCGCGTTTCGGCGTCGAGCGCGAGGAGAAGCTTCCCGACGGCACGACACGCAAGGTCAGCCTGCTCGCGGACGGGTCCTATTCCAAGGATTCCGAAATCAAGGACGGATATCCGGAATTCACGCTGGCGAGCCTGAAGAAGCTCGGCTGGGACACGGACCTGACCGAGGCGGAAATGGCCACCATCAACAAGGTCAACCCCGCCAATCCCGATGTGGTGTCGTGGTCGCTCGACCTCTCGGGTGGCGTTCAGCGCGTCGCGCTGATGCATGGCTGCGTTCCCTATGGCAACGGCAAGGCACGCATGAATGCGTTCGGCTTGCCCGATCCCATTCCGGTTCACCGCGAGCCGATCTACACCCCGCGCGTCGACCTGGTCTCCAAATACCCAACGCTGCCCGATGCCAAGCAGTTCCGAGTGCCCAATATCGGCTTCTCCGTGCAGAAGGCGGCGGTGGAGAAGGGGATAGCCAAGCTATTCCCCCTCATCCTCTCGTCGGGTCGTCTTGTCGAATATGAGGGCGGCGGCGAAGAGACGCGGACCAACCCCTGGCTCGCCGAGCTTCAGCAGGACATGTTTATCGAGATAAGCCCGGCTGACGCCGTCGATCGCGGCATCAAGGACGGCGGCTGGGTCTGGGTCACGGGCGCCGAGAGCAATTCCAAGGCCAAGATGAAGGCGCTCGTTACCGAGCGTGTAGGCAGGGGCGTCGCCTGGATGCCCTTCCACTTCGGCGGCTGGTTCGCAGGCAGGGATCTTCGGCGCAATTACCCGAAGGTCACGGATCCGATCGGTCTCGGCGAAAGCGCAAATACGATCACGACCTACGGATACGATCCGGCGACCGGCATGCAGGAGCCCAAAGTCACTCTCTGCCAAATCGCGGCTGCATAAGGAGCAACGACCATGGCACGTATGAAATTTCTCTGCGACGCCGACCGTTGCATCGAATGCAATGCCTGCGTCACCGCCTGCAAGAACGAGCATGAGGTACCCTGGGGCATCAACCGGCGCCGCGTCGTCACCATCAACGATGGCAAGCCGGGCGAGCGTTCGGTCTCGATGGCCTGCATGCATTGCACCGACGCGCCTTGCGCGGCGGTTTGCCCGGTGAATTGCTTCTACACCACGGCCGACGGCGTCGTGCTTCACTCCAAGGACCTGTGCATCGGCTGCGGCTATTGTTTCTACGCCTGTCCGTTCGGTGCGCCGCAATATCCGAAGGTCGGCAATTTCGGCTCGCGCGGCAAGATGGACAAGTGCACCTACTGCGCCGGCGGCCCCGAAGCCGACGGCAGCAAGGAGGAGTACGAGAAGTATGGCGCGAATCGGCTCGCCGAGGGCAAGCTGCCGCTTTGCGCCGAGATGTGCTCGACCAAGTCGCTGCTCGCGGGCGACGGCGAGGTTATCGCCCAGATCTACAAGGAGCGCGTGATGAAGCGCGGCTACGGCTCAGGTGCCTGGGGCTGGAAGACCGCCTACCGCGAGACGATCGAATCCTGAAGGCGGCATCGGCTGCGCTCGCGCAGCTATCGGGGAGGAATTTATGGCGTCTTTTGCAAGATTCATCCGCCTGACTATTGGCACTTGGGCATTTCTGCTGTTGGTTCTCGCGGCGCCAGCACCGTCGACCGCCCAACAGATCAATCCGACCGCGAGTTCAGTGAAGGAGCAGCAGCTCCTGCAGGAATTGAATCGAGTCCAGGGGCGTGTCAGCATTCCTGATCAGCGATCCGGAGTTCTCGAACAACCGGCAGGCCGCGAATGGCGTGAATTCCGAAACGTCACGCTGCGCTGGATCGGCGGCGTCTCCATCCTGGGCATACTGGCCGTACTCATGATCTTCTATCTCAGCCGCGGCATGGTCCGGCTCGAGAGCGGCCGGTCCGGCCGTACCATCGTGCGCTTCACGGCGTTCGAGCGCTTCGTGCACTGGATGACCGCGACCTGTTTCATCGTACTGGCCATCTCGGGATTGAATATTACCTTCGGCCGTCCATTGCTCCTGCCGCTGATTGGTTTCGAAGCGTTTTCCGAATGGTCGCAGTGGGCGAAATATGCGCATAACTACCTGA
>Ga0137376_10002283_pt1 | contig 11369 bp, 7 predicted proteins | sample SagtaG_23_FD_104814 | JGI IMG/M metagenome (GOLD analysis project Ga0137376, IMG submission 104814) | Vadose zone soil microbial communities from Sagehorn Ranch, Mendocino, California, USA - Sage2_L_20_16 metaG | ecosystem: Environmental > Terrestrial > Soil > Vadose zone | place: USA...
CGGTGACAGCGGAAACGTCGAGTACAACGATGCCTGCGTCGCGCAAGGCCTTCGCCGTTCCGCCAGTGCTGATAATCTCAACGTCAAAGGATTTGAGTTCGCGTGCGAAGTCAACAATTCCAGTCTTGTCGGAAACGCTGATCAGTGCGCGCCGAATTTTTCGCAAACCGAGTTCCTGGTTTTCGGTCATTTTCTTCGTTGGAGAATGATGTTCGGAATTGAAGGATACTGTTTACCGAATCAGGGCGAGAGACGCAAGCTGCGAGGACTTGCACAAGAAGTCGCCGGTTTACAGACACTCGGTGGAAAGAACTGCTACCGCTTCGCGGTAGAAACTCAGAACTTTCGGGCAAAACCAAGCTGCCGCGGTCCCAGTATCAGGCGAGACGCCCGCGGTCCCGTATTGGCCGTCGATGTTCACCTGGGATCTTTTTGATCGTGGTGCGACATGTTAATGAAGAATTCGTGAGTGCGGGAGTAACCATAGCCGGCCAGCTGATACTCTACATCCTTTGGCGCGCTCACCGTGAAACGATGATTGCGTCCATCGCGTGAGGCTTCGCCGGCGTAGAAGCCCAGAAGATACTGGCTCTTCAGGTCGTCTTCAATTGCCTGAAAGATCGGTGTCAAATCAATGTGGCTCCCGCTTGCCTGTTGCAGAAGCGCTGAATTTGCATCGCCGACAAGGAAATATTTGCCACCAGTTTTCTCGGCGAGTTCGCGGAAACCTTTAGCCGGAGGACGCACCGCCAACCGACCGTTACGCGGTTCGAAGAGCGGCAAATGGATTACATAGAAAGATACTTGCTTTTGCACTGCGGCTTGAATTATCGGTCCGGCTTTCATGGTGCTCGCATTGTCGAGACCGTCGCTGATCAGAATAACGATGCGACGTTCAGAACGAACGCGGGTTAGCGCGCCAAACGCATTGACCGCCGCTGCTGCAGCATCAAATATTGCTGTATGTTGATTTGCTCTAACGGGAAAGTTAAATGCCTCACGCGCCGCGGACGTGTCTCTTCCAAAGGGTGCCACCAGCCGGGGCTTTTCCGCAAAGTGAATGACGGCCACTTGTGATCTCTCGCCGAACCGGCCAAACAGCGCCAGCGCCGCTTCGCGCTGCTGCGAAACGATCTCGCGCAAACTACCGGACTGGTCAAGAGCAAAGACAAGCGCAACGCGATCGGCCCCCGGGTAAAGATAAAACCCGGAGGTAACGTGATCTTCGTCTTTCAATAAGAGATCGCGTTCAGTGAGTAGCGTCGCTTGTCCGCGTTTATTTCTAGCACGAATAGGGAAGACCAGCAGGTCGGTACTGACTCTTACTACTTCGTCGGCGGTTGATGGTTCCTGGGCTCGAGGAGCAAGTGATGGGAGCGCGAGTGCCGCAAGCACGCATACAGCCCTGAGAAAAAGTTGCTGGCACGAACGCAAAAATGCCGTATTTGCAGTAATAGGGATTATCTTTGGCTTAGCGGCAGGCGGAAGCATGCAGCCGTTTCGGCTCAGACGAAAAAGCGGCCGAACAGGAGGATGCTTAGAATCACAATGATTGTGATTACGATGATTTTGACCAGGCTCATAACTAATCCCTCAAAGTTTGGACAAAACAAGGGACGAAGACGGGTTGTATTCTAAAATCACCCCGGTAAAGTGTCAATGAAGGGAAGCCCACCTGAGTTCTTCACACGCCCCTGAGTTCAGGCTAGATTCAGACCATCTCAACCTCTCATCTCATTTCATTTTGGTTAGCAGAAGCATTATTCCTACCCCCGTGCCCATGGCCAAAAGTTGCACCAGCGACTTGACCGGATTTGACTCTTTGTGGAGTTCGGGAACCAGATCTGTACCAGCAATGTAAATGAAGCCACCCGCGGCAAGCGGAATAAGCGCCTGGGAGAAAGTCTCGACATGCGAGCCAATTAGCAAGGAGACTACGCAGCCCACGATCGCAAAGATCGCGGAAACGAAATTGAAAAGCAATGCCCTCTGCGCCTGAAAGCCTGCATGGAGCAGCACAAAGAAGTTGCCCAACTCGTGGGGAATCTCATGGCACACAACGGCGATCGTGGTTGCAACTCCGACCGGTACGCTGACCAGATACGCCACGCCGATAATCATTCCGTCAATGAGATTGTGAATCGCGTCTGCGCCTAGATTCATATAACCAACCGGATGAACATGGCTTGCAGAATCCAGGACGTGTTGATGCTTCCATAAGAGAAACTTCTCCAAAACAAAAAAGCCAAGCATTCCGGCCAATACATAGAGGGATGTCTTGACCGTTGATTGGCTTCGCTCGAACGACTCCGGCAACAGATGGATGAAGGCATCGCCAAATAGAGCACCTACAGCGAGGCTCACCATTACAAATATTATCCGGCGAAGCTTTTCCTCGTTCAGCGATATGAAGGCAAAGCCAATAAGCGATAGAAGGCTAACCAACGTGACACTGGCGATTGCGAGAAACCAGTTAGGGATCATCTTTTCCGTTAATCAAGCTGGCTAAGTCGCGCGCTGGGGCTGTAGCCCAGCGGCAACCAACAAGCACAAGGGCGTTCGACGTCAGGTCTTCTCAACTCTGAAATCGAACGCCCCAGCACAGAGACTTGCCAAACGCTGTTTAGAATGTAACGCCTATCTGCCCCTGGTAACTCCGCGGCGCCACAAAGTGAGTACCGCTGAAGGTCGACTGAAAATTATAGAGCGCCACCTTATTCGTTAAGTTAAGCATCGTAAAGCGCAGAGTCACTTTTGTGTGTTCCGTGCGGAAGAGGTTGTCAGTACCCGCACTGAAGTCAAACAAGTGACGCGGAGCTATTCGAGGCGGATTACTGTCGTCATTTGCCGTTCCGTCAGCCGGGATACGTACTCGCAAAGCGCCACGATTCGAAGACGTGCAGCTTGTGAGCGGTTGAGTGGGCGTGGCGAACACGCCATCACAGAATAGTCCAATCTGCGCCTGTTCGTCTGCCGTCAAAGTTAGCGCAGAAGCAAAGTCGGGAACCGAACCCGCCACGACACCGCTGTCGTAACGCCAGGTAAACGTTAGATATGGGGCAAGGCGTTTCCACTTTTGGAACTCATATTGAACTTGCGTTGTCTGTTCCAGGTTCTGATCGTGGTCGATGCGGAAGACACCGGAGGGCAGATCAGAATTGAAAAACAGCCCCCCAGACTCCGGCGGGAAAAAGCGCGCCCGCGTATGCCCGGCAACCATAAACGCAGACAAGCCCTTATAGTTTGACATGTTGACGCGCAGAGAGACCCCATCCAGTTTCGATTTCTCCCAGGAGATTGGAAAGGTGACTGAAGTGTTGAAGAGAACGTTAAAGTCGTAGGCATTATTTGTGCGTTTGTTGAAGTAGTCGCCGTCAATCATCAGATACTTGCCAATCGCTTGCTGAAAGCCAACGTTGAATTGGCTTCGTCGACCTGGTCGAAGCGGCTGATCGCTTGTGTCCCCGAGGATTCCATTGGCAAGACCACCAGCTCCCGTCGAGCTTGAAAGAATTAGATTCTCGTTGTAGGGAGTCTCAAAGTTGCGCGTGTAAGATCCGCGCAGAATAGTGTTGGTGGGCTTAAACAGATAAGAGATGCCTAAGCGGGGTTGCAGCATTTTGTCATGTGTAAGACCGTTATAGTTGTCGAAACGCAGACCCAAAGACACCGTTGCATTTCCAAGCGTAACATTATCCTGGGCATACAGCGCTTCCTGCTTAATGTCAGTGTGGCCATTGAAGAGGAAGGGTTTTCCACCACGGGTTAAATCGAAAGGCAACAGTCCGGGTACGAAGTCTGGACTTGCAGGATCGTTGAACTCGGGATCGGTGATGCCAAATTCAAACCCTTCGTTTAAGAAAGTATGCGAGAACTGCACGCCGAACTTCGCATTGTTTTTTCCCTTAACGTAAGAGAGATCAGCTTTCACGCCGGCATTGTTTAGTCGGCGCGACTCGCTGAAAGTGATCGGTTGATCCGAAAACGGATTGGGGCTCGCGAAATATTTTACGTTGTCGAGTCGATAGTAAGGATTGATCGATAGCACCGTTGTGGGGCTGAAAATATGAACGTAACCGGGCGCAATGTTCAGGCTATGAACAAGTTGGCGCTGGTCCTGCCCGTTGGCTTGCTGATCAAACTGATTCGGCGTTTGAAAGCTATTCCGGGCCACAAGCAGATTAAGGTGAAACGTGTCCTTGGAGTTGGGACTGTAATCGATTCGGTCGAAGATTGTGCCGGAAGTCCCCCGGTCATGCAGCACGCTGAATTCCGGTGTATCGAGGAAGCGACCCGAACGCTCAAAATTTAAGGTGACGAAGTTTCCTACCTTTCCTCGTCCGTACGCGAGCGATGCGTCCTGACTAATAGTGCCAAATGATCCGTAACCTGTGCTGAAACTGCCAGTCGGTTTATTTTGGTTCAGGCCAGACTTTGTAATCGCATTAACAACGAGACTGGTCTTGTCACCGTACTCAGCGGGTGTCGCCCCGGTAATTACTTCCATCGACTGGATGGCACTGGGCGGCATTTGCGTTGAAAACGCCTTACTCTGCTGGTCGGCTATTGGCTGGTTGTCAACCGAATACGATGTCTGGGCATGATCTCCTAAGGGATGGAAAAATCCATTAGAGTCAGCGACCACACCCGGAGCGGCCATCGTAACGACGTCGCTCAAGCCAGACCCCGGGGATCTTGTCGGCAGCCGGCTGATCAGGGTTTGGTCGACGTCGGTGTGTGTTGAAGGGATATTCTCCAGAACGTCGGCAGCTCCGCCGGTGACGGTAACAGTTTCGCTCGCTCCGCCGATGCTAAGCGGAATCTTTAGACTAATAGGTACCGAAGTTCGCACGCTCAGACTTTGTGTTGTGGGCTCAAAGCCGGTGGCCGCAACGCTTAGTTGATAATTATTTGGCGGCACGTTGTCGAAGCGAAACGTTCCGTCCGCGTTGCTCGTCACCGTGCGCGTGTAGCCTGTTACGGAATTTGCGATCGTAACGTTAGCGTTTGGCACCGCGGCGCTATTAGGATCAAGGACGACTCCCGCAACAGTTCCGGCGCTAAGCGCCTGGGCAAAAGCTGGGGAGCTCAGCACCGATATCAGTGCTAGCAAACAGACTAGTCGGATTGCATGAACGATGCTCCTTTGAGTCATTTCGTTTACCTCTCTAATTTTCCTGGCGTTAAAGCTCTGGTTGCCGAGAATTCACGCAACCAATGAATCGCATGTCACCCAAACAGTCGGTGACAAATTAGCGATATTTGCTGGAGTCTATTAGAGGGAAAACGGAGGAGCGCGCCCGCGCCGCGGAGCGTTTGTCTGGGAGGCAACCGATACTGCGGTTAGGTTAAAAAAGCGAGACCTGATCGCTGAGGGAACGACACTTGGTGGAACAGAAATTAGAGTCGTTGAGAAATACTGGTGGAGTTGACAAATTAGGCAGTCGCCGCAACTCGTTAGATTGCCGTTTGCCTTCGTTTCGCTTGCCGGATCCGAAAAAGAGGAACTGGCGAGGGCATGGTTCGCCGCAGTGAGACTTCCATGCGTGTGCGCGGCCTCAACGGTTGTTCCGTAGACGATGAAACCGAACAGCAAAAGTGAAAGCGCACGAGAAAATACGCCATGCTTCTTTACTAATTTTGAATGTCCTTCTCTGTTCACTTTTTTACGGGCTATGTTAGAGTCCTAACAAGCAGTATAAGGATGCCTACCAGCACTGTCAAACACGTTTTTGGCCCACTTCAGACGCGGAAAACTGGGCCAGAGCGGCTCCAAATGTCTAATTCAGTAATACATTTTTCCAGAATGGTAACTGTCCGGTTAACGTTGCTGGCTGTACTCTTCACTGTTTGTGGATTCATGATTCTCGTCAAGTCTTCCCGTGTTGAAGCGCAAACACTGCAGGCTCGAATCACCGTTACGTCAGTTGCGCCGGCGCGGATCAGTATCGAAGCGGAATTTCCCAGCGCAAGACGTGTTTTGTCCTTTCGCAATGCCTATGGCAGCGTACTTGGATTAGGCGAGCGGATTGAAATGCTTGAGGCGATCAAGGCAAGCGGGGAGAGAATTGCTGTTCAAAAACTGGCCCCGGGCGAATTCCAAACTTCCGAAGAGTTTACACGCTTCAAGTTTGACGTAGATGTCACCGAGCCCGCGCGACCTGCTCAGATGTCCCACGTCTCCTGGCTCAATCGAGAACAAGGACTGTTGATGCTCGCGGATTTGTTACCTATTCCAACGAGGAATTCAGGCAATTACTCCTCAGCTGTAATAAAGGTTGATGTTCCTCCAGGCTGGACCGTGGCAGCCAACGCAAAACATGAAGGCGCGGAATTTTCAACTGATGACCCCGAGAATACCGTATTTCTGATTGGGCCCTCGGTCCATGAAAAGAGTCAGAAACTTGCGGCGACCAACTTGTCATTAATTAGTTCTGGTGAGTGGCCCTTCTCAGATAAAGACGCAGGAAAGATCGCCGGAAAGCTAATCGAGGAGTACACCAGACTGACCCGGTTTGACCTTAAGCGCAACGCAGTTGTCATGCTGATCCCGCTTCCCGGAGAAACTGGTCCTGAAAGTTGGAACGCGGAGACGAGGGGAAATGATGTTGTCCTGGTACTAGGCCGAAACGCCAGCCGTTCGAGAGTTTTGTCGCGCCTCGGGATCGTGCTCAGCCACGAGATTTTTCACCTTTGGGTGCCAAACTCTCTCGAGCTTCAAGGCGACTACGACTGGTTTTTTGAGGGCTTCACGCTCTACCAGGCTTTGCGAATGGACGTTCACTTCGGCTTGATCTCTTTCAATGATTACCTGGAAACGATCGCGCGTGTATATGATTCGTATTTGTCAGACGTCAACCACGATCGCTTATCGTTGATTGAGGCTTCGGAGCGCCGCTGGACTAACTCATCTTCACTGGTGTACGAAAAAGGAATGTTGGTTGCCTTTATCTACGATCTTTCGCTAAGAAATCTCACTAATTGCCGGGCCTCGCTTGATGATGTGTACCGTGAGCTTTTTGGGCTGTCCGCAACAGGACAGGGAAGCGCAAACGAGACTATAATTAGGGTTCTTAGCAAACGGCCTGGATTGGAATCGTTCGCTAAGGATTACGTGGAAAGTGCCGGCAAGATTGATCTCGACTCGGTAATCTCGTCATTTGGTATTCAGGTGCAGCGTGCGGGACCAGGCCCAACGAAGCTGGCAGTGAGTCGCAGCCTTAATAAAACGCAACGAAACCTTCTCAGGTGTATTGGCGAAGGAAAGTAGTTTCCTCAAGCAAGTTTTTGTGAAGAGTTAATAATGGCTATTACGAGAATTCAATTCAGCCCTGTTTGCACGAGTCTCCTGATATTGCTGACTTTGGGTCTGGCCCAGGGCTGCAAAACACTAGCAAAGCAAAATGACACCGGTGTTGTTGTTGCTCGACGGGCCCAGATTCGGAGTTCGACGGCGGTCGTCGCGGCTGATCTGTTGGAAGTAAACCGTGGCGATGCGGTTGATATCCTGGACTTCCAGGACGTACAGGATCCAACGGACAATTCCAAGAAAGAGCGATGGCTGCGCGTCCAGGCACACGATGAAGAAAGTACTGAAGGCTGGATTGAGTCGCGCAATGTCATGCCGGATGAAGTCCTTCAGGCGGCCAAAAAACTCGCCGATGAAGACAAAAACATTCCGGCGCAAGCCACGGGCCAGCTTCGTGCCAGCTCAAACCTTCGACTCAGTCCAGATCGCGGTGGTAATGAAAACATTATGATGCGGCTTGATAGCGGATCAACCTTTGAAATCATCGGATGGAAACGTGTGCCCAAACCGAAAGACTCAGAGTCTACAGAAAGCGATACGGCGCCCAAGGCCGGAAGCGCTCAACAGGGAAGTAGTCGAGGCACCAGAGAGAGTCAGGACGAGAACGAACCAGAAGAAACTAACGAGCTTTGGTTCAAAGTTCGTTTGCCCACTTTGATTTCACCAGCTCCCGCGGGTTGGATATATGGAAAGCAAGTTGAGCTCACTGTGCCGAGCGACATTATTTTTTATCGTACCGGACGTGAGTTTGTAGCCTGGCAAAGGCTGGATGGCGACACCAGTGATTTGGAAGGATCTAAAAACAAGGATGCGGCTAAAGAGGGAAAGCCGGGAAGTTGGGTGATTCTTGAAAAAAGTAGTTCCAATCAACCGCACACAGTGGGGGAGCCCGACTTCGATCGTATCTATGTACTGGGTTATGACAAGCGGGATCAGGAACACTACACAGCCTACCGCAGTCCCGACTTGAAGGGATACCTGCCGTGCCGTGTTGAAGGCAGACCTGACAATAAGACATTCACTATTCGGGTTCAGGACGAAAACGGACAGGTAGGCGACGTTCAATATGGAATCTATAAGGATGCGAGAGGTTACTTGAAAGTGAGTGCGCCAAGCGCGGCGAGTAAAGAAAAGGACAAGAAGAAGAAGTAATTGAGAGACAGCGCGTCGTCGCTGTCGGAATCGTTGGTGCGTAGCGTGAATCCAGTCCTCAAATCTCAGAGTCCCGTAATCATTGGTGTGGGAGGTTTGACTTCCGAAGTTGGCAAGACTTCGTTGCTCTGCGAACTGTTACGGGCCTTTCCAGGGTGGGAAGCAATTAAGACGACTCGTGGCCACTATCGTTCTTGCGGAAAAGATCCACATGCGTGTTGCGTTAGTCATCTGCTCGAGGCCGAGCCGGTGGTTCGATCAGGGCGGGAACTGACCTACTCTCCCGGGAAAGATACCGGTCGCTACTGGGAATCGGGCGCAGCTAACGTGCATTGGCTGATCGCGACTAACGCCCAGGTAGGCAACGGAATAGAGCAGGCTATCGGGCGAGTGAAAGCACCGGGAGTTTTTATTGAGGGCAACAGTTTCACTGAATTCGTCGATACCAATTTCTTTATCATGGTAGCGCGTCCGGATGATCTGAAAATTAAGGCAACAGCGCGGAGAGCCTTGAGCCGAGTTTCAGCGGTTTATCTTTCCGGTGAAACTGACTCCAGTAGCGCTCGCGATAGACAACGCGTCAGTGAATTCCTAGAGAAATTCAATCTCGGGGAAGCTGGTTGTAATTGGCCGATTTTTGCGCGCAGCCAGCTCACCGAACTCGTCAGCAAACTGCAAGGATCGTGCCCAATCGCTTGAGTTTGCCTCCTCACCGAAAAGGAGAAAAACCGTTGACCACTCCCAACGAGTCTTACAACGACCCTGACATACTTAGATTTCTTAATGCATCAACGATCCAGCGATTGCAGATGGCTACGGAAGCCGGCGTCGCGTCTAAGCTGAAAACTTATCTGGGCGAGTCCGCTTATGAAGAACTAAGGTTCCTCGCTGCGAAAGCTCTGGATGTTAAAAAAACGCCTCTCAGCATCGGCATTCCTCCGAACCTGATCTTTGTACCCGGCGTCATGGGAAGCGTGCTGAAGAGTGAGAATCGCGGCGGCATCTGGTGGATAGATGTACGCACGCGCCACCATCTCAAAGACCTCAAGCTCGCTCCGGACGGACAGAGAGACGTGGACCCTGCCTTTGAAATCATGCCCTGTGCGGTTGACTTTCTTTACGAACCTTTCTTTACCGCCGTCGACGAAAGCCAGGGCTTCCACCACAGGACTTTTTATTACGATTGGCGCAAACCGCTCGAATTGAGTGCGAACATGCTGCGAGATCAGGTGAATGAAACCTACGCCAAAAACGGCAATGAGCCGGTGCATGTTGTTGCTCACAGCATGGGTGGGTTAATGATTCGCGCTGCCTTGATGAAATACGGCACCGAGATGTGGCCCAAGATTGATCGCATTGCCCTTCTTGGTACGGCGCACTACGGCTTGCCCACGATCTCGGGGTACCTGAAGAATCACCTATGGGGATGTGAGTCATTGGCGATACTTGGCCTCTACCTTGACCGTGAAACTTTTCGGTCGTTGTGGGGAGTGCTCAGCGTGCTGCCCGCACCACGCGGCATCTATCCGGGTACGCGCCCTGGCGATTCGGCACCATGGAAGAGCAGCAATGCAAGTGATCCTTATCTTCATCCCTGTGCGAATTTCGATATGTACCAGGCAGAGAAATGGGATCTGGAACTTACTCCTAAACAAACCCACCAACTGCAGGGGGCTCTCGACTCTGCCGACAGGTTTCATAAAGATCTTTACAGTTCACATCTCGCGCTAGGTCAGGATCAACGTGATCGCATGGCGGTGATTGCCGGAGTAGGCTATGAAACTCTGTTCCGGCTGGCATATAAGGAACATCTCGGGGGACTCTGGACGAGCATGGAAAAGGTGAAAAGCCGTGTACCAGGCGATCCGCATAGAGATGGTGACGGTCGCGTCCCGGTCGCTTCGGCGGTCCTGGAAAATGTCGGCGAGCTTCGTTACGTAAAAGGGATTCACGGTGACTTACCGATGATTCAAGAAGTTTATGATGATGTCTTCCGATGGCTGAAGAAAGAGCCCATGAAGCTACCGAGAACTCCTAACGACGCGCTAGAATCCCCATTGGCAGGAGGAGCACCAGTTAGCGACGCTCCCCATCTGACTCATGCAACTACTGTAAACCCGGCAACAGGCGATCCCGGATACTGGGATCTGGATTCGCTTCCTCCAGACCCACTGCGAGCATCCGAAATCGAAGCGCAACTTGCGAAGGAGGAACTACCCGCATTCAACAGGATTCGCCTGCTCTAGAGAGCGGTTCCAGATATTCGACTCCTACAGAGCGAAATCGAGCCAGAAAAAATGCCAATGACTTGTTCCAAGCCACAGCGAAAGCGAGGCAAACCCACGGGGACATGCGTGCATCTTAAGCGGTCGCCAGGGGCCTCACGGTAAAGACAAAACAAAACGTGGGCGGTTTTTGAGAAGGTTGACAAGAACACGGGTGTCTCTATAATGCCCATTCCCTCAGAGTCGGGGAATTGAGAAGCAAGGGATAACGAGAGACACGGTATAAGTGTCGCTTTTCTCTAATGGAGAATCGTGAGAATGGCGGCCCTTTTTGTTCGGCAAAGACACATTTTACGAACATTTAAACCTGCCTTGACAGAGTGGGGTTCATAGGTTAAAGTCTCCGTTTGCTTGGGGCGAATTTATTCCGTCTGTAAGGCAATCCAAAGACAATTGGAATCGATCTTTGAAAACTAGATAGAGCGTGTCCATATCATGACCTTTGAGAGTCAAACGCCGAACGATAAAGTTCGCGTTCAAAACTCTTAAGAAGAGTCATTATCGGATACTGAACAACCAGTACGATAATGTTCCAGAGAACAAATTCTAACGAGAGTTTGATCCTGGCTCAGAATCAACGCTGGCGGCGTGCCTCAGACATGCAAGTCGAACGCGAAAGTTCC
>Ga0137376_10002284_pt1 | contig 11367 bp, 9 predicted proteins | sample SagtaG_23_FD_104814 | JGI IMG/M metagenome (GOLD analysis project Ga0137376, IMG submission 104814) | Vadose zone soil microbial communities from Sagehorn Ranch, Mendocino, California, USA - Sage2_L_20_16 metaG | ecosystem: Environmental > Terrestrial > Soil > Vadose zone | place: USA...
CTCCGTTGGTAGATCGGGACATTCTGATCGCCAGTGGCGTCAGGCCGTAGGGCTCGCGTGGATTCTTACGATCGATGCGACCCAATGACACAAACTCTTCATGAGTTATGCCGAGCTCTTTCTCGTAGCTGATACCAAACGAGCGCGTCAGCAGATCAACCTCAAACTCATCGTTGCCGGCGGCCACCGGCGTATGAGTAGTAAACACGCAACGCTCGCGCACCAGCTTGGCGGCTTCCATAAAACTTAACCCCTGCGATTGAATTAACTCGCGAGCTAATTCCAGCGTGAGAAAGGCACTGTGGCCTTCGTTAAGATGGAAGACGGCCGGTTGGATCTCGAGCTTTCGCAGTAGTCGCACGCCCCCGATTCCCAGCAACATTTCCTGGACGATGCGGGTCTCCCGATCGCCGCCGTAGAGATGGCCGGTCACCCAGCGATCCGTTTCCTGATTTGCGGCGATGTTTGTGTCCAGGAGATATAGCGGTACCCGGCCAATGTCTGCGCGCCAGACCTGGGCCCGCACGCTGCGTTCGCGTATCAAAACTTCGATCAATAACGGCGTGCCATCTTTCGTCTTGATCTGCTGAAGCGGCAACTGCTCAGGGTCAGTCTCCCCATAGAATTCTTCCTGCCAGCCTTCGCGACTGAGGCGCTGCCGGAAATAGCCGTAGTGATAGAGCAGACCCACCGCCACCAGCGGCAGACCCAAATCACTTGCCGACTTCAAGTGGTCGCCGGCAAGCACGCCAAGCCCACCCGAGTAGAGCGGCAGCGAATTGTGCACGCCATACTCTGCGCAAAAATACGCCACCGGGTGGTCCGGCGTGATGACAGGTGTTGCGAATGTTACGGTTTGGGTTGGCCCACGATGCGAGGTTTGAGATTTGAGATCTGAGATCTGAGATCTGAGATCCATGTAGCGATCAAACTGTTCCGCGAGTCTGCGCACTCGTTCTATGTAGACCGGATCCGTGGCCATCTCGGCCAGACGATAAGGAGAAACTTTTTCGAGTAGCAAGCGAGGGTTGTGTTCGCATTCATCCCAGAGTTCCGTGTCGAGGTCGCGAAAGACGCCTGCGCCTTCCGAGGACCAACTCCACCAATAGTTCCAAAAGATCCGTTCGAGAGCTTGAAGGGGAGATGGTAATGTCGGAGTTTGAGCCAAGGTTGTGGTGTTTAGGTGTTCGATAGTTTCGATCATCGCGATAGGAATAACCAAGGTGAACGCATATCTCAGCGCTTTTGCACGGTCAGGCAAGAGCGCCTGTCCCGCGCCGTCAGGTTAAAAACAAAGCGGTTCTTATAACACAACTCGACTCTCAAATCAGAACCGGAAGCGGTAGCGACCGGGTGCTACACTCAACTGTGCCGAACCTTAGTTTTATGTTGCGCAATTTTAGGCACGATCACGAAAGTGACTTAACTGACCCGGTCGCTACCGCTCACCGGTTCTGATTTGAGTGTCTCCTAATTTAAATTGGTGATTCTCAAGAAACGTGTCCGCATCGCGGCGTTGAAAGAAGATCAGACGCACTTCCTTAAGAGTGTTGTCACCTTCGAGGAATTCCAGGATCGCTGTTGAGGAAACCGCGGCCGCCTCCGTGGGTGGATATCCAAACGCGCCGGTTGAAATCGCAGGGAACGCTATTGACGCCAGGGAATGGCTGACAGCCAGGCGCAACGAATTCTGATAACACGCGGCCAGCAATTGCGCTTCACTTCCAGCGTGCCGGCCGTAGACCGGCCCAACGGTGTGAATGACGTATTGCGCGGGTAAATTCCCCGCTGTGGTAATTACGGCCTCGCCGGTGGGCAGTCCATCCGGGTATTGGGTCTGCCGGATTACGCGGCAGGCATCAAGAATCGATGGGCCCCCGGCGTCATGAATTGCACCATCAACCCCACCGCCTCCCATGAGCGTCGAGTTTGCCGCATTAACGATCGCATCGACGTTCTGCCGGGTGATGTCGCCGACAACTACAACCACACGTCCGCCCAGGAATGCTTGTTCTCGTTCAGCCTTCATGGTCCTTGTGTAACTTTCTTACTTTGGAGAAAAAAGCCGAGGCTTGAACTATGCGTTTTCTTCGTCTGGAGGCTCGGTGTCAGAAAGTTCCTCGTCGCGGGGCTTGACGTTTATTTCTTCAAACATGTCCTGCCGGCGCAACGCCTCAGCAACGCCCTTCGCTTTAAGCTCCGTCAAAGGATGGTCAGCGTCAGCACTGGCGATTTCAAAAAGCCGATCGTCGAGCATTACTACACCCAGCGAGCCGAGTGTTACACCAGCGGTAATTTGTATTTCATTCATGTTGTGGATTTTGAAGTGTCCGGTTTGCTCGACCCAATCCTCGATGAATGGATCACGAAGGGCATGTTCGGCTTCGGATTCCGAAAGATATGCCCCCTCGACGATGAGACAGTATTCGCGCACGTTGCCCGTCAAATTACCAGTAGATTAAGAGTGAGCCGCCAGTGACACCTGGTGGGCCAGAAGAGTAAGTTTGAAAATACCATTGCGTCCGTCGAGTAGTTTACCACTATGACTTTCGCTACCGAATCCTTTTTCGCGCCGGACCGGCGCCTGAGTTGCTCTCCCAACTTTAGCACCGCGCTTCTTCCCAATCCAAGCAGAAAATAGTGTAAAGCAAACTGTTAGTTTGCGATGGCGCGTTGCAATCCACCCGCGGGGTAATTGCGGACGAATCGCAAACTAACAGTTTGCTTTACAACGCCAAAGAAAAACACCGCCGCGGGCTAACTCTCCGCGGCGGTGTCTTAGTTTGCAGAACGCTCGGCTCCGAGCTGTTAACGCGTTTGATTGGTCCCTTTACGAAGCCTCATTCAAACTTCGTCTCAGACGGTCAAAATAGGAATCGAAACTGACGAAGCCGGTCGTTCCCTGAAAAAAGGCCTTCCCGCCTGTGTCAGCCGCCAAACGATTGAGCGAATTTTGCCCGTAGCTGGCAGCAATCCGGCTGCGGCTCGTTAAGCCAACCCCGGGTGCGTAGAACGCATAGACAGCAACATTGCTAGCGTTGGCGCGCTTGATGGCCCGCTCGAGATCAAGCGTATGAGCTGAACTCGTGATATCGAAACCTCGTGAAGTATCGAGTCCGTCAGAAATAAGCAGCACCGCATTCCTACCCTTCCAGTCCGCGTCGAAGTTACGCAAAGCTTCGATCACTTCAACATACGGGTTGAAAGGGGAGGCAGCCGTGCTCGATAGCGGCACTCGCAGTGATCGCGCGGCTTTGTCGAGGTCGCTGGTGAACGGTTGCCTGACTTGCAGCGTGCCTGAGGTGATGTATCCGACCATCACCCGCGAGCCGCCTGGAAGCGAGCGAATGAAGTCGGCGGTAACTCCGAGTTCATTACCGACCTGCGATATCAGGTCATCCTGCACCAGAATCGCGAGGTTAAGCGGTTCCGAAACCTGCACTGTTGTTTTAACGCTCTTGCCCTTGTCGGAGCCGTTAGTTGAGCCCGCCGCAAAGCTCCCTGTCATGGCGGTTAGCGCAAGCACCAGCGCCGCGACAGACGGAATTAATCTTCGGTAAAACATTGTTCTTTCTCCCAGTTAACTGTTCAATATCGTCGCTGGCTGAGATGCCGATTCTTCTGAAAAAGTTGGCCTGAAATGCTTAATCAGAACCGGGAGCAGTAGCGACCGGGTCCTTCATTCAACTGGACAAAATCGGTTTAAGAGAAGTGGTTCAAAGGACCGAACTTAACCATACGCAACCGCCTAATACGCACTAAAGAACCTGACTAAGAGGGACGCACACAAGCGAGCTGGAGTGTTTCTACCGGGTCGCTACCGCTCCCGGTTCTGACATTCAATTGCGTCGCTACGGCAACATCAGGCTAGCTTGAGTTTCACCTTCCCGCTCAGATAAATTACCTCACACCGAACATGTAGCAGGACAGGATTACTGCCCGTCATTCGCACAGTAAGACAGGACATTCCTGCCTGTCCGGTATCCAATCCGATAGACAGCAATGTCTGTCTTACCTATTCGTTCTCTGAAAGGACTTATTTTTATGAAAGCCTATGCTACGGAGTCTATTCGCAATCTTGCGGTCATCGGACATGGCGACGTAGGGAAGACGCAACTAATCAGTTCTCTTCTCTACGTCGCCGGAGCCACGCCGCGCTGGGGTAAAGTTGACGAAGGGACTACCGTTACCGATCACGAAGAAGATTCCATTGCCCGCAAAATCACGCTCAATAACGCACTCGGACATTTAGAACATCGGGATACCAAAATAAATTTTATTGACACCCCTGGGTACGCAGCATTCGTGGCCCACGCGCGACCCGCGTTAAAAGTGGCCGACTGCGCACTCGTGGTTGTGGATGCCGTTAAGGGAGTAGAAGTCCAGACTGAGAAAACCTGGGGTTATGCGAATGAGTTTATCGTGCCGCGAATCATGGCGATTACAAAACTCGATAAAGAACATGCGGATTTTGGCGCCGCAGTAGAAAGCGCACAAAGGACTTTCGCGCGTTCAATCATTCCGTTCACTCTGCCAATTGGAAAAGAGAAGGACTTTCGCGGCGTGGTGGACGTGGTCCACATGAAGGCTTACGAGTTAGGCGCTGACGGTCAGGCCAGGGAGATTGCGATACCCACCGAGGGGCGGGAGTACGTCGATAAAACGCGAGAGCGACTGGTGGAATTAGTAGCAGAATCTGATGATGCACTGCTGGAGAAATACTTCGAACAAGGGACGCTTGATGAGGCTGACATTCTGCCCAACATCAACAAGGCCATCGCCAACAGCAAACTCTGTCCGGTGTTTGCTGTTTCCGGAAGTACGCTGGTGGGCTTGCGGGCGTTTCTCAACGCAATTGTCGATTACGCTCCCGATCCGGCCCATCACAATGCTGAATATGGTTTGCCCGTTGATGCTGCTGCGGATGCTGAAAAGATCGCGCGCAAGTATGACGACAACGAGCCGTTTTCCGCTTATTGTTTCCGCACGGTTGCCGATCCATTCGCCGGCCGCATAAACGTAATGAAGGTCATCAGCGGTAAGTTGCAGACCGACGCGAATGTGCTCAACTCCTCTCGGGGCACAATGGAACGCCTCGGCATGTTGCATTCGATCCAGGGCAAGCAACTAGACAAAGTGCCCGAGGCCCACGCCGGTGACATTATCGCCTGTGTAAAACTGAAAGAGACGCAGACCGGCGACACCCTTTGCGATAAGCAAGCGCCCATCGTTTATGATCCGGTCGTCTATCCGGAGGCGGCGATCGCGTTTGCGATTGAACCAAAGTCGCGTCAGGATGAGGAAAAGATCAGTGTTGCGCTCCATAAGATTCTCGAGGAAGATCCCGCGATTCATTTCACCCGCGACGCGCAAACGAAGGAATTCCTGCTTTCTGGTTCAGGTCAACTTCACGTCGAGACTGTAGTGGAGAAGTTGAAAAAGCGCTATGGCGTGGAAGTGACCCTGCATCCCCCCAAGGTTCCCTACAAAGAAACTATTACGCAACGGGCCGAAGTCCAGGGCCGTCACAAGAAACAGACTGGCGGCCGCGGCCAGTTTGGCGACTGCAAAGTGATCTTTGAACCGATGCCGCGCGGCGGTGGTTTTGTTTTCGAAGACAAGATCTTTGGCGGCGCAGTGCCGCAACAGTTTCGGCCCGCGATCGAGAAGGGCATCATCGAGGCCGCAAAATCAGGCGCCATCGCGGGCTATCCGCTGGTGGATTTCAAGGTGCAGCTGATTGACGGCTCGTATCACAACGTTGACTCTGATGAACATTCATTTCGCGCTGCCGGCCGGAAGGCTTTTCGTGCGGCCATGGAAAAGGTCAAGCCTTCGATACTCGAACCGATCATGGATGTGGAGATCAATACGCCGCAGGAACATAGCGGCGACATAATGGGCGACCTGAATTCGCGGCGCGGACGGGTGCAGGGGATGGAGACGAGCGGCAAGAATCAGGTGATCAAGGCGCAGGTGCCAATGTCTGAAATGCTGAACTATCAATCGACGCTGAATTCGATTACGGCAGCACGCGGATCGTTCCACATGCAGTTTTCACATTACGATCCGGTTCCCGGAAACCTCGCGCAAAAGGTCATCGAGCAGTCAAGAGCTGAAGGAAGAATCCGCGGCGGCGAAGAAGAAGAATAATTTTTGGAGTGCGGTGACCTGTCACCGCTTTGCCCTTTTGGAGTGCGGTGACCTGTCACCGCTTTGGCCTTCGGCGACCTGTCGCCGTTGTCTTCTCAGCCCAGAACCATAGTCGCGACAGGTCGCCGAAGGCCAAAGCGCTGACAAGTCAGTGCACTCCAAAGTGAATGGGCCGCCGGATAGGGCGGCCCATCTTTTTAAGCTTGAGTTCAGCTCTTCGCTGCTAACCTCAATTGTTCTGTCACTGTTGCCGTTGGGCGGGCTCGCCGGCGAAGGTGTAGATCAGAACACCCTGAGTTTTTGCCGATTGTCCGGCAACTCTGGACGGAGCAAACTTCGCGTTTCGCGCGGCGGCTACCGAGGCCGCTTGCAAGAGTGGATGTCCTGAGATCGCCTTAGCGGAAGTCACGTTGCCCTCTTCATCGACGGTCACCTCCACCGCAACATTACCGTTGGCGTGAGCTGATCTCGCGAGAGGTGGATATGGCGGCATCGGTAACTTAGTCGCCTTACTATTCAGCACCTCTCCAGAGACCGCGCCGGAAGAACGGAAAGTGGAAATAGGGCCACTCCCTTGACCAAAGCTCTCTACTGCCAGCCCTGGACCCGATTTGAGAGTGTAATCCGAAGGAACTTCGAACAATGATTTTGCGGGCTCACTGCGATCGATGTTCGTCAGCCGGTAAGTTGATTCGCCAAAGCGTGGGTCACTGTGACGAGTCATCACCGCTGTCTGCAACTCCGGCGAGTACCAGCGTTCATTAACGATCTCGATAGGCCGCTCGTTGCCGATCTCCCCGGCAGGAATCGTCACTGTGCTGCGCGTTCCTTCGGCCTCAACCCCCTCGACGATTTGCTTACCAAGCGATTCCGAGTTTGAAACGTGATCGCGCCAACCCCAGGTGAACTGCGTGTCGGGGGCCGCCTTTATTCCCATTTCGGCTCGTCCCATCTCGCCGCGTTCGATTTCAACTCGCCTCGATTCGACGCGCCCAGCCTCAACTCGATACGGTGGTGGCGCCTCGACTGCCGCACCCCCCTTGTCTTCACCAGGAGCCGGCACCTTGAATTGAAACTTAAAATGCATGGGCGGCATCTTGCGAGCAACGCGGGTGCGAGGATCAAGCGTGTAGCTCGTTCCTGCGATGGGATCATTTATGAAAACTACTTGCGGCGACTCGCCACCATTTGCAAACGCGCCGACAGCTCTGAGTGTTTGTTCGCGCCGCGTACGACCCTCACTGTCGCGGTAAACAGCCGCCGTCGACTTATTGACGATGCGGTTTCCATCGCTCAGGGTCTGCACACTCTCGGTTACCGCTTGCGCAGAATAAGGCGCGCCGGTCACTACTTTGCCCCCAAAGCTCATTTCCGTGGCGAGAAAAACAAAATCGCCCGGAAATCCTGGAGGCGGCATACCCTCGTGCCCTTGCATCTCCTGCTCCAACTCAAAACGGATGTCTCCATCCGATGCCTGCTGTTTTTCCTTCGCTCTTTCACGCTCAATGGTCGCGCGATCAGGCGGCTGCTGTTTTTGCTGTGCGAAAGACAAGCTCGCGCTGATGCCTAACAGAAGGCCTAAGACGATGACGCCCAAAACTCTGAATTCTTTTTTCATTACTCTCTCCCTTTGAGCGGGCAATATGCCCGGTAAATTTTGTGCCCTGTCCATTACTGTACGAAACGTATCGCGCGAGCGAACCCATCGGCGTCAAACAAAACATCCGCTTTCACTCTCTCGCTGTAGCGGTCCATGTTCACCGGCAAGCCGAGACTGAACATAGCGGCGCGCGACATTTCAACTCTCACGAGCTGTCCACCATCCTGAAGATTAATCGGCCCGGCATAGCCAAGCGGCATAAACTGAGTAGCCACCTCACTGTCGGCGTCACTTGCAGTTGGGGTGGTCGCGTTAGTTATTGTCTGACGGGCTGAACTGCCGTTCCGACTAAACGAATGTCTGGCCCGCCGGTAAGGATTTGTTCGCCTGCCCGCGTCAGAGGTTTCCCTGTCTGGTTTTGGCGGCAAACTACTTATTCCAGCCTTAACGATAACCTGTAATTGCTTTGGGGAGCTCCGTGCTTCTGGACCATCCAATCGGCCAGGCTGCGGATATCGCAGTAAGCGCAGGCCAACAATTCCCAACACGATCAGGAAAACAACGGCAACGGCCGTTATGGAGAGATTCCAACTGTTCCAGCGACCTCGAACCCTGCTACCACCAATCGTCAGGATCGGCGACACTACTGGCGCGGCAAGCCCTTCTCGGAACGCCTGCCGCAACTTTTCTTCGACGCTTGCCGGCGCTGTCACCGACTTCATTTCTTTCGCCAGCTCATCAAGGCTGTAGGTCAGAGCCCGACCGTCCTGCAATCTCAGCGCACACGTTGCGCATTCGTTCAGATGTAACCGGGCGCTTTCGCGCAAGTTCGCTTCCAGAGTTTGATCGAGGATGCGATCACGCGCCAAGTCGCCAACGATTCCTTCAAAGCTTTGACAGTTCATGCAAAGCACCTCGCCGACTTCGTTGTAGCCGGAGCCGTCTCTTCTTCGGGGGCTGGCCGCAACTTTTCAGTCAAAAGGGCACGGCCACGATGCAACCTCGAGCGCACGGTACCGACAGCACAGCTGAGTATTTCTGCTGCTTCCACGTAACTCATCTCCTCCAGGTCGCACAACACCACGACTTCCCGATATCTTTCGGGCAGGGCCAGCACCGCTCTTCTAACCGACTCAATTCGCTCCGTCCGGGCTAAGTCATCGAGTGGTCCGGCTGCGGGCTGCGACGACTGGTCTTCGTTTATATTGCTTTTCGAGTCTTCGTCCATCGCCACGTAAAAGCGCTCACGCCGCAGACGTCGCAAGACATGATTTCGGGCGACGCCGATAAGGAAAGCGTTCAAAGAACCCCGCGAAGCATCGTAAGTGTAGCCATCCCTAATCAGAACCATGAAAACCTCCTGTGTGACGTCTTCGGCAACTGTCTTAGACCCACACATTTGGAGCGCAAATCTATAAACGCCCTGCTGGCGCCTCCGGTACAATGCGGCGAGCGCTTCTTCGTCCCCAGCCAGCATCGACTGAAGTAGTTCGCTGTCAGAAAGGTCTGCTTGTGCTTTCATTCCTCAATGGTGCTGCGCCACGGTCACTGTTAATTCGCACCAGCGACCAGGAAAGTTCCCGAATTACTGGCCAACGCCAGACATTGATCAACTGCGACAAGTTTGATGCTCAAGCGCTTTCTTCGGTAGTGAATTTTTGCCGGAACTCCGGTGAGCGCCGGCGCAGGTCAAGCCAATCAGAAAAAAGTTCAGGGGCTTGCAGCCAGATGGTTAACCAGCGGGCAACTTCCCTGGCCTCTTCCCGCTGCTTCAAGTCGATAATTTTGCTGCGCGCTCGCAGTTGCAAATCTTTCCGGGCGCCGGTCACGATATCCCGTAATTGATTCAACGCCCTGGTGTCGTTAGCCTGAAGTTCCAGTCTCTTTTCTTCAAGCTTCACTACTGACTCAAATGCTGTTGACAAGCTGGAGAAATCCAGCACCTCCTGAAATTTAAGATCGTCCAGGTTTTGCATACGCCATTTGAGATCGCAGTCGAAAACTTCCGGGTGTCGCAAAACGGCGCCTTCGTCAGCAACGGTGCGCGCGATCGCAGCAGGGCTTTCCAGGGCGCCTTCGCCAAACTTCTGGCGAAGCGCCTGCTGGATCTGTTTGAGCTCGTGCGCTCCCACCGATTCGCAATCGAGATACTCCCAAACCTCGATAATGAGATCGCGTTTGGTGCGAGAATTCCAGTGTGGCTCAGAGGACTTTGGCATATTAGGCTTCAGCGAAGTACTCCGCCGCAGGGCCTGGGATGGGCAACCAGCTTTATCCTGCTAATACATCCTTCCTGGATCTGAATCCGACCTGGCTTTCCATTTATCTGTATAATGATGCGGTAGCTTGCCTTGCGTCATCAATAGGGCAAGCAGCCTGCTTGCCAGGGGTCTTCAAAAACATGCTTCCGGACATCGAAGTAGTATCAGTTGAACGGGAGAAACCCAAGCTAACAGCTGCTGAAGTCAGGCCGTTTCTCTCCCGGGTCGCCCGGGTGTTCGAAGCAAAGTCCTTCCGACCTCATCGAATCTTTCGTAACGGTCACGCACAGACGATAGCCGCCTACCTCTGGCCGCGGCGATTTCGTTTTGGTTCCGAAAGAGATCAAGAGCGATTGTTTGAAGTGGCGCCCGGCGTAAAGGTCCTCGCTCATTGCCGCTGGCAAGTTGATCCGCAAACGTTCCCGACCATTATCGCCTGGCACGGAATCGAAGGGTCAACCTCGTCTAATTACATGCAGGCAATGGCCGAGAAGGGTTTCAGGGAGGGCTTCAATGTCATTAGAGTAAATTTCCGAAATTGTGGCGGCACTGAACACCTCACCACCACCATCTACCATGGCGGCTTAAGCGCGGATCTGGGAGCGGTGGTTAAGGAGCTGATTGAAAAAGATCACATTTCCAGAATGTTTTTGGTCGGGTTTTCTTTGGGTGGAAACCTGGTGCTCAAACTTGCAGGCGAGTTTGGCGACCAACCGCCGAAGGAGGTCCTCGCCGTTTGCGCTGTGTCTCCTTCGATTGATCTTAGCGCCAGCGCGGACCTGATTGTGAAACGTTCAAACTGGATCTATGAACAAGACTTTGTACGCCGTCTGAAGAAGCGAATTCGTACCAACCACAAATTGTATCCGGAGCTCTACGACCTCAGCGGCCTGGACCAGACGCGCACTATCAAGGAGTTTGACGATCGGTTCACAGCCCGAGCCCACGGCTTTGCCGGCGCCGACGATTATTATTATCGCTCCAGTTCCCTTCGAGTTATGGATCAAGTCCGCATACCGACGTTGATTATTCATGCTGAGGACGATCCCTTTATCCCCTTCGCGCCACTGCACGACCAGGCGGTACTCAACAACCCCTACATCCTGCTACTCGCACCGCGTCAGGGCGGACACGTCGCTTTCTTAGCCGCCGACCGGAATGGTGACGAAGATCGCTTCTGGGCCGAAAACCGCGCAATCGAATATTGCAAACTGGCTAATGGAGTTCTTTAGTGCTGCACAGGCAGACGATTGCCAGACTCACTTCTCGATTTTTTTAATCAAACGCAGCGCGTGGTTGCGGGCGATGAGTGGTATGTGCTCATCGGTTGAAAGGTCTTTTAGTAGCGGGACC
>Ga0137376_10002287_pt1 | contig 11365 bp, 10 predicted proteins | sample SagtaG_23_FD_104814 | JGI IMG/M metagenome (GOLD analysis project Ga0137376, IMG submission 104814) | Vadose zone soil microbial communities from Sagehorn Ranch, Mendocino, California, USA - Sage2_L_20_16 metaG | ecosystem: Environmental > Terrestrial > Soil > Vadose zone | place: USA...
AACTCATTTCTGAGAGAATGCCCTGTGGATGAACCTAAACTAATAACCCTGTCCTCTGTTTATTCCTGTGTAGACACCCTGTCAACCAGATACCGGCAGACATCCTCCTGAAACAGTAATCCGTTGCAGGGCCCCCCCGCAGATGTTTCAAAATTCCGTCGAGGATCGAAGCTACTTGATGCGCGGACCGAGCAACACCATACCTATGCCGGACAGGAGAAGCGCGATGGAGAGTGCCGCGGGAATTTGCGCCGTTCTTTCTCGATCGACCGTGGCGTTGAATGGCCCGAGCTTGGCCACCTCTTCTTGCCTATGATACGTGAAGACAGGATGCACCAGCCCCACAACGCCGCCGACGAGTAGCAAGATGCCGAGGATGATCACGAAGCGCTTCATGCGGCTCCAAAAAAAACGGGCCTTCAATCACACCCCCGCGCAGCACTAGCGCTAAGAAGTGGCTGCAAACCGAGGGGGGATCAGGAACGGCCGGCGGCAGCGGCGGCAGCAGCGGCTTTTTTGGCAGCTTTCGCGGCCGCGGAAGCTTTGCGGCGACGCTTGGTCTTCGGTGGGGTAGCGGGAGCTTCGCCGATCAGTTCCGCAGTCATGATGCTGGTAACAAACAGCTTGGGACCATGATCATCGAAATCCACGGAAGTCCGTTCCGCATCGGAAGCGGTAACGATTCCCAAGCCGTACACTTCATGTTTGATGGTTTGACCTTCCTGCATTACTTGCACAACGCCCTCCTTGTTCACCCTGTCCAAATTGGATTCGAATCTCTTGGAGTGGGAGCCCCGGCCGCGACCAGGACTCCCCTAAAGCAGGCTAGAGGCTAACGACGTTCTCTGCCTGAAGGCCCTTCGGGCCCTTCTTCACCTCAAATTCCACCGTCTGACCTTCATTGAGTGACTTGTACCCGTCCATCTGAATGGCGGAGAAATGCACGAAGACATCTTCGCCGGTCTGGCGCTGGATGAACCCGTAACCCTTCGAAGCATTGAACCACTTCACTGTGCCTTGTTCCTTCACTTACACTACCTCATTATTAGAATTGCTTTGCCTCTCTTGGTCCAAGGCCTTGCTACTCGTGAAGCGAATTACGCCCACGCCGCCAAGCGCCGGGACTGCCTCCAGCCCGCAAAAAAAGGCCGCAAAGTCTGTCCTTGCAGCCCCCTCGAACGAGTCAAAAGGTAATACAAGAGCAACAAATGCTAGGAATAAATTACCATAAAATGGAGAATCTGTCCACGTGGAACCACCGGAGCCAGCCGTGACTCAAAATCAGCTAACTCCATATAAATAATATAGTTAGCTAAGACTCCAGCCCCTGGCAGCCTCATTCAAGGGACTCCGGTTCAAGGCTCAAAACGCCCTCCCCGGAAGCCTTTCTTTCCCAATACTTTCTAACCCAGGCCTCCCAGCTCTTCCCCGCGGCAGTGTCCTTGCCCGTAAAAGAAAGTGCCGCTATGTCGGCGTAGGCAATTTTCAGTTTTTGGATGGCGTCTCTCGGCATGACTCGCACAAAGCTGTTCGAGAGGGAATTTCCCACGACACGGTCGAAGACGTAACCCTCGATTTTTGAATTATCTTTGAGCGTCAGCGTCACGTCACCGCGGTAGTCAAAAGCCGTCTCCAGGGCGATACGCAATTCTTCTTCACTGGTAAGTTGTGGAACCCAACCCTCTACCGCCTCATGCAAGGTTCCGGGGGCGACCTCCAGGCTATCCGCGTCAAGCCTGGACCCTTCGGTGTGGCTGGGGCGGTCAGCATGCCGAGGACCGCTCATGCATGATTCTCCTCAAATTGCCCCTTGCTGGTTTCGATTTGAACCAATGGATTGTAGGAGTGCACGGGCTTAACCGGCTCGTTTAGCATGGCCAGCGCGTCCGGATCCGAGTAGGTCGTGGAAAGGCTTGCCTTCACGGTAGCCCAGAGCCCGCGCCAGCCGCTAAAGGTATGGTCTACGGCGGAGGCCTCATACCCGCTGTGCACCATGCAGTTGGCACACTTCGGATTGCCAGACTCCGTGCCGTAGTTTTCCCAGTCCGTCGAGTCCATCAGTTCCTCGAAGGTGTCCGTGTAGCCGTCCTGCAGCAAATAACACGGTTTCTGCCAGCCGAAGATGTTGTACGTGGGCATTCCCCAAGGGGTACAAGCATAGTTGCGCTTGCCCATTAGGAATTCGAGGAAAAGCGGCGACTGGTTGAATTTCCAGCTCTTGTTGCGGTTGGCCAGAATGGCACGGAACAGCCGCCGTGTGCGCGCACGACCGAGGAAATGCTTCTGGTCCGGGGCCTTATCGTAGGAGTAGCCCGGAGAAAGCATCATGCCTTCGACGCCAATCTCCATCATTTCGTCGAAGAAAGCACGGACACTCTTGGGATCGGCGCCGTCGAACAGGGTGGTGTTCGTCGTTACCCGAAAGCCGCGCTTTAGCGCTTCGTTGATCCCGTCGAGTGCCAAATCGTAGCCGCCCTCGCGGCAAACCGAGAAATCATGGTGCTCTTTCTGCCCGTCCACATGCACGGAAAAGGTCAGGTACTTGCTGGGCTTGAAAAGATGCAGTTTTTCTTTGAGCAGCAGGGCATTGGTGCAGAGGTAGATATACTTTTTCCGCGCCACGAGCCCTTCCACAATCCTGGCGATCTCCGGGTGCATCAGGGGCTCGCCGCCAGGGATGGATACCATTGGCGTGCCGCATTCGTCCACGGCCCTGAAGCAGTCGTCGGGTGATAATTCCTTTTTCAAGATGTGCGCCGGATACTGTATCTTCCCACAGCCGGCGCAGGCCAAATTGCAGCGGAACAAGGGCTCCAGCATCAGCACGAACGGGTAGCGCTTGCGCCGTTTTAGCTTTTGCTTCAGGACGTAGGTCGCAACCGTCCACATTTGCGAGACTGGTACCGGCATTTCCCCACTGACCGTGAAATTGGATAGGGGCCTTTACGCCCCCAGAGTCTCTCGCAGAACTGAGACCGTGAAGCTATTGTACCCGAGAACCCAAGAAATCTGCGTGGTTCCTTTTAACCCTGTCGAAACACTTCCTTGGAGCTGGCAGGGAAAATGCACTCTTTCCCAGGATGCTGCGAACTGTCGAAACGGAATATCCGAGCTCGCGCGACGTGGCGGTCGGAACTCCGGGGTAAAATCAACTTCTGGGCAAGGCACAGAAACCAAGGCGTTTATGCCGCGTCAAAATCTGCTCTCTCTGTTCGAGAATTTTCGCCGTTTCGCTTGCGATGTGGCCGTCGTCGAAACCCGCGGGTACCGCAGGGAAAAGCTGACGTATGCGGAGCTCGACGGCTATGCCCGGGTCTGGAGCGCTGCGCTCGGCGGGCGCGGCATTGCGCCGGGAGATCGTGTCCTGCTCTGGGGACGGAATTCTGTCGAATGGGTTGCGTGTTTCTGGGGAATTCTCCTGCGCGGCGCCATCGTCGTGCCGATGGACCCAACCGCATCTCCCGATTTTGTCGGGCGGGCCATTCAAGATGCGAGTGTGAAGCTGATCGTTCGGGATGGCCAACTTGCCGACCCAGTCCTTGCACCTCCTTCTCTCGTCATCAACGGTCGCAAAGATGCTTCGCTATCGGCGCAGCCCGGAGTGAAGACGCAAGTTGCCCCGGGTGATGCGTCAAGGCGCAGCACGATCGCCCAGATTCTTTACACTTCGGGAACGACCGGCGAGCCGCGCGGTGTGGTTCTAACGCACGGCAATTTCCTCGCGAACCTCGAGCCGCTCGAGCGCGGCATCGAAGAGTATCGAAAATATGAGCGCTGGTTTCATCCGTTGCGTTTCCTGACTCTTGTTCCCCTGACTCACGTCTTCGGTCAATTTATGGCCCTGTTTGTTCCGCCGCTGCTGGGCGCGGCCATCGTTTTTGAACCCTCCAGCAATCCCGCGGAAATCATGCGAAGCGTCAAACGCGAGCGCGCCACTGCGCTCGTCGCCGTTCCGCGCATGCTGGATCTCCTGAAAGCAGGTTTAGAGCGCGAAGGGGAATCAGCGGGAAAGTCGCCCTGGCTCACTCGCACGCTCGAGGTAGCCAGCGGGAAAAAGTTTCTGCGACGGGCATGGATGTTTCGCCGCATCCATCGCCGCTTTGGCTGGAAATTCTGGGCCTTCATCTCCGGCGGCGCGGCTCTCGCGAACGACACCGAGAGTTTCTTCAAACGAATGGGCTACGCGGTGGTTCAGGGGTACGGGATGACGGAAACCGCCTCGCTTATCAGTCTGAACCACCCGTTTCGCGCCACCGAAGGTTCGGTCGGCAAGATTCTTCCAAGCCTGCAATTGAAGCTGGCCGGCGACGGCGAGATTCTCGTGCGCGGTGAGAACGTGGCCGCTGGCTACTGGAGAAATGGTGTGCTCCAGCCTCCGGGCGAAGATGGCTGGCTGCGCACGGGCGACCTCGGGGAAGTGGACGCGCAGGGCAACCTCCGTTTTCGCGGACGCAAGAAAAACGTCATCGTCACTCCCGCAGGTCTGAATATTTACCCCGAGGATCTGGAAAATGCCCTGCACCGGCAGCCCGGCGTGCGCGATTGCGTGGTCATTCCCTTTGAAAGCGACGGCAACGCCGAACCCTTGGCGATTCTCCTGATGCCGGATGCGAGCGAGTCGGCTAGCTGCGGGGCCGTCGAACAAGCGAATTCGTCGCTTGCTGAATATCAGCGCATGCGGCACTGGCTGTGCTGGCCCGAGTTGGATTTTCCGCGCACTTCGACAGGCAAACCGCGCCTTCCTGTCATCGCCGCACGCGCTGCGCAAATCATGGACGGCCGTCAAACGGGCGGCTTTCGGGAAGCGAAGTCGCGTCCATGGGATGCTTTGCTCGCGAGATTCGGCAAGAGGGCGCCTGTCTCGGGTTCTCTTGAGAAAAGCCTCGGCCTCTCTTCGCTCGATCGCGTTGAGCTGATGAGCGCGCTCGAAGAAACGTTTCAAGCGCAACTCAGCGAAACCGACTTTGCCCAAGCCAAGACGGTCGCCGACGTCGAGCGGCTCCTCGCCGAGCCCGGTTCTCGCCGCGCCACCTATAACTATCCCGGCTGGGCCCAGCGGGAGCCTGTCCGGTGGCTTCGCCTGGCGGTATATTATGCGTTGGTCTGGCCGGCTACCGAGATTCTAGGGCATCCGAGAACCGTGGGCCGGGAGAATCTGCGCGACCTCCGCGGACCTGTCCTGGTGATCTCCAATCACATCACCCGCCGCGCGGACATCGGGCTGATTCTCGCGGGGCTTCCTCGGCGACTTCGTCATCGTCTCGCGGCGGCGATGGGCGGCGAATCGCTCGAAAACATGCGCCGCCCGCCGCACGACTGGTTCGTTGCAAAACGCTGGGCCTACCGGCTTGGCTATTGGCTGGTCACCGCGCTCTTCAATGTTTTCCCTTTGCCGCAATTCTCCGGCCTCCGGGAAAGCTTCCGCTTTGCCGGCGAATCGGCGGATCGCGGCTACAGCGTGCTCGTTTTTCCCGAAGGCGTGGTGAACAACTCCGCGGATGGCCGGATGGCGCCGTTTCAATCCGGCATCGGCTTGCTCGCGGAAAATCTTCGCATTCCCATTGTGCCCATGCGACTCGACGGTGTCTGGCAAATGAAGCGCGAGCGCCGCCGCCTCGCACATTTTGGCGAAATCACCGTGCGAATCGGCGCTCCCGTCACCTTCGCTCCCGGCACTCCTCCCGGCGAGATTGCCCGCCAGCTCGAAACCATCGTCAACTCCCTATAGCCATTCGCCGCAGCCTCCGGGCTTGTAATAGCAACTCTTCCGCCGCATCCAATCCATTAGGGGCGAAAACAAAGGTTCTCCCCGGGCAACGATTGAGTTCCTGTGGCAAAATGGAAGGTTCAGAGAACAGGATTGATGGCACAGCGTACGACACTCTCGCAAGAACGGCCCATGCAGACGGCGAAAGAAGGCGATCAAGAACGAAACCGTATCTTCGACGCTTTTCGCCGTTGGGGGTATTTGGAAGCTAGGCTAGATCCGTTGGGCATTTTCGAGCCGCTCAAGCACCCTGACCTTGAGGGTCTTTCCGGCGAGCTGGCCGAAGAGGCTCGTCGCATCTACTGTGGCACCATTGGCGCCGACTTCATGCATTTGGCCGAGCCGGAACGCCGCCGCTGGATCATTGAGCGAATCGAAGCTCCCGCGGAAAAAGTTGACCCGCACAAGATCCTCGAGCGGCTGATTCGCGCCGACCTTTTCGAACAGGTCCTGCAAGCGCGGTATCTCGGTTCGAAGCGATTTTCTCTGGAAGGCGTCACGGCACTTATTCCCTTGCTCGATGCCATCTTGAACGCGGCCGGGGAACACGGCGCGGAGTCTTCCATCATGGCCATGAGTCATCGTGGCCGCCTGAACGTCATGGTGCACGCCGCGTGCAAGAGCCCGCATGAAGTCGTGGCTGGGTTCGAGGACGTAGATCCGCGCAGCGTGCTCGGCGCGGGCGACGTGAAATACCACATCGGCGCCACCGGCACCTACGTTACCAGCTCCGGCAAAAAAATCGGGATGCACCTCGTGTCGAATCCGAGCCATCTGGAAGCTGTCGATCCCGTTGCAGTCGGCCGCTCGCGCGCCAAGCAGACGCGTTACGGGTTGCGCGGCGCCTACCTTGACCGTTCGAGGGAAACTTCGAACAAGGTCATCCCCATCGTGATGCATGGCGACGCCGCTTTCGCCGGCCAGGGCATCTGGGCGGAAACGCTCAATTTCGCCGACCTGCGGGCTTACACCGTGGGCGGCACGATCCACATCATCGTGAACAACCTCATCGGCTTCACCACGCCGCCGCACCAGGAGCATTCCGCGCGCTTCGCTTCCGACATCGCCAAGCGGCAGTCCGTGCCCATTTTCCACGTGAACGGCGAAGATCCCGATGCCGTCGTGCGCACCGGGAGAATGGCCGCGGAATACCGCGCGAAGTTCGGCAGCGACGTGGTTGTCGACATCATCGGCTACCGCCGCCACGGCCATAGCGAAGTGGACGATCCGACCATTACCCAGCCAAAACTCTACGAGCGCATCCGGGACCATCCGCCGCTATGGAAGATTTACGCCGAGGCCAATCGGATCGACGCCACCGCGATCGCCGAAGCCGTCCGCAAAGAGTACGACGAAGAGCAGGCCAAAGCGCGCGGGCTCAAAAAGATTCCGCAGCTCCGCAGACTGCCCGAATATTGGGCGCCTTATTTTCACGGCCGCTACAAACCGGAATACGAAGTCGACACCGGGTTGACGCGCGAAAAGTTGGCCGAAATTGCCGACGGGCTGGTTCGCGTTCCCGACGGCTTCCACGTTCATCCGAAGATTGTGAAATTGCTCGAGCAGCGCGCCGAAATGGGCCACGGCAAGCGCGCCGTCGATTATGGTTTTGCCGAGGCCTTGGCCTTCGGTTCATTGCTCCTCGAAGGGACGCCGGTGCGGTTGACCGGCCAAGACTCGCAGCGCGGCACGTTCAATCAACGTCATGCGGTGCTGATCGACACCCAGACCGAACGGGAATACCTGCCTCTCTGCCACCTTTCACCGAACCAGGCTTTCTGCGAAATCTACAATTCCTCTCTCTCTGAAGCAGGCTGTCTCGGTTTCGAATACGGATTCAGCCGCGACTACCCGGAAGCCTTGGTCCTATGGGAAGCGCAGTTCGGCGATTTTTCGAACGGCGCCCAGGTGATCATCGACCAGTTCATCAGCGCGGGCGAAGACAAATGGAATCTCCCGGCGGGGATCGTGATGCTTTTGCCCCACGGCTACGAGGGCCAGGGGCCGGAGCATTCGAGCGCCCGCCTGGAACGCTTCCTGCAGCTTGCTGCCGAAGACAACATGCAGATCTGCCAGCCTTCCACCGCCGCGCAGTATTTTCACATGCTGCGGCGCCAGGCGCGCCGCCCGTGGCGCAAACCCCTGATCGTTTTCACACCCAAAAGCATGCTGCGGCATCCCGACGCCAGCTCGGTCATCGACGAGTTCTCGACCCCCCGCTTCCTGCCGCTCGTTCCCGATCGTGAAATACGCGGCGCCTCGCGCATCCTTATCGCCAGCGGCAAAGTCGGCCATGAATTGCGCGCCGAACGCCGCCGCCGCAAAGACCCGAGCACGGCTATCTTCTTTCTTGACCAGCTTTATCCGCTGCCCCGTGCGGAAATCTCCGCCGCCATCGCCGAGCATCCCCAGGCCCGCGAGGTGGTTTGGGTGCAGGAGGAGCCGGGGAACATGGGCGCGGCGGGTTTCGTGCTTCCCCGACTCGAACGCATTGTCAAAGCCGCAGGCCTGGTGTTGCGCTCCGTCAAGCGCTCACCAAGCGCCAGCCCCGCCACCGGCTCCGCCAAAGCCCATGAACTCGAGCAGAAAACGCTTTTGTCTTTGGCATTCACGACCGCGAGCAACAACTAGGCTTTTGGCTTTAACATTCCGTTCACGGAGATGTAAACAACGTGTTACCTAGAGCAGAGTGCCTTCTGCCACAATCAGCCGTGCAGCAAAAAGCCGTAAGTGAGCGGAATCATTCCAGTTCCTATCGCAGGTCGCCCGGCTACGATACACTCTCTCAAAGCGGGCGCATCAGGCGCTCCATCAGCATGAAACGCGTGTTCATCATCGAAGACGATCGAGACATCGTCGAATTAGTGCGCTACAACCTCTCGAACGAAGGCTATCAGGTTAGCGCCGCTTACGACGGCGTGACCGGACTGGCCACGCTCAAGAAAACCCCCGCGGACATCTTGCTTCTGGATCTCATGCTGCCCAAACTCTCCGGCCTCGAGATCTGCCGCGAGATTCGTCGCGACGAGGCGCTCAACCGTTTGCCGATCCTGATGCTCACCGCGCGAGGCGAAGAAGCCGACCGCGTGGTCGGGCTGGAAATAGGCGCCGACGATTACGTAACCAAGCCCTTTAGTCCGCGCGAGCTCATCGCCCGGGTGAAAGCGCTGCTCCGCCGCATGGAACTTCCTACCGATGTCCCCCGTCCGGTCGAGGTTGGCAAACTGAGTATCGACCCCGCTTCCTACCGCGTGAGCCAGTCCGGCAAGCCGGTGGTGCTCAGCACTTTGGAGTTTCGCCTGCTCTACTACCTGGCCTCGCGTCCCAACCGTGTTTTTACCCGGGATCAGTTGCTCGATGCCGTTTGGGGCACGGACCGCTTTGTCACGCCGCGCAGCGTAGACGTCTACGTGAGAAGGCTGCGCGAAAAAATCGAATCCGATCCCGAAAACCCGACCCACTTGAAAACCGTGCGTGGCGCCGGGTATCTTTTCGAGACACGTGCGGCTTAATCTGTTCTGGAAACTCGGCTGTGCTTTTGTCGCGCTGCTGATCGCAGTGCTGCTACCCGTGGACTACTACGCGGAGCGCACGCTGCGCCGCGATTATGAGCGCGCCGGCTTCGAGCAACTCACCTCGATTGCGCGGATCGCGCTGGCCAGCCCGCCCCCGGTTTCCTCTCTCTCGACCACCTCGCGCACGCCTTCTCCCGCCCTTCGCGAGTGGCTCGCGAAAATGGCCGCGAGCGGCGTCCGCGTTACGGTGATTACCTCCGAGGGTCTGGCGCTGGCAGACTCGCAGTCCGATCCGCACACCATGGAAAACCACGCCGAGCGCCCGGAGATTCGCGAAGCTTTGGCGAACGGTGACGGACTTTCCCTGCGCCACAGCGTCACCATCAATCGCGATCTGCTGTATTACGCCGTCCGTTTTTCCGTGCCCGGCGGTCCTCCCGTCGTTTTGCGATTTGCCCTGCCGGTTCGGGCAGTAAACGAGGAAGTGTGGGCTTTCCGCAGCAGGCTCTGGTTCTCTTCTCTCATCGTGTTCCTGGTCACAGGAATGGCCTCGCTTTTGATCTCCCGTACTTTTGCCCGCCGCGTGGAGCGCCTGCAGTTCTTTTCCCGCCGCGTGGCGGAAGGGGACTTTCGCCAAATTGATGCGGATCGTTACGGTGATGCCCTCGAAGCCTTGGCCGTTTCCTTGAACGACTCGGCGGCCCACCTCGATCGCGCGATTCGCACGTTGACGGAGGAGCGCAACCTCTCCGCCGCGATTCTTGGCAGCATGGTTGAGGGCGTCGCTATAGTTAATTCCGCCGAGCGCCTGCTCTTTGCCAACGAAGGTTTCGCGGGCATTCTCGAACTGGATTCGCCACCGCAGCCCGGCAGTTCCCTTGTCGAGGTTGTGCGGCAAACCGAACTTATCGAGGCCGTACGCGACGTTCTGAAGGGCGCGCCGCGCGTGGAAGCGGAAATCATTACCGGAACGCTGCGCCAGCGTTTTTTCGCGGCAACGGTTGCCTCCGTGAAAGCCACGGAAAACTCCGGCGCGGTCGTCGTGCTGCACGACATCACCGATTTGCGCAAGCTCGAACGAGTCCGCCGCGACTTCGTCGCCAACGTGTCCCACGAATTCAAGACGCCGCTCACGGCGATTCAGGGTTTTGCGGAAACGCTGCTCGCCGGCGCGATGGACGATCCTCAGAACCGCGTTCGTTTCCTGCAGATCATTCTCGAGCATTCCCAGCGTCTCGCGCGGCTCACCGACGACCTGCTCGAGCTCTCCAAGATGGATGCCGACCGTCTCGACCTGGAGGTGGACCGGCTCAGCGCCTCGCAAGTGGTGCAGAGCTGCGTGGAGACCACGCAACGGCTCGCGAACGAGAAGCATCTTCGCGTCTCCATCAACTTGCCGCCATCCCTTCCGGACATCGCGGGCGACCGCCGCCGTATCGCCGAGGTTTTACAGAACCTGCTGGACAACGCCATTCAATACACGCCGTCGGGCGGCGAGATCGTGGTATCCGCCTCCTCCGATGGGCAGGAAGTCACCTTCACCGTCTCCGACACCGGGATCGGCATCCCCCAAGTGGACCAGCCTCGCATCTTTGAGCGTTTCTACCGCGTTGACGTGGCGCGGTCCCGTGAAGTCGGCGGCACGGGCCTCGGCCTTTCGATCGCCAAGCATCTGGTCGAGGCTCACGGTGGGCGCGTCTGGGTCGAGAGCGAAGTGGGCCGGGGCTCGCAGTTCCATTTCACCGTCCCGGTGTTTCAACCGCAGCATGCCGCATTCCGCACCGCTCGCTAGCCGCGACTCCCGTACAACCACAAAGAGCGTGCCTTCCCCGGCGTTTGCCTAGTTTGCATTTGTTTACCGTGTCGCCGCCGCGATAACTGAGTGTTTGAACAAAAATCTGCGGGACAAATTCCGCGACTTCAGCTACGTTAGAGTGCGGGGTTTAAGAGCATGGCGTGGCCGAAGTCCCTCAATGCCGCTGGCATCATTGAAAAACTAAAGCAGAAGATTGCCTCGTTGCAGCAACAGTGGCGTAGGACACGTCGGGAGATTGAGCGACTGCGCCAAGAGAACGAGCAATTG
>Ga0137376_10002288_pt1 | contig 11363 bp, 8 predicted proteins | sample SagtaG_23_FD_104814 | JGI IMG/M metagenome (GOLD analysis project Ga0137376, IMG submission 104814) | Vadose zone soil microbial communities from Sagehorn Ranch, Mendocino, California, USA - Sage2_L_20_16 metaG | ecosystem: Environmental > Terrestrial > Soil > Vadose zone | place: USA...
TCGCCAGCAACAGATCGACCTGACAGAAGCCTCCGGGAAGCCGCAACGCTATCGCGGCGATATGGCGGAGAATTCCGGTCCGCTCCGCGTGAACTGGGATCGTTATCTGGGCCACAACATCGCGTGCCTCGCGGTCGACGGCAATGGCGACATCATCGACTTCGATTTTAACCACAACGACTTTTTCCGGAGTACCGCCGAACACGCCGAGTCGCGAATGGTCCGGCGTCTCTTCAGTCTCACCGATGTCTTTGACGGCTGGAAAACCAAAAGGACAACCGACAAGCCGCATCTCGCCACGCTCTCCGACGTCACGCTCTATACCTCGCTGGAGTCGTGCGCGCAGTGTTCGGGTGTGATGTCGCTGGCCGGTGTCAAGCAGATCGTCTACATCCAGAACGATTTTACCGCCTACAAGATCGGCAACATCATGTACAATCTGGCTAACCGCATCGAGGCCAAGGACGCGCAGGGCAAGCCGATTGTGGACTGGCAAGGGAAGCCGGTTTCGAGTTTGCCGGGCGCTCCAATTCCCATCGCAGCCTCGGAAGTCCAACTCGCTGAATTCAAAATGCTCAACGACGCCAATCTCGAATTCATGGCGAAGATGAAATCCGCGAAAGCAGCAAATGCGAAGGACCCAACTAATGTGGACGGCGCATTTTTTGTGTCCGAGAACGGAGAGCCTGATTTTGGTCCTTCGATCACGTCGTTTCTGTGTACCGACATAGCTCACAAGATCTTCGCGGACGGCGGCAACAGGCTCGACACGCTGGCGCTCGGTCCTGAATCTCGCCATTGGAAGTTTCCGAACAAGCCAGATAACGAGAAAATTATGACCAATCAGGAGTGCCTGGATCGGGCAAGGGCCTTCTACAACTACGCCGACGTTGAAGGCTATCGCGGTTCGCCGCACAAGCTATGACGTCCGCCATTCAAGATGCGCTTCGATTTCTCATTCGATGAAGTAGAACGGATTGGGAAGCTTGAAGGCACAATAATCGGCGCCGTCGCCGTCGAGATCGCTTTGTTGGTCGCCGATGTTGGCAATGATCGTGTAACCCGCGGCCCTGATCTTGGCGCGTTCTCCGCTCTTGAACGGTATGATCGATGGATTGGTATCGCTGTCCGGCCGGGTGACGAGCTTGGCCCAACCCTGATATCCGGCGTGATCCAGGTTCAGCAACGTCGCATCGCGCTGACCGTCACGGCGGCCGGTGATGAAAAACAGCGCGATATTCCTGGCTCTTAGTGTATTGAAAAAGGTCCGGGTCGGTTCGATCGCAGGAGCGGAGGCCTTGAGGATCCATTCGTCAAAACCACAGGCCATGTGCGGCTGCAGCGGACACGGACCGCCCTTGATGAAGCCAAAATTGTTGTCCTTGAGGTTTTCCCAGTTCGTCAGAGAAGTCTCGTCAATATCGAGCACGACAGCGGGCCATTTGACCTGGTCGGCGTGGCTCTGGACATAGGCGAGTGCGTCTGCGATCACCAGTGAAATGTCGTCGTTGTAGGTGGTCGCCTGATAGGCAAGCAGTTGCTTCTTGTGCTTATCGATATTGATCGCCGGCTGTTCGGAGGCCGCAACACGCGGCTCGCGCGGCGCGGGACATTCGGCAGCGTGAATGGCGGCCGGGCCAACCGCCGCCAGCAAGACGATCAGCACCGTAGCGGCGAGTGCATGCTTCCACCATTTGGAAAAAGCCGCAGCGACGCGGCGGCGACCAGCACGCATCTGAGCGTCAGACATTTCGCTCCCCTTTTTGCCTTAGGTCTTCCGTCAGTGCGAAAAATGTTCTTGCGCCTGCCGTCATACCAAGCCGAGTAGTTGCATGCCCACTTGAGAACTTTGTCGATAATGAGAGCCGATCGCACGTGCGCGCCGCCTTGGCGTGGCACCTGTGGTACGATCGACCTATCAATGCCTCCATCGACTTCAAGCGGACAGTCAGATGCAGCCATCCTATCAGCGTATGATGACAGGTTCGCAGGCCAGCTCAGACCCTCCTTGCAATTCGCTCCGCCGTCCGCAGCGCCAGAGCCGAAAGCGTCAAGGTGGGATTCGCGGTGGCGCCGGTCGGGAACGTCCCGCTGCCGACCAGATAAAGGTTGTCGTGATCGTGCGAGCGCTGGTATGAATCCACTACAGACTGGTCGGGATCGGTGCCCATGCGATAGGTACCCATGATGTGACCAGCGCCGCCGTAGTTCAGCGCGACGGTGTTGCCGTTGATTTTCTCCTCGAACCGGGTCGGATCGTCGTCCGCGACCCTGGTGTAGTCCGTCGCTCCCATTCTTCGGAAGATTAGCTCCTTCAGCTGGTATGCGGCGACAATTCCCTGCTTCTCATAGGGCGAGATGTTGTAGGCGATCTGTGGCCGCGGCAGTCCGAGGCCGTCCGTGTGTTCCGACAGCATGACGCGATTGTGGGCGTTCGGCGTCTGCTCGATCAGGAAGCCTATGCGGAACTGCCGTGTGATGTTGTCATTGAGCGCCTTGGTCAGCGCCGGGCCAAACACGCCCACTCCGTCGCGCGGGGGTTGTTTAAAAAGGCTGCGATTGACGCCATTGATAAAATCGATTGCCGTGGTGTGTGGATCGGAGCCCACAATCCCCGCCATTACAAAATTCCAGCCCTCGTTGCCGATATCCATGCGGAACGCGCCGCGTTCTCCGCGGAACGCACCGTCGCGCAGGTCTTCAATTCCGGAGGTGATGAGCGGGCCGCGGTAAGGCCACAGCTGATGGGCTCCCGTCAACGGCAGCTGTCCCCACGCCAAATAATAAGGGTGGTCCATCAGGTTCCGGCCGACCATCCCGCTGCGATTGGCTACGGTCTTGGCCTTGTACGGCAGTGCCTCATCCTTCGACATCAAAAGCAGTCGTGCGGTTTCGATGGCGTTGGCTGCGATGACGAAGATTTTGGCCTTGATCGAGGCTGTAGCGGTTTCGTTCGAACCGAGCTTGTAGCTGGTGTACCGGATCTCGCTGACGTTGCGAAGATCGGCATCAAGGATGATTTCCCGAGCGACGGTGTGCTTCATCATCGTCACATGTTTGTGGCTCAGCGCCTCGTTCAGGGTGATGGTCGGATCGTACTTCGCCTGGATCGGGCAAATCGGGATACAGTTGGTATTACCGGCGCAGGCGCGCCGGTTTCGATAGGGCTGCGAATTGCGTGCCGCCGGCGTTCCCACAACGTTGATCTTTGTCGGCGGTTGCGCCATTTTCAGGAAAGCTGTTTCGGCCGGAATCAGGTTTTCAAGCGCGGCTCTGATCGCCTTATCGGTCAGTGATTCCGGAATTCCAGGCATCGGGTAGGCATATTGCGGTGGAAAAGTGATATCGAGATATGCTTGCTCCTCAACGTTTGCCGACACTCCCAGTTCGGCTTCGGCCTTGCCATACCAGTCGACCAGATCCTCGTAGCCGATCGGCCAGTCCACGAGGTCCGGGAGCGATTTGCCGTAGAGCGACCCCAACTTGAAATCGTTTGGCACGAATCTCAGGCAGGTGCCAAGCCAATGCGAGGTGCCGCCAGCGACACGGTCATAAGTGCTGCTGAAGGGAGTGGCCTTTTGTCCGTCTTCCCTTTTGGTCAACTGGTCGAAGTAGCTTTGTTTGGGATCGTTCCACGCACCAGGTCCCAACGTTCGGACGGTCGGCCGGCCGGCCCGCACCTTGTCGGGGTCGTTGACCCCTTGATCGAAATGTCCGTCCGTGTTGGTAAGCGGTGGTGTGTAGGGAACCTCCGGCACCTTGTCTTGTGCTTTATAGAACCGCTCCATGTAGTCGTTGATATTGGTTGGAACCCCGCCACCAGCTTCGAGAATCACTATCTTCTTGCCTTGCTTGGCGAGCTCATTTGCGATCAGCGCGCCGGCGAAGCCGGCCCCTACGATCACGACGTCGATATCGTCGTTGGCCATGGTCAGGTTTTACCTTTTGATCTGGAAGTTATGAAATCCTCGATCGGCGCAGGTTTTCGCGTCCAGTATCCGAATTGCATGTCGCTGTATCCCATCGGGTGGGCCTGTGCGACGTGCCATAGCCAGCCTTGCGTGTAGGCCTTTGGGGATATGACGGTGTGACCGATGAAGCTCGGCGGGCTTGAGCCTGCGAGCGCCTTCAAATCGGCTGGCTCATACCAAGATCCGAGGTACCACATTAGCACGATGCTGCGCACCAGGAACTTGGTATCGGCGTTCGACTCCATGGCTTGGACTAACCTGTCGACGTCGGCCTGCTTGATGATGCTGTCAGCGCCATCGCCCGCCGGATTCTGGATCGCAGCGGTCTTGGTGATTTGCAAGAGCCTCGCGAACGCGACCGGCTGCTTCGTATTCACCCAGCTGAAATAGTCATGCTTGATCCCGACCGAATCGGTTTCGGGTGCAAGCAGCTTCGGAGCTATTCCGGTAAGCGCTGCAGACAACGTCACAAATGTTTCCATGTCTTGTTTGGAATCAGCACTCTGCGCTACCGCCGGGGTGTCGGCTCCGATGGTGACGGCCGCAGCCGTGGCCGCAGCTCCCGCCAGTACCGTGCGGCGGCTGATCCCAGCGGCGTGATCGTGGTCGACTGCACTTTGTGTCGTTTGCGCAGGCTCTCCATGCGTTGACTTGCTCATCGTTGGTCCTCGGTTTGTCGTGGACGTCGTGCGTTCAGCTCGGCTCAGCGCGCTTTTTCCAGCATGAAAGTGAAATCCGATTGATTCATGAATTTTTCTTTGGAGTCGCTCTGGTCTTTGGAATCCTTCGGACGCCGCAGAAAGCTGGTGGCGTTGCCATGGCAAGCCATGCAGCTCGACGACGCCTGAGGAACTGTACCCTGGCTGAAGGTTTCGAGCGTGGAATTTGCCAGAAAGGTCGGCGCCGGAGCGCAGTTCATGTCGGGCTGCTTGTCGAAATCAGTCCTGGGATCCGGCGCGTCGGGCCGCACAGAGTGATCGGCAGTGCACGGAAAGCCGCTCGGCCACTGGGTGCCGATCAAAATATAATTTTTCCACACAGTGTCGCCCAGGATGGCATCGAATTCGTCATTGATGTCGTTTGTGGCCTTGGTCAAGGGAGTGGTCCGGACAATCTGGCTGTTGAACAAGACCCCTCCGTTCTCCTTGAGGCGAAATTTCAGGCCGTTTTTGTGCTCCGGATCCCAGGGGCGCGGCGGCGCCTCATTGATCGGGCAATTGTCGGTGCAGGCGCGATCAAAGAAATTGTAGAGCTTTAGCTTGTGCGCCACCGGGTCCGCCTTGTGCGCATCGATATCATTCTGCTCCGGCACATTGTCGATGTGCTCGAACGACGTCCAGATCCATTGCGGCCGATCTTCCGTTTTATGGACGACGTGGAAGCCGACCAACCCCAGTGTCTTTTCCAGGCAAGGCGGATCGGATTGTTCATCGGGGGTGCGCGGCATCGCGACCAGCGCCTGGACGTGGTGGAATTTGCTGTTGTCGTCCTCGGGATCCAGAATTTTCCACGAGACCTTGATCATGATAGATCCGGGGTCTCCGGCGCCGCTACCGGTCTTCTTGTCGTGGCGTCCAGGAGGAAAGTCGATTCTCAGATTCGAGTTTAGTCCGCTCGCCTGAAGGGCCTGGCTGTACAGCGGATGCTTGTCATCGACGATGTAGTCAAACATCGCCCTGTTCATCAGAATATCGAAGATCGCGTAGTTGTTTCGTTGATCGATCAGTGGTCCTGTCTTGAACGGCTGATTGAAGCTCTCCTCGATCATCTTGACAACCATCACGCCCTTATTGGCTTCGTGTTTGCTCTGGCACGCTGGCGGAACAATCCTGGTGTCCCAATTTGGCTTGGCTCCGCCCGGCAACATCACGTCGAGCAGCGGGATGAAATTTTTCTTGTCCTCCCAAATTGTGGGCGTATCGGCCTTCGAGCTTCCGATGCCCTTGGGGTTGCTGGCTGGAGAGTTGAGCGCGATGAATGTCAGCCATGAATAGAAGTCAAAGCCGCGCTGCCGGTTCTCAATTGACGATTTTGTCGGATCGGGCCCGTTTGCGCTGATGATTTCCGCGCATGGGAGTCCGGAGGTTAGTATCTTGTCTTTCGTCGTCGCATCGACAGGCGTTTGTTTGTTCCGGTCGGAGGTCGCGGGATTATTTGGATCGGACGGTACGAGATCGTGCAGGAGATTGCAGGGATGCCCCAACACATTGCCCGCCGGTGCTGGGGGTGTCGTCTGTGCCTGCCCAAGCGAGCCGGCAAATACCAGAACGCCCACAATTCCGACGGCAAGCGAACGATTAAGATACATGACCGCTCCCCTCTTACGTCTTAATCAATGATATTTTTCCGGTGCGAACACCCTTGTGGCGAATTGGAATGTGCGCGAACACGCCACGGCTGACATCGCAGCGACGGTCAAATCTTTCGGCACCTCTAAGAATATTGTAGACGCCCGTCAGAAATTGGCACGGGCAGCAATAGCAATCGCAGTTCGCCCGCACTCCCTGACAGGTCAAAATCAAGAATTTTGGCAAGTGGACAGCCGCAATTATAAATTGTCAAGTTCAAAAACGTCGCGCTGCCGCGCCACAGCCGGGCACTTATCTCATTCAAGCCGCTTTCGCAGTTTGAGATTCAAAATGCACAAACCGCGTAGCTGAAGCGCGACAGCCGCACCTTAACCGGCCAGGCCTGTTGACGGATTCCCCGAGTTGCTTCGCCAGAGCCAGACCGCAAGCGAACTGGAACGGCCTCGAAGTCGCGTCTCGATCGGCCCAGTGAGCGCGCCGACGTCAAACAGTGAGCTATCGCGGCTGGCGGCGCGGAGCAATTCGTCGCTGATGGCAAGTTCGACCCCGCGATCGGCTGCTACTTCCATCAACCGGTTCGCTACGTTCACCGTATCGCCGGTCGCTGTGATGTGGTGATAACTTCCGCCGCCAAGTCTCGATGCGACGATGGTTCCGAAATGAGCTCCAACCTTAAACCCAAGTCTCGAACCGATTGGCCGCGGCAAGGACGCAAGCCATCGCTCAACGCTGACGCACAGTGCCGTGGCACATTGAGCCGCCCTACGAGCGTCGCCCGGCGTAGCCTGCGGCAGCCCAAACAGGATCATCGCGCCGTCGCCCTGAAAGCTGGGGATCATTCCCCCCGAACTCACCGCCTCCTTGTCGACCAGAGCATGAAAATCCTTGAGCAACTCGCGGGTCGGGTCCGGTCCGAGCCTCTCGCTAAGCGCGGTAAAGCCGGAAAGATCGATGAAGATTACCGCCGCATCCTGGCGTACCGGCTCTTTGAGGAAGCCGGGGTCCTGGGCTAGCCACTCCTGAACATCCGGCGCCTGAAATTGTGCGAGCACTTTATTTCTGCTGGCAATATATTGCTCCCGTCGCCCACCCGACCAAAGCTGCACGGCGGCGAAAAGAACCGTTGGTGGCGCAGCAGTCGCGGCCGGCAACGCTGAACTCAGCGATATTCCCCTAGAAAACGCGAAGACGTTCGCTGCCGCAAATACCATTACAACAACGAGAGTCGCGATAGGCCCAATCGCGCTTCGGCGCCATGCCAGCAAGCCGACCAGGATCATCGGCAGCAGCACCGCGACAATACCGTCGGCAAGGCGCACCGACTTATTCCGCAATATCGCGTCTCCGGCCATCAGATGCGTTATCCCGGTTGCAACGACTTCCGCGCCCGGCATTACTGAATCGAACGGGGTCGGGAAGGAATCACCGCCGCCGTGGACCGTGGCTCCGAGAACAACAATTCTATTCTGTATGGCATCTGCAGCAATCTCGCCGTCGAGCACCGAGGCCGCACTGATCGTTCGCAGGGTGCCGCGCGGACCGTAAAAGGTAATAGGAAGTGCGTGATTGGCGCCGGTGGCAACGGATCGCTCGCCGAACATGACCTGATTCGGCTCGATGGTCGGTTCCTTGCCGATCGCCAGCGCAGCCGCGCGGAGCGAAAACGACATTTCGATCCTGTCTTGCGTTCGAAACAGCATCGGGATGGAGTTTGGAGTACCGCTGCTGTCGGTCGTCATATTGACGATGCCGATTTCTGCCTGCTCCGCAAATCTCTTGAGCGGCAGCAGGAATCTCTCGGCCTTCGGTAAACCGGAGAGCGGTCCGTCCTTTTCCGCGGCGACCGACTGGCTGGCTTGCGTGAACACCGCCGCAGCCGCAATCACGCTCGCGCGCCCGGCCAGCGATCTTTCAAGCGCCTCATCGCCATCGTCGGTTCCCGGATCGACCAGCAAAAGATCTATGGCGATGACTTTCGGCTGCAGTCGCGCGATCACATCAATAAGTCTGGCAAGATCGATTCGCGGATAACTGCCAGCCTTCTTAACCGCGGCGTCGTCGATTGCGACGATCGTGACGAAGTCGGGCGGAACCCGCACGCCGCGAGCCAGCGTTCGAAGATCGGTCATGGCGGATTCGATGCGATCGAGAAAAGTCAGATGACCTCGCTCGTGCGCAAAATACACGGCTGCGCCCCAAAGACCGCTCAGGAAAACCGCAATTAGTGTCTGGAAATGTCGACGACTCATTCGCTGTATTATTGTGCAAGCCGCGCCAACAATGCGGCGACGCGGGCGGGTGGCCAGCGCTTCACGATCAAGGCGCCTGTCGCTTCGACATCTACGCCCTCCCCGGGCCCGAGCACGACACGGTTGGCACCGGCGCGGCGCGCCACGCCCACCCGTCCATTGACCACAAAAACGGAGGTTTTGCCCTCTGCGGTATCGACCGCCCATTTCGTGCCGCGCACCGCCGCAATCGCTTGCGGTGTCATGACCTCGAAGCGATTTGCGCCTGTTCCTTTTGGCACCTCGAGCAACAAGGCCTTGCTGCTCAGCTCGACGGAGTCCACACGGCCATTTCGATCGCGATCCAGAAGGGTATATCGCGCACCATTTTCAGCGACGATGGTGACGCCACAACCGCAGGGTCTGCGGCCCGTTCCCCGGGTTCTCGGGCGAACAGCCCATATTGGCGGGTTGCGCCGTGGCAACGCCAGTGGCAAAAAATAGAGAGGCGAATATCGCGAATCCCGCGCCAGCAATCGCTTTCATGACAGTACCTCTTGACCTGATTTCGAGGCGTATTCTGCCATGTTGGCGCAGATGAAAGTAATAAAAATGACCGCAGCACCGGTGACGCGCAACGCTGCGGTCATTGGACGCCCTGCATGACCGTTGCAGCCGTGCTTAGGGCTGCCCGTAACAGCTCCGGAAGGCCCCACGCCGCCCCTTCGACGCGCAGCAAGATCCTTGATGGCTCAGGTCGTCAGCAGCCGTGCCGATACCTCGTTTGCCGCTCATGACTTCCGAAACCTTGACCAAGGTCACCCAGCACACGTTCTCGCCTTCGAGACCTGGCCTCGGTCAATTTCCGAGTAACGCTTTGCTCGGGATTAAATGCATGCCTCGATGACATGCACTTCTATTAGTGGCATTGCCGTCCTCCTTGATGGGCCTCGCTTGGGTGAAGACACCTGCAACAGGCCCATTGCGCTGGCCAAGACTTTGAGAGAATTGTGATTTATTCTCTAACCTGGCTCAGGACCCCGTTTCAGACGATCCTGCTTTTCAAATACCCAAACGCCCCAGGGGCGGCTGGAAATGCTGGATCTGATTGTGGCGACAGCTGATAATAGCTCCGCCGAGCGCCCCGGGGGCCGCGAATAACCCCTCAGCTTTGGCGACCGCGAGATCGATCTCGTACAGTGTGGCGCGCGCTGCGGCTGAGCCCCGCGCGATCGTTCTCGTATCGGCCGAGCCCAATATTGGCGTTCGCTTCTTATTTTTAGCGTCGCAGGCCTATTTGCCGCAGTCATCCTGTCAGCGCCGCCGGAATCGCCGCACCGCTGTTTATCATTGTGGTAATCATTGTCGTCATCCCGTGGCTGATGTGGGGTTTCGCCATCCACACCGAGCGGTTGCATGATCGCGACAAGAGCGCGTGGTAGCTGCTGGTGTTCTACGTGGTACCCGGCATGCTCGGCCACTTTGCGAAAGTGGAATGGTTTGCGGGAAGAGCGGGCATGGCGCTCGATTATATCCTGGCTCTGGCAGGTTTTGCGCTCACGATCTGGGGCTTTGCAGAGATCGGCTGCCTGCGCGGCACCGCGGGGCGAAATAGATCAAGGTCAGATCCGCTTGCCGGTTGAATGGCAGCGCACAGGATACGCTGCTGCACGTAATATCGGGCACCTACGACCATTTGAAACGAAAAAAGCGCCCGGTGGCCGTCAGGCCACCGGGCGCGCTTTGAGAGTTCTGGGAGCGGCGGGTAGCCACTCATTTGGTGAATTTGCACTTACTGGATTTACACTTTCACCCGATGGATTTACGCCAGTACAGCGTGTTCGGCCACGCCCACGGAGCTTGTGGCTGATACAGCCGATAGCCGGCCTGGATGAAATTATTGGCGGAAACGAGATTTTCAGTGGTGTCCGAAACCACACAACTCCATCCATTGCGTCTCGCACGCACCTCCAGCGCGCGCATCAGGCGCAATTGAAGCCCATTTCCGCAGCATTTTTTCAATACGCCGACACGGCAGAAATATCCCGCGTTGGAAACGTACGTCGACGGAACGACGCCTGCAAAGGCGACCGGCACTGCCTCCCGATACGCCAGCCACCAATATCCCCAATCGAATTCGGGCATGGAGGCGCCATCAAAGAATGTAAGGCGGTGAAGGTCAGCAAGCGTATCCGCGATTTCATCGTCATGCCCGTCGACCGCACGAATCTTATACATAGATCAGACGTTCCAAAGTCCCGATCGGGACGATAAGGAGATCACCTTAGGCATCGTTTCGCTTTCTCGATTTCCTTGTCGGGAATGCCTTTTGCTCTCGCCCAGGATTCTACCGCCGTCTCGCCATATTGCACGACAGCTTTCCTCACGACCCAGCAGGGAAAGGCATGCGCCGGAAATGAAAGCAGAAGGACTGCAACCATCGTAGTGAGGCGAATCATTTGCCGAGCATGACCTTGACGCCGAGCCACACTGCTCCGACAAAGCCGGTGACGATAATGGTGATGACGGCTTTGAATGTATAGCTCTGCGCCTGTTCGACGCTCTTGCGCCAGCGCCTCAAGTGCTGGAAATCCGCCCGTAATTCCTTGCGGTCCTCTTCCTCGATCCCGAACGAGGTCAGGATGGTGGCGATGGTCCGGAGAACCACCGCGTCGATATCATTGTGATGAAGCCGTTGCTGTTCGGCCAACGTCTCGGCGATGATCGCCTTGATCTCCGCGTTGCGCATGGCGTTCGTCGCTTGATGATCCCCGGTCATCGTTTGATGATCCCTGGTCATCGTTTGATGATCCGCGCAACATTCTCAAATCCGCGCTTGGCGAAATAGAACGACA
>Ga0137376_10002289_pt1 | contig 11361 bp, 13 predicted proteins | sample SagtaG_23_FD_104814 | JGI IMG/M metagenome (GOLD analysis project Ga0137376, IMG submission 104814) | Vadose zone soil microbial communities from Sagehorn Ranch, Mendocino, California, USA - Sage2_L_20_16 metaG | ecosystem: Environmental > Terrestrial > Soil > Vadose zone | place: USA...
GCTCAACAGCACCGTCACGATTAAGATGTCGAAGAAGAGCACGCTGTAGATTGAGATTTTCCGTGAGGCGAGACATGCCGAGCTCAGGTTTGGGAAGGCCCAGCTCGGAAGGGTCGAACGTGATGCGCGCATCGGAAACTCCATCCCATATCTGAGTAGGAACATGGATATAACATATAATTCAGTTAAAGCGAGAAAGCGTCGGCACCTGCATTTGCTCCACAGCGCTTGTTCGGGTCGCGTCGACAAAACCCCAAGCGTCAATGGCTGTTGGGTAGCACATTGAGGAACCGTACAAGAGATCAAGCAATTGGACCATACCATTCAAAAATGACTGCGACGCGTTGGTCAATGAACTGACGCGGTTAGAAAACATGTCTGACGGCATTGACCAATCTTGCACTTTGGTCAGGTCACCAGCCTCGACAAGAGCGACACGAAGATTCTGGCGGACAAGATTTGAGACATCTAGTGAACACGGTCTTGGTTTATCCAACAAGTGGGATGTTATAGCGATGACACGCACTCAGGGCACTTGCAAAGGCGAGACCAACAGGCCCACCGCCCACTATGACCACATCATAATCTTCAACCGAGTTGAGCGCCGTTGAAGAGTACCGAGCGATCCTCGACGCTGTAGCAACGGAACGACATACGCGCGTGAGAGACATAGTAACGTGCACATGGCCGCAGCTCCTTCATGTCCATTCCCCAAGTCTCAGCTGCCCAGGCGGTCGGCGAGTACCTGCAAAGTCCAGATGATCTCGCAAAGATTGTTGCATTCAAAAAAAAGTTGGAAAAAGAGAAAGCGTCTATAGACACACGGCTCAAAAACGGCGTCAAGGAACAGCTGATCGCAACAAGAGAGGGACTGCGGAAACTCCTTGGCACAAGGGACAATGTGCAGGCAATTAAGGATGAGATGGTCGGCGTCGAAAGAGAGAATAATGTACCTCAGATCAACGTGCAGACGTTCGAACAGATCAGTAGAGTGAGCTCCATCTCCTTCATGTCGGATGGTGACCAGATAATCTTTAGGTATCGATGGTGCATCGGAATTTTCAATCCACGCAAGAGATGGTTCTCAACCTGCTTTCTATGGCAGAGAAACTCGATGATATCGAGAATATGTTAGCTGCAGACTCGGACAGTATTTTAGGACCCGCGCCAAGTCTCCTGATTATTCATTATCACCTTAACCAACTGGGCAACTTCCGTAACCAAACCATGCATGAAGCAAAGAAAGCCTCTGCCGCTTCGCGTGCTACATTGGCTCGCTGGTTCGAACGCCTAAATGGTGTCATCGAGGCTTTCGACGCCTATATAATCGAATTGGCGAAGAACGTCCTGAATCTTGTTCGTGCAGGTCATCAGGACGTCGTCGTTCGACTGATCAAGATTGCCGAGTTGGAGGGCAAAGAAGACGAAAAGGCAAGCACGAATCGTATCTGCATGAACTAGCATTTATATATCTCGACAAGGCGATAGCGATTCGTCTTGTCAAGAAAGCGGCAAAGATGGATGCCGCGGCAAAATTCAAGTCACTACAGGCGAATGCTCGTGTCCTTAAGCACTACAGGTCAAAAATTATGAAGGCTATCGCAGACTCTATAAGAGAAAAGTTTGAGGAAGCGCACAGACTTCGCGAAATGGACGCCCTCGGTTTTATTGGGAACGTGCAGTGGGTTTACCAAGACTTGATTCGCATCGAGGGCGACGTGGTCCCCTGTTTTCCTCCAGACTACGACATTTATTCACACTATGTTCGTGAATACCATAAATCGCTCAATTCCATAGTTAAGAAACTAGCCGCCTCAGAGCTAGAAGCAAGTGCGCTTCTTGTCCTCTTTGAGTGGCTCAAAGAGTATAAGCAGAGCATGAAGGATCTGAACGTACCACCTGAACTCCTTGAACCACCATTGTTGGATGGCCAGGAGCAGCAACTCATCGAAGACTACCTCCAAGTTATTGTGCGGAAGCTCGACGAATGGACCGCGAATCTGATGAAAACAGAGGTTGAGCATTTCACAAAACGCGAGGAGCCGCCAGAGGTTGACAGCGACGGGTTATATGGGATGCAGGGGGCTGTTATCCTATTCCAGATGGTAAACCAACAAGCCGACTCTGCAGCTGAGAGTGGCCAAGGCGCCATTCTCGCTCGCGTCGTAGGGGAGGTCAACAGGGTCATGCGAGGAATCCAAGATCAATGGGTCAAGCTCGTCGAGTCCGAATTTAGGAAACAAGCAGAGAAACCCGAGGAGGCTACTGGAGGGTTGGTAGAATATTGCATCGCTCTTGCCAACGACCAGGTTAAATCAGCAGACTTTACTGAGGCGTTACTAGGGCGTTTGGAGCAGCTTGTATCTCAAAAGTACAAGGTGCCGATTAATGACCGTCTAAACGACGCTATCGACGGGTACCTCGACGTCGCCAAGAAATGCACGCAAACACTCATCGATATCATCTTTAATGATCTAAAACCAGCCACTAAGACTCTTTTCCAAGCAGCATGGTACGATGGTACAATGCGCCAAGTCGTCGAGACCGTACGGGACTATATGACTGACTTCCAATCATATTTGAACCCAACGCTCTTCGACCTTCTTACTGAAGACCTTTTGGAAGCTCTTTTGGTCAACTATCTTAATGCTCTTGCAAACTCTCCAAAACTGAAAATACCTACCGCCGCGGAACGATTGAGAGGGGATATCGACGATATATACAATGCGTTCAAGATCTTCAAATTGTCGAAAGAGGTCGAGCAATCGTTGGAAGTGCTGGAACTGATTCTCCCACTTTTGGAAGCGTCCAAAGACATCGTCTTCCTATCGTACTGGTCGTTCGCGAAGGTTCATGGGCCTAATATTGCATTTGTTGAAGGTCTCATGAAATCCCGGAGCGATTTTGATCGCACAGCTGCTAGTGAGGTCATGGAAAGTATCAAGCGCAAGGTGAAGGACGAGGGTATCACAGATCGTAAGCTTTTTCACGTTGAGATTTCTCATCAACATATAATGCTTATCTTGTTCAATGCAGCACCCGAGCCCACGATCATGAAGAAAGTTGCTGTTCAAAACTCATTCTCCAGGTTTTTACGAACGTAGGATTAGTCACATTCGAACTCTTCTGTTACTGGGACTTCTATCATCTCTAACCGACATACATGCATTGTATAATTGTAGGATTTATCAACAATCTTGTATAGTACTACATATTGTTCGCACTCAGTCAGTTTTTGCTTTGCTGAGCTCGGCAATTTCCTGGGATTTATCTGGGAGAACCGCTGCCAGTTCGTCGATCTTCTTGAATTGCCATGGGAAGCGTGAAGGATACAGGAATGGTCGCAAGTCAAATCCTTTATCCAAGCGTTAGTCATTAAAAGACACAAATGCTATCACCTTACTATTGTCATCGGGGCTATAGGATTCAGCATGATACGAAGGTGTTAAAGTCGTCATCTTGTGTCTGTTCCTTGCATACTCAAAGAAAAACAATTTAACCTTCTCCGCGATCTAGCGAAAGGGGGTCGATCGCAGATTCACCAAACAAGATCATGGACTGCAAACCTGTGTAGGTGAAAGGAAGTGGCCCCATTCGTGTACGAGTTTGGTGAACATGCTATAAGGTCCACGCTTCTCCACCTTGCGTAGACGTCCGAATACCGAAAGTTCATCATAAGTCATACCCATGTCAGCCTGAAATGACCTCAATCGAGAGTTGCGTGTTTTGAGTACAAAACCTACCTCGTCAGACTGAACATAGGTTTCTGTGATGGGCTCCAGTTCCGCGGTAGGAATCGCAGTCAGGAAGCTGCAAAATTAGTTTACGTACTTCTATCAACAATGATGAAACGAACTCATTCAAGATTGGTAAATCAAACGCATCTCGTGCATAAGCAATGAATCGCTTCAGATCCGTTTTACTGATACCACCGATGGGGTTTACATCAGCTGGAGGAAGGTTAGTGTGGTGGTCAGGCAAACTAGTTTAAAGCATCACCTGAGGAGCAATCGTACTTTGTCAGATAACCCCGTAAACTGGTCGTGGTTAATATTGTACATTCCTCAGTGAACCATCGTCCCAAGGCTTACCTCTCATCGACGTTTGCACTACCCAGGACCAGTAAACCGCCGTTCCTGCCCCTAGCCCATGGAAGGAGTTGCGCAAACACGTAAGCGAGCACCATCCGCAATCTAGCCTGAGTAAAATTAATTAACTTCAGATATTCCCTGTGATCAACGCACCTGTATGTTTTGCAGTGCGAGGTTCTCCGCCGGAGAACCACCATGGCTGCGAAATCGCGGCCGGGTCCCAGTGACGAACGAAAATAAGTTGTGGACCGCAGCAACAATGGTATCCATATTCAAATCAATATGGTAACTGCTTGCCATCAACGCGATACCGAAAATATGTTAGTTCTTCACCAACCTTCCAACAGCCTCCGCAAGGGCCTTTGCTCGTTGACGTGTCTCCTCACTGGAATTCACGGTTCCCATATAACAAGTATGGAAGATTCGATTTGCGAGCTCCCGCGGATCTGTAGGAACATAGTCCGAATCGTTTGATTCTCCGACGATGCGCCTAGCGTCCGCAATAACCAGCGAGTCTTAACACATGTTACTTGGATCAGCTCTAGTATCAAGGGAGCTTAGTAGAACATACCTCCGGCTCGAGCCTTCTCGGCCACGAGACGACACATTGAATGTACGATTACAGCTGTGGCACAACTGTCAAGCCCACCGCTCAGGGGCAAGAAGTAACCTTGAGTTCGTGAACGGCGCAAGTAATCCCACAACCAGCAAGCAGGTCCAAGTCTATGAGTCATTAGTGCCAATTCATGCCAGAGAAGAGATACACAAACGCTATTTCCTCTTCTGGCTTGTGATACCGTACTTGGAGTGGTTTCGTGCCAATGAGATCTGATGCATTTTCTTCTTTAAGTTCCTCAAACCCACCGGTGCTCACCGCAAAAGGAACTTCGATTCTATAATACCTTTCTGCTTCTGCCGCCTGCATACTCCTGCTACTGGCAGCCCGATGGGCTCGTACGTCTTCGAGGTCGATTGTAGCGGTGACAACCTCAACGTCGTTCAAAGAAAATTGCGATCCTTGCGCAACTATCTTTCCATTCACGGCAATCATGGCACACCCGTCATAGTACAGACGATCACCGTCACACCCCTGCTGGTTAGCATACAGATAGATCCCGCCAAGCTTGTGAAGTTTGCTGTCAGTCATAATCAGATGGTGACAAAGGTCCTTAGTACCTTTGTTGTGGCATCTTTGATCAAATCTATCCGAGTGTGTAGTTTCCGCAGTTCATGGTGGCTGCCACTGGAGTTCGTAAAAATCTCAACGCCATCCAAACCCATGAGGATATGTGGACTACGTCGAAAGTGAGCCAGGATACAAGAAACAGATTAAACGCACCTAGATGGAGTAAAGAGCTCCTCGCACAACTCGACACCGATACAGGTGTCGATGGTACTAATAACAGCATCTCCGAATGGTACTTTAGTCTACATAAGAAGTGAGCGCTGGTTTGAGGATAGTGAAGATTATCTACTTGGTTAGTGATAGCTTGTATCAACCTTGGAAGGAAATGGTCTTCCCACTGGCGATGCTTTTTCCAAGGCGTAAAGTGACGGAGCTCGCGGTAGTTACCATCATTGGCCAACCACATCTTGGGTCGAATGAGGAGAATCTTGCGATCATGGACAATGACACGGCAATTGTACCTGACATTCTTGTGGATGATAGGCCTGGGAGAGATATGAGCAGAACAACCAGACAACCAAATAAATTAGCTTGCATTCCAATATCGCATACAATTCCTACAGTAGCATCGGATGACAATATTTTAGCGAGTACCTGCCAAGAATGAAGTACAGTATCGCCTGAAGTTCATGCATCATGAGGCACGTTATGGATGAGTAAGTTTAATTGATCGTGCCTTCGAGGAAGTGGTCCAAACATCCATATCCACTGGTGAAATGCGTGAGGAACAAGACCGAAGTCCTCAAGAGAAACATTATTTACGGTATTTCTAGCTCTGGCCCAACTCGTAGGGTTGCGCCTCGTCTTTTCGCTATTTCTATGCTTTGTAGGATGCGGTCAGAATTGCCCTTAAAATAATGTTAAGGTTAGCAGAGTTCCCGATGGCCGAGTGCCTCTCACTTCGAAGTCAAGCGCCCATTGGTTAAGAGCGCTGCAGCCGATTAGCTACAGGGCCTAGACTAGCAAGTAGGTTAACGATTAACTAACCAGCTAAGAGGAGTTAGTAGGAGGTGCGTCCTCTCAAAAGGTGCTCACGTTGCAACGGTAACGAAATGACCCATTGACTTAAGCGGAAGGAAGGTTGCTATCGTATAAGATCAAAAGTGTCAGATGTATGACATCATCACGTCGAATAATACTATTACGATAACAAGACAACAGCGACAACAGAGGGTAAAATACAACTAGTCTATCAATTCGATGTGGCGTAGGAGGGCGGTGCTTTACCGTATATTATTCAGTTGAACGTTCCAAGATAGGGATAGCAACTCACCAGGCGATCTCGAGGCATTTTGTAAGACAGTGATGAGTGACGATCTCTCTTCCTCAGTAAATATATCTATAAGGCGTGTAAGTCCATCTAGAGTGGCCTTCCGATTCTCTTTGGCAAGTTCCACAAAACTTCGAGCAAGATGGTCGGCGCGTAACTGGCTCAGCGTCTGGGATAGGTCCATTTGTTCTAAGGTCTCGGCCATCTCACGATAGCTTGTGTCCGGCTGAATTGACCCAAGCGTATCTAAGAGTCTCGAGCGATAGTCGTGAGAAGAGTCGGGACTAGCTTCAGCAAGTAAGCTCAATGCCCTGGAATGAGCTACACGGGCTCTGACAGCCCAGTAGAAATGACGGCGTGCGCCGCGCCAGGACATGGGTTTGGCACAACCCTTTGCCTCCATTCGTCCTGTTCGGCTGCACAGGGAATGATTAGATCACAATGGATTGGAGCCGAATGAAGAGAACATACTCATGCAGGTCTGCGAATAGTATAGCAATCTGCTTGTAAGTCTGTTGCAAGAAGGTCTCGCGCTTTGCGAGGTCTGCTGATGCAGTAAGGCGCTCTTCTTCAGTCTTCGAAGCATCGTTGCTATCTCGTTTGAGAGCCGCAAATGTGGCGTCGAGCCGTTCCATTAAGTTTTGTACTTTTTCACGACGTAACTTCACCTCGACTATACCTTCCGGTTCAAGAACGCCTGCGCGAGCATCGACATCGGCGTACATCTCCATCTGTTCCGCGTTAATTGATGGATCGAGAACAACCCAGGCACCGCCGCGCAGCTCGCCGTTGGGGATTATATACACGAAAACAGGTTGCTTGTAGCAAGAAAGACCGTCGACTATCTTCGAGCCCTGTTTTAAGACTTCATCGTACATATCTTGTTGACCTCCAGAGAAACCTCTCCAGTTCGCAAAGATGATCAGAGGCAGGCCTTCTCGGTTGAAATCAAATATGGCTTGGGCAGTCTTATAAGCTGAGTTCGGGTACCACACTTGACCAGCTTCCATGATCCGTTGTTCAAAGGAGGAGGGGTTGGCGGGATCGGCGGGAACAACGCGTTCAATTGTCCGAGTTTCAACTGCAATTACACCCATTGGGATGCCGCCTAAACGTGCACGACCTACGACTACGGTCTGCGCCCAACCACTTAGGGTCTCTTGAAAGGAACCCTTATCAAAGAAGCCACTTAACCATTCCGCTGTATTTTCTTCGGCCTTGCCTTCTATGAGCCAGCGAGGGTCATATGGACCTTTGGGGGGGAAATAGGTTATATCTCGATCCCACGTATCTGGTGTTTCGAGGATTGGTAGAGGTGCATCCTTTACCTCAGGCACATACGATAACCATTCCAAAATTTGCGTGGCGCCTTGAAGATCGCTGCTAGCAGTAAGATGCGATACGCCGTTCTTGAACATGATCTGCGTGCCCCCCAACTGAAGGTTGGAAGTGTAGACCTCACGACCCAAGACTTTATTTAAAGCGGGTGCGCCGGTTAGAATAATAGGCTGTCCCTCCACCTGAACTGCTCGTTCTCCAAGGCGGACAAGGTATGCTCCAATACCGACAGATCGGGCAGTGACGAGCGTGATCGTGAAAATGTCATCATACGCACGAGAAGTTTCACCTGCAATAAGACCAGATCCTTTCAAGCATTCAACTCCGAGACCATCTTGCAGACCGATAATGGCTTCGATCTTGTGGCGGCGTGCACCTTGGTCCTCAACCTCTGTAACTTGCACGATATCCTTGCCTTTCTCTTGTAACTTGAGATAGTTTTCTGGCGTGAGATAGAGATATTCAATGCCCTTTTCAGGATGCTGACTGTCATTCCACGCGACGGAGAACAGGGGAAGAAGTTCCTCGGCCAGACCGATCCGTGCACCGGAGTTAGCTGATAGGTAGATGCGAGGGAGTCCTTGCTCTCGCGCATACTGCGTAACAAGGTAGAAAAATTGATCTTCAATAGGACCAAATGAGCCGATCTTGTAGGTGATATCGTTAGCAACCACAACTACTTTCCTTCCCAGAGGATATTCGGGCGTTCGGAGCGTAAATATCCATGCCACCATCCCGAACGTGTTATTGCCTGGTGCCCGGTCCACTTCTGTGAGTTGGTCGTGCTCGTCCAAAACAAGCTCCCTGGATTCCAGCAAGGTCTTGGGCAGGACAAGTGATGCATTAAGTTGTCGTGCCTTCATCCACACGTTGTGTAAAGCCTTCGAAAAGAGTTCGGGGAAGTCATACACGTAAGTTGTGCCAACTAAATGGGCCTGATATCTCTTGGGTTGCAGGGAACCTTTCGTGGGGTATGGGTGGTGAACTGGTTGCAGGTGTAGAGGTCCTTTCTCTCCTATAGATTTTAGAATAGTGGTGCTTTTGTCCGTCGTGATCTCTTGGTATCCATGGTAGTTAACTATGAACCCGCTGACGTTCTCGATGACGCATCGAATAGGTGTCACGTTCCCTTCACTGTCTTCGAGGACAATCCTAATCTCTGAACCTGTCACATGGAGACGCCATAACCGCTTCCCATGACGCTCGATAAATCCGGATATAGCCTCGAGGACGTTTTCATAAGTGACGGGGAGGTTGTAGACAAAATTCAGGAAAATGTGGTTACAGTCTGCGTTGCGATGTTGCGCACTGACTATCTCGAGAGCGTCCAAGACGCCAGTAACTAGGCGATCTGTTTCCGAAATGAGGTATTCCGCCATGCTCATGGATCCACGTATACGGCCTGGTCGCACGAGAGCACGGATGAAGAACCGGTTGTCTAGTTGATTTTCGCGAGCTACGGCGTGATAGATATGGATTTGCTTTGCCTCTACAAAACGGGGTTGGAGATTATAACTTGAAAGTCGACTCAGTTCAAGCTGGTAGGCTAGTGCAGGTTCTACGTTGCGAATAGCTTGTTCTTCGCCCCAGTTGCCTCCCATGTCACGCAGAGTGAAGTAAACAGGATACTGCTCGGGACGACAAATCAAAACTGAGACTCGTCGAACACCATGTTTGTTAAGTATATCGCGTTGTGAGTTGACGAACTCATGAATGACTTTGTTCCATTGATCTTCTGGTTTATCATCTTCAGAATTAAATATCCGGAGGGCCACGTTAACGACATTAGGAGGCTGGTTGTTTGAACCGTATCGTTCTTGATACTCTTGCTCGTTGAACTCGGGAAGCACAGAAACAACTTTGTCGAATCCGCGCAACAGCACGGCAAGATTAGGGAATGACGCGATAGCGCCTGTTCTTATTGGTTGAGACTGATTGCGGTTAATAAGGTACGTTAAATCGCTGACGGACGCGGCTCTCCGTGACTGGCTAACATAACTATAAGCCACTTCTATTCGTCAAGAAAAATTCACGCTTACCCAGAGGTAAATTGAGGAGTTGAAGGAGGAGAGCGGGTACTTCCCAAGTTAAAGCGCCAAGTTAGGATACTTGGAACCTCTCCATCGTCTAGTACATCACCCTCGTCATAGTCAATGGAAAGTAAGCTATAAGCCCGGTATGCACGTCGCACATAAACCTCAAAGGCAGCTTATTTGGTAGTCAGCAACAATGATCTTTAAAGCTGTCTATGCGAATTTACCAAGTGTCACCATAGAATCCGGATGTTTGAAGAATGCGGGAAGGACGTCGTACACCGTGTAGCGCGAGTCGCTAAGTTCACGGAGTACTTCCGCAGAAGGGGTCCTGGCAGATTCATAGATAAAAAACCGAGGCTAGAAAAGAGTGTCCGAATTACCTTGGCCCATTCGTGGATTCGCCGTAATAACTATTGGAAACCGAATTCCGCAAAATCTTTTCCATTTGCTCTTGACGTTCTTCATACGAAGGCATCTGTCCAAGAATGAGCACCTCGCGCGCTTTAAGAGACACTTGTGCCGATGATCTATAGTCTTTTAGCATTGTGAAGGCAACGGAGAAAGGTAGACGTACTTCGCTTCCAGTGCTGCCAAGTCTTGCATTGCCTTATACAAAGCAGATTCTGCGTTAGAAATGTTGAACCCGCTGGACTTCACATGGTCAAGCAATGCGAGAACCAATTTCGCCTTGCTCTGTGCCTTGATGTGACTAAGCATGAGACCAGTAACTTTATCAAGATCGTTCTTGTGCTGCTCCCGGAGAGCAAGGATACGAGCCTCGATACTGCCTCCGAATAGTTTTTCGGTTTCAGCATATCTTTCCAGAAGATCTGCGACAACCGCAATTTCATGAGCTTTTAACCCTCCATGATATTTCTCGACAACATTGAATAAGGGACTAAGAGAAGTGCGAAACATGGAACGATCTTGCGGCAGGACATGATCTTGCACGTAGTGATCTAGTGATTTTTTGATTCGAACGTCCGGGAAGTCGTGGTGCGAGCCCTTGGACTTGGCTGCATCCAAGGTAGCTCTGATATTCTCCTCAAGCTTGCTTGGCATACGACCTGACAACGACGAGAGAATAGCAATGGCCTCTGAAAAAGGAAGACCCGGATCACGAAGAACGTTAATAAGCTCCTTGAGTGTTGAAGTCATCGTAGCTTGGTTGTCAAAACCCTCCAAAATGTCGTGCATTACACCAAGACACCTGTTGAGTATCTGGTGAGGTTTGTTGCCAATGACGCCGGGAGCGCCCATGGGAGGTAGAAGCCCTTCAAAAGGTTTGGCATGTTTGACCCGAGCGGGGTCATCCAACGTTAAGATGCCAATAATATCTCCGGGTTCAAGGCTAACACCAGGTTGTTTGATGAGCTGAACTATACCATCTTCCGACGCAACCAAAGGCATGTACATTTTCATGACCTGTAAAAGACGTCA
>Ga0137376_10002291_pt1 | contig 11358 bp, 9 predicted proteins | sample SagtaG_23_FD_104814 | JGI IMG/M metagenome (GOLD analysis project Ga0137376, IMG submission 104814) | Vadose zone soil microbial communities from Sagehorn Ranch, Mendocino, California, USA - Sage2_L_20_16 metaG | ecosystem: Environmental > Terrestrial > Soil > Vadose zone | place: USA...
CAAACACTGCCATCAGCGTTCCCGCGCTGAACAAACTCGTCGAAATTCGGAGCGGTCACAACCATGTCTATAAGCTGCGTGTAATGTTCAGGAACTACGCCCGATTTTGTCGGCAACGTAGTCCGAAAGCGAGGATTGCTATCACGAAACTTTTGGGCCGACCTCACTATTGGGACGGGAGACATCTGAACATGTCGTTCTAGAACGACGACTTCGGCCGTTTGGTCATCGGTTCTGTCCGGTCTAGCTTTGCTTTCAAAGCAGCACAGCATTGTGCTAGCGCTGGCGAACTTCCAATTGAATCGGCCGCGCGATGGAGTTCACTTCAGGGTCGTAGTATTCGTAGACGCGAGACTGAAACGTTCTGGCACGGATCGGATACTTTGCCCTCAAGCGAAAGCGAAGTAGGACTGTGTCGCCCGAAGCAAGAGAATCGAAGTATAGAATCGCTTGCGTCGCGGTCAGACTGAACTTCTCTAGCCGACCGCTTTTCTGACCCGCACTCTTTTCATGGTAGGCCTGCAAATCTTCACTGAGTAAATCGAACCCCGGCGGAATTCCCAGGTCTACCATCACCATGTTGGCAGCCTTCGGCAAATTGTTTTTGATAGTTGCGGCCGCCATAGCGATATCGTCCCCCGCAAGATGCGTGCGATCGTATGTCACCTCAATAGTAAGGGGCTCGTTCTCCGGTTTCTTGTCCCACGGCAAAAAGTATTGCCCTACAACCTGGTACGCTAGCCCGCCTTTCCCCTCAAAGCGAATCTCTACAGTGTTCCCGCTTTTCGCATCGACTCCTTTGAACACAAACTGGTGGAGCAGATCATTATTTTCTCGAGTTAACGCTAGTTTCTCCGCAATCTTCCCGTTCAGCACTACTTCCAGTGTGCCGCTCACGTCCGCCGTGCCTTTTTCTGTGGCCAGTAGCAATGCGCGCAGCGCCATGATGGTCGCTTGCGTCGTGCCCCAGGCTCCCGAAGCTTCTTTCTTGGCCGCGATGTAATTCATCGCCTTGCGCGCAGTCCCCGAAGCTCCGCCCCATTTAAGCAGCGCCTGAGCGGCCAACCCGGTAGTTTCCACGCTGGCGCTAGTACCCGTGGCATACACATTCGTTTCTTCCGCGCTCCACCACGCTTGTTCATCTCTTTCCGTACGCGCATCGAGTAACAGTTGCATCGCCTGTCGGGTGAACTCTCGGTCTTTTCTATAATCCGTAGCGAAGTTCGCCAGCACCGCCAGCGTGTACGCGTCGGCTTTTGCGTTCGCCTGCGTCTCGATGAATTGTTTGGCTTTCTCCACAGCCTGACCCTGATAGCCGGTATTCTCCAACGCCCACGCCAGGTAAGCGGTGATGCGCAGTACATCCTTGTTATAGCGGTTCGTCGCTCCTTCGTTAATGAACGACGCATCCGGTTTCCAGCTTCCGTCGCCCTGCTGCTGTCCCGCAAGCCACTGCTGGGTTCGCGCAATCAGCTTCGGATCCACGTCGTGGACCTTCGACATCTCGTAGAACTCCATGAGCCCGTACGCGGTCAGGATTTTGTTCGCCGGCGCGTTGCCGAACCAGGAAAAGCCCCCACCAGGAACTTCAAATGTCAGCAGCCGCTGGTAGCCGTTGGCGATATAGCCTTCGGCCTTCGCGTGCACTTCCGGTGTCAGCTTCTTCGTGCGCTTCATGTAATCCAGCGCCAGCACATTCGGGTACGTGCTCGAAGAGGTCTGTTCGAAGCAGCCGAACGGCATCCGCAGCAAGCTGTCCATCCCTTCAATCACCTGGCTCAGCGGCCCGGGATAAAGCCTGACGAAAATATTGCTGGCATCAGGAATCGATTCCGGGGGGAAGTTTAGCTCGTGCCTCGCCGTAGTTTCCAGCCGACCGTTGAAAACCTGGTTCTGTTCGCGCCCATTGGGCACCACTTCGATTTCCCGCACCACGATGTCCGCGCGATCGGACTCTCCTTTCATTCGCGCGCTCAGCGTCAGCTTGAATTTCCCGATGCGCTTCGCTTCCAGCGTGAACTGCGATCCACCCACTCGCGCAGAATCCACCGTCACGCTCTTCTCGGCCATGTCATCCACCAGTGAAAACCATTCGTCGGTTTGCAGTTGTAGGCTAACTTTCCCAGGCGCGCCCGAGTAGTTGTACACGGCCACGGGAATCGACACGCGGTCTCCTTGCGTGAGAACGACCGGCAAATCCAAGTCCACGAAGAAATCCTGGAACACTTTCAAGCTCGAAGTGCCACTTCCCAGCGCCCCTCGCGCCGTCGACGCCATCATCGCCATGCGCCACGTGGTAATCGAGTCCGCCAGCGGTATCGTGATACTTGCCACTCCATCCTTATCGGTGATGATCTCTGGATTGATATACAACGCCTCTGGAAAATACGACCGCACTCGCGCAGCGCCCGAAGCGGCTTGATCCTTCTCTTTTGCGACCGTCACGCTGTTCACCGCGCGAGCCTCGTCGACTACAACCATCTGAGCTACGGCAATGGGAGCCGCCGGTGGTGCTGCTAAGAACTCAGCGTCGCGGGCCCGCTCAACCCTGGGGATCACACCACCCACTACTCCTCCCACGACGCCGCCTGCCACTCCTCCCGGAACGCCGCCCGCAAACCCCACGCCCGCGCCCGCTCTGAAATCTGCCACCATTCTTCCCGAATCGCTTAGCGCTACAATCGTCCCCGCTGGCCGATCTTGCCGGAGCAAGACTGACAGGATGGCGCGATCACGCGCGTCCAGCTCCAACTTGCCAGAAGCGCTTCCTGAGTCCGTAGAAACTTGAATTTGATAGTCGCCGACGGGCAAACCTCCCAACTGGAACCGCCCATCGACACCTACTCTCGTCCTACGGACCTTCCTGCTCGAAACCAAGCGCGCCACTACGGTAGCTCCTTCAAGCGCACCGCCCCACTGGTCCACCGCCATTCCGATGATTTCTGCGCGCCCACCAAACGCGCCGCGCTCGTGTTCAATGTTGATCCCGATCGTGCTGGGGCCCGCGCTGGGATGCCCTACGACTCTCCTTCGCCGCGCCTCCACGTAGACCAACAGATCGTCGCCAGTCCCGAATTGCTTGTCCGGACCCGCACTGCTTATCAGATAGTGCGTCTTGTCCGTATCCCACGAAGCGCGCTCTATCCGCACGTTTGTGTCCCACGCGTCGCGCAGGTCTGCCGCGCCGTCATGCCTCATTCTTTCCAGAGTCTTGATTAGGTCCCCGTTCTCCGGGTTCTCGGCATACGCACGGCTGAGCCTCTCTGATAGCCGCTGTACCTGTTCTAAAAGCTGCTTCTGATAGCGTTGCGCGTACTCCCAGTATTTCGTCTGTGGCACCGTTCGTCCGAACTCCGTTTCGAACTTATTCCCGCTCACCATCTCCGTCGCGGAAAACAAAGCCCGTGCCGCGCGGTCCTTTTGCTCGGCTTTGGACTCTTCCGTCGGCTCGACGACGTCCGGCATCCCGATCGAGTGAATCTCGTAGCGCGGCTTCAAAAGCTCCTGCTCCAGGTAAAAGAAAACTTTGGCAAACCCAGGTTGTTTCTCCGCAAGTGCGAATACCGCCTCATCCACGACTTGCAATCCCAGCGCAGCGCTCACTCCCTGCCCTCGGCCGTTCGTCACTCGGAAGTGGATGCATGCTTCGCCACCCGGCTTGTACACCGGCGCATTGGCCGTGGCCTCGATCTTCAATTCATCCGCGGGCTGCACGAAGACCAGCCGGTGGTCTCCTACAGGCTGCGCGTCACGTCCAAAAACGTAGGCATTGAAATCCACCGTGCCTGCCAGTTCCGGCGTGGCTGCCAGCTTCAATTCGGCCTGGCCGTTTTCGATGTCCACGTCACGCGTGAGTACGGTTTGCCCTTCTTTGACGATGTCGACATATGCAGTGCCTCGTTTCACTGTGGAGAACACTTTCAGTCGAATGTCGTCCCCAGCTCGGTACACGGCCCGTTCTGTCCGCAGAAGAATCTGATCCTGTCCTCCGCGGCTTTGTAGCGCCACGGCGCTCGACGTGCGGTTCCCTTTCTTGTCTGCTGCTTCTATCGTCAGCACTTGGGTTCCCGCACCGTCCTTCAAACGAAGCACCGCCACCCCGCCTTCGTCCGTGGTCGCGTGTTGGTCGGCGTTGTCGGCTGCATGGACTGTCAGCTCAGTTCGCGCCGGACTTCCATCCGCATAACTGGTAAGAACAAACACTTCGTTTTCTAAGCCGGGGACGAGTGTGCCTCCTTCCGGAACCGCTGTAACCAGCAGAGGCGATTCGCTCACGGTAATTGGCTCTCCACGGCTCTCTGCGTGGTCCGCAGAATCCCTTACCGTGGCCTCGATCAGCACCAGCGCCACTCCCTGGCTCAGCGGCCTCGCGGCAAAGTAATTGGGCAGCTTAAGATCAAACTTATACGTCCCGTCGCTATCGGTCTTGCCCTCGACTGAAGCGGCTTCAAACACCGCCACGTCCGTGCCAGAAGCCTTGACGGTGATTCCCGCCTCATCCACCGGCTTCCCAAAAAAGTAGTTCGCGCGCACAGTTCCCTTCACGTGGTCGCCTGGCCGATAGCCGTGCTTCGTTTTCTTATCCTGGCTCTCGAATTCCACGGCCACTTTGAATTTCGGCAAAACGTAGCGCTCCACATTCAGCGCCATCTCTGCCGTGTTCGTCGGTGCATCGGCCTGCCCCATCAAAGCGTGCAGGTGATAGGTGCCCAGGTTGACTTCATCCGCCAGCGCGAACTCCGCTGACGCGATGCCAAATTTGTCTGTCTCCGTCGCTTTCTTGAACACTTTGTTCCAGCGTGAATCTTCCACTTCGAACGTCAGCTGGTGTCCGCTGGCGGCTTCGTGGTCGGCGCGGTCGAGCGCCAGCGCCCTCGCATGGATGATCTGTCCCGGCTGGTAAATCGGCTTTTCTGTCGTCAGCAGGATGGAGACTTTCTCCTCCAGCCGCACTGCCTGCGTGAACTCCGTCGAACCGATCAGCGTGTCCACCACGTACCGCAGCTCGTGATTACCCGTAAGGCCTGCAGGGAATTGGAACTGCGCCTCGGCCGTCCCTCGACGGTTCAACGGCCCTGTGAAAAGGACGCGCGGTTTATGATCCGCGGCTGCCAGCTCGATGCGCACGGCTCCCGCTCCCGCAATCACTTCATTTTTTGAATCCGTGACGATGACCCGCACCGCCGCCGGGCCTCCGCTCAAGTACGATTGCTGCCCTAGAATATGCACCACGGGCGCGCGCAGGATTTGCGAGATCGAGTCGATACCTTCGAGGGCCTCGGTCTTGCCATCCCCATATTCAAACCGGTAGCGCACCCGGTGCCATACGAGATCGTCCACGGCGAGTGTTTTGTTCAGCTGGATGCTCTCTTGCCAGCGCCCATATCCCGTCCCAATCGCAACTCGCGTTGCCGCACTCCCTAGAACTTCATCTTCCGGATTCAGCACTTCGACTCTCAGAGTTCCATCGCCGGAATGAAGGGAATGGTAAGGAATGGTCACATGCACGACACCGTACGTGTATGTGACAACTGTTGGGTCCGCATTGACAGCTGGGAAGAACTCTACGAACACTGCTACGAAAAGCGGCACTGCAAGTGTGGCAGCGAAGAAAAGGTACCAGAAACTGCTTGGGCACACCCATACTTTCGGAGCCTTCATGATCCGTCTCCTTGAGACTTGCTGAGTTAGCGCCCCTGCGATTTTCTGCGCTCAGAAAATAGAACGCGCTATTTGCCGTTTCTTGCAGATTTTCGTTGAGTCGGATTCCCTGCCATCCGCTCTGGGACAGACGCACCACAAGAAATTGGACACCGTCGCTCGTTAGAAGTGCCCGCCGCAGTCCAGGAAGTGGGGCGTTAGGCTTTCAACGAATGAGTGGATGGTGAAGCGGAACAGATTACACAAGCGTTATTGGAGTTCAAACACTGCGAAGGAAATGGACAGCTTTGAAACCGGAGCCTTTTGATGCCTTCACGTCCGCACGCAACCCTCGCCCAGTGCTCCGTCGTGAGACGGGCACATTTTTCAGCACGATTTTGCCTTACATCTTTGGAAAATCTACTTCCGGGTGTCGTGCCTTCTCCGAATGCACCGATATTTTTTACTTCATCAGGCAACGCCGTTCCCTCGACCTTAAAGCGCGCGGGCGGCACGGACGCTCGCGCTTCGGGATTGTAGTAATCGTACAAGACGGATTCCGAGGACTGTGCCGTGATCCCGAATCTAGGTTTGAACGTAAAGGAAAAAGTCGTGCCGCCAGCTCGCGGCCACAGGTAAAAGACCACACGATCAGGTTGGACTTCGTAGCTCTGCAAGTCCCAACCGGAAGCGGAAACGGCAGAGTCGAGCGAGGGGCGGTCCACGTCGGCACCAGGAGGCAAGCCCACCTCAGCCAACATCATTCCGTATCCGCGGAAGCCGACGCGCTCCGCATGAACGGGCATTGAATCAAATCACCGACGGAAGCCGCGGAGCGATCGAACTTGACCGAGTAATCCATTTGCAAGGTCCTGTATCCCTGGCCGCTGGCCTGCGACGTAGAATGTGGCACCGCCGCTTGAGGCGGAACTGGCGCAGCAGCTTGCACAGAAAACGTTCAGTGAACAAGCAAAAGCCATTCTGAAAGGCGCATTTCACCAAGCATGTGCCGGTGGGCGCGATGCTCCGGCGCGCGTTCGATAAATCTCAATCGCGAGCAACTCAGCGTTGTAGGTGACTGTGGCGGCTGATGAGGATAGTGTTTGGGTCGTAGCCAGGTCAGGGACCACCATCAAACACACGAAATATCACATAGACCGCGCAGGATTCATCGCCCAGATGAAGACTTACTGCAGATGGCTAGAGCCCGGACGGGCACTCTAACATTGAATCTACGCTCTCTCGATGAACCTGGTTCAAAACTCGAACAGGCCAGTATAATCTGGCTGGTTACTATAGGGATCAGCGGAGGAAACCAAATGAATGAACTGTATTGGATTCCGTTGGGGGTCGCGGTTTGCTTTGTGCTGTACCTAATTTTGGGAAGCTTCTTCACCGTGCGCACGGCCGAAGTCGCTGTGATCACACGATTCGGCAAGTTTCTTCGAGTCGCCGAGCCTGGATTAAACTGGAAGCGGCCGTTCTTCGATTCGGTGATGGGCACAGTGAGTCTACGCGTGAATCAGATCACTCTGACCATGGAGACCAAGACGAAAGATAACGTGTTCGTCACCATTCCTATTTCGGTGCAGAATCGAGTGCGTCCCGAAAAAGTCTACGATGCCTACTACAAGTTGTCCGATCCGGTGGCGCAAATCAAATCCTATGTCGAGCAGGTGATCCTAGGGCATGTTCCGGGAATGACGCTGGACGAAGTGTTCGCCACACAGTCCAGTATCGCCGCGGCGGTCAAACAGGAGCTGGATGCGGACATGGCATTATTCGGATACGAAATTGTGAATGTGCTGGTGACCGATATTGTTCCCGATGCAAAGGTGAAGTCAGCCATGAACGATATCAACGCAGCGCAGCGCGAACAGGTGGCCGCCAACGCCAGGGGCGAGGCGGAGAAAATTCTGGTGGTCAAGAAGGCCGAGGCCGAAGCGGAAAGCAAGGCTCTCCAGGGACAGGGGATCGCAAATCAAAGGAAGGCCATCATCGAAGGGCTGCAGGCCTCGATCGAACAATTCCAGAAGGTGGTGGAGGGGGCGTCGGCGAAAGAAGTCATGCAGTTGGTCATGGTCACGCAGTATTTCGACACGCTGAAGTCCATCGGCGAGAGCGACAAAACCAATACGTTGTTTCTGTCTCACTCGCCGGCGTCTGTCAAGGATGTCTCCGATCAGATTCTGCAGGCCATGGTGGTGGCGGAGAGAGCGAACGGCTGAAGCGCAAGAAGCGCGACCCACGGGGCGGGTGGCCAGCCGGACAAGCGACTTTCAGCCTATCCGTGATGTCAAGCCCCATTAAAGGATTGAACAGACTCAAGGCCGAGAGGCGAATGTTCTCCAGTTGGCTGTGCAGTTTTCTGCATTATTCAGGTAGCAGGATCGGTCAGTCCCTCTAAGGGATTCGGCTCGTCCGGCTGGACTCGGACCACCACCCGCTTGTTCAACAGCATCTCAATCCAAAGTCGAAGTCCGATCACAATCGCCATCCGCAACGGGTGGGTCTTCCAGTAGCCTCGGTAAACCCGCGCCACTTCGCTTCGGTCGGTAATGATTTGGGCCGTTCCAGAAATCGCGGGACCGTCCTTGCTCCCCACGTAACACATGACACGCGGATTCTTTCGTGTTCGCTTCACTTTATAGGAATTCCCCGGAGTGAGGAATTCGATCTGTCCACCATTCACAACGAGCCACACCTGTATTTTCTTCAGTTCGCCGGATGCCTTGTAGGACCCGAACCACTGCGTGTGTCGTTTGAGGGCGCGTTCCAGTTCTGGGGTCATAGGACGTTGACCGTCATCTTAGGACCTCGGCTGGCAGTTTGGCAACTCGCGAGGATGTTGCCGCTACGCACTGCGCGGGGTCCTCCGGCAGAGAACCCCGAGTCCGCAAGGCTGACTCCCAGGCTTGGCTATCCGCATCATGGGCGCGATAGGCAGGACGGCCACCATGACGTGCCACCTCCCGGCTCGGGATGAATTGAGGCGGTTCCATTGTTTGAGTATATCGGCAGATGCCTAATCTTCTGCATTGCCGGTCTCCTTTTCTTTGTGCCTTGAGCACGTCGATCATTGGGAGCTTATCGCATCCCGTGGAGACCGGCCTTCTCATCCCATCTGATAAATGGACATGTTTGGATCCGCAATTCCACTTCTCCGGTAAGGCGACTAATCGCGACTTGACCTGAAACTCAAACAGAATCTCGCACTCGCGGCTTCGGATTGCGTCTAAGATAGCAGTAGAATTCAAGACGCAGGAAGAAGTTGTCTTCATTCGAGGATATATGGCCTATGACAGACTGGTTCGCGCGCCCCGTCCTACACGTGACGTGTCGTTGAGGCCTCGCTCCGCTTTTACGTTAACCGGCTCGGCTTCACGAGCCCCTGGCGCTACGAGGAGGAAGGCAGAGCGCGCGTTGCACAGGTCGACCGGCAGGGCTGCGCGCTTATCCTGGCCGACACGTGGCCGGAGAAGATTGGCAAGGGGTCTAATGTTCATTTCCGTGAACGTCGAGCCGGAGACGCGCGAGGCCGCGATCGCCGCGTTGGACGCGCTGCGCGCGGAACTCGAGGCCAAGGGCGTTTCGGTCAAGGAGGGTTCGTGGGGTTACCGGCTCCTGGTGGTCGATGATCCCGACGGCAATCAGCTCTTCTTTAACTATCCGAACGAGACTGCATCTGGCAAGATTGTTGGAGATGAAGAGTAATCGTCCAGCCGCGCCGCATGGCCGGCCTTGCATCACCAGAGTCTGCACAGACCCTTTGTGCGAAACCAGTTTCCCTCTAGTCCAGCAGCCTTAAGTCCCGGTTAACGGTTTATCGGACAAGTCCCGTATGTCTCTAAATGGAAAGGGCGCCCCGTTCGAGAGGCGCCCCATTGTAAAGTCAGGATTTCGTCAAATCCCGCCAAACAGGTTGCAACACACAAAGCGTAGCACTCGCGTGAGCATCTGTCTGTCTACAATTGAACAAACCGGCCCTCAACGTAGATGCCGAAATTGTTCAAGAAAGGTCAGGTTCCCTTTAATAGGACTTTTCCGGTAACCACCTTTTACCTGGAGTTGAACACCAAATGGACTCTTGGGCCATTGTGGTGACCTGCCGCACTAGTCTTGTTTCCAGTTGGGCTGAATTCACAGATTAGTTCTTTCTCTCTTTCTCACGCTGTAGTCGTTGTTCTTCGGTCGCAATGGCCTCGGCAAAGAAATGTGTGACGCCAATGATCGGAGGATTCTTGTAATGCTCAAGCATGCGTGTTCTCAGGTCGTTGGTTTGTCCCACATATAGACAGGTGTAGTGGTCGAGGCGGAATGGGAGGTCTGTCTTAAACAATCCATAAACCGCCCCGATATTATTGAGCACCTTCAACGTGGAAGAATCGAACGAATGACAATCTCCGCTGAATGGCATCTTAGTTGTCCTTTCCGCTTCGACTTCAAAGCTCGTTTGGGAGATTTGCCGCGTACACATAAATCTTGCCGAGCGACCGAAGCAGCGTAGCTCCGCATCGGTCACCCTCCTTGAGGTTCAGAGCCTTCACTCTTTCTATTTCAGCTTTTTGCTTCTTGGTTAAATAGTACGGGTTCAAGGAAAACGCCGCGCACATGGCGTTGAGATTGGTGCCATACGTACAGAATGGATATCAGCAGAATTACACCTGCGACGGTGAATAAAACTTTCATCCACTTGTCCGCTATCCGGTCTGCGCGCCCGTTCTTCTCCTGCCATGCATGCCAGCGCAGTTCTTGCTCAGAATCGCGCGAGTTTTCAGACAGTGGCATTGTTTGGCACTCCGACCTCGTCTATCTCGGCTACCCGGGATGCTCACTCCACTTTTCAGAGTCAGTTCGATGGCCGCTATTATGTGGCACGCCGAGTCGATTGGCAATGTCGGACGTGCGCGAAATTCTGCCTATACGTTAAGAAGCTCGCCGATGTGGACCAAAACGTGTTGGAGGCGCTGGTCGTCAAATCCGTCGCCGCAATGGGTGTTCATCCGAAGCCCTGAGAATTTTGGTCGTTAAATCGCAATAGGGTTTCGTCAACCCTCCGTTCTGACGGGAAGGGGCTGGCGATATCGCCAGCCCCTTGCTACTTCGTCTTCGGTCCGGGGTCTCTTTAGCGAGCCCCAGCCACCGCCGCCATTGCATGCGCTCCCATCAGATTCGTTGTCACATTCACCTTGATCTGCTTGGGCTTCGCTTCCTCGCGCTTCGGTATGCTGAGCGTCAGCACGCCATTCTGATAATCGGCCTTGATGGCCTCCGACTTCACTGAGTTCGCCAGCGAAAAGCTCCGGCTGAACGAGCCATAGCTGCGTTCGATGCGCAGGTAGTTGTCCTCATTTACCTTTTTGTCGAACTTGCGTTCGCCGCGAATCGTGAGGATGTTGCTCTCCACGCGGATGTCCAGGTCCTGCGGATTCACATCCGGCAGGTCCGCCTTAACCACCAGTTCATTCTCGGTCTCGTAGATGTCGACCTCCGGGGCCCAAGGGGTCAAGTTCGACTCCTCGCCCGTACGTCCCACCACATCGCCAAACACGCGATTGATCTGTTCCTGCAAGGTCGTAGCCCCGCGGAACGGTTGTTCCCAGCGATTCATTGTTTTCATTTCAGCCCCTCATTAAACGTCTCTGTCTTGGCCAAGGGTAATTTCAGCTAACTCATGTCGGCTCAGGTTACCTGTCTGGCTCCATTGGTACTTAACCA
>Ga0137376_10002297_pt1 | contig 11349 bp, 10 predicted proteins | sample SagtaG_23_FD_104814 | JGI IMG/M metagenome (GOLD analysis project Ga0137376, IMG submission 104814) | Vadose zone soil microbial communities from Sagehorn Ranch, Mendocino, California, USA - Sage2_L_20_16 metaG | ecosystem: Environmental > Terrestrial > Soil > Vadose zone | place: USA...
GCGGTCCTACCCTTTGAAAATTTTAGCGATGACAAGGAGAACGCCTTTTTCGCCGACGGTATTCAGGACGATATCCTGACCAGCCTGGCCAAGATCAAAGATCTCAAGGTGATCAGTCGTTCGTCAGTCATGCAGTTTCGTGATGTCGCCGCGCGAAATCTGCGCGATGTTGGCAAAGCGCTCGGTGTGGCAAATGTTCTCGAAGGGAGCGTTCGGCGAGAAGGCGACCAGGTCGTCGTTAACGTGCAACTGATCGACGCACGCGATGATCGACATCTCTGGGCAAATCGTTACGCCCGCACCTTGGCCGATTCGCTTGGCCTACAGGGAGAGCTGGCCGGTGAAATTGCAGACGCTCTCCGCGTTACCTTAAGTCCGGAAGAAAAGGCGCGGATCGAGAGAAAGCCAACCGGCAACAGTGAGGCCTACGTTGTTTATCTTCGGGCCAATCAGATCGAGCGTAATCCGGATACTTTGCTGGAAGACTATAACCGAGCGGAGCAATTGTACCTGCAAGCGATCACGCTCGATCCGAATTTTGCTCTTGCCCACGCTCGATTGGCGTCGACATGTGCGCAGATTTTTCATTTTTACGAGCCGCTGGAGAGTCGGAAACAGCGGGCGCGCGCCGAAACCGAGATGGCTTTACGACTGCAACCGGATCTGGCGGAAGCACACCTCGCCCTTGGTCAATGCATATACTGGATCGATGGCGATTACGATCGTGCCCTTCAGGAATTCGACACCGCGTTGCGTTTATCGCCAAACAATGCCGACGTGGGCGCATTGATCGCCTCAATCAAGAGGCGACAAGGCCGGTGGGAAGAGGCGCTGCAAGCGTTTGAAAGGAACCGGAAAATAGATCCACAAGATCCGAACATTGTACGCAATATTGTTTTTACGAATACGGCGCTCCGGCGCTGGCCCGATGCGTCGCGTGCGGCTGAACAAATGCGGGCGATGGCGCCGGCTTCACTGGTCGCGAAAATTCAAAGTGGTTACATCGATTTTTGGTGGAAAGGCGATACGAAGCTGTTGAAGTCGCTCGCGGATCAAGTTCCTTCAGGCGTCGATCCAGACGGCGTTATCACTAGTTGCCGATGGGACGTCGCGATGCTGCAACGGGATTATTCCACGGCCAAGAACGTCCTAGAAGCTTCGTCGGTGAACGAGATTTCTTATACGAACAGCGCACCGACTCCGAAAATCTTTTTCGAAGGCTGCATTTATCTCGCACAGGGCGACCGCGCAAATGCGCAAAAGGCGTTCGAACAGGCGAGGCCTGCTTTCGAGGCGGCCCTGAAAGAAGCGCCGGAGAGCGCCGACCGGCACGCTAACCTCGGCTGGTTGTACGCCTTTATGGGGCGCAAGGACGAGGCAATACGCGAAGGCCGCCGCGCCGTTGAGCTTAAGCCGGAATCAAAAGACGCTTACGACGGCGCGATCATGAACAGTTACCTTGCGCTGATCTACGCGCGTGTGGAGGAAAAAGATCTCGCGCTTCCGCTCATTGAGCGATTGCTGAAGACCCCCGGAGCAGTCGACAGCGTCGATTATAGCATCACGGTTAACGACCTGAAATATCGTTGGGAATGGGACCCGCTCCGGGATGATCCGCGTTTTCAGAAGTTGATCGCTGCCGGCAACCGCTGAACACCGCTAAGCGTAACCGATGGCGCATTATTGTATAACCGTGTTGCGCTCATGGCTGTGAGTCGGCACACCCTGTCTGTGTAAGTCTCGTTCGGCCAGCCCCATCCCGAGAATGAGCGTGATAATCAAACCGAAGTATAAAATGGACATCGTCCATCGTTGTGCCGGCGCGACTTCGTAATAACGTCGTTCTTCCTCAGTGCGTTTGCGAAACAGCGAGATGACGCGCGGCACCGACAGAATGATCATCAACCACACCACAAAGTTCGGATACTTCCAGCCAAACCAGAGCAGCACGGCAAAACCGGGCAACCAAAGCCACCGTGACAGGGCAGAAACAATGCGACCGCCGTCAAGCATGCCCACCGGGGTCAGATTAAACAGGTTCAGAAGATAGCCAAACGACGCCAGGGCGACGAAAACCGGGGCGTCGAAAATTTCGCCGAGCAAGTTGCAGAAGAGCGCACCGACGGAGCCGAGGATCGGTCCGCCAATTCCGACGCACGCTTCTATCCAGGCATTGCGCGGAGCTTCTTTCAGCGCAATAAACGCACCCATGAATGGGATAAAAACAGGTGCGCCAACTTTAAGTCCAAATTTTTTTGCGACCAGAAGATGACCGCATTCATGGACAAGCAGGAGCAGAACAAAGCCGAGGGCGAATTGCCATCCCCAGATCTGGGTGTAAACCCAAATCGTCAACAGCATAGTGCCGCCGGATTTCAGAATAATCGGCAGAAACTTCAGGAGGGGGAGAACGACAAATTTTAGCTTCGCGAAAAATTTCGCGATGATAACGCCGACCACTGCAACGGGGCCGAGCGCCTTTTTCACTCGACTCCAAAAGCTCTCGCCGGCCGGAGCGCGTGCTTCCATGGGAGTGCTTTCTGAGTAAATAGGCATGTGATTCAACCGCTTCGGTCAGATCAGCGGGTTTCGCAAATCATTAAAGGCGTCACCAAGATGAGCGAGCGCGTCGCGTGGCAGCAGCGATTCCTCGCTCGCGCCTGCCTGAAAGATCGCCCACTCCGCGGCGCGACCGCAGGCCCAGGCACCTATGCGAGCCGCATCGTACAGAGACAGGCCGCGCCCAATTAGTCCGGCGCAAACCCCTGTCAGAACGTCGCCCATTCCACCGGTCGCCATACCTGGATTTCCGGTAGAATTGTAACTGAGTCGTCGATCCCGCTCACAGACGATGGTCCGGCTGCCTTTAAGCAAAAGCGTTATTGGAAATTGTTCGCAGAAGTTTCTGGCTATCCCCGCGCGAGACATTTTGCCCGTATCAAACAACCGCTTCATTTCGCCGGGATGCGGAGTGAGAAGGCGTGATCCCCGGCAGGTTCGTAGTATCTCCCGCTTGGCGGCGAGAGCATTCAAACCGTCGGCATCAACCACCATCGGTTTGTCAGCGTTTTCGATTAGTTTAAGAATTTCAGGCGCGCGCTCTTTTCCCAAGCCTGGACCGACTGCCCACGCATCGACGCCTGTTTCGGGCAAATCCCGATACGAGCGGATTGGTTTTACCATCGCTTCAGCAGGGGCAACTGCGGCGACCGCGAAATAAATCTCCTTCGGAACGAAAACTTCCACCAGACCAGCGCCAGCACGCAACGCGCCTTCCGTGGTCATGATGGCGGCGCCAATAAACCCCTCCGAACCGGCGACGACACCGATCCGGCCAAATTGATTTTTATATGAGCCAAATTTACGGCGCGGTAAAAGAGACCGGAGCGAGCGGGTCGTTGCGAGAAGTTCGTTGGCGACAATTTCGCTTGCCGTAAGATCAGGCAGAGAAACAACTTCGAGTCGACCAACAAAATCGAGCGCGGTGTCGACTATTAGACCATGCTTGGCGAAGCCGATCGTGATGGTGAAATCGGCAATGACGCAATCTTCGGGATCGGTTTCGCCGGAATCCCCATTCAAGCCAGTGGGCAGATCGACGGCGAAAACAAATACATGCTCTTGGTGACGAAGCCGATTTATTTCCTTAGCGGCGGCGCGGATCGGTTCGCGCAGGAGTTCCTTTGCGCCCAGCCCAAGTAACCCATCGAGAACAATTGTGGGGGGATGTGGGAGGGGCCTCAGCGCCGCGAATTCGCTCGCCAGTTGGGAACACTCGTCCCCGGGCGAGCTCGGACTCGGGCCACCGAGGTCCATTCCGCTTTCCGTCTCGCGCAAAGCTTGCAGTTTCTTGCGCGTTAACTCACTGCAATCTTCCTCCGAAAAGACCACGCGAATGTCGATTTTCCACCCGGCTCGCTTCAGACACGCGGCCGCCACCAAAGCATCGCCGCCATTGTGGCCTTTGCCCGCGTAAACAATGCACGTTCCGGCGTAAGGAAAAAACTCCTGAACGGCGCGCGCAACTCCGGCGCCAGCTTGATCCATCAGGGCTTCGACCTTAACGCCGCGCGCGAAGGCCGCTTCTTCCGCCTCCCGCATTTGTGCGGAGCTTACGATTGGCGAGTCCAATCAATCCTCCGTGGTGTTTGAAGCCGACTTTTGTTTTCTGCTGCTATCGCCGTTCTCGTTATCGCTGCTTCGCGAATGCTTTTTCGCGCCTTTTTTCGAACTGCTCGCTTTTTCTGGGTCCGAATCATTTGATGCCATAGACGTTTTTTTTCTCCTCTTTGATGATTTCGATTTCGAAGATCGTTTCGAATGCTTGGAACGGGAGAGATCGGGATCGCGAATGCGGGTTTGATCGATGAAAGGCTGCAGCGGCACAGCTGCGGAGTTGGCCGCGAGGCGCGTAGAACTGGCTGTGCTAACCACGCTTCCGCGGCTGCGGATTCCGCGCGCTATTTCTTCCGCAAGTTGTTGCCGATAGCTTCCGAGTTGAGCGTATTCAGCGTCGTTTGGGTTAGTCAGAAAGCCACATTCCACCAGCACAGCTGGAACTCTTGCTTTTCGGAGAACGTAGTAACCACGGCGACGAACGCCGCGATTCGGCGAGGGCGCTCCTCCGGCGACGTAGTAATGAATGGCGGAGGCGAGTGGCAGGCTGTCATGGTTATAGAAATACGTCTCGATGCCATTTGCCCCTCGGCGTGTGGCGGAGTTGAAGTGAATACAGACAAAAATTGCGTCGCGGTATGAGTTGGCAAGCGCGATCCGGTTCGGCAGCGGAACGAATACGTCGCTATCGCGGGTCATGACCACGCGATATTCGCGGGCAATGAGGACGGCTTTAAGGCGTTGCGCTACATCCAGCGTCATCGTTTTTTCGGCGACGCGTTGACCTGGAATCCCTCCGCGATCAAACCCACCGTGGCCGGCATCGATAACGATGATGGTCGATGGTCGCGAACTCTGTGAGCTAACATCGCGAGGACCGAAAGCCTCAACCGGTTCCACGGGTTCTGCCCTTCGCACAGTGGTAGTCGACGTGGAGGCGCGTCCTCCCCGCGCTTTGTCGCCGGACGAGGAGAGAGCAAAGGCTGAGGCCGCCAGGCACATTATCGAGATGCCGAAACCGACATAGCAGAGGCGCCGCCACATATTTACTCTTTAGGCATTTCAGGTGGCCGACCGGACAATTTCGGAGCCGCATTTCGTTCCGGCTCGGCAGTCGGGGTCTCAATCGTTCCTCCCCGGACCGTAACGTCGCCATCAGACACGTGGGTTAGACGGGGCCTTGTTTTTGCTTCCATGAAAGACGAGTGAGCAAGAAGTTCGCCGTTCAGCCCAATCTGCGAGTAGGCCCAGCTTCTGGGCGCGGCACAATGCAGAACATGGAGCCTATTAGCTCGATCGAGTTCCGCTTTCGGCTCATCAAAGGAGAGAATTCGTCCTAACGAGTAAGTCGCATAGACAATCCCGGTCTCTTTGTCTTCGACCCGCACATAGAGGGAGGTGTGGTCGGGAAAACGGTTCGTGAGGAGCGAATAAGTGCGGACCCCACCAAGTGCTGGTATTCCCTCTGGGATGCCGACGGTCCTTTGCCAGATCGGCCGTGCATCAGTGACTTCGAACACCTTTGTTTGCGAATAAAAAAACTTGCTCAAATCGGCGAAATAAATGTGGGCCCGAACGTGGTAAGTGCCGAAATCGTGCACTTGATAAAGCGGCGTCAGATTGATTTTCCGCGTCACTCTCTTGCCGGCTTCGATTTTGAGCGGCGGTTGTTCACTTGTTGTCTTCACCGGCCCAATCGGTTGGCCTTCTGCTCCGGTTATCTCGAAGTCGAACCAAGTCTGCCCGTCGGCATCGTGCAGATCAACGTCGCGTCCGGCTAGATTTGTGACACCAAGAGTAGCGATGACTGGCTCGTAGGCGATGAATTGCAAACGTGGCAGTTTCAGGTCGACTTGGATTTGCCCCTGCAGAGGAGTGGCCCAGAGCAAAAAGAAGGCAAACAAAAGCGCGATTCTCATCGCGCCGTAGGCTAACGTAACTGATCGCATAAAAAGGTTAGCTCCACATCGGCAGCTGCAACTTCAAGCGCGCTGCTGGATCAGCTTACGGAGCTTTTGCCGTTCCAGCGCATCGATTAGAAGCCCGTCCCATGGGATGGTGACTGTTTCCGCCGGGGGTTCCACCGTGCCGTCGTAAGCAAATTCCACATGCTCCCACGTGGCGATTTCGAGCAGCGCCTCCTTTCCGAGGGCCGCGCTCGTCTCGGCGTGGACAATTGTTCCCCCACGCAGAAAAGCGATCCCGCTCTTTTTATCTCTTACCATTTGTATGGCACCACGCCGTCCGCTTAGGCAGCACATCTGCAGAATGTCGGCAAAATGAAAGAGATCAGGCGCGCCCTCGGTGGCATTTTCCGCACGCGCAATTGCTTCGAGCAAAGATTCGCCCTCAATCGGCTCGGGGAAAACTTTTGTGTTCGGTATCAAGATCCGTTGCGCCGATGCAGGGTAGGCTGGGAGAAAGAGCGTCTGAAGGCCGGCAAAAATTTCGCCCAACACTCCGCCCAAGACGAGACCATCTACTCCCTCCGCTTCCAGCTGGGTCAAAAGCAGGCTGCATCCTGCGTGACGGCTACCCCAATCGAGCGCCGCCGCGTGGCTGCCCACCAACTCGCACCCATGCGCGGTATAATCTTTCACCATTTGCACCAGCTGCTCGCCAATCTCAGCGTCACGGTGCACGATGAGTATTTCCATTAGGGCGAGGAAGTGGTGGAGGGGGGTGGAAAAAGATTCAGGAGTTTGGTGGGATCGGCCCGAACAGATTGCAGCTTATCATTATAGTAAATTCGGACGATGTAGCCCAGATATCTGCGGTGCCCGGCGTCGGAACTGTCACCCGCCATAGGTTTAGCCGGCCTGCCTTTCTTGTTTGGGTTGACCGCTGCGGCCGCCGCGGACAGCGCCGCCTCTTGTGACAAGGCTTTGTTTTTCCCTCGCATGTAGGTCACCGCCAGAACTTCCGGATTCGTCTGTATCCAGTCGTGGTTCGGCGTCAGCCATTCATAATTTACGTCGGCATCGGTCAATTTTATATCTTTGTCGTCCACCGTGTCATAAAAGAAGACCTGAATCTTGACTTTCGTGTGATCAACCACCGTGTTCGGCCGCTTTTTCACCGCGATGCGCAGCGTCAGATTCGTTTCCGCATCAGTGTCCGGAGTTTCTGTAGCGATCACCTCCGAGACACCAAAGGTCGAGCCGTCGGGAATCCCCTCTGAGCGATCGAAGGAAAATGGTTCAGGAGTAGCCTGAGGAGCAGCCGGCGTAGCAATCGCTCCATGTTTTAATTTTGCTTCCGCCAGCTCGAAAAGCGCGCCGGCGGACACGCCAATCTCTTGAACTTTTCGCCACATTTCGTTCGATCGCTCAAAGTTTTGAGTCGATTCATAAATCTTCGCCATTTCCGCCAGCACCTGCGCGTTTTTCGGATCTTTTTCCGCAGCCTGCTGCAAGCGGTTCAGCGCATTCACTGTATCACCACGATTGGTCAGCTCGGTTGCTTCCTTGAGGAGTCGCTCCTCCGCCGAAACCGCCGAGGTGGATGGGGTGGCAGAAGGCGCCGCCGCTACCGCTGGAGCAGTGGTAGGAGCAACAGAGGCCGCAGGGGTCGGCCTCTTCGCGACACGAGGGGTAGCTGCGACAGTCGGCCGGGTGACAATACTGGACTGAGCAGCACCGGGCGGGACACGGGTTCGCCTCGCATAATAATAACTTGCGCTGAAAATTTCAGCGGCGGCAAAAAGCGCCACCAATCCCAGTCCAATCTTGAAACCGATATCGCCTCTTGGTGAAGAGAGCGCGAGTGTCCGCATCGCGGCCGTTTCTGTCAAAAAGCGGTTGGATCTGTCTGCCATATCGATCGGAAAAAGAAACGCGAAATTTAACGCGAAATATCGCTTTGGCTAAGAATTTTGAAGCCCGCGCCCAGCAACACGCTCGAGGCGCAATCATTATCATCGACGTGCAACGCGATGGCCGCCAGACCTCGCGGGCGTGTTAGCAAAGAATAGGTGAAATGCACATTGACCTCAGCCATAAAGAGCGCCGCCAGCAGCTTTACCAACTGGGTCGCGACCTCGCGAAGCTCTACTACCACTACTTCACAAACGCCGAAGGCAACATTTTTTTGTCGAAACAGATCTTCGACCCGCTCCGGATCACTCACGACAATGCGGGCGATAGCCGAATCGGTGGATTCCGACACGCTCAGCGCCACCACGTGAGTATGATGCGCGTTCAGCAATTTCACAATGTCGAGCATTGCCCCTACTTTGTTAGGCAGGAAAACGGAGAACTGCTTGACCAGCGGTCCTTCCAGTTTCGAAGTTGTTTCCGGTAAATCGACGCCCATTTTTAGCTGCGGCACACCCGAACATCGGGGGCCAATAGTGGGACAAACAATTTCACTTCAGCTCTTTTCTTTGCAAACGAATATTGACGGACACTGGAGGGACGCCTCTCTATAACATGAGTCTTGGGACGACACAGAGGCTCAGCAGCCTCCCTGGCGCCCCATCACACCTGCACATTCTCTTTTCACTGCCCTGAAAAGCTTTGGTGTCGAAAACAGTGCAGGAACAAGTGAAAGAGTAGGCCGAATGATATATAGGTCGTGCGCGACAGCTTCCATCTGTTCAATCCGCGAATTCCATTTAAACTCGATGGCGGAAATATGGAGGAGGAGAACGAGTTAATTGCCCAGCGACGGGCAAAACTGCAATCACTGCGGGCCAGTAAAATAGACCCATTCGGCGCCAGTTTTGAAACTTCCGGCTCCATTGCTGAGATCCGCGAAAAATTCAAGGAAGGGGAAATTCTGCGCGCGGCTGGTCGTATCACGGCGCATCGAGACATGGGGAAGAGTCATTTTCTTGATCTCCGCGATGCTACCGGTCGCATCCAAATTTATCTTCAGGCTAAGGAGATTGGCCCTGAAAAAATGGAGATTTTCGGTCTTCTCGACCTGGGAGATTTTATTGGGGTGGAGGGGGCATGTTTTCTCACCAAGACTGGTGAAGCCACGCTTAAAGTTCGCAGCTTCGAGGTGCTGGCCAAATCTTTGCGTCCACTTCCAGAGAAATGGCATGGGCTGCAGGATGTAGAAGCACGTTATCGGCAGCGTTATCTCGACCTTCTGACCAACGACCAATCGCGTGCAGTTTTCGAAAAGCGCATTGTCATTGTCCGGGAAATACGCCGCTTTCTCGAAGGTCGGGGCTTTGTTGAAGTGGAAACACCAATTTTGCAATCCGTTGCCGGTGGCGCCGCGGCCGAACCGTTTCAAACTCGCCATAAGGCGCTTGGTCTCGACCTTTATCTGCGCATTGCCCCGGAGCTTTACCTAAAGCGATTACTGGTCGGCGGATTTAACAAGGTTTTCGAGTTGAACCGCAATTTTCGAAACGAAGGAATTTCGAGAAAACACAATCCCGAGTTCACCATGCTGGAGGCGTACTGGGCATATGCCGATTTCGAGAAAATAGCCAACCTCGTCGAAGAGATGATTTGCCATCTGGTGGAGAAAGCGGAAACCGGTCGTGTTCGAGTAGAGGGCGAAGCTCCGGCGAGGCTGGCCCAGCGGTCTGCAAATGCGGCGGCTGGCGAGAGTTCGCCCCTGCACATCCAACATGTCAATGCTGAGGGAAACGTTATTCGCACCATTAACGTACAGCGCCCTTGGCGCCGCGCCCGCTACCATGATCTTGTGCGTGAAGTCGCAGGCAATGATTGGTTTGAGCTTTCGAGCGAGCAGAGGCGCGAGCGTGCGACGCATGAACTGGGGATCGAAATTCTTCCGCAGCTCGCCGATTTCGAAGTGACGCAGCATGTCTTCGAAAAGCTCGTGGAAGAAAAAACATTCGATCCGCTTTTCGTCACGCATTGTCCCAAGGAGCTCGTACCACTGGCGAAAGAGAACGCGGCCGATCCTTCACTGGTCGACGTCTACGAATTAATTATCAATGGCACCGAAATTTCGCCGGGCTATACCGAGTTGAACGATCCGGACGCGCAACGGCGCCGATTGTATGAGCAAGCCGGGGAAGAAACACAGAAGATTGATGAGGAATTTCTGCTCGCGCTCGAGCATGGTATGCCGCCGGCGGGTGGATTTGGCCTGGGAATAGACCGGCTGGCGATGTTGCTCACGGGCGCGGAATCGATTCGCGACGTGATTTTGTTTCCGCTGCTCCGGCCAAAGTTGTAGCCGCGGTCTCCAAGCGTCGCATTAATTCCAGGAATAAAAAGTGCGACGGTCGGAGGCCGCCGCTACACCCATCGATCGCCTAGCCTGCCTTTGCTAACTCTGGTTCATCATCGTCCGTTTCGCCGGGCTTCAGCTTACGAAAGGTGACGCGAATTCCCGGATCGAGAATAGTGGCGGACCAGCCGTGCGCCTTGGCGAAAGCCTTAATCAAGGCATGGCGCTGTTGCCGCTGTTTGTCACTTACAGGCCAAACACAGGACAAATCGTTATCGAAAATTGTGCAAGATTTATGCGTGTTCAGCCTTTTAATGATCTTTTCAGCCAGGAACTCCATGGTGTTCTTCATTTCGCGGCTGGAAATAGCGCAAGATTATTTTTACGTCAATTCCGTTCAACGCTGCACTAAAAACCCCCGCGCAATTTCTTCTCTGGAAGCGAAATGGTAGAGGAAGGGAGAACTATGGCGGCGAACATTTCGCCCGGAGAATTGGAGCAATTGCGAGGAACCTTTCCTGAAGAGTCGAGAGCGCTCCGGTCTCAGGCGAAAATATTATCAACGTGACAATTACTGTGGAGGACTTTTATGGCCAAGTGTGAACTGTGCGGTAACGAATACGATAAAACGTTTGAGATCACGAAGGAAGGCGAGACCCACGTCTTTGACAGCTTCGAGTGTGCAATTGCGGTCGTCGCGCCCGAGTGCGAGCATTGCGGCTGCAAAATCGTCGGCCACGGAGTGGAGGCAGGCAGCGGCAAAATCTTCTGTTGCGCTCATTGCGCCCGGGAGAGCGGTGAAACCAAACTGCGTGACAGGGGATGACGGAAGCTCCAAATTCCAAAGCCTGCCCTGAGCGAAAGCCGAACGGGCTCCAACATCCAGAGAAGCTCGAAACATCAATAATTCAAACAGGCAGCATGCTCGTGCTTGGCGGCTTGAGTGATTGATCCCGCCATCGCGGGACTGGAGCCCATTCGACTGTCGCTCTGGGCAGGCTTTGGATGTTGGGATTTGGAGCTTTATTTAGCGTTCCATCTCGAAAGTAACTTTCCCGTTAATGCGGTAGC
>Ga0137376_10002298_pt1 | contig 11343 bp, 14 predicted proteins | sample SagtaG_23_FD_104814 | JGI IMG/M metagenome (GOLD analysis project Ga0137376, IMG submission 104814) | Vadose zone soil microbial communities from Sagehorn Ranch, Mendocino, California, USA - Sage2_L_20_16 metaG | ecosystem: Environmental > Terrestrial > Soil > Vadose zone | place: USA...
CAAAATCTGCAATGTTTTTCTCAATGATGGCACTGATTTCATCAGCCCAAGATGCCATCGTTATTCCTCCTCGTTTTCAATCCGCATTGCTCAAACTACTTAATGTAATCTTCTCGGCTCAGCCGTTTCTTCTTGTGGATTACTCCCTGGCGTTACCAGTGTATCAGCCGCCGCTGCACGCTGACCCTCTTCTGCTCCAGACAGAAAATCGATGTTGCTGCTCGCGGTACCTGCCAATAACTGCTGTCGCAACGCGTTCAAGCGATAGCGGACGCTGCCGTCGATTATGCGATCGCCGACACGGGCAATTACTCCACCAAGAATTTCGGGCTGCACCTTCGTTTTTACGAGTATCGTCTTACCTGTTCTACGTTCCAGTGCCTGCTTGATAAGGTCTGTGTGCGCATCGTCAAGTTTCATTGCCGTTGTAACTTCCGCTATTGCCTGGTTCTTATAATCCAGCACAAGTTGTTCGAGTTCGCTGGCGATATTTGGCATCAGTTCGACCAGTTCACGCTGGACAACGAGCAAAGCAAGGTTGAGCGATGTAGGCAGCACCTTATCCCCCAGCGCCTGGCGTATGGCTGTCTCTTTGCGCTGCACGGGAATTTTAGGCTCTTGAAGCAGATATGCCAGCTTGCGAATCGCAAAGAGCTGAGCTATCTCTTTCACATCTTCGAGGGTGCGGTCAATTGTATTCTGCTTGCGCGCGATATCGAAGATGGCCATTGCGTAGCGACGCGCTATCGCTCCTTTAAGCATTACTGTTCCTTTGTTTGGTTAGTGCTAACGAACTCTTCCACAAGGCGGCGGTTGTCTTTGCTATCGACCGATTTACTAATGACCTTGCTCGCGGCAGTGATTGAGAGGTTCACAACCAGCCGATTGAGTTCAGCTCGTGCACGCGCAGCTTCCTGTTGAATGCGCGCTATCTGCTGCTGAGCAACCTGGTCAGCATGAGCGTGCGCCTCTTCTATGATACGGTTAGCTTCAGCCTCGGCGCCCTTTGCTGCTTGCTCGAACGTTTCCTGTGCGTGCCTTCGTGCCTCCCGCATAATCTGTTCGGCTCGTTCCGTCGCTTCATCAAGCTCGCGCCTGGCCCGCTCCGCATTCTCAATACCCTCTTGAATAACTGCCTGGCGCCGGTTCAATGTCTTAAGAATTGCAGGGAATGCCCATCTCCAAAGTATAAAGAAGACGATGCCGAAACTGACGAGCTGTGAGAGAAAGGCAACAGCGTTGACGCCGAAGCCCCCTAACAGGTCAGCAAGAATAATTGTCTGCATCACTTTGTGCGCCTCCTTTCAGTCGTACAGGCTATGACTCCCTTTTTGGCTGTCGGGGTGCTACCTGGCGTTGAGCAAGAAAGCGATAACCAGGGCATAAATAGCGATAGCTTCGGCGAAAGCCAGACCGATAAACATGTTGATACGAATCAACGGCTCAGCTTCAGGGTTCCGCCCGATGGCGTTGAATGCTGAGCCTGCGGCGATACCGATACCGATACCTGGGCCAATCGCTCCCAGACCAATAGCTACTGCCACAGCCAGACTATCAAACGGAGTAGCCGCTGCCAAAACAATGGGTAACACTGATGCCAGGGAACTAAAAAGCATGACGAAAATCCTCCTTAAGGACAATCCTTTATTATGTTGTTCAATGAAATTTATGCAATCGCAGTAAGAAAAAGCTGCGAGTAGCAATTACTGTTGATTTGCAGGCGAAGATATCTTCCACCCTTCTTCAGATTAAGGTGGTGATACCGCGACCCCCTCCCTCTGCTCCTCTTTTTGCTCATATTCTTCCTCCGCTGAGTGCTCGCTTGTGGTGGCCATTTCCAGGTAGACAAGGGACAGAAGGGAGAAGACCAGGGCCTGTACGAAAGCGATAAACAGCTCGAACGGGATGAAGACAACATCGGATATAAACGGCAAGATGAATGCAAACACTGCTAATACCGCGCTGCCAGCGAAGATATTGCCAAAGAGACGGAAGGACAGTGAAAGAATACGAGACAATTCACTGATGATATCGATGATACCCACGAAGAACTCGATAATCCCCTGGAACATCCCAGCAAAATCAAGCTTGCGCAATGACCTGAAAAAAGTTCTCAAGTTGATGTATTTACCCAGGTGTTCTCTGAGTCCCAGCGTAGTGAAACCAAACACCTGGCAGGTTACTACCACGGTAAGAGCCATGGCAAAATTCAGGTTCAGATCAGTGGTTGCCGGGCGAATCCAGGGGACCAGTAAATTAGAAAGATCGCCAAAGAGCAAGAACCCGAGCACAGGCTTGCTGGTTATATGGGCAGCCTGAACGGCAGCGGTATTAAGCGTGCCGACAGTATCTACTCCAGGGATGACATCCAATAGATTGCAAGTAATAATAAAGATAAAGAGGGTTCCTACCAGGGGAAAAAATCTTCTTCCTTTTTCTTTACCGGAAACACCTTCTACCAATCCCAGGAGATACTCTATGAGATACTCGGCGACATTCTGTATACCAGTGGGGACAAGGGCGCGTCGGCGCGTAGCGAAGAAGAAGAATACTACTAAAATGAGGATTGATATCCAGGTGCAAAGTAGCGTGTTTGTCACCGGAAGCGGTCCGATGTAGAAAATCACCTCCGGTTGAATTCTTATTTCAAGCAGTTTCCAGAGCCCCACTCGACATCCTCCTATTGGTCGAGCTCTGCCAGATCATGTTCGGTGTGAGAGACTCCCGTCTATCCTATTTCTTAAAGTAAGGTGTAAATAAACGGTACGCTCCAAATATCCCTACGATCAGGCCAAGCAGCAGCCCGAGATATAAATACACGTTCTTTGTATTGGTAAGACCATCAAGATAGTTCCCAACAAAGAAACCTAGCACGAGAGGAATAACTATGACCAAACCTAGTTGGCCCAACAAGGCCAGTGATCCCCAAACAGAGGGCGGCTCGTTCTTTTTCATGCGCGAAATCCCATCTGTTGTCTCTCCATTTGTACCATACGGATTATAGCACAAGGTAAAGAAAATGTGCAACAATGGATACAACTGCATCTATCAAGGGTTTGTTGACAATTCCCTTCATTGCGTAACCTCTACCTCTCCTCCTTCAGCCTGTACCTGAGATGGTAGAATATATGACTTTTATCTTTATCTTAAGAAAATCGGGCATAAATGTGTACGCTCAGTTGTTATCTATGATAGAATATGACAAATACAATGCAGATTGTCATGGAGAAGGGTATCTTGACGTCGGGGTGCCGCTAATAAACAATCATGCTCGTAGCTCATAACCAACCAACATAGAAATCTCGCGGGAGTTATCGTAATGAAAAAAGGAATCCATCCAAATTATATCGAATCCACAGTCAGTTGCGCCTGTGGCAACAGTTTCAAAACACTGAGCGTCAAACCAGTTTTGAAGGTCGATGTCTGCTCGAACTGCCATCCATTCTTCACTGGTCAACAGCGCATCCTTGACGCGGCTGGTCGTGTCGAGCGTTTCCGCCGGCGCTTCAACCTGCCGGACGAACAATAAATATAATGTAGGGGCGACCCTTGCGGTCGCCCCCTTGCACGTCGGGTCGCCCTGCCACACTTGTGGTCCCCCGACCTACTTTATTTGATTTGCACATGAGGTGAGTAGCTTGGAGAAAATACCCCAACGAACCATACTTTTCCTCATTGCTGATACTGGAGCTGGACATCGAAGTGCAGCGAACGCTATTCGCAATGCCATCACCTTGATCTCCCAAAGGGAACAGGAAGTATGGCATGCACGGCAACAAATTGTTTCTGGAACTAGTACCGGTGCTCGAGAGCAGCCCGCGACTGCTGTCTCTTCAGCGTCACCTCCTACTTATCGCATCGAAATTGTCGACGTCTTTGAAGAGTATAGCCGCTTTCCCCTGCGTGAAGCAGTCAAACTCTACGGGCCGGCCATCCGCTATAACCCCAAAATGTATGGGCGCGTCTTTCGTTTGAGCAACAAATACCGCAGCTTGACGGCTGTACAGACTGTCGCATCGCCGCTCATTCACAACGGCCTGCTGCGCCTGATCACCAGCGTCCAGCCCGATGTTATTGTCTCTATCCATCCATTGCTCAACCAGTTCACCCTCAAAGCCTTGCAGGACTTACACCTGCACATCCCTTTCATCACCGTTGTGACCGACCTTGTCAGCCTGCATTATTCCTGGTTTGCCCCCGGAGCAGACGCCTACATTGTGCCGACGGAAGAGGCCAGGGAGTTGTACCTGGCGCGAAAACTGGATCCTGATCGCGTGCATGTGCTTGGTATGCCCATCGACCCCAAGTTTACGCGGCCAACGGCGAGCAAACAGGAACTCCAGCGCAAGACCGGACTTGAGCCGGGTTTACCGGTTGTTCTGCTGGTAGGTGGCGGCGACGGTGCTGGCGGCTTACAGGTTGCCGTACGCGCCATCTCGCGTGCGCGTCTGCCCGTACAATTGTTGATTATCACTGGTCGCAACAAGCGGCTCTACGCGTACCTGCAGCGTACCAGGAAAAACTTGCGCGTACCGGCGAAAGTCTTTGGTTTTGTGCAGAATATGCCGGAGATGATGCGCGCCTCCGACGTCATTATCACCAAAGCAGGGCCAGGTACCATCAATGAAGCGTTGGCATGTGATCTTCCCATTATTTTAAGCGGGTATGTGCCGGGACAGGAAGAGGGAAACGTCGATTTTGTGTTGAAAAACGATGTGGGAATACTGGCTCATGACTCAATCGAGCTGGTCGACGGGCTGCGCAGGCTGATAAAACCCGGTTCAGTAACCATGCGCCGTCAAGTGGCAAACGCGAAACGCCTGAGCCGGCCTCACGCATCATTCGATATCGCCAGTTGTATCCTGGGCTTTTTGCCTCCAGCTGGCCAACCAGGTCCCTGGCAAACAAGCCTCGCGCGCAAACGTCGCCCCTCAATGTCCATGAGGCTGCGCTCCTCAGAGGTACGCTTGCGTTCTTTACGCCGTCGCTTACCACGCATGACACGCGTGTCGTTTTTGAAGAGTCCTGTCGTCAATCGCCTATCGCGCATGCGAGCTTCCGGCTTCCCTCCTCGCTTCATCGGATTGGCGGACAAAAACCAGGATAACACAACGTAACGAACTCGTAGGGGCGGGGGTGGAGTTGATGCAGGGAAGGGACGCTTGCGTCGCCCGCGCTCCGGAACAGTATCAAAAGGAGATAGTTCATGGCAAAGTTTTACTATGGCGGCCAGGCCGTAATGGAAGGCGTAATGATGCGTGGGCGCGCATCTGCTGCCGTAGCGATTCGCAAACCAGATCAGCGTATCTATCTCTACGAAGAGGCCCTCAACCCTCGTCTTTACCAGAATCGCCTGTTTCGCCTCCCATTCTTGCGTGGACTGCTGCTCCTCTGGGAGATGCTTGTCCTCGGCACCCGCCTGATGACCATGTCTGCCAATATCGCCACCGGCGCGGTCGATCCAGATGCTCCTGTTCCTGTCACCCTTGACAATGCTCAACCCGCTGCAGATGGCCACCAATCGGTTGACGAACAGACCGCTTCCTTGGCCTCCCCTTCTAACAATATGGCCCCGCCGCAAATTGGCGGTGCCACAATGGTGATCACGTTAGCGATCTCGCTTGGCTTCGCCATCCTGGTCTTTTTCCTGGCCCCGCTTTTCCTGGCGAGTCTGTTTCACAGCCCCGTCGGTGATGGCTGGCTGAACCTGGTGATCGAAGGCGTGATCCGTTTAGGACTGCTCCTCGGCTATCTCTACTTGATTGGTCGTATTCCAGATATCCAGCGCGTCTTTGGCTACCACGGCGCGGAACACAAAGCTATCAACGCTATGGAGCAGGGCGACCCCATGGACATTCCTCATGTCCGCCGCGCCTCACGCGTCCATACCCGCTGTGGCACTGGTTTCCTTCTCATCGTGATGGTCGTCTCGATCTTTATCTTTGCTTTCGTCGTCACGCCTTCGCTGCCGCTCAAAGTCCTCTCGCGCATCGTCCTGGTGCCGGTCGTAGCCGGTATCTCCTACGAACTGATGCGCCTGGGCGCCGCCAACTATCGATTTCGTATAGTCAAATGGCTCCTCGCCCCTGGACTTGCCTTACAGGGTTTGACGACCCGCGAGCCTGATGATAGTATGATAGAGTGTGCAATTACTTCGTTGAAGCGGGTGATGCAAAGAGATGGAAAGCCTGTGCCTGGTGCTCAGGTGATCGAGGTCGATGACGAAAGTGCATCCCTCCCTGAACTATCCACGCGAACTGCCACATCTGCCTGATTATGAGAAGGATATTCCCAATATGTCGTCAGACCCAACCATTACGCCTCCCCCAGTAGAGGCGCCGGAAGAAACACCTGCACTAGAGCAGCCTCCTCGTGTGCACTTCTCCCGTAAACGCTGGTTTTTTACCGGGGTGGTACGCCTGTCATATCGCACCTGGACGCGTGTCGCCGCGCGCCTGTTTCCTGAAAACTCAAAGTCGGAGCAACTGGCCCAGGCTTTGCATATACCCCTGCCCGATAAGCTCAACATGAGCTGGGTGACTGAACACCTGGCTGTAGGAGGTCGCGTGCGCCCTGCCGATATCCCGGCACTGGCGCGAACAGGCATTACGCATGTCGTCGATACACGTTCGGAATACAGCGATGATGTGCAGGCAATGGCGAAGGAGAACATCGAACTGCTCTATCTACCCACTCCGGACACCTATCCTTTGACCATCGATCAATTGCTGCAAGGTTCGGCCTGGGTAGACGAAAGAATTGAAAAAGGCGGACGCGTCCTCATCCATTGTGAACATGGCGTCGGACGCAGCGTTCTGTTGACCTGTGCTGTGCTGGTCTATAGAGGTATGCACGCCCAGGATGCCCTGGAACTGGTGAAGGAGAAGCGCTGGCAGGCAGCGCCCAATCAAAGGCAGGTGGCGCGGTTGAGAGAATTTGAAGCGGTCTGCGCGGCACAGCGCAAGGCGTAACGCTCGATAGCTTGAGCTGCGCCATCTTCCCAGTTGCTTGCCGTTACTGCGTTTGCAACTGCTTTCACACCCTCTGAGGCCTGGCCCATTGCCACACCCCAGCCGGCGTCTTTGAGCATTTCTATATCGTTATTGTTGTCTCCAATCGCCATAACCGCTTGCAGTGGTATACCTGAAATACCTGCTAAGGCGGCCACTGCGCTGCCTTTGGAGCAGCCTTTGTCCATCACAGTCAGCTCGGCGCTGTTGTAATTGCCGCGTTTGATCGTGTTCCAGCTACAGTCCAGTGCGGAAATCTCAGGCAGTACTCCCTCGATCGCCCTTTCCTCGGTGAAGGCAACAACTCGCAAGGGATCTGGATGCCCTGCGCAGAGCGTTTCATAGGGCATGCGGCGCATTCTATCCACGTTAGCCGCGAAGTAGGCATCGATCGAGAGATTATCAAGTTCAGCCGGCCCCGTCCATATTTCTTCCGCCAGCCCTCCATCTGGATGGACCACCGGCTGGATACCATGCCGCACCAGTATCTCTACCGCCTCCTGGCCAATAGAGGCGTTCAAGGGGCGACTCTTAAGGATCGTAGCCGCCGGGTGCTGCACAATGAGCGCTCCATCATAGAGAATGATCGAACCTTGCAACCCCAGCTCATTGGCGATCTGAACAGTATTAAAATAGCGGCGCGCCGTCGCCAGCGTCACTACGATACCCGCCTGTTGCGCAGCCTGCACAGCGGCACGCGTATAGGCCGTGATCTCGCCCGCGGGATTTAGCAGCGTACCATCGATATCTATAACCAGTAATTGTATCTTCATTGATGTTGTTTCCATACTTCATCCACCATCTCGTACTCCTCCAAAGGGCACTCACCTTCTCTGTAACGACAATGCGACGGGACAATAGCCCGTCGCAGCTTCCCAGGAGTGGGGTTACACCTATTATATGCCTTCTCTCGGCTACCCGCAAGAGCAATACAATCTCTAGACATTTTTCCACCTCTTCTGCTACAATGCCACATATGAGTACGCAAGCAGAGCGACCAAAAAGCGCCCGCACCAGACGCCAGCCCCTTGGCTTCACCAATGATATCGTACGACCAGGCAAATTGTGGCCGGTAAGCGTTCATGGCTTCCCACTTTTACCCGATGAGCAGCCAGTTGGCACCGTGCGTGATAGCCTCTATGACCTGATTCCCTTTGGGCCCCGCGAAGAAAAGCTCATCGGTACTTCGCCTTTCTTGCGCCTGCAAAAGGTGAAGCAGCTTGGCTTTGTCTTTCGTGTCTGGCCGGGAGCCACCAACACGCGCTACGAACACAGCCTCGGTTGTTACCACCTCGCCGTAAAAGCCCTGCGCGCCTTGCTACAGCGCGGCGAAGATGGTGGCCTCGCCGGAATCTCCATTAGCAGCGTGCAAACCCTGGTGGTTGCTGCCCTGCTCCACGATATCGGACACTATCCTTTTTCTCACACCATCGAGGAGCTGGGTTATCCCATCGTGCATCACGAAAAAGTGGGGCGTTCGATCATCGAAAATGGCGAGATAGCTACCATCCTTGAGCAAGACTATCACCTCTCGCCTGGTCGCGTGGCGGATTTTATTGATCCACCCAAGACAAAGGCTCTACCTCCCGATGATGAACTGCTGAGCCACCTGTTGAGCGGCGCGCTCGATGTCGATAAACTCGATTACCTGCCGCGTGATGCGCGCGCCTGTAATGTTCCCTACGGCGGCGTCGATGTCGAGCGGCTGCTTGGTTCGCTGCGTATCCATCCAAACGTCAACGGCCTTCGTCGTATCGTTGTAACCCACAAGGGCATCAGTCCCTTGCACTCTCTGCTCCATGCTCGCCAGGAGATGTTCGACAATATCTACTGGCATCACACCAGCCGCGCTTTCCAGGTGATGTTGATGCGTGCCGTACACGAAGCGTTATTATCGGGTGCGCTGCAAACTTCACAACTGGTGGGGCTGGACGATGCATCACTGTTGCTGCTGCTCGCAGAAGAGCGCATGCCTGCCAGTTCTCGCGTCTTAGTTGCAGATTTGGAAATGAGAAGGCCCTACAAAGGCGTGGTGGAGATCAGTCGCATGGCGGGCCGCCTCTTCAGCCGCCTGGATGCTCTCTTCTGGAACGCGAACCGCCGTCGCCATGTCGAACAGTTGCTCGCCGCTGAACTTGCTCGCGTGCTGGAGATGGAGATTGCGGACCACGAAGTCCTCTTCGATATTCCCCGGCCAGAGAAGTGGGAGATGGATGTGTGGGTCACTTTTGGCGCGCACCCGCCCGTTGGTATGGCTGAACTTGTGACGTGGGTGCAGGCTACCGGCCTGCAGCCCGATGATCTTGCCCGCTATGAGCAGCATCAACGCAGGATTCGCGTAGTGGTTCCTGAACGTTTGCGGGCACCTCTCCAGGCCCGCGTTGACGATTTGCTGCTTCCAATGTTAGAGACGCTTGTGGAGATGGAATAAATCCCTTCTGAACAGTATCTCTCTTGACGGTGACACTCCGCATCGGTTGAAACCGAGCGGCTTCTGCCACTCCTCCATAGTCGACATTCTGAGTAAGTGAGGCGTAGCCTCTACTCATTGAACAGCCGTAGTTGGGGAGGAATAGACGGGGGAGCTGTTCCCATCCGACGCCTGCTCCCCTGGGCGGTGCCAGGCCCGTTGCCGTCTCCATGCCTTGCGTGATCGGGAGATGGCCGACCTCTGCTTTGGGCTTCTTGGGAGAGAACAACACCTGTGGATTGCTCCACTCTGCCTGCACGTCGCACAGCAGTATGAGGCTTTTCTTTGAAGGATTCTGCGTAGCGCTCAATCAAGCGCTGACCGATGACCAGACTGGCATTGCGATCGGAATGTCCTCGCATCTGGCACTCTGGGCAGAGCACCAGGGGCGCGCCGGGAGTATAGCCTTCCACGGCTTGTCCCGCATTGTAGCGAATGACCGGAGCGTGGCAGCGATGGCATTCGCTGGAGGTATTGCGTGGGTTGACCCGACTGGTGATAATCCCCTGGTTCCACGCCTTATATTTGGCGTAGGTGAAGATCCTGCCCTTCATCCAGAAGGCCCGTTTCGTATTTCCCCTCCGACTATACGTGCCCTTTTCAGGCTTGAGGTTCCCCAGGTGCTCGAAGACGAGTATCGCAGCTTCCTGCTCCGTGGCGAACTGCACAATGCGAGCGCTCACGAGATGAGCGACCTGGGAGTCTACGGTGCGGATCTTGCGCCAGAGGTCGGCATTGTCCTGTTCGTTCTCTGCGATGATGCCAGTCTGTGATCGGTTCCGTGCAATGCGTCCTAACTGTTTCTTCCTAAAGCCCGCTATCTCTCTGCCTCTTCCGATAAAACGGGTGGCGAGGATGGTACCTTCAACAGATTGAACGGTGCATACGGCCAGATGCTCGTCGAGATTGAGATCGACGGCGCAGATCCGGGTCTCCGCGGTGGTGAGTTGTTCGGCGATTTTAGGTGGGGAAGTGAACGTCTTTTCAATGGGGGTGTGCAGCCACCACTGTCTCCCCTTGCGAACGAGAGAAGGACTTCCCACCTCAAAACCAGCGGGCAGTGCACGTGAGAGCGTGCGCACCTTGACCCAACTCCAGCAGGTGCCCGTCCACACTTTGAGCAGGATGGATGAGCCTGAACGCTCCTTCCACATTCCCGCGTACAAGGGAACGGACTTGTTCCATCGCCTGGGAGGGACAGGTGGGCGCTCCCTGAACGCCTTCTTCTTCGCGCCCTTTCGGCCTTGTTTGGTTTGGGCCTTCTCTTTGCGCGTTCTCCATTTCTTGAGGGAGGAAGAGAAGGAGCGGGCTGATCCCAGAGCCGCGTTGATGGCAGCACGTCGGAACATCGCCGGGATGCCCTCGGCAATCTCCGTGAGCGGCAGAATGGGAGAAGGGGTCTTCTCCGTGGCATGGGTGAGGGTTTCCAGGGCCGTAAGCGCCTCTTTGGTGCTGAGGTCCAAGACCCCTTCATGTGCCTGAAGCACCTCGAAGTAGAAGGCCACGACACGATTGAACAAGGCTTGATTCGCCGCAAAGTATTCGGCACACTGCGGCTGATAGTTTAAGCTCTCTCTGATCGTTTTCATCGCCTTTGCCATCAGGCTGCTTACTCCTTCCTGCTTCCTGACTGTTCTCTCAACTCTTCTTTTTATTGCATGGAAAGGTGGTGATGCACGATTGCTCGTCAAAGCCAGGGACGCCTCACCACGGATTGAAATACCGTGGCTTGCGGCGGGCTCAAGCCCATTTCTGGTCACACTCCATTTGGTTCTGAACACGCTTTCCCACGTTTACGCCGTCCTTCGATTGTGACACTCCGCCAGGGGCTCAAGCCCCACGGCTTCTTCTGCCTCTCCTCTG
>Ga0137376_10002299_pt1 | contig 11342 bp, 9 predicted proteins | sample SagtaG_23_FD_104814 | JGI IMG/M metagenome (GOLD analysis project Ga0137376, IMG submission 104814) | Vadose zone soil microbial communities from Sagehorn Ranch, Mendocino, California, USA - Sage2_L_20_16 metaG | ecosystem: Environmental > Terrestrial > Soil > Vadose zone | place: USA...
AAAAGACAGCAAAAGACAGACGCTCGCCGAGCACGGCCGCCGCCAACAGTACGGTGATCAACGGCGAGGAATTGTTGAGTGATTGGGCTCGCGAGGCGCCGATCTGATCGACGCTTCTGACGAACAGCGTCCGGCCGAGATAGGCGCCGACGACGCCGGTGCCAGCGAAAATAAGAACTGCGACAGAAGGGATCTTGCCGGCGAATAAATCACCTTCGAGCAGCGCTGAGAGAAATAGCGTTAGGAGAATCGTAGCCTGTTGGTAGAGCGTGGCCGCACTCACGTCGGCACCCGCCAACCCGCGTTTCACCAGTACCGGACTCGTGCCCCAAAAAAGACCGGCGACGAGCGCATATAAGATTCCCGATTCCATTTGATGGCGCGTATCTGTCTACTCGTTCAGAATCGCGCGCGCCCGATCAAAGATACTTTGAAACATCGGTCTCGTGAGTTTCCCGGTGAAGGTGTTTTGCTGGCTCGGATGATACGAGCAGATTAGTCGCTGACCATTTGGCAAGTCCACCGCGACGCCATGGCCGAATTTAGGCCGCGGTTTGGCCATCGTTCCGCCGGCTTCTTCATAGGCTCTGATAAACGAATCGAAGGCAATCTTGCCGAGCGCGATCACCACTTTCACTTGGCGAAAATGTTTCAGCTCTTGTACCAAGTAGGGTCGGCAGCGCTGGAATTCGCCAATCGCCGGCTTGTTTCCCGGCGGCGCACAGTGCACCGCCGCCGTGATGTAACAGTCATGCAGCTTCAGACCGTCGTCGCAATGATCGGAATTGGCCTGATTGGCAAAACCGGCGGCGTGAAGCGCGCCGTAAAGCCAGTCGCCGCTGCGGTCTCCCGTAAACATGCGTCCGGTGCGATTGCCGCCGTGCGCCGCGGGAGCCAGGCCGACGATCAACAGGCGCGGCTTCGGGTCGCCGAATCCGGGCAACGGTTTGGCCCAGTAGCTTTGCCCGAGATAACGCCGCGGCGGATTTTTCGCTGCCGCTTCTCGCCACCGCACCAGCCGCGGGCACCTTTTGCACCGAATGATCGAATCGTTGAGTTGTTTGATCGCAGTCATCTTTTTCTTCTGCTAGCACAACGCTGCCGGAACGAAAAGAATAAACGACCTAAACCCTGAAGACTTGCGAATACTGCTTACGGCCCGACGATGCCGTGCCGAACTAGAGTATTAACACTCTCTCGCCTGGGATGCATAATCTGCAGCTTTGCTTCTACTACCTTGGAAAAGTTCATTTTTGGTAAAATCCGCCAAGAATGTCCCAACATGTCATCGGCCAATTAACGGCTGAATGCTATCTCCTTAAATCGACACCAATCTTATGGTACGAGGCGTTGGCACGGAAGATGCTCAAAAGATCAGATTCGGAGGATCGATTGCAACCGTTTACTTTCGAAACAAGGGCGCCGGCCTGGCGCGATCATCATCCGAGAAATTATCGAAGGAGAAGTTTGTGAACAGTGAATCTTCGCTCCAATGGCCGACCTCACTTTCAAACGGCAAAGTAATGTCGCAATGGCTCGGTCCCTGGAGTTCACGCAGTCGTGACGGGACCTCGATCCGAGAAGACCGGAACGCTATCATCGCCATCCAATGGCTGGTTGCAATCGGCACTTCTTACCTGGTATTCGCCGCAAATAATTGGAATCTGACGGATCCGCTGCCGGCACTATTAATCTTGGTGTGCCTTGGATCAGCTTCCTTACTGAAGCGCATTTCCGAAGAGACTTTTGAAAAACGCTTAATCGAGCCCGGGCTTCTCATTCTAGACTCCATTCTGATTGTTTCCGCTATCTTCACACAGGAAACTCCGTGGGACTTACTGCTGCTGTTTTTTTTCTGCGTCTTGATCGCGGCTATCGGGGAAAATCTAATTCAGATTGGTGTCGGATGCGTGCTTCTGAGCCTTGTGTTTCTCGTATTCGTATCGCCAAATGCGGCAGATGTGTTGACGATCAAGCCAAACTTCTTGATTCGCGTGCCCTTCATGTTCGGCATATCCATCTTTTATGGTCATCTGGCGAGTCAAGTTAAGCGAGAAAAGAGACGGGTGGAGAAAATGGAAGCCACGATGAGGTTAAAGCGTCAATTCGTTTCTGCCCTCGCGCATGACATCAAGACGCCGCTCAACGTCATTCTCGGCCATGCGGAACTGCTCGCCGCAGATTACGGCAGCCAGCCGGATTCGACCGGAAAGCTCTCCTCTATCACATGCATCCGTAAAAATATCGAAGGTATCGTAAAACTGATCACCGATTTCCTGGCTGTTTCGAAGCTGGAGACCATGACGTTAGATTCTGCGAAGAATTTGGTTCAGATGAATGCCATCGCCGAAGACATCGTACTCCAACAAATGGTGACGGCGCGCGAAGAAAATCTTCAACTGTCTCTCGATCTAGATAAGGAACTAAAACCGGTCCTAGGAGACGAACATCAACTTCAACGCGCGGTGTTGAATCTAGTCAGTAACGCCATAAAGTTTACCCCTGCCGGGGGCAGCATCACCGTGAGCACTCGAATGGTCAAAAAAAGTATTTCCATACAAGTGACGGACACCGGCGCGGGGATACCGAAAGAAGAACTCTCCGGCTTGTTTTCCGAATATGGGCGTCTCAAAGGAGCTGCCAACATCGAGGGCACCGGGCTCGGGCTTTTTATCGTCAAAACCATAGTCGAGGCTCATGGAGGCACCGTCGCCGTGGAGAGCAAAGAAGGCGTCGGAACAACGTTCACAATGCTGCTCCCCGCTTCCCAGGATTTTTTGGGCGGCGTCCAGTCCGAGAATGCGAACAAGGGGGGTGAAACGAGAATATCGATGGAGCGCCATCTACTCCGGCAGGGTGTGGACGAACAAGCAAGGCTTCAATAAATCTTCGACTCGGGCTTTCGATGAGCTTGGATGTGTGTGCCGACTGTTTACTTCAGTCACTCAATCCTGCCCGCTGTAAACAAAGTTAGTCATCGCGCCAGACCGACGATCAGCACTTGGGCTTTGCCATCACCAAGGCCAGTCAGTGGCTTGGCCCAATACGTTTTTCCCAGATATTTACGGGGCGGACTCTGCGCCGACGTTTCACGCCGGCGGACGAGGAGCGGACATCTTCTGCATTGGACGAGTGTTTGATTCAATTCTTCGATCATAGTCATACATTGCTCCTGGTAGCATATCTGGGAATGAACCAAAAGAATGGTCGCCACGCAGGTAGAGTCTTCACAGCAACGTTCTTATGACCTCTTGCCGGTGACTTCCGCTCAGGTGTATGCAGTGCGTCTTTTGGACCGTATATTCGCTTGACAGTCTTTTACACAAGGCGGATACTTCGCCGGCATTTGCTACAAGATGCGGATGTTGGGGCTGTCGGCTGGTCTCAGGCGAATTGACAGCTTTGATGAACGACCTTCGCGCCCGACGGGATTATCCGGCCGGGCTTTTTTATTTTGTCAAAATTTTCTTGAGGATCCAGTAGAGTAGAGGAAATTTCGCCACGGCAAATACGTCAACCATTCGTAGGTTTCTATAGTCAGTGTGTAAATTCTCGAGATCCGGCGAACAGAGGGGGCCGTGATGGCAATCGAGTTGAGGAAAACCGGCATCAGCGTCGTGGGCGACATGCCCTGGGGCATCCATTTCTGTTGTTTTTACGAGACCAAGGAGGATTTGCTCGATATTTTGGTTCTCTATTTCAAGGTCGGGTTGGAAAACAATGAGTTCTGCTTGTGGGTGATCTCGAGCTCCGAGCTACTGACGGTGGAGGAAGCAACAAGCGCGCTGCGAAAAGCTCTTCCCGATCTTGACCGCCACATGGCGGAGGGAAGCATAGAAGTGGTTGGCCACGATGAGTGGTTTATCGAAGGACGCGCTTTCGATCTTCACAGAGTCGTGAATCGATTTAAAGAGAAAGTCGATGAAGCAACGGCCCGGGGTTATGCCGGAATGAGAGTTAACGGAAGCCCGGCTTGGATGCGAAAAGAAGACGGGAAAGAGCTTCTAGACTTCGAAGGAGAAGTGGACAGGTTATTCCCCAATGAGCGCATCATCGCTTCATGTACCTATCCGCTCGCCGAGAGCGGAGCGGCTGACCTGCTTGATGTGACACGCACACACCAGTTTGCGATAGCACGGCGACACAGCAATTGGGAGCTTATTGAAACCCCGGAGCTAAAGCAGGCCAAGGCCGAAATAAAGAGACTGAATGAAGGGCTCGAGCAACGAGTCGTTGAACGAACCAGAGAACTTGCGGTCGCCAATGAAAAACTGAGAACGGAGATTGCCGAGCGCAATCAGATCGAGGAAGCGCTGCGCGAAAGCGAATCTCGGCTGCGACTGGCGCTGGACGCTGCGCGCATGGGATGCTTCGATTGGGACATGGTCTCGGGCAAGATTATCTGGTCTTCGGTTCATGCAAATTTGTTCGGTCTCGATCCAAATTCTTTCCGCGGAACTTATCAGGAATTCGACGAGCGTGTTCACCCGGAAGACCGCGAGGCACTCAATGCAATGGTCGCGCGCGCGCGCGATGAGCGCACATTTTACAGCCATGAATACCGCATCATTTGGCCGGACGGTACTGTTCATTGGGTCGCCGGCCAGGGCCAGTTTTTCTACGATCCCACCGGCAAGCCCGTGCGGATGAGTGGTCTGGTGTTGGATATTACCGAACGAAAATGGGCGGAAGAAAACCTGCGTAAAAGCGAGGCGCAGTTAGCCGAAGCGCAACAGCTCGCACAACTAGGCAGTTGGAGTCGGGAGTTGGCGACGAATGTTGTCACATGGTCGGATGAGATATTTCGCATCTTCGGCATGGAGCCGCATAAAGTTAGCACAACCTACCAGGCGTTCCTGGAACAAGTACACCCCGACGACCGTACAACCGTGCGAGCGGTTATCGAGGATGCTTTCAAGTACTATCGGCCTTTTAGCTGCGAATATCGCATCACCCGGCTCGATGGAGCCGTGCGGATCATCCATGAACGTGGCTCTGTGGTCGCGGATGATGCCGGAAAACCTATCCGTGTCTTCGGCACGGCGCAGGATATTACCGAACGTAAACATGCGGAGGAGGAATTGCGGACGTCGCGTGAGCGGTTGCGTGCCTTGGCGGCATACTTGCAATCGGTGCGGGAGGAGGAAAGGAGCCGGATAGCACGCGAGCTCCACGACGAAATCGGTCAGGCGTTGACCGGGATCAAATTGGTATTAGAACGAAGCATTCGCGAACAGTCCGCCAGCGTCCAAGCCAATCTCACACAAGCGCTGGTGGTCGCCAATGAACTCATTGGACGAGTGCGCGATTTATCCCTGGAACTTCGCCCCGCGATGTTGGATGACCTTGGCTTGTTGGCGGCGCTTCGCTGGCACTTCGAGCGCTACACCAGTCAAGTCAATATAAAAGTGGATTTCAATCAGGCCGGGCTGGAAAGACGCCGATTTCAACCTGAGATTGAAACTGCCGCTTATCGCATTGTGCAAGAGGCATTGACCAATGTCGCCCGGCACGCCAAGGTCGAAAGAGCTGAGGTGAACATCTGTGCAGATGATAGCATGCTTCGAATTGAGGTTAGGGATGCTGGCATCGGATTTCCTTCTGGCTCCGTGATCACCAGCAATACAGGTGGACTCTCCGGAATGCGCGAGAGGGCAACAATGCTAGGAGGGCAAGTGATAGTAGATTCTGCGCCCGGAGGTGGTACTCTATTGACGGCGGAATTACCATTGTGAATTGTCTTTCCAGAAAGGCCTAAAATCTTGACCGCAAACATCACATCCGTATTGTCCGAATCCGGTGAATCGAAAGAAATCACCATTGTCCTGGCGGATGATCACCAGGTTGTTCGACAAGGTCTACGCGCCATACTCGAAGGAGAACACAATCTTCGCGTTGTAGGCGAGGCTGGCAACGGTATCGAGGCGGCTCGGTTGGTCGAGCGTCTTCGACCCGACGTGCTCGTGCTCGATCTAATGATTCCTGGGTTGAGAGGCTTGGAGGTCACCCGCCAGCTCGCGAAACGTTCTCCTAAAACCCATGTTGTAATTCTGTCTATGCACGGAGATGAATCCTACGTCGTCCAGGCGCTGAGAAACGGGGCGGCAGGTTACGTGCTAAAGGACTCCAGCGCCGATGAGTTAATCAAGGCGGTGCATGAAGCCGTGGCAAACCGGCGCTACTTGAGCCCGCCACTCTCTGATTCCGCCATCGATGCCTATGTGCAACAGGCCAACGCCGCGACAGCAGATCCCTATGATTCTCTGAGTAACCGTGAGCGGGAGGTCTTGCAGTTGGCGGCCGAAGGACACAGCAATACCGCAATCGGTAAGCGGCTTTTTATCAGCCCGCGCACGGTGGAAATTCATCGAGCCAATATGATGGCGAAACTTGGCTTGCGCAATCATACTGAAGTTATTCGCTACGCGTTAAAACGCGGCCTCATAGCGAACGATTAAAATCGACTGTCGAAGCGACCGGGCGCAAACGCGTCGCTTCATTGCGCAAGTCCCGAATATTTCCAACTTGTGTTAAGCGCGCTTTACCGGGCTATGGTTCCCCGCCAGGTTTGGTCCGGCCTTGGTCCAACTTGGGTTCCCCACCGCTAGCAGCCGCGTTTACGTGCCTGTTTCATCGAAAAATACGTAATGTCCCGTAATGGGCTCACGAACCTCGTCTGTTATCCTACCTGTCAAGAAGTCAATTGCGGTGAAAGGGACGCCAACGACTGGCCGTTTCTGGCTAGGTCAGGTCAGTTATATATAGTGTCTAAAGTTGGTCTATAAGAATTCCAGGTAATCACAAATAATGACTGGTAAATCGGATCAATGGCTGCAGCTGCCTGAGATCGCAAAGATGTTTGGGTTGAGTGAGGAGTCGATTAAGCGCTTGGCGAAGACGCAGGGATTTCCGCTGCGCCGGTTGACGCCGTATGCAACTCCGGGTGTGCTCGAATCCGAGCTCGTATCATGGTTGAAGGCTCAGCCGCGAGTCGGCGCTCCAGTTCGCGCAAAACGCACTGTCAGATCGAAACACTCGATCGGGAAGCGATAGTCTAAACAAGACAAACGCATCAGCTCTTCCTATGTCAAATGGTCAATTAGGGTGCGCTAGGTGCTTGCGGTTGGTATTTCGTGGGTCTTTTACGGTTCGCATCTGAAAATTGCAAACACAATGATATCATTGACAAATGCTAACAAGGCCAGTGATTTCTCAATTTTCCGGTAGTGATATTGTACGACCAAAGTGTGCTCGACAAAAACCGGGGCGTTTGCTTGATCACGAATCGCTTAACTAGTGTTTTGCAGATCGCAGCCGTCATTGTCCCTTCCCTTCTCCTACGTGTTTCCAACTTTCCAGTCTCCCGCGGTTTAAGAAAGTTTGTCGTCGGTCAGCGCAAAAGGCTCGTCGCTGACGGTCGACCGGTCAAAACAAGTCGATTGAGGATTGAATGCGCTTGGGAATTTCTCTGGAACCCACGAGTCGGGTCAACGTGGAAACTCGAATGACTTCTGGAACACTAAAATTACGACTAAAGCATCCAATCCGAATTCTCCATCTGGAAAAAAACCCCGACCACTCGAATTTAGTAAAGTTGAAGCTTAAGGCCGAAGGTGTACCCTGCGTTCTTCGCCGTATTGAAAACCGCGCCGACTTCATCGCCGCGCTTGAAAAAACCCATTTTGATCTAATCCTCGCTGAATACTGTCTGCCTCGGTTCGATGGTCTCGCCGCTTTAGAGATTGCCCGGGAAAAATGCCCGGACCTTTCCTTCATTTTCGTCACCGACGCATATCGCGAGGAGTCAACCGAATTGCTCTACGCCGGCGCCACGGACTGCGTGCTTAAACCGACTCTCTCCCGGCTTGTACCGGCCATCCTTAGAGCGTTAGCAGAAGCGGATGCACGGCGCCGTTGGAAGCAGGCGGAGAAAAAACTCAAGGCCCTGCGCGAAATCCATCAGGCGATGGCGTCGCCCGCGAATTTCCCGGATATCGTGCGAAAGATCTTAGACAAGGTCGATATTTCCCTTCCTGACGCCGCAGCTAATTTTGTGCTGTTCGATACTGCAACAGGAGAACTCGAACCGATTGCGTGTCGGAATATCGACGAAACGCGATGGCGTTCAGAATACCTATCAACTGATGCAGCGACGGAGCGCGCCATCCTGCAGTCCAAAAAGAGCCGGCGCTTCCAAAGCACGCAAGTAAGCACACTCGCGTTGCGCCGTGAGTCTTACCGCGAACAAGGCCTCGTCTCCTATCTCGGAGTGCCCGTACCCGTCCGAAAACAGGTCATCGGGTTGCTTTCCGTGTTAACCAAGCAAGAACAGGAATTTACGGATGAAGAGATCGAATTTATCGAGATGCTGGCGGGGCAAGCGGGCTTGGCGGCCCGCGATGCACTTCTCCATCGCGAAAATCACCGGGTCTCCGAGGAGCTCGCTAGCAGCGAAAGGCAAATTCGCACGCTGCTAACTAGCCTGACGAACGCCCAGGACGAAGTGGCCAGGCGCATCGCCCATGCGCTGCATGACGAGTCCGGGCAGTTGCTCGCCAGCGTCTATATCACCCTCGATGAAACCGCCAGGACAATGCCGGCCTCGGCCCGCCCGCAATTTGAAAAAGCCAAGGCATTGCTCGATCAGGTTGAAAATCGCCTGCGCGATCTCTCGCACGAATTGTATCCGACGACTCTCGAACCCCTCGGTCTAATACCGAGCCTGGAATTTCTCGCCGAGCAAGTCTCCAAGCGCAGGGTGATCAATATCGCCATAGAAAATAATCTCGAAGGAAGGCTTTCACCAAGCTTGGAGTTAACGCTCTACCGGGTAATTCAGGAGGCGTTAAACAACACCACTCGGCATGCTCAAGCTGCCAATGCGAAAATTCGTCTGCTGAAGGATCTAAAATCCATTAGCTGTTTTGTCAGCGACGACGGTATCGGCTTTGATCCCAAAGCCGTATCGCAGCAGACGGACGCAAAGAGCCCAACGCTCGGCCTGATTGGAATGAGCCAGCGAGTCGCGGCCTTGGGTGGAACGTGGCAAATCAATTCGGCGCCGGCACGGGGCACCGAACTGCGCATTGAGATTCCACTGGAGTGAGTCGATGACTGCCGGAATGCGACGCCCTCAACATCACTGCTCCGTCCGCGCAAACGCCCTAGGTCTTTCCGTTGCACCGGTCATGGAAAGCGTCAGCGCCCCCACGAGCTGCAGGGCAACCGCTGACGACCGAGGAAACTCGGAACAATTTACCGAGACGCTGACCGACCGCAGCGCTCAGATTGATATGGAGAATCTGAACCGTCATGGCCGGTGAGCCAATTCTCATCGTGGACGACAATCTGGCCAATCTCAAGCTCGCCCGCCTTCTGCTGGAGCACGAAGGATATAACGTACGGACAGCCGCGGACGCGGAAGCTGCGCTGGAGATTCTGAAAACCTTTCAGCCACAGCTGATTCTCATGGACATTCAGCTACCCGGAATGGACGGCCTGGAGCTGACACGCAGACTGAAATCAAACAGCACGACGCGGCAGGTCACGATTTTGGCTTTTTACCGCCTCTGCGATGAAGAAAGACGAAGAGAAAGCCGCGGAGGCGGGGTGCGATGGTTTTATCGCTAAACCGATAGATACGCGCAGCCTAGGCAGAATTTTGGCGGAACATCTAAGACGCGGAACGAAAATGGCAGCGCGGTCCTAGTGACAGGCGAAAAAAATCTCCGGCTATAGCCAATTCTATGAAGATTCTAGTCGTCGACGATGACGCGATGAATCGCAAGTATCTGCGGGTCCTGCTCATGCAAGAGGGCCACACCGTGCTCGAAGTCGAAGATGGGCTTGAAGCGCTGCACACGCTCGAGCGGGAGAATATCGACGCGGTGATTTCCGACATTTTGATGCCGCGCATGGACGGCTACCGTCTTTGCTACGAAATTCGCAAAAACCCGGCATTGAATCCGATTCCTTTCATTGCTTATACCGCGACCTACACTTCTTCATTGGATAAGCGGGTAGCACTAGATTTCGGCGCTGACAGATTTGTCGCCAAACCCGCTATCCCTGAAGTGATTATCAAGGCCCTTCATGATGCAGTGAAAACCAGAGGCGGCCGAGTCAAACAATTCCGAAAACCCGATGAATTGTTGGCGATGAAGGAATACAGCGAGACATTGGTCCGAAAACTGGAGGAGACAAACGATCAACTCTTCGAAGCCAATGACACATTGAACGAGCGCGCAGTTCTCGCCGAGCTCAATGCCACTATCAGTGACGCTTTAAACCACCGCGGAACTCTTCGCGTTATTTTACAGCTCTGTGCGGAAGCGATGGTGCAATACCTGGACGCGGCGTTTGCGCGTATTTGGACTTACAATCCCGACGACTACGTCCTTGAGTTGCAAGCGAGCGCGGGAATGTACACGCACCTAAACGGCGGCCATGCTCGAGTGCCCGTCGGACAATTCAAGATCGGCCTCATCGCTTCCGAGCGAAAGCCCCATCTGACCAATTCCGCTATCGGAGATCCTCGCGTCAACGACCAGGAATGGGCGAAACGTGAAGGCATGGTGTCCTTTGCCGGATATCCGCTGATCGTCGAAGAGCGACTCGTTGGTGTCATGGCGATGTTTGCCAAAAAACCTCTCAGCCAAAACACCTTGGATGCAATGGCATCCGTGGCCAACGGCATTGCCGCCGGCATCGAACGTAAAGTGACCGAGGATGAGTTACGCAATAGCGAGGAGCGGTTTCGCGAGCTGGCGGAGAACATCCGGGAAATATTTTACATCGCCGGGCCGGGCGGAACGCCAGTTGATTATGTGAGCCCAGCTTTCGAAACAATAACCGGACACAGTCGTAACGGCTTTGAAGGTAATCCTGGATTTTGGCTCGATCTAATTCACCCTGAAGACCGCGACCATGTGGAGCAAGCCCACAGATCCGCTCCGGAGAAGCTTGCCAGCGAGTACCGGATGGTCAGACCTGACGGTTCGATGCGGTGGATCCATTCGCGCAGCTTTCCGGTGCGGGACGACGCTGGAAAAACGGTCCGACTCGTCGGCATCGCAGAAGACATCAGCGAGCGGAAACGCGCCGAACAGGCGGCGCAACGGAACTTCGAGCGCATCCAAGCTTTACATGAGATTGACTCGGCGATCACGTCGACCCTGGATTTGCCGGCGATACTCAACCTGCTCCTGGAAAAACTCGAGCTCTTTTTACCCCACGACGCAGCAACGGTCCGGCTGTACAATGCAACTACTCACGAGCTGCATATCGTCGCTTCACGAAACACCGACGAAGAAGACTGGACGAAGTATTTATCCAACCCCAAG
>Ga0137376_10002300_pt1 | contig 11342 bp, 6 predicted proteins | sample SagtaG_23_FD_104814 | JGI IMG/M metagenome (GOLD analysis project Ga0137376, IMG submission 104814) | Vadose zone soil microbial communities from Sagehorn Ranch, Mendocino, California, USA - Sage2_L_20_16 metaG | ecosystem: Environmental > Terrestrial > Soil > Vadose zone | place: USA...
ATCGACGCGATCATCAAAGCGTTGGAAAAAGCATTGCCAGAGCGCGTCACCGGCGCGCACTTTGGTACGTTTTCCGGTGTGCGCTTTCGCGGCAAGCGCGATAACGGCGCGCCTTTTGATTGCCATGATAGCGGCCACGGCGGCTGGGGCGCCTGCGCGACCCACGACGGCGCCGGACCGTTTCGCACCATGGCGCATGGCGACACACGCATTATTCCGGTCGAACTGCAGGAGTCGATGTACCCCTATCGCCTCGTCGAGTTCGGTTTGCGCGAAGACTCCGGCGGCGCGGGAAAGTTTCGCGGTGGATTGGGCTTTCGCAAGCGTTATCTGATCCTCGGTCCATGCGATCTTCAGGCGATGTTCGATCGCGTCAAATATCCACCCTGGGGCGTGCAGGGCGGTAAAGAAGGCAAGTCAGGTCAGATCACCGTTGTAAAAACGTCGGGCGAGACGGAGATCATTTACAAAAGCAAAGCTTATCCGCTACAGCCCGGGGACCAAATCATCGTCGAGACAGGCGGTGGCGGCGGCTACGGCCCGCCGTCGGAGAGACCACGCGAGCTTGTCGACCGCGATCTAAGGCGCGGCTATGTATCTGGAGAAGCCGCGGATCGGGATTACGGTGTAGGGATGCGGTAGAGATTTGAGACAGGAGCCGCCCTCGTTCGGCATCTCTATCGCTGTCTTAATTCTCCATCTGTTAGTGATCAGCGCGCTATTCCGCCTTCGCGGATCATTTCATCGAGCAGAGTTTCGTCGATCAATTGCGCCGCGCTGATCGGCCGCTCGATCTTCTGTGCTGCGCGAGCGAAGTCGACGAGGAGTTGATAGCCTTCTAGCCGGTTCTTGCCGTCGGCGCTTAAGAGTTCAAGCAGTTGTTTGTACGCCAACCCGGCGATCTCTTGGTCCATGCCGAATTCACGCACGATCATTTGCGTGGTGTCCGGCCGGTTCTCGCGAATGAAGTTCATCGCGCGCAAAGACCCGCGCAGGAATCGTTTAACCATTTGCGGTTGCTTTTTAATTTTGTCGGCGTGCACGACGAACGCCGTGCCGGGAACGTCAACGTAATCCCGCGTGACGGCGATCCGCGTAAAGCCGTCTTTTTCCGCGCGCAAGCTGTGCGGGGCGCTCAGCATCGACGCGGCGAGAGTTCCCGACTTCAAAGCCGCATAACGTTCCGGCGTCCCGCCCATGTTGAGAATAATGAAATCTCTCTCCGGTGAGAGGCCGTTTTGGACGATGATTTTTCTAAGAAGGGTGTCGACCAAGCCGCCGGGATTCAGCGACCCGATGGACTGGCCCTTGAGTTGAGCGAGGTTCCGATACTTCGGTTGCGCATAGAGCGCCTGGTCGACAAAAGAGTTCATGCTCATCACCACCCGCAGCGGCGCCCCGGCGACGAATGCCGTGACCGCCGTCGTGCTGCCGGTGCCGAAGTCGGCGTCGCCGGTGAGAAGCGCCTTGATGTCGATGCCGCCGCGCATATAGACGATGCTGACGCTCAAGTTTTCTTTCTGATAGAAACCTCTTCTTAGACCGATTTCCAGGATCGGAAAGTTGGTTATCGATTTGCTAGGATAGCTGACGACGACTTTGTCGGACCTGGTTGTTTGTGCGTGTGCCTCGATCGAGACGAGGAAAATTGGAATAACCAGTGGCAGAAACGTCCGTCTGAGCATGACCGATCTCCCTTCAGCTTTTTAGCCGGTACCCCTGAGCTTCGAAATAGTCGACGAGCGCAAGCAAAGTCAATGGTCTTGCAGTGACCGGTGTTTTTTTGGCACCCTCGGTATTCCCCGAAAGAAAGGTGGGGTAGTTGTATGAAAAACAAAAAACTTTACGAGGACGAAAGCCGCTTTTGAACGATCTAGCAAGCGGCGCAAGGGCTTCGGATCCGAAACCCGCGTCAAACGGGGACGCCGCGTCGTGGGTGGAGAAAAAGAACTCCTAGACTAGAGAAACTTGGTCGCAATGATCCGTGTCCCTGGAATTTAGGGAGAAGGTTTCAAGAAATGTTGCATGCTTGGTGGCCTGTATGACGGCTCAGAGCGGCATTGTTTCTTTTAGAGAGTAACCGATAACGCACGAGGGCTGTGAAATAGCGCAGCCGTCGTGTCGTAATCGATCCGTCTAATGCTTATGGCCTCGTGCCTATTGTGGTTTTTTTCCTTCCGGGTTCCTAATGGCTTTTCACAATTTCGGTGCTCTGTAGGGCGCGTCGATGTGATCCATGCTGAGCAGCGTAATTATGTCTCACGCGAGTCAGCGACGAAGGATAATGTTATGAGGATTGACTAACGAATTAATTTCGCCGGCGAGTTTCTCGGAGTCCAATATGCTCTCAGTGCGTGAAAACGACTCGGCGCACTGCGCTGGCTCTTTATGTCAGCGCTAGTTGTACGGATTCGGGCTCAAAGAAACGCGACGCATGAGCGGCGTCCAGCGCGGGAGAGAAAAGAAAACCTTGCCCAAATTCACATCCGAGATCTTTCAGAATGTTGAGCTGATTGGATACTTCGACACCTTCGGCAACGACCTGCATGCCGAGAATTTGTGCCAGAGCGACGATCGTGCGGACGATTTCATAGGGACGTTTTTTGCCGTGGTCGTTGCTTGCGTTGATTGCCAGTCGCCGCACGAAGGAACGATCGATCTTTAAGACATCGATCGGAAACCGGTGCAGATAATTGAGCGACGAAAAACCCTTGCCGAAGTCATCCAGACAAAGCTTAATCTTCCGCTTTTTGATCTGCGCTAAAGTGTGCGCCGCGACGCGGGTGTTTTCCACCAGGGCGCTTTCAGTAATTTCCAGGCGCAGATACTGCGGCTCCAATCCGGTTTCGTGAAGGATTTCGTCGAGTTCGTCGATCAGACTGCCGTGGGAGACCTGCTTGCTCGACACGTTGACGCTAATGAAACAGCTATCCTGTAACGGAAAGCGTTCGCGCCAATCGCGCATCTGCACACAGGCTTGCTTAAACACCGATCGGCTCAGTTGGCCGACCATTCCGGTTTCTTCGGCAAGCGGGATAAACTGCGCTGGAGAAATCGTGCCGCGTCCGTTGTGGTGCCAGCGCGCCAAAGCTTCAAAGCCCGCGAGCTTGCCCGTCTCTAGTGAAATGATCGGCTGGTAGTGGAGTTGAATATCCTTTCGTTCGATGGCGCGCTTCATATCGATCTCCAAGCGCATCCTGTCCAGCGCGCGGGCATGCATCCTGGCATCGAAAATCTGATAGCCCGAGCGCCGCGTCTTGGCTTGGTACATGGCCATGTCCGCGTCTCGCAGCAAGTCTTCGGGGCTTTCTTCACCAGTAAGGCTCAGCGCAATACCGATGCTCGCCGTGATCGATACTTCGTTGTCGTCTAACATCAAGGGATCGGCGAGGCGTTCCAGCGCCCGTTCGGCCACGCGCACTGCGTCCTCGGGACCGCGCACCTGCTCGAGCAGAAGGGCGAATTCGTCGCCGCCGAGCCGGGCCACGGTGTCCTCCTCCCGAGTGCATTCGACCAGACGGTGCGCCATTTCGATCAACAATTTGTCGCCGGCGCTGTGTCCCAAGCTGTCGTTGATCACTTTGAACCTGTCCAGGTCTAAAAACAGCAAGGCGAAAGGATGATGGCCGTGCCGTTTGGCCGCGGCGTTGAGCCGAAGCAGATTGTCGAGAAACAAAGTGCGATTGGGAAGGCCGGTCAGGCCATCGTGAAAGGCGCTGCGCTTGAGCTCGGCTTCAACTCGTTTGCGTTCGGTGATGTCGACCATGGAAACCAGGAAGCCGGTACCGGCCGGTGTATGGATCGGGGTTACGCCGATTTCTAGCGGAAGCTCGGTCGCGTCTTTGCGCAGACCATAGAACTCTTGCGCGCGCCCCATCCATTTGATCTGCGATGTCACCAGGGAAGTCTCTTTGTGGCTCGGAACTATACTGCGAAATCTTTCGGGCAACAGAAATTCAAACGGGCGCCCCAATAACTCCTCGCGACCGAACCCGAACAACTGCTCTACGTGCGGGTTTAAAAACGCGATGCGCCCGTCTTGATTCAAAATCACGATGCCGTTCGGCGCTGACTCCACCGCGACTCGAAATTGTTCCTGCGCCCAAGTGCGCTCGTTGATTTCCATCTGGAGCGCGTCGAACAGTCGAGCGACCTCTTCGCTCCCTTCGCGCACCTGAATCTCCAACTCGTCATGGGCCCGTTGCAAAGTCTCGCGGATCTGCATGTCTCCGGTAATGTCGCGCAGAAAACACGTGAACAGGACATCACTTTTGGTGCGGAGCTCGCTGAAGGTGACTTGGACGGGCAGGATTTTGCCATTCTCCCACTTGGCTATCGCCGTCTGGGAATGCCCCGCGGAAATAGCTAATTGTTGCCCGTTGGGCCCGGTAATAAATTCCTCAAGTTTGCCGCGAAGGATTTTCTCGGCCCTGTAGCCTAGCAGGTCTTCGGCGGCCGGATTGACCGACTCGATACGCCGGGCTTTGTCGATCGTCAAAATGCCAATCGGTGCGCCCGCCAGAAGGGATTGATTTCGAATCTGGCTTTCCAAAAGCAAAATGACTCGCTGATAAAAGGTGTCGTCAGTTTTGTTCTTGTCTGAAACGTTGCGTACCAGCATCCAGATCCGCTGGGCCTTTCCATGCTTGTCGGTTTGCAGCCACTTTTTGATGGCCACGGGAAAAACCGTTCCATCTTTTCTCAACAACTCGATCTCGTATTCGTCAGCAATTCCGTGCTCGATGACTTCCTTCCGGGTGGACTCTTCTTTGGCATGCCATTCTGTCGATACGAGACTTACAAACGGGCGTTCCTTGAAGTCTTCCTCATCGCCGAGCAAGAGGCGGGCGAGCGCCGGATTGCAGTCGATGATGTGTCCGGCAAGATCAGTTTCGACGATGCTGAGGGTTGCGGAATCAAAAAGTGACTGATAGTGGGACGGTCTGGCAACGACTCCGTTTTTGCTGGGGTTCCGTGAGGCGACTAAACCGGTCGAGAGTAGCTTGCTCCCGCCTTTCGCTTTTTTCATTCACCACCTATTTCCACATGAATTTGATAGCGCGTCTGGGAAGAAGCGTTTTATTCATGAGATCGTTCCTTGTGTGCGCCGTCGAGCGTTGGTTGGTGAGCATGTTTCAGATGGAGCGTCGTCACAGATTCGTTATGCGAGAAGCCCGTAAGACGCGCCGGATCAAATGATCAATTTTGTCAGGGCCCTGAACTACCAGTCGAATCTTGGACAGGAGTCAACTTTGACAAAATCGCTATTTCCGGTCAGATTAACGAACTTCTTGTCACGCAAATTGGATTAACAGAACACCTGTCCAACAAATCCCCACGCTTCAGGTATCAAATAGCAACCCTGGTGCCAGTACGGTAGGACAGGTGACAGTGGACGGTAACCGTCGAGGCGGAAAATTGACTGTGGCTATGTGTTGCAGGAAAAGATGGAACGCGGCTGAAAAAGTTTAGAAAGCCTTCTCGGCGGCATGATTCCTTTTGTATAGTAAATAGGCTGTGCGACGCCGCCTTTTCGGTTTTTCCCGTGTCAGTGCCTATGGCGATTTTTGCCGCTCGGCTTTTCTTATGACAGCCCACAATTTCGGTGCCGTGTACGGCATGTCGATGTGGTCGATTCCCAGCGGCGCGAGCGCGTCCATGACGGCATTGGCCACCGACGGCGGTGCGCCGTTGGTGCCGCACTCGCCGACGCCTTTAACGCCCAGCGGATTGAACGGATTCGGCGTGATCGTTTCGCCGAGGACCATCGGCGGCATGTCGGCGGCGCGCATGATCGCGTAATTCATGAACGTGCCGGTTCGCACTTGACCGTCGTCGCCGTAGAGCATCTGCTCGCGTTGCGCTTCGCCGAGGCCTTGCGCGACGCCGCCGTGAATCTGGCCTTCGACAATCATCGGGTTAATAACGACGCCGCAGTCATCGACAAGAACCAACTTTTCGATGGTCAATTTGCCCGTATCGCGATCTATACTGACAAACGCGACGTGAGTGCCGAAACCCCAGGCTTCCCGCTTCGGATCGAAAAACGCGGTTTCCTGCAGGCCGATTTCCATGCCTTTGGGAACTCGACCGCCGTAGGCGGCTGTGGCGATCTGGCGCCAGGTGATCTTTTTGTCGGGTACGCCCTTGACGGCGAAACCGCCGTCGGTTTGCGTCATGTCTTCGGGCGCCGCTTCGACGAGATGGGCCGCGATGCGTTTGCCTTTCTCGATCACCCGCTCGGCCGCGACTGCGAGCGCACCGCCGCCGACAACGGCGCTGCGGCTGCCAAACGTGCCGGTGCCTTGCTGGCTGACATGCGTGTCCCCGTGGAGGATCGTCACATGCTCCATGGACGTCTGCATTAGCTCAGCGGCGATTTGCGCCCATGAAGTTTCATGGCCTTGACCATGTGAGCTCGAGCCGGTGAGTACGGTGATCTCGCCTGTGCGCTCGACGCGCACGGTACCGCTCTCGAAGCCGGCGCCGCCGCTGGGCTCGACGAAAGTGGAAAAGCCGACGCCGACCAACTCGCCGCGCTGGCGCCGTTCATCGCACTGGCGCAGCAGATCGTCATAGTTGGACATCTTAAGCGCTTCGCGCAGCGGCTTTTCGTAATCGCCGGAATCGTACTCCACACCGGTGCCGGTGGTGTAGGGGAATTGGTCGGGCTGAATGAAATTTTTCCGGCGGATTTCCAAACGATCCATACCCAAAACCGCTGCGGCTTTGTCGAGCAACCGCTCGATGTTCAATACCGACTCCGGCCGGCCCGCGCCGCGATAGGGGCCCGTCGGGCAAGTGTTGGTGAATACTGAGACAATCTCGACCCGGCAGTCTTTGATCTGATAGCTGCCGCACGCCATGCCGAGCATGCGCTGCGGCGGTCCCGCCGTGCTCGAATGGAGATAGGCGCCGAGGTTAGCGACGACTTGGACTTTTAAGCCCAAAATTTTGCCGTCCTTTCGAAGCGCCATTTCGGAAGTCATCGCCTGATCGCGGCCTTGAATCGTCGTGATGAAGTCTTCGCTGCGTGTCGCGACCCATTTGATCGGTTTGCGTAATTTGAGTGCGAGATAGCAGGCGACAATATCTTCCCGGTAAACCGGTCCTTTGCTGCCGAAGCCACCGCCGACGTCGGGGGCGATCAAATGAATTTTATGCTCGGGAAAACCGAGCACGTTGGCGATCTCGGCGCGGGCGCGATGCGGCCCCTGGGTGGAAAGCCAGACGCTTAGGTTTTTGCCAAACGGATCCGGGCTGGCGACGATACCGCGGGGTTCCATGGCCAACGCCACCTGGCGTGGGCTGGCGATGTGCATAGTGAAAACATGATCTGCATCGGCAAACGCTTTATCGATGTCGCCGCCATTTTTCGTCATCGTGTAGCAGACGTTGCTGTCGATCTCTTCGCGCGCAAGCGGCGCGCCTGGTTTGAGCGCCTCTTCCGCGTTCGAAACGCTAGGCAACGCTTCATATTCGACTTCAACAGCCTCGGCCGCGTCCTCGGCTTGCGCTCGCGTGGTCGCCACCACCGCCGCGACGGGAACACCGGCGCAGTGCACGGCGCCGCGGGCGAGCACCGGGTGTGGCGGAATCTTCATGTTCGGCAGCATCTGGGACGACGTGAGATTGAGCTTTTCGCTGATGTCGTTGCCCGTGATCACGGTTGCGACGCCGGGCAGGGTTTTAGCCTTGCTGGTGTCGATGGAGAGAATTTTCGCGTGCGGATAGGGACTGCGCTGAAATGCCAAATGCAGCATGCCGGGAAGGTTGATGTCATCGACATAGCAACCCTTGCCGGTGATAAGCGGCGGGTCTTCGACCCGTTTCAGCGATGCACCGATGAGTCCATTCGATGTGTGTTCGGTTGTCATGATTAACCTCTCACCGTGATCGTGTTCGTGGTTCGTGCTCGTTTTCCGAACACGTGTCACGAACACGATCACGGTTCTTAGCTTTTTGCTCGTTCCACCGCCGCTTCGATCGCCATGCGGGCATAGACCGTCGCCACGTGAAGTTTGTATTCGGCGCTAGCGTAGGAATCTTCCACCGGGTCCGTTTCTTCCGCTGCTTTCGCTGCAGCTGAAGCGACGATCTGCGGCGTCAACGGTTTGCCCTGCAATTCGATCTCTGTGGCAATCGCACGGATCGGACCGCTACCCAATCCGCCGATCGCGACGCGCGCGCCAGTGCAACTCCCGGAGGCTTGTCTCGTGAGCAGTGCGCCGGCGCTCACCACGACGTAGCCCGAGGCGGGATGCGGTAATTTCGCATAGGCAGTGCCGGTTCCTGAAGACGGAATCGGAACGCGGATCTCAGTTAGAATTTCATTCGGACTCATCGCCGTGGTGTAAAAATCTGTGAAAAAATCATCGGCTGCGATCGTGCGATTGCCAGTGGACGATTGGACGACAAACGACGCATTGAGCGCCGTCAAGATCACCGGAAAATCCGCCGCCGGATCGGCATGAGCGATACTGCCGCCGATGGTGCCGCGATTACGCACCTGCAGATCGCCGATCACCGACGCCGCATCGGCCAAACCGCAAACATGCTTGCGCACAAGCTCCGAGGCAGCCACATCAGCGTGAACCGTGAGTGCACCGATGACGAGATGATTTTCGTCAACGCGCACGCCGCGCAGGCCGGGCACTGTGGCGAGATCGATCAAAGTCCGTGGCGACTGCAGGCGCAGTTTCATCGCCGGAATGAGACTGTGGCCGCCGGCGAGAAGTTTTCCTTCTTCGCCGTGTTTCGCCATTAATTTGAGCGCCTCTTCCACCGAGCGCGCGGCGACGTATCCAAAGCTAGCGGGAAACATGGATGCCTCCGGCTTGAGTAAGGGGAAAGGAGTAAGGGGTGAAGGGTGATTTCGGATAATTTCTTGGCAGTTTAGTCGTCATGGCTGCTTCCTCATCTTTTCGGCTGCCCATTTAATCGATTCGACGATGTTGATGTAGCCGGTGCAGCGGCAGAGATTGCCTTCCAGAGCATGTTTGATCTCGTCGTCGCTTGGGTTTGGATTGGTTTCCAACAGGTGTACCGCGGTCATGATCATGCCCGGCGTGCAGTAACCGCATTGCAGTCCATGCTTTTCGTGAAATCCTTGTTGGACTGGATGAAAAGGGTCGTCGTCCGCGAGACCTTCGATGGTTTTCACTTCGGCACCGTTCGCTTGTACGGCGAGGATCGTGCAGGATTTCACCGCGCGGCCATTCAAATGGACCGTGCAGGCGCCGCACTGGCTCGTGTCGCAGCCGACGTGGGTGCCCGTTAGATTCAAATGCTCTCTTAAAAAGTAAACCAGCAGCGTCCGCGGTTCGACAACGGCATCGTGCTTTATTCCGTTGACGTTAACAGTGATTGGCACCGCTGCGTATTCTGCTTCAGCAGTCATGCTTAAAACTCCTTGGAATTGGTTGGATGGATCTCTAACGAGTTTATCGCGAGATCGCCGCCTCCTGGTTACTAGTCAGGAGACATCAATTTCTACACCTGATTATCAGCGGGCTCAACACTTGGTTTGTCGGTTAGACGCGAGTTCCGTGCTAGCTTGACAGCTCGTGCGTGGCGCTATAATCACCCTAGGAAAGCTCTCCGGGCCAAAGGAGACGTGAGATGAACATACAATCGCTTATCGATCCTGAAGGCGGTCTGGTGGATCGACGAATATTCGCTGACCGGGAGATCTACGAGCTGGAGCGCGAGCGGGTGTTTGCGCGCTGCTGGCTTTATCTCGGCCACGAATGCGAAATTCCCAAACCGGGCGATTTCGTTACCCGCTACATGGGCGAGGAGCCGGTCATTTTAGGTCGTGATCAGAACGGCAAACTGCGCGCGCATTTGAATCTCTGCCGCCACCGCGGCAATCGCGTCTGCCGCGCCGACCGCGGCAATACGAAACTTTTTACCTGCTCGTATCATGGTTGGTCGTACACGAGTGACGGCAAGCTTGCTTTGGTGCCCATGGTCGACGCGTTCAAGGGACTCGACCGCGAAAAGTGGGGCTTGATTCCGGTCGCCCAGATCGACAGCTACAAGGGATTGATCTTTGCGACCTTTGATGCCGACGCGCCAGAATTGAAAGCGTATTTGGGCGACATGGCGTGGTATCTCGACATTCTTCTTGACCGTCGCGAGGGTGGCACGGAAGTGAGCGCGCCGCACCGCTGGCTGCTTGAGGCCAACTGGAAAACCGCAGCGGAGAACTTCGGCGGCGACGGCTATCACATCACTCCCACGCACGGCTCGGCGCGCGAGCTCGGCGTCGATACGACCATGAGCCAGACACGCCAATGGAACAAGGGTTGCCAAATCGCCTGCGACCACGGCCATATATTGAATGCCTGGATTGCGCCGCCAGACAGCGGCCCGTGGTATGCGCAGCCCGACGACGAGATCGTCGATTACATGAAGCAACACGCCGCCGAGATCGAACGCCGACTGGGAAGCATTCGCGCTCGGCAAATCACGCCCTCCGCGGGCACGGTCTTCCCCAATTTGTCCGTTCACTGGCTCACGCGCACGATTCGCGTGTGGCAGCCGCGCGGGCCGGACAAGATGGAGATCTGGAGCTGGGCAATCGTCGACAAAGCTGCATCCGCAGAGATCAAGGAACGAATGCGCTTCGTGTCGCAATACCGTTTCAGCCCCACCGGCGTGTTCGAGCAGGATGACATGGACAACTGGGCTCAAGTGACCAGCGCGGCAAAAAGCTTGATAGGCCGGCGTTATCCGGCCAACTATCAGATGACGGGCAACGATCCACCAGTAGAACTTGACCTACGTGGACGGGTGAGAAACCGTTTCAGCGACAACAATCAACTGAGCATGTATATGCACTGGGCCAAGATGCTTCAGGCGAAAAACTGGAGCGAAATCCTGGGCGCGCAAAATGGATAGCCATCTACGCCCTCGGATCGAAGATTTCTATTATCTCGAAGCCGAGCTGTTGGACGATCGCAAGCTGCGCGAATGGTTCGACCTGCTCGCCGACGATATCCGTTACTGGATGCCGATCCGGTATAACACGCTCGAACGGCCCGAAAACATCGGCGAGGAGCTGTCGAAGCCCGGCGAAGGTTTCTACTTCGACGACGATAAGAAGAGTCTCAAGGTCCGAGTCGAGCGCGCCTACGCCAGAAACGCCTGGGCCGAAATGCCGCCGTCGCGCACACGGCATTTGATCACCAACATTCGGATCAAGAAGGACAACGGTAACGAAATCGAAGTTCACTCGAACTTTATCGTCTACCGCACGCGCTTGGAGACCGATCAGGATATGTTCGTGGGTGAGAGACAAGACGTTCTGCGCCGCATCGACGGCGGTTTCAAGATCG
>Ga0137376_10002305_pt1 | contig 11323 bp, 7 predicted proteins | sample SagtaG_23_FD_104814 | JGI IMG/M metagenome (GOLD analysis project Ga0137376, IMG submission 104814) | Vadose zone soil microbial communities from Sagehorn Ranch, Mendocino, California, USA - Sage2_L_20_16 metaG | ecosystem: Environmental > Terrestrial > Soil > Vadose zone | place: USA...
CGTGCGCATCGTCTCGGGCTGCCCCGCACGCATGATGCCGGCAGCAACATAATCGACGAGGGTAAACACGGCGACCGCTGGTTTGCGGATCGCAAAGGCGGGCGCTGCCACTACCGGCGGCAGCAGGCCTTCAAAGCGTTCTCCGGTTTCTGGCAATTCGGCTGAGACGCGCGGTGAACCCGCATGCACTTCGGCGCCTACATGGTGCACGACGAGACGCACGATGCGCTCTCCATCGGAGGGCGACAGACGTTCGCCGGTATCGGCAAGACCACCCGCTAGCCGGTCGATCCAGAGCCGGCCGCCTGGATTGAGCATCACCTCGACGACCGCGGAATCCTCCAACCAAATCGCGATGGCCGGACCGAGCGCAGGTGCGCAGCATGCGCGCGCCGCGCGAGGTGGCCTCCTGATTGAGATGGTGGATTGCCACTTGCGTCCCCAGCATGGCGACCGCGGATCGCGGTCGTGATGTCAGGGATAATTAGAAAAGGCAGGATGTGAGATCGTGCAACAAGATCAGATCGAGCGTAGGGTTCTGGCGCAGAAAGAGAGAAGGACGGCGAGATCGTTCAAGATGAACCAGCCGCTCTGTCGGCTGCGCCTTCTGTGGGCGTTCGACATAGCGAATCTCCGCCAACATTCACGAGAACTCCGAATGCGTGAATCTAATGTCGGCTCGCAATCCGTCGACACCATTAAATTCACTCGCACGCATGCCGGTGACCATCATAGCCCCAGATAGGTCCCTGATCCCAGATCGTAGGAACGGTAACGCTGGGCACAAGACGCGCCGTCTGCACCACCATCCACGGCGGCATACGCGTCGCTGCCACCGAACGGTACCGATGCCATGGCACCCAAGGCAGCCGCCGGCGTGGGCCGGCCGCCATTCAGAACGTCCGCGTTGGGATGGTAGAATGCGAACGCGCCCGGCTCCTGGATAGCGGCCTGCGCGAACACCGGCGGCGCGACCATCATGGAGAGAATTGCTGCCGCGCCGACGAGCTTGAATCTGGTCATAGCCTCATTTCTCCGTTTATCGATCCATTGCAAGATTCGCGGCTCGTGAAAATCAGGACTCACATTCAAGTTTGTGGGGCTTTTCGAACAACGCGAATATTTTTTGAGCCGCATTCCGCCTTTTTTGATGCCGAATTCGCGTAAGGCAGGCCGCTCATTTCGCCGCGCCACTACATTGGGATTTAGACGCTCACTTCGCGTTTATCAACATCGGCAGATGTTCAGACTCTTGTCGAGCTGCTGATCAAGCTTTTGCTGCTCGGCGTCGAATGTCGACAGCCGCTGTTGTTCCATCTGCTCCGCAGGAGCGCCCGGAGAAACCTGATGCGCGCGCGGCTGCAGATGGCCGATCGGCGCTGGCGGCACCGTTGTTATCGGGCTTGCGAGGGGGGCGGCATTGGCTGTTGCGCCGCCGAGCAAAACAGCGCTGACAAAGAGGACTGCGCTTAGAAGACGTGAGGGCATCGGCTGCTCCATCGATTGTGCGCACCGCCGTACATCAAACGCCGGCTTGGAGTGCTAGAGAAGAGATAGGCGGGAAAAATCCGCATTCCCATTAAATACGAATTCATTATTGGGTTTATCGATCACGCGCCTAGTTGATGCCCGAAGATCGCGCGAGCGACGCTCCAGCATGAGCGCAACGCACCGATTGCGGTGACGACACTTGCGGATCGCAACGCGTCCGTCGTCGCCGTTCGGACGAGCTGGAGAATGAATCTTTCTATAAGCGATTTGGCGGTCGCCGCTTCCTATCTCGAGGATCGGCGACGTACTATTGGACAGAATCATGAGGACGATTCACAAGGTTGCGATTGCCACGACCGCATTTTCAGCATTGGCATTCGTGACGATGACAGGCTCTACGGCACAGGCCGGACCCATCGTACCTCCGGGCCGCTACTGCCTGTCATATGATGAAGGCGGGACCGACTGCAGCTTCACCAGCTATGCGCAGTGCCTCGCGACCGCATCAGGCATCGGCGCCGAGTGCTACGGTAAAACCATTCGCGATGATAAAGATGATGCGGGTTTTCACGTTCGCGGCCACAATGGCTCCGAATTTCGAACTCCGTACTGCTGACGCAGGGGCTCGTCAAAAGAGCCTGCCGGCGTCACTGTCGTGGTCTGTCTGTCCGACTCACCGTCGATCCTGCCGGTCGAGACAAACAATCTCCACCCGGCAGCCCGGCCCGGAATGGATCGCCAACCGGAAGCCGTGCAGCTTTACGATCGCCGCGACCAGATTCAGGCCAAGGCCCACGCCCGGCGTGTTTCGTATCTTGTCGGAACGGTAAAATCGCCGCAGCACAGCCTCGCGCTCCTGTTCGCTGATGCCGCAGCCGGTATCCGTCACGCGCACAATGGTTTCGCCTTCGCCGCGCAACAACGCAATATCCACTTTGCCGCCTTCAGGCGTGAATTTGATGGCGTTGTCGACGAGGTTGGCGACCGCCTCGATCAACAAGTCGCGGTCGCCGCACACCGTGAGACGGTTTGTCGCTCCGACGTGCAGGGCGATATTCTTGTTTTCGGCGATCGGCTCGTAAATATCGCACACCTCGCGCAGCATGTCGTCCAGCGCGACGGTGCCGAAGCCCGCCGACCGCCGGCTGTTCTCGATCTCCGCCAGACGCAATAGCGCGGTGATGATGGTCAGCGACTGATCGATGCCCGCGATTGCCTTGTCCGCGACCGCCTGAAGCTGCTCCAGGGTGGCTGCGTTGGTGCGCCCGCGCTCGAGCGTGAGCCGCGCCCGCGTCAGCGGCGTTCGCAGGTCGTGGGCGATATCGTTTCCAACGCCAGCGAGCGCGTGAATCATCGTCTCCATTTCATCGAGCATGCCATTGACGATGACCGCGAGTTTCGAGAACGGCTCATCAACGGTACGCTGCGGAAGCCGCTCGCGCAGATCGCCGGCGATGATGCGCTGAACCCGCTGGTTGACCTCTTCGACCCGCCTTTGCGCACGCACGCTCAACCATGCGCCGGCCAACAGGCAAAGACAAAAGCCAGGCAGCAGGCCCAGCGCGAGAGCCTGGCCGACGACGTGAGAGATCTCCTTGGCCTCATCGACATTACGTCCAAGCACAAGCACGTCGCCATTTTGCATGTGCCGCGCGATTGCCCGGATCGTCTGGTGTTCGCGTCCGTTGCGATCCGTCCTGACGATGTCGACGCCTTGCGCTTCGGCGTCGATCCGAAGATTGGGCGGCAGGCTCTCCAGATTCCCGCTAATCCGGTGACCATCGGCGGCAAAGATCGCCGCGAGCTGCACGCCCCGGGGGTCCTGCCTCAGCCGCTCGTCGATTGCCTCCAGCCGCCGTTCAGGCGGCAGCGCGGCGATCCCCTCCAGTTGTGCTGTTATCACACGGTCGGACCGCGCGGTCAGATAGTCATCGATTTTCCAGTAGATGAATCCGAACAGAACGATGATGAAAACCGCAAACACGCCGGCTACCATCAAAGCCCAGTGGAACGTGTTCGAGCGCATGAACTGCGGTTGACGCATCGGAATTCGCCGCCCGATATCTTTGCTCAACGGCAACAGCGGTGGCTCGCCGCCGCAGCCATCTGAAAGTTACGATCCGGCGCGAAGAATGAATCCGGCACCGCGGACATTGTGAATCATAGGAGCTTCGTTGGGTCCGTCTACTTTGTGACGCAGGCGGCCCATATGCACGTCGACAAGGTTGGTCGCCGGAACGAATTTGTAATTCCAGACTTCCTCGAGCAGCATGGCCCGCGTCAATAATTGGTCGCTGCGTTGCATCATATATTCGAGCAGGCGGAACTCGCGCGGCAGCAAATCTATGACGCGATCATCGCGCTTGGCGGTGCGCTCGATCAGATCGAGTTCCAGCGGCCCTACCCGCAGTATCGTCTCGCGCGATTCCGCTGGCCGGCGAAGTAATGCCTCTATTCTGGCGACGAGTTCCACGACCGCGAATGGCTTGGTGAGATAGTCGTCGCCACCCATCCGCAATCCGCGTACGCGATCGTCCACCGCGCCGAGCGCGCTCAGCACCAGCACCGGTGTGCGCACCTGCTCCTTCCTCAGCGCTTCGATAACCGTGAGGCCGTCCATTCCGGGCAACAGCCGGTCGACGATCATGGCGTCGGGCCGCGATGACCGCGCCTTGTCGAGGCCATCGATGCCGTTGGCCGACCATTCGACTTCAAAACCGCGATCGGCGAGCTCGGCTGTAATTTCTTCAGCCGTTTCGCTGTCATCCTCGATCAGAAGCACTTTCGCCATCAACTGATTCCCACCTGCCGCGAACGCATTCGCGGTGCCCAAACCTGACATCCCTGGAACCGCACGCTTGCTGCTCGCCATCAATGCCATAATGTCAACGACCTGCAAATGCCAACAACGTCGTCCTTGAATCGGTTTCGCCGTTACTTAAAGAGCCGGACAGCGCCGCCCGTCTCATTCGGGGGCATAAGATGGGCGTGCGCCGTCCGCTCTGCGGCCATCTGAACACCGCCTCCGGGGGGCAAGCACGGTGGGGCCGCTCCAGAAAAACATAGGCTCGCAGAGCCGGTCCCACCATTAAATAGGGTTTTAGGATTGGCGCGCCGCTCGAGCCTGTTGCTGGCGGCACCTGCATCGTCTGGGACCGCACCGGCCGTTTTGCGCCAGGGCGTCGGAAAGCGGCGTTTTCCCCTCAGCAGCCCGATGGGGATGCAGGCGATACGCCCGGCGTTGCCGCGGCACCCGTGGCGTTGGCCGGCGCCATCGTGCCGGGCGTCGCCAGATTCATCGTCATGCTCTCAGCGCAAGCCGATGTATTTGGCGTCGGCATCACGGCCATTGTCGGATCGATGCTGGTGCCGGCAAGCTGCGTGACCGCCGGTTGAATCGTGCCAGGCGAAGGGCTGCTCGGAACCTCTGGGATCGAGAGCGGCAAAGCCGCGCCATTGGTCGGCGGACCTCCCGGCGTAGAGCTGCATACCGTCGTCGATGCGCTGCCGAGCGGGGACACTGGCGATATGGTCCCGGTCGTGCTGCCAACGTTTGGCGCGGGAATGGTCCCCAACGGGCTCGCTGGCATCAGCGCGGTCGATGACATCGTCGTGGTCGATGACGTCGTCGTCGCTGTGCTGCCCGCCATGGACGTGGAGATCGTGCCGGGTAGCGTCGATGGTGTCGGTACGAGTGCTGCGGTGATGGAAGGCGGAGGCAGCGCTGGTATTGCGGGCGGCGGCGGCGCCGGTATGGTCGTGCCGGGAATTGTGGACAGGAATGATGAAGCCGGTTGCGCGGACAGCGTCAGCATTGACGCGGTCGTGCTATCGGTCGTGGACGAGGTAGCCGGTACCGCTGATATCGTCGGTGCCGCGGCAACCGGTGGCATCGTTCCGATTGTGACGCTAGTTGCCGACATGGACGTAACTGGCACGGCCGGAGTTCCAGGCGCGATTTGCCCTGTTGGTGTAGCACAAGTCACCACCGTTCCCGGCGTTGTAGGGTCAGAAGCCAGCGGCACCGGCGCCAGCGTCGTGTCGGGCGTGCCAGGCTGGGTCGTCGTCGAGAACGGACTTGGGCCATTGAGCGGGGATGTGACGATCGTCCCCGGCGTCGATGCAAGGCCCATGGCTGTGGTGCCCATGGTGGAGACCTGCGCCAGACAGGCGCCGCAGCCTAACAGCAGGATGGCTGTCGTGAACAGCAAGCGTCGCATCGCCATTGCTCTCTCCGCGCCTATCTAGCTTGTCTGCGGTTTGTCTCTGCGAACCGCTACCTTGTTGCCTTCCGCCAGGTTCACCATCGGATTGAGGACGACCTGATCGCCGGGCTTGACGCCGTCATGCACTTCGACTTCCGTACCGAGGTCCCGCGCAATCGTGATCTTCTGCAGATGGACGGTGCCGTCCTCGACAACCGCGACATGCAGGCCGTACTGATCGAATACCACCGCGTCCGCGGGTATGATCATCGATGGCGTCTTGCGCGGGATAAACAACTCGACGGTACAGTAGATCCCGGGACTGAGCGCGCCGTCCGGATTGGGGACGTCGATCTCGGTCAGCAGCGTCCGGCTGCCGGGCTGCAACGCGCTCGCTATACGCGTGACCTTGCCGGGAAAGGTTCGATCTGGAATCTCGGGGACACGGATCACGGCATCGACGCCGGGCCCAAGCCCGAAGGCCTCGTCCTGGGGGACGAACACCTGGGTGCGGATCACGTCAGGGTGCATCAGCGTGAACATGAAAGTCGATCCGGACGTCACCAGGCTGCCGTTGTCGATGTTGCGCTGTGTGATCACGCCGTCGAATGGCGCCACGACGCGCTGATAGGCCTTCTCCTGTTCGAGTATTCGAATCTGGGCTTGCTGGGCTTCAATGTTGGACTGAGCCACCCCCACCGCTGCCTGCTGCGCCTGCAGGGTCAGCCGATCGTTGTCGCCCTGCTGAAGCGTGAGCCATCCCTGCTTGACCAGCTTACTGTCGCGCGCGTTGGTAACCTGGGCGAGTTCATGGCTGGCCTGCGTCTGCTGTAATGTCGCCTGATTCTGGGCCAACGTCGCCTTGGCTTGCGTAATCTGGTGGTCGAGCTCGGGGGCGGTAATGTCGGCCAACAGGGCTCCGGCCTTGACCCGGTCGCCGATGTCGACGTAACGCTTTTCGATGTATCCGCTGGTGCGCGCAAAGATATTCGCCGCCTCGAAGGCGGTCGTGGTCGCTGGCAAGCTGACGGTAATCTTGCTGTCGCTGGCGCGGACCGCGGCTACGCGAACGTCGGGAACAAGGGTCCGGCTCTGTTGCGCGGTGGCCGCGACTTCAAGATCGGCCTGATAGTGGCGCCAGCCTCCCGCTCCAAGACCGCCCAGGAGCAATAGCAACGCGCTGCCACCGAGCAGCGCGCCTCCGTAACGGCGTCGCCGCTTGCCCGGCGAATCGGGTAGCGCAATAACGCGATCGGTGTCGGGATCAAGCCGGTCCCTAACCCCTTCATCTTTCGGCCGTACACGAATCTCGGTCATTCCTGAACTTCCTCGAATACGCCATGGTGAGGCTTTCCGTCGTTGCCCTTGCGCAGCATGGCGAACAGGTAAGGTACGATCAGCAATGTTGTGGGCGTCGCGAACAGCAGGCCGCCGATGACGGCGCGCGCAAGTGCTGCGTTCTGTTCCTCGCCGGCGCCGCCGATCGCCATCGGGATCATGCCGACGATCATCGCGGCCGCCGTCATCAGCACCGGACGGATTCGGGTGTGACCGGCACTCAGTGCGGCCTCGAAGGCGGAGTGGCCTTTGAGCTGTTGCTCGCGCGCGAAGGTTACCAGCAGGATCGAGTTCGCCGAAGCAACGCCGACCGCCATGATCGCCCCCATCAGCGACGGCACGTTCAGCGTAGTGCCGGTGATGAACAGCATCGTGACGATGCCGCAGAGCGTCGCCGGCAGCGCCAGGATCACCACGAACGGATCGCCAAAGGTCTGGTAGTTCACAACCATCAGCAGATAGACGAACACCGCGGCGAACAGCAGCCCGATGCCCAGATTCCGGAACGAGTCGTTCATGCTCTGGATCTGTCCGACCACCTGAATTGAATTGCCGGGCTTCAACTCCTTCTGCAGCTGGGTCGTGACCTTGTCGATGTCGGCTGCGACACTGCCGAGATCGCGGCCCTGCACGCTGGCATAGACGTCAAAGACCGGCTGGATGTTGGTCTGGTTGGAGTTGGTGGCCACCGTGTCCCGTTTGAACGTCGCCACATTGCTGAGCATGCCGGGGACCGTTTGGCCGCTCACCGCCAGCGAAGTGGAAACCGGTGTGTTTCCAAGCGTATTCAGCGAGTTGACTCTATATTCCGGTGTCTGCACGGCCAGATAATACGGAATCCCCGAAGTCGGATCGGTCCAGAAGTTGGGCGATACTTGCTCCGACGAGCTGAGGCTGACATTGATGTTGGTGGCCACCGTGCTGGCATTGAGGCCAAGCTGAGCGGCCCGGGTCCGATCGATCTGGGCGTAGAACGCCGGCGCGTTGACTTCCTGCTGCAGATGCGCATCAACAATGCCGGGAATCGCGGCAAGGCGTTGACGGAGCTCCTTTGCAACCGAAAGATTGTTCAGGTCGTAGCCCACCGTCCGGACGTCGATCTGCGCCGGCAGTCCGAAGTTCAGAATCTGCGTTACGATATCGGCCGCCTGGAAGTAAAACACGTCCTCCGGGAATGCGGCCGGCAGTACCTGACGCAGTTTCTTGACATAGTCGGCGGTCGGCTTGTGGCCCTCCTTGAGGGCTACCTGGATGATGCCGTCGTTGATTCCGATCGTCGAGCCGTCGGCGAAAGCCAGATTGTAGGCTCGCGCCGGCAGTCCGATATTGTCGACGATAAGAGAGCGGTCCTTCTCCGGAATGATCTCGCGAATCTTGTCCTCAACCGCCTGGAATATCGCCTCGGTGGTTTCGATGCGGGTGCCGGCAGGAGCGCGAACGTGAAGCTGGATCTGGCCACCGTCGATGACCGGGAAAAAGTCCCGACCAACGAACACCAACATCACCGCGCCGAGACCGATTATCAACGCGGCGACGACCGGTACGATGAAACGCCGGCGAAGCAGCATTGCCAGAAATTTTGCATATCCCCCACGCAGGCGCTCGAAGCCGCGCTCGAATGCGGCAGAAATCCGTGAGAAAAGGCCCCTGGGAGTGCCGTCCTCCGCGTGACGGCGTTCGCTCCTCAGCAGCAGACCGATCGTGATTGGAGTGAGGGTCCGCGACAATCCGTAGGAGGCCAGCATCGCAAATACCACGGCAAGTCCAAGCGGCGTGAAGAGGTACTTGGCCGGTCCGTCGAGGAACACCACCGACGTGAACACGCAACTGATGGCAAGTGTCGAAACCAGCGTCGGCACCGCTATTTCGGCGGCGCCGTGCAGCGTCGCCTCGGAAAGCGGCATGCCCCCTTCGGTCCACAGGCGGTGGGTGTTCTCGATGGTCACGGTCGAATCGTCGACCAATATGCCGACCGCCAGCGCAAGGCCGCCAAGCGTCATCGTGTTCAGCGTTTCGCCGAGAAAATACAGCACAACGAGCGACGACAGGATCGCCAGCGGGATTGAAATCATCACCACCAGCGTCGATCGCCAGGAACCCAGGAAGATCAGGATCATCAGCGCGGTGAGGCCTGCCGCGATGGCGCCTTCACGCAGCACGCCGGTGACCGAGTTTGTAACGAATACCGATTGGTCGAACAGCTCGTTGATCTTGAGTCCGGCCGGCGCGGCGGCGCGGGCAGCCTGCAGGGCTTGCTTGACGCCATTGACGACCGCCAGCGTGGAGGCATTACCGTTTTTGATTATGCTGAGCAGAACCGACCGATGGCCATCCTCGCGCACGATGTTCTGCTGCACCAGCGATCCGTCACGCACCTGCGCCACGTCCTTCAGGAAAATCGTGGACCCGTTGGCGAACTTGACTGGCATCATGTTGAGATCGTTGATTGACGCCGGCGTCGCGTTGGTTCGCACAGTGTACTGGGTGTTGCCGATCTTTGCCGTTCCCGACGGCAGTGTCAGGTTCTGAGTATTGACCGCATTCACGATATCGAGCGGCGTCAATCCCCGGGACAGAAGCTTGTCCGGGTCGATGTCCACCATGATCTGACGATATTTGCCGCCGGCCGGCGTCGGCAGCGTGACGCCGGGGACCGGTGCCAACTGCTGGCGGACGCGATAGATGCCGAAGTCGTAAAGCTGCTGCTCGTTCAGGCTGTCTGAATTGAGACTGAGCTGCAGGACCGGAACGCTCGACGCATTGAATTGCACGACGATCGGTGGCTGGATGCCGGGTGGCATCAGCGCGCGAATGGCATTGGTCGCTGACACGATTTGCGCGATAGCGAGGTCGAGATTGACGTCCGGCTGGAAGTAGATCTTCTGGATCGACAGACCATTGAGAGTCTGTGCTTCCATGTTCTTGATGCCGTTGACGTTGGCGCTGATGGAATACTGGCTGTAGGTGCTGACGCGCTGTTCCATTTCCGGCGTGGTGAGGCCGGTGTATTGCCATATGACAGTCACCACCGGAATGCGGATCTCCGGGAAAATATCCGTCGGCATCGATCGGATGGCAGCGACGCCAAGAAACAGGATCAGGGCGGCGACCACATAGAACGTGTGCGGAAATCGCAGGGCGAAACGAACGATGCCCATCATCTATCCTTGACTGCGCCGGTCCGCCGCATCGGCGCAACCGGCCGCGTTGGTTATTTCAACTGCACCTGCACGACAGCGCCGGGCTTATCAGCATGGCCTTGCGCGATCACCAGATAGCGCCGCTGTATCCTGTCCTCGCCGTGCACGACCTGGCGGATCGCGCCGGTGGCGTTGACGATCGCCGAGCCCGCCGGATTGGTCATGAACGCGGCCAGCGGCTCCAACGGCCCCTCGCCGTCTCGCTCGTGTGCAAGCCCGAGAACGTAAGGTTGCTTCGGCTCAAGGCCGGTCACCGACGCCTGCAGCACCTGGATCAGCCCCTGATCGAACAGCGAGACACTGGTCGGCGCCTTGTCTTCGCTCCCAACACTGCCAGCACGACCAACGGTCTTGCGGCCTTCCACGGCACCAAGCGCGAGATGCGTAGCCCGGCCCGCCACATCCAGCGGCTGCAGGCCCTGCGTACCATCCCCTTCCGGCACGGCGTTCGGAACATAGGTGATCGCCTGCGGCGCCTGACCGATCGGGCTGGTCGCGATCAATTTGTTGGTGGCGGTGTCGATCGCGGCCATGCCGTCGGAATTTTCGAGCCCGACGTAAATTCGGCTGCCGTCGCCAGACGGCCAGACGCCGTGCGGCAGCTTGCCGACCGGAACCGTCGCGACCTGCGCGAAGTCGTCGGTGCGAAATACCTTGACCTCGTTCAATCCGCCGATGGTCACGTAAGCGAAGGTGCCATTGGCGGTCCGGGCGAAATTGACGTGGTTGGTGATCGGCCCGGTATCGATCGATTTCAGCACTGCGAATGGCGGCTGCGCGTCGAACACCATGGTCCTGCCGACGTCCTTCAGCGTCAACCAGACCTGCTTGCCGTCCGGCGTGGCGGCGATGTTCGGACAGAACGGGCTGTCCTGCTTGACGTGACCGACGACCTGATGATCGGCGACGGTGATGACCACGGTCTCCGGATTGAAGGAAGAGCAGACATAGCCGTACTTGCCATCCGGCGAGAAGATCTGCATGCCCGGTCCGGCCGGCATCTTGATGCGCGATTTTTCCTCAAAGCTCTGCCCGTCGAGCACGGCGACGTAGTCCTCGCCGCGGACCGTGACCCAGACCTCCTTGCCA
>Ga0137376_10002306_pt1 | contig 11320 bp, 13 predicted proteins | sample SagtaG_23_FD_104814 | JGI IMG/M metagenome (GOLD analysis project Ga0137376, IMG submission 104814) | Vadose zone soil microbial communities from Sagehorn Ranch, Mendocino, California, USA - Sage2_L_20_16 metaG | ecosystem: Environmental > Terrestrial > Soil > Vadose zone | place: USA...
ACCGATCTGAGTGCTGGGAGCTCGACGACTGGTTCAGTCGCACTGACGTTTACCGAGGTAAGCGACGGAGCTGGTGGGCCGGCGAACTACGACATCCGCTACGCCGCTGGGACTATCGGTTGGGCGACGGCGCAGAGCACCGCGGTGGTTGGAGGTCTCACCATCGGCGCCAAGCGGACGGTGGTAATCGCAGGACTAGCGCCAGCCACGGTCTACCAATTCCAGCTCGTGGCCTATCGCGGCACGCTGGACGTCAACGCGGTGTTCGGTGCGTTGTCGAACGTAGCGAGCGGAGCCACGCTCGGGATCATATTGCCGCCTCCACCTCCTCCTCCCCTCTCTGGGAGTTGGCCGAACGAGCCAGCTGGATTTCGTCTCTTAAACGATCAGCCATGGGATCTGCTAACAGGGAGTGGTTGGAATTGGCTGCGACGTGCTGCGTCTATCAACCCGAGCATCGCGTTCGACGCGCTGGCACCTCAGTCTCCGCCCAATGTGCTGCAGATGGTCTTTACGCCTGATATGGGGAGCGACAACGAGCCGAGCGTGCACTGGATTCCCGTTCCCGGGCTCAAGGAGATCTACACGGGGTGGTTGAGCAAACTTTCGTCCAACTGGGTCGCCTCTCCTGCAGGGGCGGGCAAGATCACGTTCCTGTTCGCTGGTCAGGGAGGACAGGTCTATACCGGCTATTACCACAAGGGCGGCGACGTAGCGAGCGGTTGGATACCTGGACCACCCTATCGGATCGGCGTGAACATGGAGTGGGCGCCCTACGGGCAGATGGTGTTGCTGCCCAACGTGGCGACGACGTTCTGCGCCCCAGGCGAGTGGCACCGCGTCGAGGTCTACTATAAGTGGGAGACGGTGCCGGGAGTCTCTGGAGACGGTATCATCCGGTGGTGGGTGGACGGCGTGCTGAATGGGAACTACACAAACATTCACTATCCAGCTACCAGCTTCACAGAGTTCCAGTACGCTGCGACACTACAGAATCCGCCGCCCGTGACGCAGTATATGTACGTCGATCACACGCACGTGAGCGTCCCGTAGCATGAGCGCTGACTTTGGGTTCGACTTTCGGAACACTTCGGGATTCGTTACCGATCCTGCGAATTGCACGTGGGCTATCACCGCTGATACCTATCCGCAGACGCGCATCGGCACCACGTTCGGCTACACCAACGGCCCGCTGGGCGGGAACAGCGACAACAGCGCTAGTGTCGATTCTCGACTTGCAGGGGTCGCCATTGACACCAACGTCTCAGGCTCGCCATCTATCTGGCGAGTGGACCTGCCTCACAGCGGCGCGTGGCTCACCGACGTTGCGCTCGGAAATCAGGTGAGTGGTGAGAGCAATCTTTATCTGGAAATTCGAGACGGCGCGACGCCGCTTCTCACCTTGGACAAGGCGGCTGCGATCTCGGCGAACCAATACTGGGATGCCTCGGGCGTCTTACGAACGAGCGATACAGACTGGGTGAACAACCATACACTAGTTCAGGTAACGTTTACTGGGACTGTCGCGAACGTTGCGTTTGGGAAGAACCAAGCAGCCCGGACGACTATCGCCCACGTCCGCTTTACTGAGGTAGTGACCAGCGTTCCTCCAGACGACGGCTTCGTACTTGTGCATTCGATTACTGGACCTTCTACGATCGTGGGGATTCCATGAGTCTGCAATCATACGGCGAGACCCTCATCACGCAGCCCGATGCGGGGACGCTGTTCAACACCTACACGACTGCGAAGCGCGTTATTAATACCGATGCTCTTTATACACTTCCCGCCAATTGGTGCAAGATAGGGCGAAAGTTACGAGTGAATATGCAAGGGGCCATTTCTAATATCGTAACGACCCCTGGTCTGATGAATTTCCAGGTCATTTTTGGTACGATTGCGGTTTATGATTCAGGCAACATCCAATTGAACGCCACCGCGCACACCACGCTCCCATTTTGGGCACAGATAGATCTAACTTGCAGGGCTATCGGTGACACAGCCAGCGCCAATTTTATGGGCCTCGGTATCTTTTCAGGCCGAATGTTCACATTGACAGCTGGGAATACCGACGCGAACAATGACCACATGCCGACGATTATAGCACCAGCTACGGCTCCTGTAGTCGGCACCGGATTCGATTCCACCATCGCCAATATCATAAACCTTTTCGTTGGATTCACGATCTCTAATGCCGGTAATGGTATCAGAATCGACCAGTATGAACTTGTCGCTCTTAACTAGGAGATTTCAATGTTTATAGCACTCGTAACTTATAATTTCGAGCAGCAACAGACCGGTGGTAATCCGCCAGAATATAGATTATTCCTGACGGTTAATGCAGCTGATGGCGCCAATAATGTCTCTGCGAGTTTTAACTTAACTCTACCAGCTGGCATAAATCGCCATGCTTTCAACGCAGCTATTGTTCAAGGAGCAATTGACCGCATTCGTTCGGGGCATCCCGAGTGGTCAGTTGATCCGCGGGACGTGTTCTTCTCACCGTTCGACAACGGCTAATGGCCATCATCGGTGGTGCCGGAACTCCCGGCTCTGTTTATCCCTCTTACGGTGCGCAGAGTAAATTCTGGTTCGGAACGGCCACAACGGTAGGAGGCATCGCGACATTCTATCCAACCGACGATGGGAGTGCGTCAGGTAATCCCCTCTTTGTGCACATTCTTTTGGTTCTCCCGGGTGCAACGTTGGATACTACGGCGCCCACAGCGGCCCCTCTAACGTCGCTCAAAGCCATCTCGGGAGATCGTAAGAGTATCACCGTTAATTGTGTGACCGGCATCGTTCTTCTCGCTGCTGCTGCCACGCTGCAAGCAGCGCCCGACGGCACAGTGGTCAACTGCATGATTTGGGGCGATTAAGTGGCTATTGGGATTCCCGGCGTGGCGCCAGAAGTCTTCTTTCCTGAAACTCGGCAAGGCGACTTTCCGCCATTTCCGGCTGAGGACGGAGACGAGTGGTGGGCAGGTACAGCGGCAGCCTTTGCGCCGTTCGTCCTCGCCGCCAGCGTCGCTGCTGCTAGTTTCAGCTCTGCAGTCGCGCAAAGGGCAGGCAACCAGGACCCGCCAGATTTCGTCTCCGTTCCTGTTTCGAGTGGCCCAGCGCAGGGTCAGATCCTCACTCTCCGGAACCAGCAGTTGCTGCTACTGGTTGGACGGGGAAGCAATGAGGACTTTGTTCCTTTCCCCGGTGAGCCAGAACTTCAAATCCTAGATGACGTTGGTTCAGACGGGCCGCTAATTATCTGGCCAGTCCGCGCTCCTACACTTCAGCCGCCCGACGACGACTTTGCTACGCCGCCTCGCGCCTTAGACGACGATCTTGGGCCGCGTCCGATCTCCTGGGCTGCTGCCCCTGTTATATTGCAGCCAGACAGCGGCGACGAGGTTCCTGCCCCGCCGCCTGTACTGGGCGTCGATGAGGATTATAGCCGTGCGCTAGTGCTAATTCCCAGCACGCGGCTATGGCTCCTTACAGGTGACGGTGGCTATGCTAGCGCCTTGCCAGGTCTGGCCGATCAGCTCGACGTCCCGCCGCCGTTAGTAATCTGGCCTGCGACTGCCGCGCCGCCGCTAGTTCTCCATCAAGACGAAGTAGTTACACCGCCCGCGCCGCTCGGCGTGGACGAGGACCAGCCACTCCAGCCGTTCATCGTGCCTCCAGACGTTGTCATGGTGGCGCCTTGGAGCTTCGGCGCTGCTGAGGATGTCGGCTGGACGCCTGAGGTAGACGAGTGGATTGCACCTGTCGTCTGGCCTGCGCCACGGCTAATCCTTCCAACGCCTGCCACTGACGAGATAGCAGCCCAACCTCTGGGTGTGGATGAAGAGCCGTGGCAGCGCCCAATCTGGTGGCCAGTACAGTGGTGGCTGCCAGCCGTCGCCGATGCAGAGGTACCGCCTCCTCCGCTAGGAATCGAAGAGGACGCAGGCTTCCCAGCACTGGTGTGGCCAGTCGTTCCACCTGTTCGACAGGCGCCAGATCAGGATCAAGTAGTCACACCTCCGCCTCCACTAGGAGTCGAGGACGAGCCGTGGCAGCGTTCGCGAGTCTGGCCGCAGCCAGTTCCGATTCGCCAGCTACCGGACGACGAGTGCCCTCCGGGAGTTTTCGTTCCGGTACCGACTTGCCCAACTCCCGTCTTCAGCTCGATGGGCCCTGTCCCAGTGGCCCTCTTCGATACGTGCGGTGACGCGATTCCAGAACGGTACGAGGGATCATTTCCTCACGAGGGTATCTTACTATACGGAGACGGCGCACCGTTGGCTTGCGTCGCAGCACCGTCGTTTGGCTTGTGGACTGCGTCGGCGCCAGGATTCAGTGGGGAGGGATCGACACTAGTGGGCTTCTTCGACACGTGCGGCGACTCGCTTCCAATACCGTACGAGGGACTGTACGCTCACGAAGGCACCACACTATACGGAGGCGGCGCGCCACTGGCATGTGTTGCTAGGCCATCGTTCTCGCCGACTTGTGCTTAGATGTCTACTATAAGCTGGATCGACCACTCGGAGCAAGTCGTAGCGAAAAGCCATCCTACGCTAGCGGATGTGACTAACCGTCCGCTTAATCAGGTAATGCAGGCTAGTGGGTTCAGCAGCTATATATCGTCGTTCAGCGGCTTCGTTGCATTGACTCCAGGGTTTACACAGACGGGACTGATTCAGGTCTCCGGGTCGGTGACGGCTGCCTCAGCTACGCTGTCCGGAGCGGTAACTGCAGGTTCGGCGGTGATCTCTGGTTTAGTAACAGCTGGCTCAGCAGTCGTCTCTGGATTAGTAACTGCTGGTTCGGCGATAGTCTCAAGCACAGGACCGACTTTTGACATTGTCAAGACGGGTGCCGCAGCAGACGAGAAGGACTATAGATGGACGGTCTCTGGTAGCTCGTTACTGTGCCAGTTCATGAAGGACGACCTGTCCTCCAGCGCCACTTGGCTCACGGTTACGCGAAGCGGTCTCATCGGACAGAGCGTTCTCATGCAGTGCGGTACGCTGACGATAGAAGGCGGCTCAAGCGCTGGTAACCCAGCGCCGACGCTTGACTTCGTCAAGGATACAGGCACTGCGGATAATAAGCGATACAGTCTGCTACCTTCTGAGACTCCGTTCCTGCGCCTGCGTTTTGTGAACGATGCACTGTCGAACGGCACAGACGTGATGATCTGGAATCGGTCAGGGATCACCTGTCCTAGCATTCAAGTGTTCGGAGCGACGTTCGAGCTCAATAACGCCACTCCTGCGTCGGATATAGTCAAGACAGGCGCTGCGCTCGATGAGAAGCGATACTCGACAACGCCAAGCGGTTCGCAGTTGTTGTTCCGCGTTGTTAAGGACGACTTGTCTGCTGGTACCACGTGGCTGGCTGTTACCAGGTCTGGCATCTCAGTTCTGCGCTTAGAAGTTCCCAACGGGACGCTCATCGTAGGAACTTCGGCACTCTCAGCATTTGCTTCCGCCTCGGGGACGTTAGCTGCTGAGCATAACTCGCCTGCGATTGATGTCAGGAAGAGCAACGCTGCGGCTGATGAGAAGGTCTATTCCCGCACTGTCTCCGGATCGCAGCTGCTAGAGCGACTAGTCAAAGACGACGGATCTAGCGGAACGACGTGGCTGGCTGTGACGAGATCCGGTATCAGCCTGACGTCAGTCGTTATCGGCGTGGACCCTACTGGTAGCGCCTTGCTTCGAGTCGGTGGTACGATTACGGTAGGGGACTCGACCTCCGTTAGAGGTTCTTTTCAAGCTGTCAGCGCTGACGGTGCAGCTGAGATAGGCTCCAGCACCAACCATCCCCTTTTCCTCTTTACTAACGGAACTACGAGATGGTCGGTTACGACGGGCGGTAATCTAAACGCTGATACGACCAACGGCGGATGGGTGCAGAGTCGAGTGGGCGGAGCCGCAGCCGTGGCCCGACATTCAGAGGTGCTGTTTGAGAACGCTGGCTTGTCCACTACCAGCACGACGGTAGGTAACAGCGTAACGAGTTTCTCGCTGCTAGCTAATACGTTAGACGCTAACAACAAAGCTATAAGAATCACGATGGCCGGTAGGACTGCGACGCAGCAGTGCACAGTACAAGTTAAGTTTGGCGCGACTGCCATTCTCGCGTCGAACGTTGCAGCGGGTGATCCGTTCTACATCGTAATAACGATCGCAAGGACAGGCGCCACGGCTCAGCTAGCTAACGGCTGGATTATTCGTACTAATATCCCAGGTAGCGTAGGCGCTGTTGCCGCTCAGCCTGCTGAGACGCTATCGGGAGCGGTTACTGTCGACTTCGAAGGTTGGGTAACTGCAGGCGGAACGCTGTCTGTAGATTTCTGCTGCGTTGAGCTCTTGTACGCTTAGGAGGAGCAAATGAGGCGATTGGATTTCACAGGTGAATCAGCAGGCGATCGGTTCGAGATCATCTACGACGGTATCATCGGCAGCGGAAGGGGCTATGAGGCTCCGTCGGAGACGAGGATCATTGGCAATGTACTCACTGCACTGGAGAAGATCGGCAAGCCGATGTCTCGTGGCGGTATCGCGACGTATTCACTCGCTGACGGCGGGGGGCCAGTGCTCCTCGAGGACGTGGAATGGGAGCTCGCGAAGGACGCTCTCACCAAGGTGAAGTGGAATGCAGCTGGAGCGAGACGGGCTACCGATACGATCGAGTGGTTCCATAACGCCCCGAGGCATCTGACTGGTCTGGTAGAGGAGGGAGCGAAGACCTCATGAACCTCAGTCAGATGAGAACATCGCTCCGTACGAGGATCGGTAGTCCGTCAACGACCGATGTGCCAGACGCGAATTTAACTGGACACATCAACAGCGCGTATCAGGAGATATTTAACAAATACAAGTTCAAGAGACGCAGAGCAAGAGCGAAGTTCTCGACAATAATCGGTACGAATAAGTATGACGTCCATAACCTGACAGACGTCATATTCAAAGTCTGGGATCGAACAAACGGGAAGGAGCTGGAGAAGGTTGGATCGAACGCGCTAGCGTCGCAAGACTACGATGCGTCTCCCAACGCGTTGGTGCAGAACGCTAGGCCGCAGAAGTGGGACTACGTGGAGACGTATCTTCAGCTACTGCCGCCTCCGGACGGGGTGTATGTCATAGAGTTCGTCTACAAGATTACTTTTTCGGCGCTCACCGCCGACGCCGACGTGCCGCTTATTCCAGCGAACTGGCATAGAGGGATCGTTATACTCGCATCGCATATATACTATGACGACGAGGGCGGCGATCCTGTCAAGGCGACGTATCACTCTAACAAGTTCAAGGACTGGGTCAGCGATCAGCCAGTTGAGGAGCATGAAGAGACGGAGGCAATCGACTCAGGAGTTGAGGTCCCGACTCTCGCTGCGCAGAGGTCGCCTAGTAGGGGGGCTGATGGCGTCTGGTGGGACATTCTGCCATGATCGGACAGCTTCCGGCAGTCACAAGTTGGGCGCAGATCGCGCTATTGCTTGTCGGAGCTGTAGCGGGCATAAAGTGGGGGCTACCGTTCGTTCTTAAGCTAATGGGGAAGAACGGACCTAACGGAACTGAAAAGAGGACCTACGAGGCTGTGAACAAGATCGTAGAGAGAGTCGGGGCTGCTGAGACTGCGATAAAGGAAGAGGTTTCGGAGACCAGGCACGATATGAGGAACGTAATCTCCGGCTCCTTGTCGTCACTCGAGGACGTCACGGTTACAGGCTTCAAGGACCTTAGCCAGGTGCTGCAGCGCATAGAAATCCTACTCAGCCGGGAGCGCTCTTAATGCCGTCGTTCGGCACGTCGTCTCTAGCGAAACTTGAGACTTGTGATTATCGTCTAATCGCCCTGTTTCAGGAGGTTGTCAAGGACGAGGACTGTCAGGTCATCCAGGGCGCGAGAACTAAGGCTGAGGAGCTCGATGACATAGCCAGGGGCGTATCGCGTCTAACAGATCCGATGGACTCGAAGCACGTAGTGGACCCTCTAACGAGGCCACTCGCGCTGGCGGTAGACGTCGCGCCGTACCCTGTCGATTGGACAAAGAGCGGGAGGTTCTGCTACTTTGCAGGATACGTGATGAAGACGGCGAGGATCATGGGCATAGCTATTCGCTGGGGCGGAGAGTGGGACGGGACGTGGAATAAGCCAGGACAGCTTGATGATCTTGACCACTTCGAACTGAGGTAATATGAGCGGCATTCTTGATCTTCTCAATCCGGTAAAGGTGCTAGGCGATCTAGCGAACTCGATTATCGGCAAGTTCGTTGCTGATCCGAATGAGAAGCTGCAGCTGCAGCAGAAAGTGCTCGACGCTGCGACAGAGCTATCCGTAAAGTCGATGGACCTTCAAGCGCAGCTGACAGACGCGCAGTCGAAGGTCATAACGGCTGAGATCACATCGCAGAGCTGGCTGGCGCGCAACTGGCGGCCGATTCTGATGTTGACGTTCACGTTCATAGTAGCGTGGAACTACATCATTGTCCCGATAGTCGGTGCGACAGCGGCAGTGATACCGCCTGACATGTGGACGCTGATGAAGATCGGAGTGGGCGGCTATATCGTTGGGCGGAGTGCGGAGAACGTTGTGAAACACCTGAAAACGAACGGTGCCTTGTCCGGGACTGGACAAGATTAAATGGCGCGAACTGTAGGACGCGGCAGAACGATTGAGGAGAAGCAGCGGCTGCCTAAGTACAAGCTGCCGCAGGAGATCGCGCCTCAGGAGCTGGTCTTCTTCAATCCGCCGAAAGGGATTGACGTAACTACGCCGTTGTCGAAGTTGCCAAGGGAGTCGTCTCCGCTCATTACGAACCTGCTTCTCAACAGAGGAGTACTGCGAAGCCGAAACGGCGTGGAGAAGTACCACAACGGAGACGGCAGTCTCAGGATTCAGCGTACAACTGACCTCGTCGGAACGGCAGGACAGACCGCGCCGCAAATTACTGACCGCAGCACTGCCAGTCAATCGAACAACGGCTGGCATGATCCAGACGGCGTGCTGGACAACAAGAACCAACTGACCCAGGCTGTAATGACAGCTGGGACCGTTACGGCGGCGAACCGTCTGTATAACTCTGTAGGCGACCCGGCTGCGGGTAACAACGTAGATGCATACGACGACATCTATCTCGTGCCCGTGACGCTAGTCGCCGACACGACAGGAATCACATTCGGCACGGCGTACACATTCGTTACGTCGTTGGTGCAGGTTGAGTACTCAACGGACGGCGGAACTAACTGGAATCTCACGACGGCTAGCGCCTCCCTTACTAGGGACTCGACGCAGGCGAACGGAGTATCGACGCAGGGTTTCACTCTGTCAGTGAACGTTCCCGGCAGTCCAACGTCGCTACTGATCCGCCTGATCCTGACCGTGACGGTCACCTCGACAGGCACGCCAGCAACTGGCAACGGAGTCGGCTCAGTCTCCGTTACCCCAGCCGTTACGTGGAAGACTTCGTCGACTCTCGCAGTTGCAGACCGCGTCCCGATTCGCTGGACCGAGTCGCATATTCAGACGTATGACGACGCGACGGATGTGTCGGCAGCTTGGACTACTGCTTACACGTACCCAGCCTCGCAGGTTAATAACGATAGCCTGCTGCCGTCTTACGTCTGGTTCGGTGATAAGATCATCTCCACTGACATCGGTAATACGACTCAGGTTGGAGCGGGAAGTCGCATCGGCAGCCAGGGATTAGTCTCATCACTCATCAGTTCGCCGCACACGACAGCTATACTCGCCAAGTCGCCAAGAGCAGCGCATCTGGCGGTGTTTGGCAATAGAGTCATCGCATCGCGAACTAATGATTGGACAGCTCTCACCGATCCCTGGGTCGAGTCAGCGACTAATCTGGCTCGCGTCCGCTGGTGTGTGAAGAATGACGCGACCGACTGGATTGGGATTGGAAGCGGGTTCGAGGACATGCCAGTTCCTGACGGTTCTCTGGACGAAGTCATGGGCGTGTATCCGGTGAGCGACGTCACAGCTATAGTCGTCAGTCAGCATACGATGAGGCGGATGGATGTAACGAACTTCGTTGATGCTCCGTTCGCGTTTGGTCTGTTAACGGATCAGATAGGAACTCTGTCCAGATACACAATTCGAGCCATACCAGGTGGTGTGATCTTCCTTGGATACGACGACGTTTACGTCGTTACTCTCGGCGACGTGAAGCGTATCGGTACTTCGGCGCTTCGCAACTCAGTTCTAGCGATCGCGAATCCGAGATTAGCGACAGGATACATCGACATCTACAACAGTCGCTACGTCTTGATATTCAAGGAAGGCAGCACGCAGGTCATCTGGGTGTACAGCTTCGTCGATAGCGGCTGGACGAGATATACCCTGCCATTCGACGTCGCGTTTGTAGACTTTGCGTTCTTCAAGATCAGCGGAGCGCTCTACTATGGCATGTACTTCACAATGTCCATAGCGGGTGGCTTTAGCTGTCGCGATAATCCGACTAGGACGCAGGATGTCGATTCGACTGGCGCAGACGTCGACTCGCCGATAGAGGCGCGTACTGGGCTGGTACTGACCGACTCAGCCCTGCATAAAGTGCAGCTGGTTGAGGTCCAGATGGTCTACGAGTCAACGGGATCGCAGACTGTCTTGTTCGACTACTCAACAGACGGTGGACAGACGTGGAACCCGTATTCAAGTCAGAATATCGTCGCGACTAGCGGGCCTACGGTACTGTCTGTCAGGACCCAGCTAGAACGCACGAAGATGCAGATTCGCGTGCGTAGTCCAAAACTTGGCGGCTTGACGATCGTCTCGCTCCACGCCTTCGCTGTGAGAGGAGCGCTGATTAAGGCATGAGGATTTCGCAGACACAGGGACCGCTTTCGATCAGGGACGTGCTGCGAGCCTTGGATAATCAGCTGACGTTCATAGACAATTTTCAGGCGAGGGTGTTAGGTCCGATCGTCACGCCGGGCACAGCGAATGCGGCGTTTACAGTGACTCACAACATAGGTCGAGTTCCAACTAACTACATCTGGAACGTCGATCAGAACTGCGTGGTTTACGACAACACGAGGTCTGGGTGGACAGACAAGGTAATGTCGCTGAAGTGCAGCGTAGTGAGCGCGACGCTTTACTTGATCGTGTTCTAGTATCTGAAGGCAGATACGAAGTCCGTATGATGCCACTCAGCTGGCCTAGGGTGTTCGCGCTCTGGGACAAGTTGAAACGCTTTCGGACGTTGTTTAGCGACCTTACGCAGGGGGATTTAAAAAACTTCGTTGCGTATCTCGTGAACAAAGACACGATGTGGCTTGAGATAAACGAAGGCGATAAGCTCGCTGGCATCATC
>Ga0137376_10002307_pt1 | contig 11319 bp, 8 predicted proteins | sample SagtaG_23_FD_104814 | JGI IMG/M metagenome (GOLD analysis project Ga0137376, IMG submission 104814) | Vadose zone soil microbial communities from Sagehorn Ranch, Mendocino, California, USA - Sage2_L_20_16 metaG | ecosystem: Environmental > Terrestrial > Soil > Vadose zone | place: USA...
ACAATCCGCTCCCGATACGCCGAATGCTCACGTTTCTCCAGGGCGGGGTCGGTCGCGATCATGTCTCCGGCCGCCGCGCGCGCCGCGTCGAGCAGCGGAAGGTCTGTTTCGAGATTGGCGTAGCGGAGCGGCACGCCACCCGACTGCCGCGCGCCAGTGAGCTCTCCCATGCCGCGCTCGTGCAGGTCCAGCTCCGCAATCTTGAAACCATCGGTCGTCTCTGTGAACGCCTGCAGCCGCGGCGCCGCTTCGGCGGAGTCGGAGAGCAGAATGCAGTGGCTCGCCGCGGTCCCCCGCCCCACCCGCCCGCGCAGCTGGTGCAGCTGCGCGAGCCCGAATCGCTCCGCGTGCTCGATGAGCATCACGGTCGCGTTGGCGACGTCGATCCCGACCTCGATCACCGTCGTGGCCACGAGGATCTGCACCGTGTTGTCGCGAAACGCGCGCATCGTGGCGTCGCGTTCCTCGGCTTTCATCTTTCCGTGCACCAATCCGACGCGCCATTCAGCAAACGTCTTTTCGAGCTTGGCCGCCATCGTGGTCGCCGCTTTGAGATCGGCGCGCTCCGATTCGTCGATCACCGGATAGATCACGTAAGCCTGCCGGCCGGCCGCGCACTCGCTGCGAATGAATTCGTAGATCTTGGCGCGCGCGGCGTCGGTCCGCAGCGCGGTCTTGACCGTCCCGCGGCCGGGCGGGCGCTCGCGAATCTGCGTTACGTCGAGATCGCCGTAGAGCGTGAGGGCGAGTGACCGCGGGATCGGTGTGGCGGTGAGCAGGAGGACGTCGGGCGCATCGCCCTTTTCCACCAGCGCCGCGCGTTGCTCGACACCGAAGCGATGCTGCTCGTCGATCACGGCCAGACCGAGGCGCTGGAACGTCACCGACTCCTGGATCAGCGCGTGCGTTCCGACCACGATGCGCGGTCCGCCGCTTGCGATGCGCTGCCGCGCGGCAGTCTTTTCCGCGGCGCTCATGCGGCCCAGCAGGAGCTCCGGACGAATCGCCAGCGGCTCGAGCAGGCGCGTCAGGGTCACGTCGTGCTGCTCCGCCAACAGCTCCGTCGGCGCCATGATCGCGGCCTGGTAGTCGTTCTCAGCCGCGAGCAGCATGGCAAACAGCGCGACCACGGTCTTGCCGGTCCCCACGTCGCCCATGAGCAGACGATGCATCCGGAGCGGCGCCGTCATGTCATCGGTGATCTCGCGAATCGCCTGGCGCTGGTCGCCGGTGAGCTCGAACGGCAGCGTCTCTTTGAGGCGCGTGGTCAACGCACGCTTCAGCTCGAACCGGATCCCCGACCGCGAGCGCTTCGCCAGATGCCGGGCGCGCGCCTGCACCAGCTGCTGGTCGAACAGCTCGTCGAACGCGAGCCGTCGCCGCCCGAGCTCCGCGTCGGCGACCTGCGGCGGCCGATGCATCAGCTCGAGCGCGCGCCGTAGCTCGATGAGCTGGTGGCGCTCACGGAACGCGGCCGGATGAGGATCGGTGACGAGCGGCAACAGCTCGTCGAGGTGTTGCTGGACCAGCGCGCGAATCTGCCGGTGCGTCAGACCCTCCGTGGCTGGATACACAGGAAGCACCAGCCCTGGATCGCCCTCACTGTCGTCGCCCGCCTCCGCAAGCACGATGAACTCGCGCGGCACAATCTGTTTGCCGTGGTAGTAGCGCACCGGCCCTGTCACCAGCAGGAGCTGCCCTTTCTTGATCTGCCGCTCGAGGAACGGACGCCCTGGCCAGGCACACTCGAGCAATCCGCTCGCGTCTCGCAGCACCGCGCGGAACACGCGCAAGCCGCGGCGCGTCGGCAGCACACCGGTGTTCACGACGCGCCCGACGCACGTCACGTCCTGGCCGATGGCGGCGCGCGCCAGCGGTGTGACGGTCGTGGCATCGAGATACCGATGGGGAACATGGTAGAGCAGGTCACCGGCAGTGCGAATGCCGAGTCGCTGGAGGGCCTCAGCGCGTTTCGGCCCGACGCCCTTGAGGAATTTGACGGGAGAATTGAGCTGCAGCTTCACCCGCTCACCAGGTGGTGCGCGAATCGCACGGGATCGAAGACCTCGAGATCGTCCAGTGTCTCCCCCGTGCCGAGAAAACGGATGGGCACGGGGAGCGCGCGGCGAAGCGCGACCACGCTGCCGCCCTTCGCCGTGCCGTCGAGCTTCGTGACGACGAGGCCGGTGAGCGGCACCGCCGCGGCAAAAGCTTCGGCCTGGCGGATCCCGTTCTGCCCTACCGTCCCATCGAGAACGAGCAGCGACTCGTGCGGGGCGCCGGCCAAACGCTTGCCGACGACCCGCACGACCTTCTTCAGCTCTTCGCGCAGCCGCTCGTCGGTGTGCAGCCGGCCGGCGGTGTCCACGAGCACAGTGTCGATCCCCCGCGTCACCGCGGCATCAACCGCGTCGAACGCCACCGCCGCCGGATCGCCGCGCTGTGACGCGCCTCCCCCCACGAACGGCGCGCCCAGGCGCTCGGCCCAGATCTTGAGCTGCTCGGTCGCGCCGGCGCGAAACGTATCCGCCGCGGCCAGCAGCACGCTGCGCCCCTCGGTTTGCAATCGCTTCGCGAGCTTCGCGACCGAGGTCGTCTTGCCAGTGCCGTTCACGCCAAAGATCAGCATCACCGTAGGCGGCTGGGCCGCGCGCGCGAGTGGCGTGCCCGGTGGGCCGAGCTGTTCGACGATGATGCGCTCGAGCGCTGCCTGATCGACTTGGTCGGCGCGGCTCAAGCGCTCCATGGTTTCGTTCGTCGCCGCGACGCCGAAGTCCGCTTCGACGAGCTGGCGCTGCACATTTTCAAGCCAGGCCCCATCGCCGCTCGGTGCAGTGATGAAACGTCCGATCTTTCCCCAGAGTCCCACTACGGCAGCCCCTGGCGGCGCCGGAGCGTCCATTCGGCCGCGAGCGCGGCGATCGCCAGCACGAACAGCCACCAGCGGTCGCGCAAGCCGACCGACGCACGCCGGGCAGTCGCTTCGCCCGGTTGCGCCGTGATTGCCGGTGCGCGCGGCAGCCACTCGTCCGAGTAGGTCTCCACGGCCACGATCCCTTGCTCGGATCCGCCGCCGAGCGCATAGCGATACACACCGGGCGGCAGCAGCAACGCCGCCCGGCCCGACGGATCGAAGCGCAGCGTGTCGGTACGAGTGGTGTCGGGGCTACGCAGAGTGATTGCGAGTGTGCGCGCGCTATCCGGCGATGTCCAGCGCCACACGGTCGGCAGCCCATTGGGCGACTCGAGCGCCACCGGGGCCGCCCGCTCCCTGCTCCCTGCTCCCCGCTCCCCCAATAACCAGTCCACCAATGCCGCCACGACGCTGCGGTACGCCTCCTCGGCAGCCCCGCCTCGAAACGCCCAGCGCCACAGACCCGCGGCGGTGACGGTCGCGACGTGCTGGCCACTCGCCCGTTGTTCGAGCGTGAGAATGGGTCGAGCGGCGCCGCGGCGCGCCAGACGCGCGGCCAGCGCGACGGTCGCGTCGCGGCTCGAGTCGGGTTGCCGGATCGTGACCGCGGTCGCCGGCGGCAACGAGTCCCACTGGACTCCGGCGAACGCGGCCGCGAACGGCGACGACGCGGGCCGTTCGACGTACCAGTCCCCCGCCTGCCCGTTCGTGGGCCACACGAGCAGCGCGGCGCGTGGCGCAGCCGCGCTGAAGGGGCGCGACCGCCCGGGATCACCGATGGCAATGATCAGGCGGGCAGTCGTGGCGGCGCGGCTGAGTTCGCCGGACGGCACGGCAGCGAGTGTCGCCGCATCGCGCCAGCGCTCCGGCTCTGTCTCCACGAACATTTTCACGGGCACGCGCGCCACATCGGTCAGCGCACGAGCGAGGAACCGGGCTTCCCAGTCGGGCGGGGACGCGAAGATGATGGCGGCCGGCTCGAGACTGACGTCGACAACGAACTCACGGCTGTCGTCTCGGGGCTCGGCGTCACCGACACCATCCAGGCGGACCTCGAGCACGGACCATCCGGGAGTCAGGATACGGGAAACGGGAAACGGGATCTCAGTGGAGAGAGTGCCGCTGTCGGGAAGCGTGACACGCTGCGAGACGAGCACGCGATCCGCCGTCTTCACCACCAGAGTCGCGCGTGTCCCGTTTCCCGTTTCCCGTTTCCCGGCAACTCCGTAGCTCACCTTGAGACGGATCGTATCGGAGCGCGTCACGTGTCTCGGCCCCTCGACGCCCGCGACATACGCGTCGAAGAACGGCGGCCGAGGTACAACGATCACGCGCGGCCGGCGAAGCAGGTCGGGCGGGATGGCTCCTGCCCCCTGCCCGGCCACATCGTCGAGATTGCCGTCGGTCAGGAGCACGACTTCGCCGGCTCTGCCGGCGGCGGCTTCGAGCGGGGCACCGAGATGGCTGGCGCCATCCGTGGGCGGTGTGGTGTCGAACGGGGCGACCCTGGCGCCGAACCGCCACACGACTGCACCCCGGCGCGCCAGCCGACGCGCGCTGTCGAGCGCGGCCTGCCAGGGCGAGCCGCTCATGCTGAGCGACGCGTCGAGCAGGACGATCGGTTGATCGCCCGCCGGAAGACTGCGTGAGGTCGCGGGATTGATCAGCAGCAGGAGCAGGGCGAGCACGGCCACGATCCGCAGGATCACGAGAGGCATGCGAGCGCCTCCGCGATCGTGAATTTGCCGTCGTACAGCGCCCGTCCCACGCAGGCACCGGCGAGCCGCGCCATCCGCGCGGCGCGGAGGTCATCGAGCGAACCGACACCACCCGACACGATCACATCCAACCCGAGTTCGGCGAGCTGCCGGGCGCCGTCGATGTCGGGACCACCAAGCTTCCCGTCGCGGGTGACCTCGTTGTAGATGATCGTGCGGATACCGAGCTTGGCGACCCGCGTCGCGAGCTCGTGTGCGGTCAGATCGAGAATGTCCGCGGTGCCGCGCGGGGCGACGCGGCCGTCCTTCGCGTCGATGCCGACGGCGAGTCGTGCTGTTCCGTGGCGCGCGACGAGCCGTTCGACGAGCCCTGAGTCCACGGCGCCTCGCGGGCCAATCACGACGCGGGTCGAGCCCAGCGTGAGCATCTGATCGATATCGCTTTCGCGGAACAGGCCACCACCGACTTGCACCAGCACGTTGGCCGCATGGAGCACTGCCTCGATGAGCTCGTGATTGTCCGTACGTCCGTATGCGCGGTCCATATCGACGAGATGAATCCAGCGCGTTCCCGCGCGCGTGAACGCCTCGAGCGCCGCGAGCGGCTCGGCCAGGGCGCCATGGGCGCGCAACACGCGCCCGCCTTCGATGTCAACGGCGGGAAAGAGTTCCACGAAATGAAATCTGTGGCGGGGTGTCTAGTCGTCGCGACCGGGGGCGGGACCGGCCACCGAACCCAGCGCCGGCGTCGCCACGGGCACACCGCTGGGCTCGAGCTCCGCGAGGAGCTGCGCCCGCGCGTCGTCGAACTGCGACTTCAACTGGGACGCCACCGGCGCGCCGGCACCGAAGTCCTTGCGCTGTGGATTCGTCGGACGCCCATTGACCAGAAATTCGTAATGCAGGTGTGGTCCTGTGGAGAGTCCGGTCGACCCCACGTAGCCGATCGTCTGTTCCTGGCTGACGCGCTGCCCGACGTGCAAGCCCATCGCAAATCTCGACAGGTGACCGTAGCGAGTCCGAATGCCGTTGGCGTGCCGGATCTCGATCAGGTTGCCATACCCGCCGTTACGGCCGGCCTGGGTAACGATGCCGTCGGCGGTTGCACGTACGGGCGTGCCGTACGCCGCGGCGTAGTCGGTCCCCTCGTGCGTCCGCCACCGCTTGAGGATCGGGTGATAGCGCCCGCCGAAGCGGCTGGAGATGTGACTGAAGCGCAGCGGCGCTTTGAGAAAGGCGCGCCTGAGCGAGCGGCCGCGATCGTCATAGAAACCGCGCTGGCCCGCCGCGTCGAAGCCAAACGCAAAGCTGGGGGAGCCGGCGACGTCCACGCGCGCGGCCAGAACCCGGCCGAACCGCTTCTCACCGGTCGGCGATTGCAGCCGCTCGATCAATACTTCGACGCGGTCGCCCGGGCGGACGTCCCTGGTGAAGTCGATTTCCCAGTCGTAGACGTCGGCGATCGCCCACGCCAGCGCCACACGCTGCCGAGCCGGAAGGAATGAGTCCGGGACGGCGGCGTCGAGCGCGTCGTAGAGGTTCGTCTGAATGACGGCGGTGGTGCGGAGGCGCTCAGTGTTCCACGGGATGGACTCGACCGTCTCGAGCCAACTCGAGTCGGCGTCGCGGTTCATCACGAGATGTCGTTCGGGATCGAGCCGGACGGACAGCCGGTTCGCCACGGGGGCGCCCTTCACGCGGCGGAGCTCGAACACCAGGCCCGGCTGCATGCGCCGGGGATTCAGGGTGTGCGTCGCCTGCATGAAGCGCGAGTACTCGCGGCCGACGATCCCGGCTCGCGCCAGGACGTCGGAGAGCATTTCGCGGCGGCCGAGGGTGTCGGCCCATTCATCGTAGGCGTTGGTGATGACGATTGGCAGCGCGACCGGAAGCTCGTGCGACGGCCACGCTGTGTGTGCAGCCCATCCCAACATTCCGGCGGCGAGCGCACCGGCGATAACGTAGTGACTCCCTCGCCCGCCCCAAAACATCAGTCCATCTGTCTCCGAATGAAGGTCGGAATTTCCATTTCGTTCAGCTCGGGATTCAGCGGCAGCTGTGCCGGCCCTTTTTTCGGCGCGATCTCGGACGGCTTCGCAAATCCGGGCGTCGGCACCGGCGTCGGCCGGGACGCCCCTCCGCCCTGACGGTCGCGGAACGGCAGCACGCCCGCCGTCGGCCGCTGCACGCCCGCCAGCGCATCGGCCATCGCGCCGGTCTTGTCGAACCCCGTCGCAATGACGGTAATCCGGACTTCGCCGTGCATCGCCGGATCGTTCACCGCGCCGAAGATGATCTCGGCGTCGTCGCCCGCTGCATCATGGATGGCTTCGCTGATCTGCGTGACTTCGCCCAGCGTGAGGTCTTCGCCACCCGTGATGTTGATCAGGACGCCCGTCGCGCCGGCGATCGAGATGTTGTCGAGCAGCGGGCTTGAGATCGCCTGCTGCGCCGCTTCCATCGCGCGGTTCTCCCCGCGTCCCTGGCCCGTCCCCATCAGCGCCGCGCCGCCGTTCTGCATGACCGTGCGCACGTCCGCGAAATCTACATTGACGAGACCCGTGACACAGATGAGGGCCGAGATACCCTGTGTCGCATGCAACAGGACTTCATCGGCCTTCTTCAGCGCATCCTGGAATGGGATGCCCTTCCCCACCACCGCGAGCAGCCGCTCGTTGGGCACGACGATCATTGTGTCCACGTGCTTGCGCATCTCGGCGATCCCCATTTCGGCCTGACGCATGCGCTTGCGGCCTTCGAACAGGAACGGCTTGGTGCAGATTCCGATGGTGAGCGCGCCCAGATCGCGGGCTACTTGCGAGATGATCGGCGCCGCGCCGGTGCCCGTCCCGCCGCCCATGCCGCAGGTCACGAACACGAGATCCGCGCCCTGCAGCGCGTGCAGCACCTCCTCGCGATTCTCTTCGATCGCCTGGCGGCCGATTTCGGGCCTGGCGCCGGCCCCGAGCCCCCGCGTCAGTTTCTTGCCGATCTGGACTTTGACGTCGGCCTTGTTGTTGAGGAGCGCCTGGGCATCGGTGTTGACCGATATGAACTCGACCCCGCTCACGTGCTCGTCGATCATGCGGTTCAGGGCGTTGCCGCCCCCCCCGCCGACGCCGACGACTTTCATCCGCGCGTTCTGCGTTACGGTTTCTTCGAGTTCGAAGATCATGGGTCTCCCCTAGGGCTCAGAAGAAGTCCTGCAACCATCTCTTGAGAGGTCCAAACAGCTTCTCGGGAGCGCCACCGAACAATACACCCGGAGCGGAGCCCCCCCCCGCGCTCTTGCGCGCCGCATACAGCACCAAGCCGACGGGCACCGCGTACCGTGGCGCCTGGACGCTGTCCACCAGTCCCGAGATCCCCTGCTCGGGATGCCCAGCCCGCACCGGTGCGGCGAACACCTCACGCGCGAGCTCGACCATGCCCGGCAGATGCGCCGTCCCGCCCGAGAGCACGACGCCCGCGGGCAAGCGGCCGCCGGCGTACCCCGCGCGCTCGAACTCGCGACCCACCAGCTGGAAGATCTCGTCCACGCGCTGGTGGATGATATGCGCAACGAGCTCGCGGGAGGCCGTGCGCGCACCTTGCCCCGCCGTCGACGGCAGCGTGACCATTTCGCCCGCGTCCACCAGCGGCGTGTATGCTGCGCCGTGTCGCTCCTTCAACCGCTCGGCGTCCGACTGTGTCACGCTCAGGCCCTGGACCAGATCGCTCGTGACATGGCCGCCCGCGAATTTGAGCGACGCGAGGTGCCGGATCTTGCCTTCGTGAAAAATCGCGACGCCGGTGGAGCTGCCGCCCACTTCGACGAGGGCAACGCCCAGCTCCTTTTCATCGTCGGTGAGCACCGCGTACGACGCGGCCAGCGGCTCGAGCACGATATCGGCGACGCGATACCCGGCGCGCTGCACGCTCTTGCGGAGGTTCTGCGCCGCCGTCGACTGCACGGTGACGAGGTACATCTCGACTTCGAGCCGTGTGCCGGTCATGCCGACCGGATCCGAAATCCCCTCCTGCTGATCGATCTTGTACTCCTGCGGGATGTCGTGGAGGAGCTCATGATCCCGGCCCAGCGACACGGCCCGGGCGACTTCGTTCACCCGCGCGACATCCTGCGGCGTGATCTCCTCGCCGCTCACCGCGACGACGCCGGTCGAGCCGCGCGCCGAGACGTGCTCGCCCGCGATGCCGCACGCGACGTCCGGAACACGGGCGCCCGCCATCCGCTCCGCATCCTTGAGCGCGGCCGCGACGGAGCGGGTCGTCTCGTCGATGTCGCGCACCATGCCACGGCGCACCCCGCTGTTCTTCGCGATCCCGACGCCGAGAATCTTGGCGAGCGGCGCGCGGGGCAGGTCACCCGCCAGCTCGGCGATCACGGCGCACGTCTTGGTGCTGCCGAGGTCGAGTCCGGCGACGAGGCGGCGATCAGCCATCAGGCGCTTCTCCCTCCACCGGTGACGGTGCGGCGGCGACGCACGACGACCTGCCCCGCGTAGCGGGCGTCGAGCTCGGCATAGGGGCGCGCTTTGGCCGCCAGATCTCTCGCCACCAGAACCACCGCCTGGATCACCTCCGGTCCCGCGTCGCGGCTCAGCAGCACGCGATGGGCACCAAGTTCGAGCACGACATCACCGCGGAGCGAATTGGGCCGCGCGGCATCGATCGCCTGAAACAGCGCGGGGTCCACCGCCTGCACGCGTGCCAGCAAACCCACCACACCAGAATCGCCCGCCTCCCCCGCCGCGCCGGACCGGACGATCGGCAAATCGAGCGGACCGCCCTTCGCGCCCACGCCTTGCTGCGCGGGATCGAACGGCAGGCGACGACCGTCGGCATCGACGACCGCCAGCGCGCCGCGCGCGTCTTCGAGCAGCGCTACCGGCTCGACCTCGCGCACGATCACCTTCAATGAAGCCGGCGGCCGCCGAATCACCGAAGCATCGGCAACTCCGTCGAGTCCGCGCAAGCGGTCGACGAGCACGCGGGTATCGTCGAATACACTCGCGCGCGGAGCCAACCGCAGCGCCCCCAACACCTGCTCGGCAGCGAGATACCGGATGCCGACGATTTCGACCTGCCGGACGCGGAAGAACCTCACCCGCCGCAGCGCAAGCGGCGCCGTCGTCCACGCCACCATGACCACCATGACCACGCCCGCCCACGCCAGTACGCGCCAGGAGACACGCGGCATCCGCGGCACGCGGAGCTTCCACTTCACGCGATTGCTCCCTGCTGCCCGCTTCCTCCGTTCAGGATCAGCAGCAGCTCGGGACCGACGCGCGTGATGTCGCCCGCACCGAGCGTGAAGACGACGTCGCCCTCACGGACGGCGCGCGCGACGTGCGTCGTCAGTCCCGCCCGATCGCGCACCCCGACGGTCGCCGCGCCGGCGCGCGTGGCGCCGCGCACGACCAGGTGATGCGTCACGCCGTCCTGCGGCTGCTCGCGCGCGGCATAGATCGGCGCCACCACCACCATGTCGGCCGCCGCGAGCGCCTTGCCGAGCGCCTCGCCGTGCAACGCCGTCCGTGAAAACAGATGCGGTTGAAACACGGCGATCACACGCCGGCCCGGAAATGCCTGCCGCGCCGCCGCGAGTGTCGCGGCCACTTCGGTCGGGTGATGCGCATAGTCATCCACCACTGTGATCCCACCCGCTTCCCCCAGCCGTTCGAACCGGCGACCGACGCCGTGGAACTCCGTCAGGGCTTTCGCTCCGGTCTCTACGTCCGCGCCCAGCGAGTGCAACACCGCGAGCGCAGCCGCCGCATTCCGCACGTTGTGCAGTCCCGGCACCGCGAGCACCAGCTCCACCGAGTGCCCGTCCGGTAGCGCGATCGTAGCGCGCGAGCCGCTCGGCTCGAGTCGCACCGCGCGAATCCGCACGTCCGCCGTCGCGCCGTGTCCCACGCGCCATACCGGCGCTTTTATTTTCAACGCGACGCGATCGGCGCCGGCATCGTCCGCGCCGACAATCACGCGTTGCGCGCGCGACGCAAAATCGACGAACGCCGCCTCGAGCGCCTCCATGCTGCCATAGCACTCGAGGTGATCAGCCTCGACGTTGTTCACCACCGCCACCGTCGGCTGCAGCGACAAGAACGACTTGTCGTACTCGTCCGCTTCGACGACGTAGAGGTCATCGCCACCGATGCGCGCGTTCCCGCCCCATGCAGCGACACGGCCGCCGGCGAGTCCTGTGGGGTTTCGTCCGGCGGCCGTGAGCGCTTCCGTCACCATCACCGTGGTGGTCGTCTTGCCGTGTGTTCCGGCGACCGCCACGAGGCTCGATTTGCCGCCCCCGCCAGGATTCACCAGCTCCCCGAGAGCGTCGGCGCGACGCACCACGGAGAGACCGAGCGCGCGGGCACGTTCCAATTCGGGATGCTCGCGCGGCACGGCCGCAGTGACCACAACTGCCCGCGCCGCATCGACATGGCTGGGGTCGTGGCCCTGCCAAACCTGAACTCCCAGGGCCGTCAGGTCAGCGACGCCTGCCCCAGAAGTGTCGGAATCACAACCAGTTATGGCGACTCCCCGGTGCCTGGCAATCATCGCCAGGGCGCTCATCCCCGCCCCGGCTATACCCATGAAGTGGATGGGCCGGGGATCCCCGGTTCGAAACAAGGTCATCTGTGGGCAGCTAATATACGAAATCTACGCAACTTGCGAAAGCTC
>Ga0137376_10002309_pt1 | contig 11315 bp, 10 predicted proteins | sample SagtaG_23_FD_104814 | JGI IMG/M metagenome (GOLD analysis project Ga0137376, IMG submission 104814) | Vadose zone soil microbial communities from Sagehorn Ranch, Mendocino, California, USA - Sage2_L_20_16 metaG | ecosystem: Environmental > Terrestrial > Soil > Vadose zone | place: USA...
AAAGAAGGCGCGCTCCTGATTATTCAGGGCGGCTGTGTCGAATCGACCGGCCGACCGAGCCAGACGGCAGAAGCGATGCGAGGATTGCTGCAACAGCTCCATGAGGCGCCTCGTGAGCTGCAGGCATTTTCCGAGGCACAACGGCAGGTTATTCAAGACCACTCTGTCAAACGCGGGAATGCACGGGAACCTTTTCGCATTGATGATCGGGTGGCCAGAGCCCTCAAGCTTTCCGTAACCGGTATCGAGGCTGCCCAGCAGCTCTCTCGGCAAGGGACCGCGGAAGAGGTCTCCCAGCTGACCCCCGAGCTGTTGAAGGACGGGAGCTGGCGGAGGAAGCATTTCCGTAAGTACACGATCAGTCTTCGCGCGCCACGGATTGCGCCGGGCAAACGGCATCCCTATCGTGAGTTTCTCGATACCGTGAAGATGAAACTCGTGAGCATGGGATTCCAGGAAATGCGGGGGGCGCTTGTTGAGACAGAATTCTGGAACATGGACGCCCTCTTCATGCCGCAGTTCCATCCGGCACGGGACATCCATGACGTCTACTTCGTCAAGGAACCGACGCATGCCTCGTCGATCGCGGAACCCTACTTGTCCCGGGTCACGCAGGCACACCAGGACGGCGGTGAAACCGGTTCAACCGGTTGGAACTATCCCTTCAATGCGGAGCGCGCCAGGCGGCTGGTCTTGCGGAGCCAGGGGACGGCCGTCTCGGCCCATACATTGGCGGCCCAACCAGCCGTGCCGGGAAAGTATTTTTCCATCGCCCGTTGTTTCCGCTACGATCAAGTGGATGCGACGCACGCGACCGATTTCTTTCAGGTGGAAGGCATCGTGCTCGGCGAAGACATCAACTTTCGCACGTTGCTCGGCCTGCTGAATCTCTTTGCTCGTGAAGTAGCGCAGGCCAAGGAAGTTAAATTTCTCCCAGCCTACTTTCCTTTCACCGAACCGTCAGTCGAGCTGCACGTGCGCCATCCGAAGCTCGGATGGATGGAGCTTGGCGGAGCCGGGTTATTCAGACCTGAAGTCACCCTTCCGCTGGGCGTGACCGTTCCGGTGATTGCGTGGGGATTGGGGCTCGATCGCATGGCGATGGTGGCGCTCGGTATTCACGATATTCGGGAGTTATTCACCGACAATCTAGATCTGATTCGTTCCACCAGGGGAGCCCTCTAGCAGGATGCTGAAAAAGGCCGCTACTTTCGTTTTCGCCGCGTTCAGGAGCTCAACGTACCGAAGCGTACGCCTGCCCTCTTCGCTCGCTGCGGCCTTGCTTGGGACAAGGCGCGTTCCAGGGCGAAGAGTCTGTCTTGGCAGACTCAGGGTGGGCGGGTGGAATAACCGCCAGGGTTGGGCGGGTCAGAAGCCCCGTCTTTTTGAGCATCCTGTGTGGTGTTCTCCCGTTATTCCAGACGTGCTGACCAGTGGAGTTCTGGCGTGCCCAAATATTCTTTCCGCAGCCTACTAAATTTCACATGCCCACGATTACTATTTTCAAGCAGGATCTCGAGGGATTGCTCGCGGCGCAAGGAGAGGCTCCCCAACCGATCACCATGGAGCAACTGGAAGAGTCGTTGATGCTCGTGAAGGGTGAATTGAAAGGGCAGAATCCCGACACCGGCGAACTGCGAATTGAGTTGCAAGACAGTAATCGTCCCGATCTCTGGTGCTGCGAAGGGATCGCCCGGCAGATTCGGGTGAAGCGGCAGGGTTCCCTTGCGAGGTACCACTTTCTCACGACCCCGTCGAAATCGCCAAAGCGATTGAACGTGGCTCCCGGTCTGGAAGAGATCAGACCTTACGTGGCAGCCTGCACTGCAACCGGCTACCGCGTGACCCAAGACGGCCTCGCGCAGCTGATTCAAACACAAGAAAATCTCGCAGAGCTGTTCGGTCGTAAACGCCGGACCGTGTCGATCGGACTCTATCGGCTCGTGGCGATCGAGTTTCCTGTCTCCTATGATTTGGTGAAGCCGGATGAAGTTACTTTCACGCCGTTGGGCATGGATACAGTCATGACGCTCGGAGAAATGCTGCTCGTCCATCCCAAAGGTCTAGAGTTCGGCGGGATTCTCGCAGGACAAGATCACCTGCCCGTCCTCCGCGATGCGAAACGTCAGGCACTCTCCTTCCCGCCGATTATCAATAGCCGTGAAGTCGGAGAAGTGCGGGTGGGCGACGATGCCTTATTCGTCGAGGTGACTGGCACTGATCTCTCGATGGTCATCCTGACCCTCAACATTCTCGCAGCCAATCTGGCAGATCGTGGCGCTGTCATTGAGCCGATTGAAGTACCGTATCCATATAAAACTGCTCTCGGCAAGTCAGTCCGGACTCCGAAGGATATCGGAAAGTCACGGACGCTTCCCGTCAGTACGATCGAGCAGGCCCTTGGGCAGGCGATAGGCGCCCAGGAAGTGGCGAAGGCTCTAACGGCCTACGGCTATGAGGTGACAACCAAAGGTGGAAAGGTGGCGGTGACACTTCCGCTCTACCGGCAGGACCTGATGCACGCGATGGACGTCGTCGAAGACGTCGCGATCAGCCGTGGATACGGAGACTTTTCGCCGGTGATGCCCTCGCAATTCACGGTCGGTGGATTGTCTCGCGTCGAGGAAGTCTCCGACCGTGTCAGGGCGCTCATGGTTGGCATGGGTTTTCAAGAAATCATTTCCAATATTCTCGCTTCTCCCCAGGACCTGCGTGATGCGATGCGATTAGAAGGAACCGAGTGGGGGCAACTTGTCGAAGTGGACAATGTGATGTCCCAGAACTTCTCCGCACTTCGACAATGGATGCTTCCGTCGTTGCTTCGCGTGGAAGCTGCATCGAACCGGGCCTTTTATCCCCATCGAATATTCGAGGCAGGTGAAGTGGCATGTCACGATGTCACGCAGCCCCTAGGGTCACGCACCGTGACAGTGCTCGGCGGAATGATTGCCCATGCCGATGCACATTTTTCAGAGGCCCACTCCTGTTTGGACACGCTATTTTATTATGTGAACCAAGTCTACAGTCTGGAATCGATCCAGCATCCTTCCTTCCTCGCTGGACGAGTGGGAGCTGTCGTTTCTGACGGGAAACAGGTCGGTGTGATTGGGGAACTACACCCGGAAGTTCTTGAACGTTGGCAGATTAGTGTTCCGGTTGTCGCGTTTGAAATCGATCTGACGGAACTGGCCGAGCGGTCCTGAGACGTACGCCAGTCGGCGCATCCCTCGAGACCCACTTCACGTCCCAACCAATGCTTCGAAGGAAATTGTCGGCAGACGATCGCGCTTACGCCCCGGCAGGGGCGAGTTGCTGTTTGGCAAGACCGACCAGCTGCTCAAACCCCGTGGCATCCTTGATCGCCATATCGGATAAGACCTTCCGGTCCAAGAGGATATTAGCCTTCTTGAGTGCGTTGATAAACCGGCCATAGGTCAGTCCATGCGCCCGAACTGCCGCGTTGATGCGAGCAATCCACAACACGCGGAAATCCCGTTTGCGGTTTTTCCGTCCGGTATAGGCGTAGGCCTGACCCTTATCGACTGATTCTGTCGCGGTGCGGAATAACCGGCTCTTCCCTCCATACTGTCCTTTTGCCAGTTTCAGCCGCTTCTTCCGTCGATGTCTTGTTTTGGGGCCACCTTTTGCGCGAGGCATAAATAATCAGTACTCCTTTTGGTTAACGCGATTCGTACATTCTAATTTAGTTGTAGGGCAATAAGCGATCCAGTGCTTGAATCTTGGTTTTATCCACGAGCACCGTGCCGCTTAATCGGCGCTTCCGATTTTGCGTTTTGCTGGTGAGGATATGGCGTCTTCCCGCCTTTCGCCTGACTAATTTTCCAGAGCCAGTACGGGTAAACCGTTTTTTGGCTCCACTATGCGTTTTCATTTTCCGTTTCATGATCGGTGATTCCTTTGGTTAATAGCGTTCGGGCCGACCCTGTTACTTTGGCGCCACGATCATAATCAAACTCCGCCCTTCCATGCGTGGGGCGTATTCGATCGTGCCTGCCTCTCCCAACTCTGCGATCACCGTATTCATGAGCGTTCGGCCCATCTCCTGATTCGCCATCTCACGACCGCGGTACGTCAAGAGGACCTTGGTCTTGTTACCATCGGCCAGAAAGCCCTTAATCTGTCGAATTTTGATCTCCAAGTCATGCTTATCTGTCCGAGGGCGCAACTTAATTTCCTTCACCTGTGTCGACTTTTGATGGCGCCGGTTCTGGTGGTCCTTTTTGCTCAGCTCGAACTTGTATTTCCCGTAGTCCATAATACGGCACACGGGAGGCACTGACGTAGGCGCGACCTCGACAAGGTCGTAGCCATTTTCTTGAGCCTGTTTGAACGCATCTGCCGTGAGGAGAATGCCGAGCTGTTCGCTCTCCGGACCGATCACCCGGACTTCGCGCACCCTGATTTCCCGATTAACTCGTAGTTTGGGGACGATAAGCCACCTCTTATTGTGTCAGTGAATGTTGCTGCCCTGCCTGCTTGAGGTCCGCACGGAGCAGGTCGAGCGCTCCCGCGACGGTCATGCTGCCGAGGTTGGCTCCGCTCCGGCCCCGTATGGCCAGAGTCCCACTCTGCACTTCTCGGTCGCCAACCACAAACATAAAAGGCACCTTCGCCTTCTCCGCTTCTCGAATTTTGAGCCCAATTTTTTCATTCCGAAGGTCTGCCTCGGCGCGGAACCCCGCGGCCTTTAGTTGAGTCACGACCTCGGCGACGTAGGGCCGTTGGTTATCCGTAATGCACATGACCGTCGCCTGAACCGGAGCGAGCCAGGTTGGAAAGGCGCCACCGAAGTGCTCAATCAGAATGCCAAAGAACCGTTCGATCGACCCCATCAGGGCCCGATGAATCATGATCGGTTGGTGCACCTTGCCGTCTTCCCCAATATAGCCTAATTCGAACCGTTCCGGATTGTTGAAATCGACCTGAATGGTTGAGCATTGCCAGGAACGCCCCAGGGCATCTTTGATTTTGATATCGATCTTGGGTCCGTAGAAGACACCTTCGCCCGGATCGACCTGATAGGCAACTCCTCGGCCCTTCAACGCGGCTTCGAGGGCGCTCGTGGCTTGGGCCCACCGTTCTTCCGAGCCGACGGACTTTTCCGGCTTGGTTGAGAGGTACACTTCAAATTCGGTAAAGCCGAAGGTTCTGAGAATAAAAAACGTGAAGTCTAGGACCTGGCTGACTTCGCTTTCAATCTGATCCGGCCGGCAGAACAGGTGCGCGTCATCCTGAGTGAAGCCGCGAACCCGCAACAGCCCGTGGAGGACGCCGGTACGTTCGTAGCGGTAGACAGTCCCCAGTTCGCCATAGCGGATGGGGAGGTCTCGGTAACTGCGCAGATGCGACTTGTAGATCATGATATGGAACGGACAATTCATCGGCTTGAGCTGGTACTCGCTGTTTTCCACCTTCATAGGGGCGAACATGTTGTCGCGATAGTAGTCGACGTGGCCGCTGGTTTTCCAGAGGTCTAACCGGGCGACATGAGGGGAGTACACCAGTTCGTATCCGTTTTGAATATGCTGGTCGCGCCAAAAATTCTCGATCAGCAGCCGGATCGTCGCGCCCTTTGGATGCCAGAGCACCAGACCGGGACCGATTTCATCCTGGATCGAGATTAAGTCGAGTTCCTTGCCGACCTTACGGTGGTCCCGCCGCTTAATCTCTTCTAACCGCGCGAGGTGTGCGTCGAGTTCCGCCTGGGTCGGGAAGGAAGTCCCATAGATCCGCTGCAGCATGGGATTGCGTTCGTCGCCCCGCCAGTAGGCCCCGGCCGTGTTCAGAAGCTTGAAGGCCCCAACATGGCCGGTGGTCGGGAGATGCGGACCGCGGCAGAGGTCGGTGAAATCTCCCTGGCTATACACTGAGATGGTCTGCCCATCCGGCAATCCTTGAATCAACTCAACCTTATAGGTTTCCCCTCGTTCCTGGAAAAACTTCGTCGCGTCTTGCTTCGACAATTCTTCCCGTTTCACAGGAAGGGCGCGCTTGATGATGTCTTTCGCTCGCGCTTCAATTTTCTCGAGATCTTCCGGAGTAAATGGGCGTTCAAAGGCAAAATCATAGAAGAAGCCGTCCTCGAGAGCCGGGCCGATCGTCAGTTGCGCAGTGGGGAAGACCTCTTTGACGGCCTGCGCCATAATATGGGTACTGCTGTGTCGGTAGACCTCACGGCCTTCTGCCCTGTCGAATTGGAGCGGGGTCACCTCAGCATCTTCCGTCAAGACGTACGAGAGATCTACTGTCTGGCCATTCACCTTTGCCGCAAGGATATCCGGTCCAATCGTCAGGCCGAGAGCCGAGAGAGCAGACCCAACGGTCTGGCCGGCTGGAATATCCCGACTGTTGCCATCTTTGAGCGTAATTTTCATGACCTGTACGACGTCTTCGGAGCACTAGAAACAACAAAGGCACCCCGCCTACGAGAGGCAAGCGGATGCCCTCAGTTGGGTGGTAGGCGCGGACGGTCTTGAACCGTCGACCTCTACCGTGTCAAGGTAGCGCTCTCCCCCTGAGCTACGCGCCTTCGGTCCAGGGGCGCATGCTAATATAGCCCTGCCCAATGTGTCAAGAAACAGCCTCTGCCAATATGAAATGAGTCTGAAGGCGAATCGTATTTCCAACGAGGAACGAGTTTGAGCAGCTCAAGTTCTGAATCGGTCATGATGGAGGCATGGTGATCGACAGGGAAGAAGCACGGCTGCAAATCGTGGCCAGGTCTAGGCATTTTTTGACGGGACACCTCACCTGCAGGGTATGTTCAGCTTCATGTCCGCAACTCTTGCAGCGGCTGACTCGTTACACGATCTTCAATGTATCGAAGTTGACCCCTGCGGGAGCAGGCGGTGTCTTCAATTTCATGTCTTCCAACGCGTCAACGACACGATCAGCGATCACGAGATTTCGATACCACTTCCGATTGGCTGGCACGATATACCAGGGCGCATGATCGGTGCTCGTGGCCGAGAGTACCTCTTCAAACGTCTTCATGTAGTCGGCCCAGAGCTTCCGTTCTTCCAGATCCCCTTCGCTGAACTTCCAACGTTTCTCCGGATCGCGAATGCGCGCTTCCAACCGCTCTTTTTGCTCGTCTTTGGAGATGTGCAGAAAGAATTTAAGGATAGTGGTCCCGTTCTCAGCCAGCAGTTCTTCAAACTCCTTGATCTGGTTTAATCGTTGGGCCTCCACTTTGGCCGAAATCATCTTGTGGACCCGCGTGATCAGCACATCTTCGTAGTGCGACCGGTTGAAGATCCCGATCTGTCCCTTGGCCGGCACCTCGTGATGGACGCGCCAGAGAAAGTCATGAGCGAGTTCGCTATTGGTAGGGGCCTTAAATGTCGCGACTTTGCAGCCCTGCGGATTCACACCGGACATGACGCTCTTGATCGTCCCATCCTTGCCGCTGGAATCCATCCCCTGCAACACGATGAGTACCGCGCGGTCGCCATTGGCATAGAGGCGCTCTTGCAACTCCTCAAGCCTGCCGATCAACTGAACCGTGACGGCCTTCGCCTTCTCTTTGTCTTGATCCGTTTTCTTGTACTCACCTGTGTCGTCGGGGTCACAGGTATCCAAGTTGAGTTGTGAGCCCCGCTTGACGCGATACTCTTTCATGTCGGTGCCTCCTTCGCCCCTCGGGCCCTTGTTCGAAGCGGTATTCTACTCCATCCGTTCCAACTTGACAGCCACGAGCAAGTGGCAAAGAATGCGCCGAATTACTCTGGGGGAGGTGCATCATGGCGGTCAATACTGACAAGTTGAACGCATTTATGAGTATGGCAGTCGGTGACATTGTTGCCGCGTTGAGCGACAACATGGTACTCCTTGGTGACAAGCGGTTCACCGTCTAGTCAGGAGAAGAAGATGATCAATCGACTGGCGGCAGAAGCGATCGGCACGTTCTGGTTGGTCTTCGCCGGCTGCGGGAGTGCGCTTCTGAGCGCCGGGATTCCGCAACTCGGCATTGGGGTCTTCGGGATCGCGTTCGCCTTCGGGCTGACCGTGGTCACGATGGTGTACGCCCTCGGCCATATCTCGGGCTGCCATATCAACCCCGCGGTCACTGTGGGCCTTATGCTCAGCAAGCGGTTCCCCGCACAGGAGGTTCCCGGCTACATTGCCGCCCAAGTGATCGGCGGGATCCTCGGCGCCGGCGTGCTCTATCTCATCGCCACCGGGCGGGCCGGCTTCGTCCCCGGTGGCTTTGCCTCCAATGGCTATGGCGACCATTCCCCGGGTGGCTATTCCCTCTTGGCCGGCTTCTGCGCCGAAACGGTCTTCGCCTTTTTTTTCCTCCTGATCATTCTGGGGGCCACGGACAGCCGGGCCCCGCAGGGCTTCGCGCCGCTGACGATCGGCCTGGCCGTGGCCCTGATCAACTGGGCCGGCATCCCGGTCACGAATCTCTCCCTCAACCCCGCCCGCAGCACCGGCTCCGCCGTCTTTGCGGACGCGTGGGCGCTCCAGCAACTCTGGCTCTTCTGGGTCGCCCCGATCCTGGGCGGTGCCATAGGCGGCGTGGTCTATCCCTTCCTCGCCGGGAGCCCGGCCCGCAGCCCGACCCGCTAGGCGCGACGGCCCGGCCCGCCTCCGGTCAGGGCGGCGCGTCTTGGGCACAGCGAAAGCCGACGTGGGGGTCATGCTCGGTCGGATCGCTTTTCGTCCGAAAGGCGGACCGGAGCCGATAGGGGCTATTGATGTACGACCCGCCCCGTTGGACCTTCGCGGTGCCCTCGACTGGTCCGCGCGGATTGCTCGGAACCGACTGCGTGTAGAACGCGTCGTCGTACCAGTCCGTCACCCATTCATAGAGATTGCCGGCCAGGTCGTGGACGCCATAGGGGCTGCTCCCCGCATCACGATTGCCGATGGGCGACACCGTCTCGTCCCCTTCCTTCAACCCAAAGACCGCCTGGGCTGCTGTCGGCAGCTCATTGCCCCAGGGATAGGTGCGGCCATCGGTGCCCCGGGCCGCTTTCTCCCACTCCGCTTCGGTCGGCAAGCGCTTCCCCGCCCAGAGACAATAGCCCGTCGCCTCCAGCCAGTTCACCCAGCGCACCGGCCGCTCCGCTTGGACCACGGGCGTCTCCTGGTCCGCAAAGCCCCACGGCGGTTCGCTCTGAATCGCCGCGACAAACTTCGCAAACCGCCCATTCGTCACTTCGAAGGTGTCCAGATAAAACCGCTCGAGGACGACACGATGGACCGGCTGCTCGTCGTCATCGCCCTGCTCGCTCCCCATCGTGAACTCCCCGGCAGGGACCAGCACCATGGGCGCCCCGTCCTTGCCGAGAATCGTCGCCGGGAGCTTGACGAAGGTCCGTGCCTTCGGGGTCGAGTCCCCATTTGTAGGAGAGTGCGCCTTCCCCAGGGAGTTCGCTTCACTCTCTGCTTGATGTGGTTTGGGTAGTGCCGGAGCCGGTTCTGGTTTTATCGGGAGTGCCTCGTTCGCCCACACGAGACCGCTGGTGAGCCAGACCACGGACCACAGACTGAACATCATTGCGTAAATCACCTTTCGAACGCGCATCATCTACGCTATGCGCCTCCGTCATTGAGCAAGGATCCCAAATACCATGACCAGAGTACCGAAAATTGCGAGGACAAATCCAGCGTGGAGATCCGATTCCCAACCTATGTCATAATTCCACCCACGATGCGCAGACTGGGGCCACAGTGAAGAGGGTTCGGTCATGGAGGAGACGAGAGCTCTGAAAGTAAAGAGACTGGAGGAGGTTCCGGCGCCTGCAATCACGATACATCGTAAAAGAGGCGCCGGAGCGCACAACCTGCGATCATATTTCACCGGAGGTCGTGAACTATCCCCACGCACATTTAAGGCGGGAGGTGGCGCAAGGACAGGGACGACCCCTTGAGGTGTTTATCCGCTGGCCTCAATGACGATAATCAAAAGGCTAGCGGAACGCACAAAGTGCAATCTTATTTTGATTGAGGCAATGAAATATCCCCGCGCACAGTTAAGGCGCGGGGTCGCGCAAGCGCGGTATGGTGGAGGCGCCGGGAGTTGAACCCGGGTCCGAAGACCGTCAGCACAACGGATCTACATGTGTAGCCGATCGTTTTAATTTCGCAGCCACCCACGCCCACCGGCTAGCTTAGACTGGCCGCTAGCCCAGTATTGTCTCGTCCTTAGCCGCTGAGCACCAGCTTCGGACCAGCCCGCTGTATCGCGCTCCGACCACCCCCGCGGGCCTCAGGTGGAGGAACGTCGCAGGGTATTAAGCTGCGAGTGCCAGTTCGTGATTGGCAGTTACATTTTCCCGGAGGATTTACGAGACCCCGAGAGCTCGACATGCACCGCTGACCTCAGTATCCCCGTCGAAACCGGTCGCCCCCCTTTCTTGCCAGGATGATGAAAATGGTCTCCAGCAGCGTTCTCGCTTCTTCGCGCCCTGCGACGTACGTGAAACTGTACGCCTCGGGTGCTCAGTCGCTCGGGCCTTGCTGGAACCCATTTTGATCATCCTGCAGGTTCCAGCTCTGGCTACCAGTCTATCAGTTATAAGCCGTAGGCCCTTCCTTAGTACCCATGATACCGCACAAGTCAATGGGATGCCAGGCACGAAGCTTCTTCATACCGGCAGGGTTTAAAGCCATTCAAACCTGGCTTCCTGGGCGACGCAGTAAGCAAATGCGTTGAGGTCGTTGAAATACAGATACCATGCGATTTCATCATCACCAACAGTAATTGCCAACCGCTTTCCCTCTTCTGATGGTGACTCTTTAAGCAAGCCGTCTGACGTAAGCCACGGCGTCCCTTCACACCTTTCTGTAACTCTCGGCGGTTCACAAGCCCAAAGAATGAGGCCGGCTAGGCATAGTCGTCCGCGTCGTCGTCGTTCTCGAGCAATGTGGTCAGAGTCATTAGGGTCGTCTGTGCAAATATCAAACTCGGCGATCAGATCTCTGCCCTCGTAATTAATGTTCAAGCTCAAAAGCGACGCATCATGAAAAGTGGCAAACGGTTCTGTGGCGCCAAGCATCTCGTCTAGCCTAATCGTCCGTTTCATGACAGCTGCCTCTTCGATTAACTAAAGGAGGTGCTCGGAGTCTCCTGCCTGGTGCAACCGGGACCCTAGCGAGAAGCCCGCAGCGTTTCAATGGCTTCCTAGTCTCATTGGTATGTACCCCTTCCCAACTACGGTTCGTGGCGATATCGCAAAGCCGCGTTGCGAGACCGACACGCGGAGACGCGCCGAACCGAGGCGTACTGGAGAAGTACGTTGAGGGACTAAGCGACGAGCCCGTCGGCCTGGCCACATTTAGCA
>Ga0137376_10002310_pt1 | contig 11314 bp, 11 predicted proteins | sample SagtaG_23_FD_104814 | JGI IMG/M metagenome (GOLD analysis project Ga0137376, IMG submission 104814) | Vadose zone soil microbial communities from Sagehorn Ranch, Mendocino, California, USA - Sage2_L_20_16 metaG | ecosystem: Environmental > Terrestrial > Soil > Vadose zone | place: USA...
GGTCATAGTCCTTGTCTTCATCTTTGTCTTGTTCCCATGTTTCTTCCGGGTCATCGGACCCAAATGGCGCCGGCGGCAATCTGTGGAAGTCACTCCACGTGGGGTTGAATCTGGATTCAATCAAGAACGTAAGTGAATGTCATTCACTAATCAAAGTATAGTGCACTTGTACTAATGACACTATGTTGCAGTGATCATCGATCAATCGCCACCGCCTGCGTATACACGATCGCCTCCACCTCCAGTGTATCCAGAAGGTTAGTATACAGCACTGAAGACTCGTTTCCAATGTGTTGACTTACCACTTCCTGCAGAAGCTCATACTAACCACATTCACGTCCATCATCACCGCCACACCGACTCGACTAATCGCCATATGACCAACACCGATTTTAATGTTCCGAATCCCTAGGGTTTCTTCATTTCATGCTTGCAAAAGTATCCATACGCCTTTTCCAGAACAAGATCCGCCACGGCGCCAAATATCGCATTCTAGAGATGTAAGTCCATCCCTTACGATACCCATTCATTGCATCATTACTGTCATTTAGCCTATTATCCTGACAGGTCACATTATGTTATGCGTATTTTCAAGGAAGAAAATGATGTGCATATTACGTTTCCCGATACATACGAGAGCTCACGTCAAGGCGGAACGAGCACAGACAATAACTGACCGCCCTTTCCGGTTTAGCTGGAGATATACTTGGATTGGGCTTTCGCCCCCTCCTTATCGCAACTTGAGATGAATGTCGTCCAAGGTACCGGAGAGCATGATCATGCTGCCATGGACACATTGTAAAAAGTCACTTTGCCTGGCGAACCTTGTATGGATATGTATTTAGCCTCAGCCAGGCACAAATCCTGTGAGAATGCCGTCGGTAACCCGTTGAAATGACTCGGCAGACCGCACCGCTTTCCAGTAATATTTGGCAGCACGTCACCACGCTACCTCAAATGTTGTGCGCCAGGCTGTCCAAGCGCTGACGACAAGATGAGTAAGGCTTTGAAGCTGATAAAGCGGTGCATCTGGGATGGAGACGGTGCATGGTACTAGGAATCCTGGTACTACAGCCGCGACTGTAGGCACTATGGCGGGTGCCGTGAAACCCTAGTGGGAAACAAGTCACTTTGACGTTTGACAGCTTTTTTTAGCAGTATTTTAGGTCGGCCGTAGTCATGCCTCATAAGCGCGACGCACTATCCCCCCCACACTCTGAACGCTATCACTGACAATGGACAACTACCAGTCACCAAACCCTCCACAATTCTGGATCATAGGCGTCGTAGTCGTCTCTATCCTTGCCGGCATCACACTTTTCTTAGCGTTCGTCCGAGCCAACCGGCGGCGGCAATTGGTGGCCGTCGCGGTTTCTGGGAGTCCACGTCGGGTTGAATCTGGATTCAATCGAAGTCGTAAGTGAACGTCATTCGTTCGTCAAAGTATGTGCTAATGACACCCATGTTGCAGTGATCATCGATCAACCACCACCTCCTGCATATACACGGTCACCTGCACCTCCAGTGTACCCAGCAGGTCAGTATAACAGCACTGAAGAGTTTTCAATGTGTGGACTTACCACTTGCATACAGAAACTCATAACCACACTCACCTCCATCATCATCACCACACGGGCACGACGAATGCTCATCATATGACCAACACCAATTTTACCCCTTCGGATTTCTAATAACCTGGTGCCTTTTCTAGAATGCAATTCGCCACAGCGCAAGCCCATCTTATATGATACCTATTCGTTGCATCATTGCTGTCATTTTAAAATAACAATAATGTAGAATATACATCCCGACAGGTCGCATTGTGTTGTACGTGCTTTTTCAGGAGATGCGTATATTAACGTTTTCCGATACATACGAGAGTTCACGTCAAGGGGGGAAACGAACACTATAGATAGCTCTTTCCACAGAAACTGAATTATGTAACGTTTATGCGAGCTCGTGGGCGCCCACATAGTACATGGGGTGAATGAAACCATCAAACAATGTGTTTTGACAACTCGCGGGTACCACAACCCCACGTGTATACCGGATGGGTATACATTTGCCGAGCTCCCCACAGGTACATACATACATACCAAGCAAGATAAAAATTATCTTTGAGAGATAGGGAGCGTGAAGAGTCCCAGGTCTAGACTGACTGCGCCACTGTAGGCGACGGAACCGGGGTGTGTCAACACCGAAAGTCCGAAATCGTTCAATACATCCATGCCGCCCCTGAAAAAAAAAATTCTGATCGTCATAAGACCCTGATAGGCAACTTAAAGTCGAACCGCAGGACCCCTCAGGTGCAGGTCAGGCGCACAGGAGCCGCAGTGGTCACCGTCACCGGCCTCGTGTAACGTGTCAGCGCCCGTTGTGAAACTGCCGGACGACCTAGGAGGCGCGAGAAAGGACGTTGGTAAACGTTAGCTCAGTCGTAAAGCTTCTTCGATGACGCGATACGTACACAGAGCCGTCCGAGGCCACCGTGAGCAAGGTCATCGTAAGAGCCGATGGTGACGGTGACATGAGCAATGAGCGTTTTCCAAGTGGTAATCGTAGACCAGCTTGCAGGCAGACGTGCATTGTTACCAAGGGAGGCTAGACCGCTGGCAGTCCGGCCGGGGCACGACCGATAACCATCCCAAAAGAAATCAAGGTCGTAGAGGTCGAGCAAGAAAATTTGGGTTAACGTTGTAAATGCGAGCGTCAATCAGGCCATTTTTATCACAATTAACCATTTCATAGATGCCATGAGGCGAGGCCGATCACTTCGTTCATTGAAGCCACCGCAGCAGCCCTTGGCCCACTGTAGAAGAAATGGACAAGGATGAGGCGAAATCGGGAAGATAGGCAATGACGACAACCGGAGGGCTGGAGTAGCGTTCGCTGGCTTTTTTCGGTCTTTTTTGTGCCTACGGACAAGGACGGAGAGGAGAAATTACAAGAAGGAGGAGTATCTTGGATACAGCTTCTCCGTGATGGTCGATGCTCAAGGTGAAGAACCACTGGAATCAAAAGGCTAAAGGGACGGTCATGAGTAGAGAAGGAACCGGATCGTCGCGTGGACGACCCTGTGGAGACTAGACCAAAAGATGACATAGCCCCATGCGTGCGGTTGCTTGTCGACGTATCTGGCACGAGGACACAGGCTTGCCGCTCGTCCAATTAAGTCCGCCGAGACATGCGCTGGCATAAAATTTACGAGTAGAAGAGCAGGATCTGCGGGATATATTTTAAGAGGATAAAGCAATTGTGTGTAAAATAGACAACAAAGGAGAGACCTAGATAAGACAAACGGATAGACGGATATGGCAGTGGCCGAGTCAGGGTTGTGCGGACGCTGTGCAGAAAGGTGAGGGCTCACTTGATATATCGCATCAGAGGCTTGTCTCCAAGGCATTACGTGTTCCGCTTCCCGGTGGGTACAAGTACCTTCCATTTCCTTCTTCCCCCGCAAATGGCTTTCTCAATCTCAATCCACGACTTTCCTGAGGAACTTCTCGAGCATGTCATCGCTCTCTGTGTCGCTGCCTCTCCTATCCCGACATCGGCCTCTTCCCCTTCCTGGCACACTCGCACTTTTATGACTCGGCGCACTAGCCCTCTGCTCGCTTGCAAGACTTTTAATCGCATCGGAACTCCACTTCTCTACCATAGCATCAACCTAACCAACCCTACCCAGGCAGAGCTCCTCTCACGCACCCTCCGGGACAACCGCGAGATATCCCCCTTAATCCGCTGTCTCGTCCTCTCGACGATTACAATCCACTCTGCACAGGCTCTATCCCTATGCAGGAACCTTGTCCTCTTGGATTTCACGCTCGATGCTGGAAGTCAGCCATCGAGTCCCGGTCCCCAAGAAACTACGCCGGATCCTGACGTAGCCGAATTCTCCAATGCCTTATCAAACTTATCTCAACTGCGGCACCTCGTGGTCCGCAAATCGGGCGCAGGAGTTTACCTTACAACGCCGAGGGTGAAGCATATCCTCTGTCATTTAGCAGAGACCGTGCCGCAATGGAATGAACTGGTGGGTAGTTACGATATAGCCTCTGACTCGACCCCTAATCATGCTGTGTGTTTCAGGAAACGACGAATTTCGCATTCAAGTTTGCTGACGACACTCCATTTAAGCGACCCACACCTTCCGGTACCCCCTCGGACGATTCTCCAGTCCGACTCGGTCCAATAGCTCGCATCACCCACGCCCTCTCGACACGGCCCAAGTTACATTCCTTCGCAGCCCATCTGCCATCTACATGGAGCAACGCCATCCTCCGTGTTAGCACCAACAAGCGGCTGGAACGGATAGTCCTCAGCGACGGGCGAACTGATATATGCATCATTCCCGAGATCGCAGGCGCTGCCTTCTCTGCCCCCGCTACCGAACATCATCATCAACAGCATGGAGTTCTTGGAAGTGGCTTGTTCATGATGGAAGCTAGGAAGCACGCCAAGCTAATCGAGCTGATTAGAGCTGGAACGTACGTCGATCATTTTCCCTACCGCACGACTGGAACTGAATTCATTCTTTCGCATAGGCCTTTCATCCGTTCTCGGACACGTTCCATGGAAGGTCCTGCATTGCAGAACCTGTCTGTATGCATCGGACCTGTACCGCTCGTCTCCACGAGGAGCGCAGGCTCGCTTGCTCCGGCTTCTACTTCCGCATCGGCACCGTCATCACCTTCTCTTACTACTACGCCAAAGCTTCCACGGAGGAGAATTTCCAGCGCTTCTTCATTGATCGTCATTCCCTCTCGTTCACAATCAATCCCACGGGCACGGTGAGAACTATGCCCCGAGTTATACAACTCACCAACACTTCACTGCGCAAAGAATGCCAGTGCTCACGCCCACGACATTTCTTCAAACCAAATGTATACGTAATAAAAGACCCGATAAGCGGGTGTTGCACCCTCAGGTGCTTTGGAATCATACCATACTTACCGCCGCACGATCTGCGTTGCTAATCCAAATACCCATTGTAAATTGTTATATAGATATGTATACAGTACATAATACACTATTCAAATAATAACAGGGTTCAACGAGACAACAAATGCTATTCTAGTCAGAGTATACTATCATTGGTTAGGTGTTTGAAAACTTTTGAAAGCTTGCTTCGGAAATGTGCTTGCTGATATCAGCCTCCGGATTTGTGTGGGAACGTACGTCTCATCTACACCTCTATATAAAATAAACAAAGTAATTCGCTGGGGGTCATGCTGCCGGGGTTGCATTACTCAATTCTGCTATCATCGATTCATCACGCAATCCAGTCAAATAAACATTATACACAAGATGTGTGATATCGCAAGCATCTATTCCGAGGGCCCGCAAAATTTGAGTTTTCAAACACCCACCCCACTTTCAAACCCAGCAACATGGATAGTACGGGTGGATCGGTAAAGTAACCAGACCACCACGGCGTATAGGCCTCCTCCCATTAAGGTTGGCACTGTTATTATTAGGACAAGCGGATAATACCTTTCCACGAACCTATGAATGCTCTGCGGAAGCCGTATCAGTGTCACCCGCACAGGATGAATGTAATATTCCCTCGAACGCTTCCGGTCCTGAAAGAAATCGCGTAAAGAAAGATGATAGGCCTCGATTGCGGTATCTGAGATATTCAGGATAGAGTACATCTTGTGTAAATCCGGCTCCAAATCCTCTTTGCTCATCCGTAGGCGTCGACAGACAAACGCGATATCCACTCGACCGAGCGCGATAACGAGCACAAATACATCTCTCAACAGCCGGACGTTCGGCTGTTGCGAAAGAATATGAATGTAAAGTTGGTCTAGTGGAGTATATGGAGAGGTTGGACTGGCTCGACGGCGCTTTAGAATGATATCAAGCTGCTTCCGGGAATTGCGATTGTGATTGTCAACAAACTTGATGACAGTCGATGGATATATAAATTGACCCGACGCTTCTGAAACCAGGCGGTTGATGACATTTGCTTCAGGAAAGGGAGGCGAGATTCTACGTTCCGTGAAAATGCGGGAGAATTCGTCTTGAAGGTACTTCCGAATGTCATCATTCGGTTGAAACGTTTCGTCTAATATGAGGACACGCGTAATACGTTTCATGATGTCCGTGTTGAACGCTTCCTGAATGTGAGGTTCAGGTCTGCTGCAGATAAGGAAACGCAGAGGGATTTTTCGAGATGCCAATTCCTTCCCGATGAGCGTTAGGAAGGTTTTCTGGTCTTGTTCAGAGTCGCATTCGTCCAAGGCGTCAATGATGACGAACCTCTTCTCTGGACGTAGGCCGGACTCGGCGCTGAGGAATGACTCGAAGATTTTCAGGAAGAACCGGCTGAATTGGACATTGATGGATTTGAAATGGATTGAACGCTCTGCCTTTAGCGCAGATTCTAGGTACGGACATATTCTGGGGATGGATGTGGCTAATTGCCACGCAAGCGTTAGAAACAGTCGATCTAAAACACCGCGGTCCGATGTGTTCCTCTGGAAAAAGAAAGATGCTGCTAGATGTGTGTCATGGCAGTGCTCAGCGATGGTTTGAGCAATGGCAGATTTTCCAGCTCCGGCAGGGCCGCTCAGCCAAAAGATACGCTGGGGCGGATCTGGGTCATTGATCCAATCTGTAATCATCTTCAAAACCCGTACACGGGTTCGGGGATGGCACCGGGGTGGAGGACATCGTGCTTTAGAATCGTAGGAAGCATCTTCCGAGATGAACTTTTGAAGTTTATCGAGTTCTAGTACATTTCTCAGAACGATAGAGAAAGCGGTCTAACGCTCGTCAAGCCATTACCTGTTTTTTCTGTATGCTGATGAAACCCCCCGCGGATATCATAAAACTGAGAATGATTGAACTCAACATGGTGGGCGTTGGCAAAGGACCCATCTGTGGGCTGTCCAGGCAGTGGTGAAATTGGAATGATCACCTCCGAAGGTTGCGCTTCCGGAAAGCGGGAGGGGTCAGCCTGAGGATCCATGCACTTGTAGAAGGTGCCACGGGTATGCGTGGCCGTGCCTTGAACAAATCGTGATAGGGTTCATTATATAACAGCAAGTCATCTTGACGCTTGAACAGCCTGCCACATTTACTAGTAAAGCTAAACTCTTTATGGCAATATAAAATCGAGGTACACGCACAAAGGCTGCTGTTGTCCGAAAATCAAGGTGTCATTGCTGTGCGGCGGGTCATAAAATATGCGCCCTTGACTCCACGCTTCCAGCTCCGTGATTCTTAGACCCCGTAAGAACCTTCTCCACCTTTTGCAGGATAATAGAGAAGATGGGCAAATGATCCGGTCATGAATTTATGGTGGCCATATATAGAGTGGGCTTGCTTCCCAGATTGGAAGGGACAGGAAGCCTGTCTGTCCCATGGCGTCGTGTAACCTCGAGGGATGTGATGTTCGTCGTATTCTACGAGGTTTTGTGGCGTGAGTTGGCACTTTTGCGGGTGACGCGTTGACGCACGAGAGAAAGATAACAGGGCACCCTAATTTAGGGTTGCCGACGGCTGTACTACGAACGATATTCCTACAACAAAAAAGGTGCTTTCTATCCTCGAACGTTCTACATCATGAATCACATAATCCTAAAGAAACTGTTTGAAAGCTTCAAAGCAGCTAAGGATGACTGCCCTATCATCGAGGCCCAACTGTGTTAGCTCAGTGATGTCCGCAACAGGTGGCAGAAGCTTATGCACAGTAGTCGTAGTCCCAGGATATTCGCCGACTTGTATGGCGTCGATAAGATCTTGCGTAACGGTAATCTTGTAGAATGTGGGTGTGGAACCAACCATCGTGATACCGGGAATAGTCTTCTGTGCAAGAGGCTGTCGCCCAAAACTCTGCAGACGCAAATTGTTAGATTGAAAAGCGGCGATCGCAGAAGCAATAAGCTGAGGTTCGGGGTTCTTAGACTCCATATGCCTTTTGTTCTCCTGCACGAGGAGTAGGTTCCCGAGGCTCCGGTCAACCACGCAGACACTGGTTTTAGCGTGCGAGTCCGTCCCACAAATGAAGAAGGGAATGCCTTTCTGCTGACGAATATAACGATTGTTGGGAGCAATGTACTGGAGCATGGTAAGGAGATTTGCGGAAAAATCATCAACGGCAGATTCTTCCCCAGGGGGAGTCGCCATCGCCTCGTCCAGACAATAGAAGAACATTCGGTCATGCGCGTCTTCTATTCCCCTAACTGGATACCTTTCGTTGTCGAGAATCACTTGGTGGACGGATGGCTGGGGAAGAATGGGAAGTCCGAAGAAAGTAGTGACATCCTGGAGGGTGACGACGATATTGTACGCGTTGATTTCGTTTATCGTCCATTCAGACCCTGACTTTGCGGATCGAACGATATTAGCCATTCAATGGGGCTGTCCAACATGTCAGACATTATGAGAGCCGAATTATGAAGGAAACGTACTGAAATTGATTTGATGGAATAGATGTCGGACATTGAGAGCGCGATCGGATCACACCATTCTCCGACAGGGGCGTTCTCTGTTCCGCACCGGTACCGTCATCGCCTTCTCTTACTGCACTGGCAAGGCCTCCAAAGCGCAGAGATTATAGCGCTTCTTCATTGATCTCCATCCCCTCTCGTTGGCAACCAACACTCCCGACGGGAACTGCTGCTCGAGTGGCATAAACAAAGTCGTAGCATTCACTCAAGTTCATTGCGCAAGAGTACAACGCTCACCCTCCATAATCGCAAATCTGCGGTACTGCGGACTGCCTCTTTCAAACCAAATGTGCACGTAAAAGACCCGATAAGCGCATGTGCACCTTTACACTAGGTGCTCGCAGTGATGCCGTACGATCGGGTCAACGGACCCTGCAGCCTGTCCAAATCGTTGTTAATCTAATACGCAACATATCTGACATATCTGATAAGTCGTTAGGTATTCCGCACGATTGTTATATAGGTACGTATACCGTACACAATATTCAATATTCGAGAAGTCCGTCTGCAGTGTTTCATCGTGAATAATAGTAACACAGGTATGGATAGGGCATGTGTGCGTGGCTGACCTACAATTGAATGTTGAATTCAAGGGAAAAAGCATACAGCTCCTCGTTCGCGGGCCTTGTCTACTGTCTCGCGCAGATATCCAAATCGAGAGTATAAATGCGGCTAGCCCCGAGCCACTGAAGCCCACTGTTGCACCGCTATCCATAGTCCCACCGTCACCGCGAGGCATGCCGCTACTGCGACAGGCGCATAATGCCTTGTCACGAACCTATGAATGTTCTGCGGCAGTCGGATCAATGTCACCCGCACAGGATGAATGTAATATTTCCTTGAACGCTTCCTGTCCTGAAAGAAATCGCGTAGTGAAAGATGATAAGCTTCGATTGCGAACTCCGAGATATTCAGGATCGAATGCATCCTGCGTAAATCCGGTTCCAAATCCTCTCGGCTGATCCGCAGGCGTCGACAGATGAATTCAATATCCACTCGACCGAGCGCGATAACGAGCACAAACACATCTCTCAATAGTCGGACATCTGGCTGCTGCGAAAGTATCTGGATGTAAAGTTGGTCCAGTGGAGTATATGGGCTAGTTGAACTGACTCGTATACGATGCTTTGAAATAATATCCAGCTGCTTTCGGGGATTGCGATCTTGATTGTCGACAAATTTGATGACAGTCGATGCATATATAAATTGACCCGACGCTTCAGAAACCAAGCGGCCAATGATATCCGCCCCAGGCGGGGGAGACAATATACTACTCCGTTTCGTGAAAATACGGAAGAATCCGTCTTCCAGATATTTCCGAATGTCATCATTCGGTCCAAACGTTTCGTCTAATACGAGGACACGCGTAATGCGTTTCATAATGTCCATATTGAACGTTTCCTGAATGTGAGGTTCGGGTCTGCTACAGATAAGGAAACGTAGAGGAATCTTCCGGGATGTCAATTCATTCCCTATGAGTGTCAGAAAATGTTTCTGGTCTTGGTCAGAGTCGCATTCGTCTAAGGCGTCGACGATAACGAGGTCCTTCGCTGGATGTAATTCGGGCTCATTGCATAGAAGCAACGAGAAGACTTTCATGAAAAGTCGGTTGAATTGGACAGTGATGGATTTAGCATGAATCGAACGTTCTGCCTTTAACGTAGATTCGAGATATGGGTGTATTTTGGGGATAGATGCGACTAGTTGCCATGCGAGCGTTAGAAACAGACGATCCAAAACGCCGCGGTCTGACGTGTTCCTCTTGAAAAAGAACGATGCTGCTAGGTGTGTGTCCCGGCAATGCTCGGCGATGGTTTGGGTGATGGCAGATTTTCCAGCTCCAGCGGGACCGCTTAGCCAGAATATACGCTGCGGCGAATCTGGGTCGTTGATCCAATCTGTAATTTTCTTCAAAACTCGTACCCGGGTTCCGGGATGGCACCGGGGTGGAGGGTAACGTGCCCTTGAATCGTATGAAGCATCCTCTGAGATAAACTTTTGAAGTTTATCAAGTTCTAACACATTTCTCAGGACGGTAGAAGGCAGTCTAATAATTGCTGATTACCTGTTTTTTCCGCATGATGAAAACCCCCGCGGATATCATAGAAGTGAGAATCGTGGATTTCAAAATAGTGGGCATTGGCTCGGAAGCGCTGTTCTGTGGGATGTCCAGGTTGCGGTGGAATTGAAATGGTCACGTCCGAGGGTTGCGCTTCTGAAAGGTGGGAAGGACCAGCCTGAGGATCCATCCAGTCGTAGAAGGCACAGGTATGCGTGCCTTGAATGAATCATGACGATAGAGTTCAATATATAAAGTAAGTCACTTGGAACAAGAACAGCGTGTGCCTTGCCCGCAGTGACGAGTAAAGCTAAGCTCTTTTTAGTCTATGTTTAATAATAGTATAAAATTGCAATACACCGATTGAGGCTGTTGTCCGACTCACGTCGTGCCTAGAAACCAGGGTGCTGATTGTATCGTCGCTGTCGCCGTTGCCAGAGGGGGGATAGGAAGGCTACAAACAACATCTATCCTTGGCACACCCCTTACTCCACGATTCAAGGATCAGAGACGTATGCAGTCAAATCAGGAATTTAGGCGTCTATATGTCAAGTCTAAACCGTTCGTCCCCAGGTAAACTTCCCAAATGAGAAGTGAGTTGGGAAAGAGGAAAGGTCCAAAGGACGCCTCTGGGTCGTGGACTCCAGCCATTCGAGGAGGCTCCGCCTTTGTGGTAAAGAGACCACCAATGACTGAATTTGCGAGAGTCATTGAGGGCGATGTCCCAGTGACAGGCTCCCTTGCCGCGGGTTTTAGGATCGATGTTGATTACTCGGTAGTGCACGAAATCATGGTA
>Ga0137376_10002312_pt1 | contig 11309 bp, 10 predicted proteins | sample SagtaG_23_FD_104814 | JGI IMG/M metagenome (GOLD analysis project Ga0137376, IMG submission 104814) | Vadose zone soil microbial communities from Sagehorn Ranch, Mendocino, California, USA - Sage2_L_20_16 metaG | ecosystem: Environmental > Terrestrial > Soil > Vadose zone | place: USA...
GGACGACCGCGACGAGCACGAGCAGCTCCGGAGGGAGGATCAGCGCGGCCGGGATCAGGAAGACGATGTCGGTGTGGTACGCCTGGTCGGCGGGAGTGCGGACAACGAACAAGCGGGCGATCGCGGCTGCCGAGGCGAGGATGAGGAAGGCCGGCCACTGGTGCGTCGTCTGGAGCCGGCCGATGAACGGCAACGTGACCGAGCCGGCCGTGATCGCGACCGCGATGAAGTAGATCTGTGCATTCCGGGGCAGTGCCCCGTCCCGCCCGTGGCCGGGCTCCGCGACGAGCGAGATATCGGTGGGCGCGCCGTTCATGCCCTGGTGTGGTCCTTCATCGCAGGTACTCCTTCGCCACGTCTCGGACGGTGGGCCGCAGTCGAGAAGCCCACCGCGGAACGTAGAACCGGCCTGGCGGAGGGGCATCCCCCGTTCGGGGAACACTCGATCGGTTCCCCCGAACGGGTGACCCCGAGTGCCGGCACGTGCTTAGGGATCCAGCGTGCCGGCGAGAATGGCTGCGAGCTCTGAGTCGTCGATTGCGCCTGAGTCGGGGGCTGCCTGCTCGTCGCCTGCGTTGTCGGCCCACGACGCGCTGCCGAGGCTCAGATCGGCCCAGGAGGCCGCCGCGAGGCTGGTATCGGCCCAGGAAGCCGAAGCCCAGCTGGCGTCGCTCCACGAGGCGTCTGCCCAGCTTGCGGCCGACCAGGACGCGTCCGCCCAGGAGGCGTCTGCCCAGGACGCGTCCGACCACGAGGCGTCGGCCTTGGCCTTGGCCGCCCAGCTAGCCGCGTCGAACGCGCGCGAGCCGGTGAGGGGATTCGTGACGAGAAATGCGTTTAGCGCCCTGTTCGGATTCGGCGGGTTGAGCGTGTCGATCGAACGACTCGCGTTCACCTCACCGACTCCCTCCGACAGGCCGGCCGCCTGGGGCATCGGCTTCGTGCCGACCATCAGCGCGCCCTTGACCTGATCGGGGGTGAATTCGGGATGCTTGCCGAGGATCAGCGCGGCGACGCCGCTCACGATCGGAGCCGAGAACGAGGTGCCGGAAAGCTCCATGTACCCGGGCTCGACGACGTGATCGGCGCGCTCCGTGTAGAGCGTGGACGTCACCGGAACCGGACCGACCATGTAACGACCGGGAGCGGCGAGGTCAGGTTTCGCGAAGCCGTCGAGCGTATAGCCGTATGCCGACCAAGGTGCAGCGACGTCGTCGTTCGTCGACACTGACTTACCCGTGTCGCTTGCGCCCACGGTGATCACGAATGGGTCGTTGCCGGGAGCGAACGGAACGCCGCTCGGCCCGTCGGGCTTGCCGTAGTTACCGGCCGCCACCACGACGACGACGTTGTTGAACCAGAGCCGCTCGACCGCCTTGTCCAGCGGGTCGTACATGAAGCTGTTCGCGACGGCCGAATGGAGCGAGAAGTTCGCGACCCGGATCCCGTACTTCGACTTGTTCGCAAGGATCCAGTCCGCAGCGGCGATGACGTCACTCGTCTTCGCCATGCCCTGGTCGTCCATCACGTCGAGCGAGACGATCTTTGCACCCGGTGCGGCGCCGGTCTTACCCTGCAGGTCGCCCGCGGCGATGCCGGCCACGAAGGTGCCATGGCCGCGGCCGTCGCCGGGTGAGTTGCCGGGAAGCGAGCTGAGATTGACGCTCGCGGCGATGCGACCGGCGAACTCGGGTCGAGTCGCGTCGATGCCGGAGTCGACGATCGCGATCGTCGCGGCAGGGGCTGCCGGGTTGACGCCGCTGGCCCAGTACTTCTGGACGCCCGTGACATATGGCCACTTCTCGGTGGTCGGAGCTGCGACAGAGAGGCGAACGCGCGCATCCGCCGTGATCGCGGTCACGTGCTTGTCGGAAGCGACAGCGAGGATCTGAGCTCCTGTGAGGTCGACCGCGACACCGTCGATGGAACTAAAGGTTCGGGCTGCCTTGACGGAGAGGCCGAGGACGTCGGCGACTGCGTGTGCAGCCTGGTTGCCACCCTTGCCCTGGACAATCACCGAGAAGGTGTTCGCAGGGTTGCTCTGAGCCGAGGACAGAAGGCCGGGTGCGACGAAAGCCTGAATGTCCTTCGAGCCGCCGCCTGCCGAAGCGCCCAGCGGCACGACGAGAGTGAGAGCCAGCGTCGCGAGAAGTGCAGTGCGCCGCTTGCCATTGCCCCAGAGCGCGTTGGAGCGCGATCCGTCCCCGCGCTTACCACTGCCCCAGAGTGCGCTCGCACGCACATCACTCCAATTGCCTCCGCTCCGCATCCTTCTCCTTTGCCGCAGTTGACGAACCGGGACGCACCGTAGGGAGCACCGGGGTGACGTACCTCACCCTTTAGCGGTAGGGAGCCGGGAAGTTCACCCGTCCGGGGGATCGGTGGGCGCTCGGATAGCCTGCCCCTGTTTTGCGCGTTCCGATTCCGCTCGCCGCCGAGATCGCCGTCGCGCGGGCGGCCGGGCGGCTGTCACGTCTTGCGCGGGCAGGCGGAGGTACGACCGTCCCCGGAAAGCTGCTCTGGAAGCTCGATCCGGACGCGATCGACCGCCTGGCCGCGAGGCTTCCGCTCGGCTCGGCCGTGATCTCCGCGACGAACGGCAAGACCACCACCGCGGCGATGGCGGCGAGCATCCTCCGCGAACGGTTTCGGCTCGCACACAACAGTTCCGGCGCGAACCTCGTCTCCGGCGTGGCCTCGACGCTGCTCGACGCACGCGCAGCCGAGCTGGGTCTGTTCGAGGTGGATGAGGCGGCGCTGCCGGAGGTTCTCTCGCGCGTCAAGCCGAAGGCCGTCTGCCTCGGCAATCTCTTCCGCGACCAGCTCGATCGCTACGGCGAGCTCGAGCACGTCGCAGAGGGGTGGCGCGCGGCGGTGCGAGCCCTGCCGGCTGCTGCGGCACTCGCCGTCAACGGCGACGATCCGCAGGTCGGCGAGTTAGCGCGAGAGCGCGCAGAGGCGCTGGTCTTCGGCGTCGACGATCCTTCGGCCGCGCGGATCTCTCTGCAGCATGCCGCGGACTCGAAGTACTGCGTTCGCTGCGGAGCTCCGTACGAGTACTTGGCGGTGTATGTGGGACATCTCGGGGACTACCGCTGCCCGGCCTGTGGGCACAGCCGCCCGCCGTTGAACGTGGTCGCGCGTGAAGTCGCGCTGAACGGGCTCGAGTCGGTGTCGTTCAGGCTGTTTACGCCGTCGGGTGAGCAAACGATCAGGCTCGGCGTTCCCGGGCTCTACAACGTGTACAACGCGCTTGCGGCGGCGTCCCTCGCCTTGAGTCTCGGCGCCGCGCTGGAGGAGATCGTCTCGGGGCTCGAGTCGTTCAGCGCCGCATTCGGGCGCTTCGAGCGCATCACGGTCGGCGATCGCGGACTGCTGATGCTCCTGATCAAGAACCCAGCGGGCGCGAACGAGGCCGTGCGGACGATCGTCGACGCCGGCGCCCCGGCCGTGGCGGTGATCGCGCTCAACGACGCCATCGCGGACGGCCGCGACGTCTCGTGGATCTGGGACGTCGACTTCGAGCCGCTGATCAACGGTCTCGAGCGGCTCGTCGCCACGGGCAACCGCGCCGCGGAGCTCGCCCTGCGCTTCAAGTACGGCGGCCTGGATGCAAACGCGATCGAGGTCGTCCCCTCGCTCGAGGCCGCGCTCGATCGCGGCCTCGAGCTGACTCCACCGGGTGGCGAGCTCGTCGTACTCCCCACCTACACGGCGATGCTGGCATTACGGCAGGTCGTCGGCGGGCGCGGTTTCGTCCGGCCCTACTGGGAGCGCGCTGCGTGAAGATCGTCGTCGCGCACCTCTATCCGGACTACCTGAACATCTACGCGGACCGCGGCAACATCGCAGTGCTGTCGCGGCGCGCGGCCTGGCGCGGGCACGAGCTCGAGGTGCGCTCCGTTTCCGTTGGAGAGCCGCTCCATTCGGGCGAGCACGACCTTCTCTACGTCGGCGGCGGCCAGGACCGCGAACAGGCGCTCGTCGCAAAGGACCTCGTTGCGAAGGCCGAGGGCGTGCGCGCGTCGGTTGCGGGCGGCGCCGCACTGCTCGCGGTCTGCGGTGGCTACCAGCTCCTCGGCCGCTCCTACCGCGACCTTCACGGTGCTGACCTGCCCGGGATCGGCCTCTTCCCCTTCGACACGGTCGCCGGCAACAGGCGCATGATCGGCGACGTTCTGCTCGAGTGCGAGCTCGAGCCCGGTGTCCGCCGCACGCTTGCGGGCTTCGAGAATCACGCGGGACGGACACGCCTGGATCCGGAAGCAGAGCCACTCGGCCGCGTCATTGCCGGGTTCGGCAACGACGGCGAGAGCGGCTGGGAGGGCTGCCGCGTCGGGCCTGCGGTCGGGACGTATCTCCATGGCCCCCTCCTGCCGCGGAACCCCTGGCTGGCCGATTGGTTGCTCGCACAGGCGTTCGTGCATCGTTACGGCGAGGCGCCGGAGTTCGCACCCCTCGCGGATGACCTCGAAGCCGAGGCGCATGCTGTTTCAGCTCGGCGCGCAGAGACTCGCGGTGGGCGACGGCGCTGAGTCGTGGATCAACGAGCCCACAGGGCGCCGAGATAGACGGCGGAGTCGCCCGGTTGCCAGCGGCTGAGGAAGCGCTGGATCGGCGGGTGCAACACGATGTCGTCGAGATCGCCGACCTCGAACAGGCTGTGCCCGCGTACCGCAGCGTCTTGTGACGTGACAGCTTCGAGCGATCGCCCGCCGAGATCGCCCGCGAAGATGATGTGCACGACGTGCTTCGGCGCAAAGCTGCGCTGCGGCGCGATCGAATCGACGATTGCGACCGGCCCTTCCACCTGCAGCTGATCGTCGATCCCGATCTCCTCCGCCAGCTCGCGGTGCAGAGCCTCGACCAGGCTCTCGCCGCCGTTGACGCCGCCGCCTGGCAGGAGCCAGTACTCCTTGCCGAGCTTTTCGTGGCGGCAGAGGAGGACACGTCCCTTCCACCGGAGGATCGCCGAGACCCGGACACGCGGCTCGGCAGTCACGTGGCCGAGGATCCAAACCCGCGCACACCGCGTTCGCTCGCAGGAAGCTCGTCCACCTCGACGAGCTCCAGCTCCGGAATCGGGAGAACGACGAGCTGGGCGATCCGCATCCCGGGCTCGACGACAAACGGCTCGGTCGCATCCGTGTTCAGCAGCACGACGCGAAGCTCGCCGCGGTAGCCCGAATCGACGAGCCCGGGCGAGTTCACCACAGTCAGCCCGTGGCGCGCCGCGAGGCCCGACCGAGGTTGGACGAAGCCAGCGTAGCCCTCGGGGATCGCGACCGCGAGCCCGGTCCCGACGAGAGCGCGCTCGCCGGGGGCGAGCTCGACCCGCTCGCAGGCCGAGAGGTCCAGTCCGGCGTCTCCCGCATAGGCGCGCTCGGGGACGACGGCGTCTTCCCGCAGGCGCTGGATCGGCAGCTCGATCAACGCGCGCGCCGGACGGGCTCCGAGCGCGCCTCGGCGACGAGATACCTCGCGAACCGGCGCACTTCGCGGCGCGGTAGCCGCGCGCGAACATGGACGCCGTCCGCCTGGTCCTCGCGCTCGTCGATCGGCGCGCCCAGGGCGTAGAGCTCGGCGAGCTTCCCGCCGTCCTCGTACGGCAGGAAGAGATGAACGGTCTCGAAGCGATCGGCGAAGCGTTCTGCGATCCGTGCGCGCAGTTCATCGAGGCCTCTGTCCGTCAGGGCGGAGATCTGCACCGCGTCCGGGAATCGATTCGCGAGCCTGCGGCGCCGCAGTGCGTCGACCGCGTCGATCTTGTTCACAACCATCTCGAGCGGTAGATCGTCCGCGCCGATGTCGTGCAGCACCGTCCTCACGGCCGCTTCTTGTTCGTCGAGCCGGTCGTCCGGAGCCGAGGCGTCTACGACCAGGAGGATGAGATCTGCCACGAGCGTCTCTTCTAGTGTTGCGGCGAATCCCTGCACGAGCTGGGTTGGCAGCCGGCGAATGAAGCCGACCGTGTCCGTCAGGAGATAACGCCGCCCGTCGTGCTCGAACGACCGCGTCGTCGGATCGAGCGTCTCGAACAGCCGGTTGTTGACGGAGACATCCGCGTCGGTCAGTGCGTTCAACAAGGTCGACTTGCCGGCGTTGGTGTAGCCGGCCAGTGCAACCGTAGGCGCCTCCGAACGCTGACGCTCCTTCCGGCGCACGTCGCGCTGTTTGCTGAGGTCCTTCAGACGGCGGCGCAAGAGCGTGATCCGGCGGCGCGCGATGCGGCGGTCGGTCTCGAGCTGAGATTCACCGGGCCCGCGGGTGCCGACGCCCGCTCCGAGCGAGCCCATGCCGCCGCCGAGGCGCTCGAGGTGCTGCCACATGCCTCGCATGCGCGGCAGGTTGTACTCGAGCTGCGCCAGCTCGACCTGAAGCTTTCCCTCGGCGCTCCTTGCATGCTGGGCGAAGATGTCGAGAATCAACTGCGTGCGATCGACGACGCGCGCCTGGAGGGAATCCTCGAGCGTCCGTTGCTGGGCGGGATCGAGCTCGTCATCCACGAGCAGCACCTCGGCGTCGGACTCCTCGTAGGAGCGCTTGAGCTCCTCGAGCTTCCCCTTGCCGACGTAGGTACGCCGCTCCGGGCGCGGGCGGTGCTGAACGAGCTCCCCGACCGGCTCGACGAGCGCTGTGTCCGCAAGCTCTCGTAGCTCGGCCAGCTCCTCGTCGGAATCGATTCCCTGGGCCAGCACTGCGACGATGAACCCGCGCTCGAGCGCGGGCTCCGGCTGGCGTTGGGTCACAGACGGATTATGCCGCCAACTCGGCAGAATCCCCCCATGGCCCCGGTTTCCCTCTCCCCCGCCTTGGCGGCGACCGGGACGTATCCCTTCGTGAAGCTCGAAGAGGCGAAGCGGCGGCTCGCCGGTCGGGGCGTCGAGCTGATCGACTTCGGCAAGGGCGATCCCCGGGAGCCGACCGATCCGATGATCAGGCAGGCTCTCGCGGACAGCATCACCGAGATCTCGAACTACCCGCTCGCCGAGGGGCTGCCAGAGCTGCGAGGAGCAGTCGCCGGCTGGTGCGCGCGACGCTTCGGGGTCGAGCTCGACCCCGACATCGAGATCATTCCGACCTACGGTTCGAAGGAAGCGATCTTCCTGCTCGCGCAGATCCTGATCGATCGCGACGCCGGCCGGCGCCTCGTCGTGACGACGGAGCCTGGCTATCCGGTGCCCGACCGCGGGGCCGTCTTTGCGGGAGCGGACGTGTTGCAGCTGCCCCTGCTCGAGCAGAACGGTTTTCTCCCCGATCTCGACGCAGTCGACCCGGCCACATGGCCGCAGGCGGCGATCGTCTGGATCAACTACCCGAACAATCCGACCGGAGCAATCGCGCCGCTCGACTTCTTCGGACGGCTGGCCGACCTCTCGGCTGAACACGGGTTCTTGCTCGCTTCGGACGAGGCGTACACGGAGCTCTGGTTCGACGAGCCGCCGCATTCCGCACTCGAAGTGCGCGACCGCGGGAACGTAGTGGTGTTCAACACGCTCAGCAAGCGGTCGTCCATGACGGGCTATCGCTCCGGATTCGTCGCGGCGGACCCGGATCTCATCGCCGCGCTCAAGCAGTTCAGACCGTCGGTCGGCACGGCACCGCAGGAGTTCGTGCAGCGCGCCTCGGTCGTCGCCTGGAACGACGAACAGCATGTCGAGCGCACGCGCGCGGCCTACCGCCGCAAGCGAGAAGCGCTGCTGCCGACGCTCGCACGTAAAGGAATACGCGTAGCAGGGAGCGACGCGACGATGTACTTGTGGCTCGAGGTGCCCGCCGCCGAGTCGTCGGAGACGTTCGCCGGCCGTCTGCTCGAGCATGGACTGGTCGTCTCGCCGGGCACGTTCTTCGGTCCCACCGGCGAGGGCTACTGGCGGCTGGCACTCGTCCCCACGGAGGCGGAGTGCCGTCGCGCAGCCGAGATCCTCGAGGAGGTCCTGTGAACGCAAAGCGTGTCGAGGAGGTGATCGCGGCACTCGACCGCGGTGAGCTGCGGGTCGCCGAACCGGACGGCGACGACTGGCGAGTGAATTCCGAGGCGCAGGAGGCGATCCTCGAGTACTTCCGCCTCCGGGAGCTGGAGCCGCAGGAGGTCGGCCCCTTCGAGTACCACGACAAGATTCCCCTCAAGCGGAATTACGCCGAGCTCGGCGTTCGCGTCGTGCCTCCCGCCGTCGCCCGGTACGGCGCGTTTCTGTCGCCGGGAGTCGTGATGATGCCGAGCTACGTCAACATCGGCGCGTGGGTCGGGCCGCGGACGATGGTCGACACGTGGGCGACCGTCGGGTCCGGAGCGCAGATCGGCGCCGACGTGCATCTCGCAGGAGGCGTCGGGATCGGAGGAGTACTCGAGCCGCCCGGCGCGCGCCCCGTCATCGTCGAGGACGGCGCGTTCATCGGATCGCGGGCGATCCTGACGGAGGGTGTCCGGGTCGGCGCCGGTGCGGTGCTCGGGCCGAACGTCTCGTTGACGTCGTCGGTTCCGATCATCGACGTCACCGGCGACGATCCGGTCGAGCATCGTGGTTTCGTACCGCCCCGCGCGATCGTCGTGCCGGGAACACGGCCGAAGGACTTTCCCGCCGGGACGTATCACCTCGCGTGCGCGCTGATCATCGGCTGGCGCAGCGAAGCGACCGACCTGAAGGTCAGCCTGAACGACGCCCTACGCGAGCAAGGCCTCTAGGCGAGCTCGACTCGGCAGATTTCCTCCGCCGGTCCCGTCAGGCGGGCGCCGCCTTGCGCGTCGAGCTCGACGAGGAGGTCGCCTCCGGGAAGATGAACGTGCACGGGGCTCTCGCACCAGCCGTTCGCAACCGCGGCAGCGGCGGCCGCAACAGAGCTCGTTCCCGACGACAGTGTCTCGCCTGCTCCGCGTTCCCAGACGCCGACGGTGAGGTCATTCCGCCCGTCGACACGCACCAGCTGCACGTTGGTGCGCTCCGGGAAGCGCGAGTGACGCTCGATGCGCGGGCCCAGTCGCAGTAGCTCGCCGCGCTCCGGCTCACGGCGGACGACCGCGTGGGGATTGCCGACCGACACGGGCGTGAACTCGACTCGCTCGTCTCCGAGGTCGAGCTCTTCCCTCTCCCCCACCTCGACTCTGCCGACGTCGACCGCGATGTTGCCGTCCGGATCTATCACCGCTTCCACCTCGCGGGTCCCGACCGAGAGCGTCACACGCTCTGCACCGGACCTGCGCGCGAGCCAGGCGGCAACGATGCGCAGGCCGTTGCCGGAGAGCTCTGCGGTCGACCCATCGGGATTCCAGATTCGGATCTCGGCCCGCGTCGCGTCGAGGGACGTGATCTCAAGCAGGCCGTCCGACCCGACGCCGTAGTGGTAGTCGCACAACTGCCGGACGCGGCCCGGCGTCAGCGGTTCCGTGAGCTCAGCCTGCTCGACCAGCAGGTAGTCGTTGCCGAGCGCTTGCCACTTCGACAATTTCATTGGCGATGTCGTCCACGGGACGATCGGCATTGACGCTAACAAGGCCGGGGATGCGTCGCATCCACTTCCGCTGGTATGCGGCGTAGCGGCGCGTTCGAATAACGAGCGCCTCGAGCGCCTGCTCGTGCGGAAGCTCCGCGACGTCGCGGAGGCCGAGCGCCTGGACTGCGGTGGAAGAGATCGGTCCGGCAAGCGCAGCACGGGCCTCGTCCACTACGCCGGCCGCGAACATCGACCGGGCTCGCTGCCCGATCCGTTCCGTCAACACGTCGCGCGGAACCTCGAGGCCGAAGGCCAGCGTCGGATGCCGTGTGTCCGACGTCCAGAGCCGGTCGGCGGCCGGCCGCAGCGACGAGCCGAGCGCGGTGAGCTCGAGCGCCCTGACGATCCGCCGTCTGTCATTGGGATGCAGGCGTGACGCGGCGGCGGGATCACGCTGGGCGAGGACGTCGTACGCGGGTTCCGGTCCGAGGCGGTCGTACACCTGCTCCCACTCGGCCCGCTGCTCCGGGCTCGGCGCAGGAGGCAACTCGAGCTCCGCCAGCGCTGCACGAAGATAGAGACCGGTCCCGCCGGTCACCACGGGCGTGCGGCCGGCAGTCATCAGCTCATCGATCGCTGTGTGCGCCAGCTGCGCGTACTCCGCAACCGATCCCTCGTGTGTGAGCGGCCAGATCCCGACGAGCCTCGTCGGACGTTCGGGCTGAGCCGTGAGGATCCGCAAGCCCCGGTAGGCCTGCATCGAGTCGGCTGACAGCACCTCGCCTGCAAGGCGATCGGCGACCGCTTCGGCTACCGCCGTCTTGCCCGAGGCCGTCGGGCCGAAGATCGCGAGGACGCTACGAGCTGACGGGTGAGCTCGACTTCCAGCCAAGGTCTGCATCCTGCGGGAAGAGCACGTCCGCCGGCAGAGGGCCGTCTTCGTCCGGATGCTCAGCACGATGTTCCTTGAACCACGCCACAGCGCGGGAGATTCCCTCGTCGAGCGGGACCGAGGGCTCGTAGCCCAGCAGTTGGCGTGCCTTCGTCAGGTCGGCGACGTAGTGCGTGACCTCGCCGAGCAGCGACGGGGCGAGTGCGATCTTCGGCTCGACGCCGAGCTCGCCCGCGATCAGCTCGGCAGCCTGGACGAGCGAGTTCCCGTGGCCGTAGGCGAGATTGATCGTCTCGTTCACGACGCGTCCGTCGGCGAGCGCCTCGATGCCGCGCGTGATCCCGTCGATGCAATCGTCGACGTACGTGAAGTCGAGCGTCTTCTCCTGCCCGAAGACCGTCACCGGCTCGTCGCGGAGCATCGTGTGGATGAACAGCGGCAGCACGCGTACCATGCGGGCGAGATCGTTGTCGTAGCGCCCGTAGACGTTCGAGAAGCGGAACACGAGATAGCGGAGGCCGTAGCAGCGCGCGTACGAGTAGACGAAAGCCTCACCGGCGATCTTCGAGGCGGAATACGTCGACTCCGTATATGCGAAGTCGGCGCTCGCCTCGCTCGCCTCCTCTTCTGCAAACCTGTGCACGTCGCCGTAGACCTCCCGGCTCGACGAGAAGACGATGGGGAGATTCCGCTGGCGGCAGAACTCGAGGACGTTGAAGGTCATGACCGCGTTCTCGAGCGCGCGATGCGGTTGGCGCACGAGCTGGTGGACCTTCGCGTGCGCAGCCAGGTGCACGACGAGGTCGACCTCCGGATACTCGACGCCGCCGATGCCGTCCGGAAACGACGGGTAGTGCCCAGAGAGGTCCTGAAGCAGGTACCGAAAGTCGTCCGTCCAGGTGTTCAGGCGCTTGTCGATGCCGAACACGTCGTGTCCCTCACGCACCAGGCGCTGACCGAGGTTCGTCCCGATCTGGCCGCTCGA